>Ga0075424_100002756_pt1 | contig 16212 bp, 11 predicted proteins | sample SoiMethybrSBSTD3_FD_75301 | JGI IMG/M metagenome (GOLD analysis project Ga0075424, IMG submission 75301) | Bulk soil microbial communities from a Populus tree surrounding site in Tennessee, USA - Soil MetaG P. TD hybrid SBSTD3 | ecosystem: Environmental > Terrestrial > Soil > Tree plantation...
TGGTTCGACACCAGCGCGTTCGAGCTGCCGCTGCAGGGGACTGTCGGCAACACGCCGCGGAACTTCCTTCGCGGACCCGGCTTCGCGAACGTCGATATGTCGCTCGTCAAGAATCAGACACTCCGAGGTGACACGAGGCTTCAGTTCCGGCTCGAAGTGTTCAACGTGCTCAATCGCGCCAACTTCGCCACGCCGACCCGGCCGGTGTTCGCGGGCGCGACGCAAAACGAGGCGCCGCTCGCCACCGCCGGGCAGGTGGTGCGAACGGTCAACCCGTCGCGGCAGGTGCAGTTGGGGATCAAGCTGCTGTTCTGAGAAGGCCAGGCGTGGTGCGGGACGCGTTCGTCGGTGTCACCTACCCGCGTAAGTAGACCGCCTTCCGATCGACGAACGCCTCGAGACCGCTTTCGCTGTTCTCGGGGAGACCAGCACCCGACTGCTTCACGCCGCCGAACGGCATCGACGGCTCCTTGTATCCCGTGTGGACGTTGACGTGGGCGAGGCCCGCCTCGATGCCGTCGATGTACCGCCGCGCGGCGCGGATGTCGGTGGTGTAGATCGCCGATGACAGCCCGTAGATCGAGTCGTTCGCGGCCTTCAGCGCCTCGTCCAGCGATTCGAATTCAGCGACGGCCAGCACCGGGCCGAAGATCTCCTCGCGGAACAGCTCCATGTCGCAGCGCACGCCGATGAACACGGTCGGGCGGATGAAGTAGCCGTCCGCCTTCGCGGCTTCGTCGCTTCCGCCTTCGCCCTCCGCGCTTCGGCGTACAGGTCGCCGAGACACGTCCTCCGAAGCGCTGGTCTCGCCTCCCGTGATCATCTGCGCGCCGTCCGTCTGTGCGCGGCAGATCGCCTTCCGTATGTCCTGATATTGCTGCGGGCCAGCAACCGGTCCCATGTGAGTGCTGTCCAGCAGTCCGTCGCCGACGATCATCCCTTCGCAGCGCGCGACGAGCTTGTCCAGAAACGCTCGAGCAATCGGACGCTGCAGGAGGATCCGGCTCGTCGACGTGCACCACTGGCCTGCGTTGGAGAAGCCGGCGGTCACCGCCGCCTCCAGCGCGGCGTCGATATCGGCATCCGCCATGACGATCAGGGCGTTCTTGCCGCCGAGCTCGAGCTGCGTTCGCGTCAGGTTCGCAGCGGCCTGCGCCTGAATCTTCTTTCCGACAGCAGTCGATCCCGTGAAGGAGATCGCACGCACCCGCGGATCCTCGACGATGCGGTTGCCGATCGATGAACCGAGGCCGGTGATGCAGTTGAACACGCCTGCTGGCAGACCCGCGCGCTCGAACAGGCCCGCCATGAAGAGGCCGGACCAGGGTGTGAACGACGCCGGCTTGAAGACGACGGTGTTGCCTGTCAACAGCGCCGGTAGCGTCTTCCGGCACATCACGTTCATCGGAAAGTTCCACGGGCTGATGACGCCGACGACACCGAGCGGCTCGTACTGCACCCACGTGGTGATGTCCCGCGCGGCGCCGGGCCCCGTATGGCCGTAGAACGCCGACACCTGCGTGAGGTGGTAGTTCCCCTCGACGAGTGCCGAATCGACCTCCGCGCGCGACTCGCGAAGCGTCTTCCCGTTTTCGAGCGTGACGATGCGCGACAGCTCCTCGCGCGATTCCCTCAGGAGTTTGAGGAACTCCGAGACGTACTGCTGCCGCTCGGCCACCGACGTACGGCGCCACGTGCGGAAGGCGACCTCGGCCTCGCCGAGCGCCTCGTCAATGTCCTCGGGACCTGACGATTGAAAGAATCCGAGATTGCTTCCTTTGACGGCGGGATTTTCGTCTTCGAACGTCTGGCCCGTGCGCGACGCTTTCCACTGGCCGCCGACGAAGTTCTTGAAGGTGTCGGTCATCGGGGCGCAGTCTAACGCGAACACGATTTCGCCACAAAGGACACAAAGACGATGAGCCACAAAGACCACGAAGGCCACCGAGGAACCACTCGACGGCCGCCGAAGGCGGCTCTCGCATGGAACACGACCGCCCCGACATGAACTGCACCTGCACCCGCCGGTTCATGTCGGGCGATCGTGTTCCATGCGAGGTCGGCCCGCGTCGCGGGCCGACCGTCGAGCAGCGTCTCTATCTTTGTGATCTTCGTGACCTTCGTGGTGAAAACGTCTTCGCGTTCTTCGTGGTTAGAGCTGCGGGGATCTGATTGCGTTGGCAAGATCGCGCATGAACTCGGCGGCGCGGACGCCATCGATGAGGCGGTGATCGCAGGAGAGTGTCATCGACATCATCGGCCTCACCGCCGGCTGGCCGTTCACCGGAACCACGCGATCGGCGATGGCGCCGACCGCAAGGATTGCCGCCTGCGGCGGCACGATGATCGCCGTGAAGGCGTCGACCTCGAACATGCCGAGGTTGCTGATCGTAAACGTCGCGCCCGCGATGTCTGCCGGCTGCAGCCGGCCTGCCTGCGCACGTTCCGTCAGCTCGCGCCGGCGCACGGCGATGTCCCCGACATTCGCACGATCCGCGCGCGGAATCACCGCGGTGACCACGGCGTTTTCGACGCCGATCGCCAGCGCGATGTTCACGTCCTGATGCGTGACGATCTCGTCGTGTTCCCAGCTCGCATTGAGTCGGGGGTGTTTGCCGAGCGTGCGTGCCACGATCGCGACGAGCAGATCGGTGTGCGTGACTTTGACGCGATGCGACTGGTCGATCGCCGGCAGCATCCGCTCGCGCGCCGTGTTCAGCGCACCAGCATCGATCTCGCGCGTGACGAAGAAATGTGGAACGGTCGTCCAGCTTTGCGTGGTGCGCTCGGCCATGAGCCGAGCGATCGTGGGGGTCAGACCCCCGTCACGACGCGACTCAGGGGGTTGAGTCGGCTTATGAACGGGGTCTGACCCCTTAGCCGCCTCAGCCGCGGCAAGAACATCCTCGGCCAGAATCTCGCCGCCTGGCCCGGAGCCTGTCAGGCGACTGATATCGATGCCCTTTTCCTGCGCGAGCCGGCGCGCCTTCGGCGAGATCCGTGGTGTGGTGCTGGTCGGGTAGGGGCGGACCTTAAGGTCCGCATCGACCGACGCAGATACGCTGGCGGCCGGCGTGGAGGCCGGCGGTGCTTCTCCCGGCTGGACGAGCCACGCAATCGTGTGGCCGACGCGCACCACATCTCCAGGTTTCGCGGTGACACCTGCGAGAATGCCGTCGGCGGCCGCTTCCACTTCAAGGACCGCCTTGTCGGTTTCCACTTCGAGCAACATCTCGCCCTTGCGGACCGGCTCGCCCTCCTGCTTCAGCCACGAAATGAGCTTGCCGGTTTCCTGCGCCATCTCGAGCGCAGGCATCACGACGCTTATCGCCATCTAGCGGAGGCCTTCCCCTACCGGCTCGACGGACCGGCGCCGACCTTTTCGTGCGCCTCCGCTTCGGCGCGCGCGGCAGCCGCAATCATCTCCACCACCTGCGGATTCGGCGGCGCTTCTGTCTCGCGGATGATCGGCAGCGTGCCGCCGACCGTGACGAATGGCGCACCCGCGACGAGCAGTTGCTCCGCCGGGAACCGCGTGATGACTTCGTGGCCGGTCTTGGTGACCACGATTTCTTCCTCGATGCGCGCGGCGCTCCACCCGTCGGTCGACGGCCAGAACGTTTCGAGCGCAAAGACCATCCCCGGCTTGATTTCGTGCGGATGGTCGAGCGACACGAGACGGCTGATCATCGGCCGCTCCCAGATGGCCAGGCCGATGCCATGCCCCATCTGCAGCGCGAACGCCGCCTCTTCGTTCGGGAACCCGAACTCCTGCGCCTTCGGCCACACCGAGGCCACCTCGGACGTCATCCGGCCGGGTCGAATCAGCTCAATCGAAGCGTCGAGATAATCGCGGCACCGTTTGTACGCATCGACCAGCGCACGCGGTGCGGAGCCGACGGCGAACGTCCGGTAGTAGCAGGTGCGATAACCCATGTACGAGTGCAGGATGTCGTAGTAGACGGGATCGCCCGGCCGGAGCGCGCGATCGGAGAAGAGATGCGGATGCGGGCTGCAGCGCTCTCCCGAGATCGCGTTGACGCCCTCGACATACTCAGAGCCCATGTCGTACAGCCGCTCGGCGACCAGGGCGACCGCCTCGTTCTCCCTCATCCCCGGCTTCATCGCCTTGTACAGGTCGTAGTACGCCGCGTCGACCATCATCGCCGCCATGTTGAGCAGGGTGATCTCGTCTTCGGTCTTGATCTCGCGCGCTTCGCACATCAACGCGTGCCCGTTGACGATCGAGATACCCTCGCGCTGAAGGGCAACCATCACGTCAGGCTCGATGATGTCGACGCCGAGCGGCTCCTTGTGGAGCCCGCGCTTCTCCAGCTCGATGCGGATCTTCTTCGCGACGTCCTCGGCGCGTCCCATCTCGGGCGTCATCGCGCCGCGCATGGACGGGATGCCGGGGCGCGAGCGCTCGCCGAGCCACGGGCAATGCAGCTGGTGGTGGCGGGCCGCAGAGCCGAAATCCCAGAGAATCGGCTCGTCGTTCTGCGGCAGCAGCGTAAAGCGGCTGATCTTGTCCTGCGCCCACGTGCCGATGTGCGTCGAGGTGATGTAGCGCACGTTGTTCATGTCGAAGCAGAGCAACGCACCCATCGACGATTTGCCCAGCAGCTCTTTGATGCGCGCGAGCCGCTCGCGCCGCAGCCGATCGTAATCGACGCGCTGCTCCCAATCGACCGCCATCGTGCCGTACGTTTTCAGAGCCATGATTCCCTCAACTACGAACTACCAACTACCAACCGCCGATCACTAACCTATTTGTTGCACATCTGGCGTGCCAGCGCGACGACATCGCGTTCGTGTGGAACGGTCGCGTCCTCGAGCGGCGGCGAGAACGGGATCGGCACGTGCCGGGCGCCGATTCGCCGCACCGGGCCATCGAGATCGTAGAACGCGCCTTCCGCGATCACCGAGGCGATCTCTCCGGTGACGCCGTACCTGAAGTACCCCTCGTCAACGACAATGCAGCGCGACGTCTTGCGCACGGATTCGACGAGCGTCTTCTCGTCGAGCGGCCACGTCGTACGGGGATCGACGACCTCCGCATCGATGCCCACCTCTTCGAGCATCGCCGCGGCGCCGAGCGCGACCTGCACCATGCTGCTCGTCGCGATGATCGAGATGTCGCGCCCTTCGCGCTTGATGTCCGCGACGCCAAGCGGAATCACATATTCCTCGTCCGGAACGGGTCCCTTGACCTTCGCGTACGAGATCTTGTCCTCGAAGATGACGACTGGATTGTCGTCGCGAATCGCCGCCTTGAGGAGTCCTTTCGCGTCGTACGGCGTTGATGGAATTGCGACCTTCAGCCCGGGGACATGGCTCGGCCACGCGTGCAGCGATTGCGAGTGCTGCGCGGCCGACCGGCGCGTGGCGCCCATCGTCGCGCGAATCACCATCGGCACCTTCCACTTGCCGCCCGACATGTAGTGGATCTTCGCGGCCTGGTTGACGACCTGGTCCATGATGAGCGTCATGAAGTCGCCGAACATGATATCGACGACCGGGCGCATACCCGCCATCGCGGCGCCGACGGCCAGTCCGGTGAACCCCGCCTCCGAAATCGGCGTGTCGACGACGCGCGTCTTGCCGAATTCTTCGACGAGCCCTTTCACCACCTTGAAGGGGGTGCCCGCCTCGGCGACATCCTCGCCGATGACGAACACGGTCGGATCGCGCCGCATCTCCTCCGCGAGCGCCTCGCGGATCGCATCGGCGAAGCTGATTTCTCGAACGGCGGTCCCTCGACCTGGCTCGGGACGAGTCGCGGTGTCAGGCATAGATGTCCTCATCGACCCGCACTGGATCGGGATACGATGCGTTCTTCGCAAACTCGACGGCGGCATCCATCTCGGCGGCGACCTCGGTCTCGATGCGCGTCAGCGTGCCCCTATCCGCCAGCCCCTCGGATACGAGCCACTCTCCGGCAATCGCGAGCGGATCGCGCTCCGATGTCCAGCGCTGCTCTTCCTGCTTCGTTCGGTAATAGTCGCGCGCGATGTCGCCGACGTGATGGCCGCGGAACCGGTAGGTGTTCATCAGCAGGAAGCCGGGACCATCGCCGCGGCGGGCGCGCTCGACCATCTTCGAGGCCGCCGCGTAGACCGCGCGAACGTCCTGACCGTCCACGGTTTCCGACGGAAGACCAAACGCCGTCGCTCGCGTCGGGATATCGCCGGCGGTCGTCTCCGAGTAATGCGTGTATTCGTTGTACATGTTGTTCTCGCACACGTAGAGCACCGGCAGCTTCCAGAGCTGTGCGAGATTCATCGATTCGTACAGGACGCCCTGTCCGAGCGCCCCCTCGCCGAAGAAGCAGACCGCCACGCGATCCTGCCCGAGCATCTTGGACGCGAAGGCCGCGCCGGTCGCCAGCGCCGCGCCTCCGCCGACAATCGCGTTCGCACCGAGATTGCCGGTCGCGGGATCGGCAATGTGCATCGATCCGCCCTTGCCCTTGCAGTAGCCGGCCTCCTTGCCGAGCAGCTCCGCGAACATCAGGTCCGGCGCCGCGCCCTTGGCGAGGCAATGTCCGTGGCCACGGTGCGTGCTGGTGATGTAGTCGTCCGGACGCAGGGCTTCGCAGACACCGACCGCCACCGCCTCCTCCCCTATATATAGGTGGGCCAATCCGGGCATGAGCGCACGCGTATAGAGATCGTTGGCGCGCTCTTCGAAGGCGCGAATGGCGACCATCTGCCGGTACATAGGCAGAGCTTTCTGAACGTCGAGCCCCGTCGCCGTCTGTTTTGCTGCAATGGTCATAGCGCGTAAGTATCCCCCGGAATCTTCGACTCGATCCAGCCGCGGATGACCTCGAAGACTTCCCTACGGTTGGTCTCCACCATCGCGAAATGGCTGTTGCCCGTGATGCCGCGATCCTTCAAGGCCACGTACTCGGCACGCGCACCCGACTCCTTCAGCGCCTCGACAATCAGGGGTCCGTTGGTGCGGCCCGAGTTCTCCGCCGTCAGGTACATCATCGGAATGCCCTTGAGGTTCGGCATCGGATTCGGCCGGTTGTTCGGCCCGAGCACCGGACCGGCGCCGCCCTCGAAGGTCACCAGCGCCTTGACGAGCGCCGGCCGCTCGTCGGCGACGATGAATCCGAACGGGCCACCCGCGGAATGCGTCTGCACGATGGCCGGACCGATCCGGTCGAGCAGCTCCGCGCCGCGCGTGCGCCAGAGCATCTGCATCAGCTCGCCGTTGACGGGCGCCGCATTCTGGCCGGCGACGAATTGATCGAGGAGCGGGTCGCCGATATCGCCGGTTGTGCCCGGCCAGCGCTTCGGCGTTCCCGTCACACCACGGACGGTATCGGACGCGATGGCCGCATGCATCGGCAGTGGTCCGAGCGGACCGAGCGTTTCGATCGACACCGGCCCGCGTCCGTGTCCGGGCCGATCGACGAGGTACACCTGATAACCGGACTGTACGTAATAGTGCGCCCAGCTCGCGTTGCCGTCGAGGCCCATATAGTGCGTCATCTGTCCGCCGCCGCCGTGCACGAGCACGACCGGCAGCGGATGCCGAATCTGTTCGGGAATCAGGTACTGCACGTACATCTGGCCGAAGACAATCGTGCCGTAGTCCTTCTTCTGGATCTCCGCACCGACCCAGAAGTAACCCATATTCGCCAGCTTCAGCGCGGTCGAGTCGCTGCCGCGCCTGTGACTCGCGGGTCCGCTGGCACCGCGCGCAGGTGTGCGCGGTGGGGACTCCGCCGTGCCATGCACGTTGCGATCGAGCCAGTCGAGAATCGGCTGCAGCACCTCGCGATGGTTCTTCTCGACCATCATCATGTGGCTGTTGCCCTGGATGCCGGCTTTCGCGAGGCGGAATTCCTCTGCCATCTTGACGCCGGCCTGCTTGAGAAACGCCGGCGCGCCGGGATTACCGGGCGCGGCGGCGCTCGCTGCCGCTGTCACGGTCAACACGGCAACGTCGCGCAGGTTCGGCAGCTTGTGCGCTGGCTCCTCCTGCAGGAAGTAGCCGCCCCCGTCGATCTCCGCAGCGTCCACCCAGCGCGTCCTGATCTCGGCGGGATCCTTCACCGGCGGATCGAACGTGACCGGAATCGTCGACATGCCCCAGCGATTGCCGGGGCTGAAGCCGGAGCCGCCGCCTTCGATCATCACGGCGGCCTTCACGAGATGCGGACGCGCTTCGGCGACGAGCAAGCCGAACGATCCGCCCGCCGAGTGCGTGATGATGATCGCGGGACCGATCTTGTCGAGCAGCTCCGCCCCTGCGGCGCGCCACTCGATGTGCGCGAGGTTCGGCGGACCGGCAGGCTGCTGGTTCGCAGGCGTTCGCGGCGCTGCTGCCGGCGGTGGCGCGCCGGCGGGCTGCTGCGGATTTACCACATAACTGCCGCCCTGCGACGCGAGAAACTGCGCCACTTCCGGCGAGCCCGGCACACCCGGCCCGGGCCACTGCGTGTGATGGCGTCGATACGGATCGGCGTTCTGCGCGCCGCCGGCGGGAAAGATGAACTGTCCCTGCAGTCCCTCCATGGTGCCCGGCCGCTGCGGAATGGCGCCGTGCAGGTCCGGATGCTGTGGCGATCGGCCGTGTCCGGGTCGATCGACGACATAGACCCGATAACCTTCGGCGACGAGATGCTGGAACCACCCGGGACGGCCGTCGGGCGTTCCCATCCAGTCGAGTCCCTGGCCGCCGCCGCCATGCACCAGCACGATCGGGAACGGCTTGCGCACGCGCGCAGGCACCATGTACTCGACGTACATCTGCTGACCACCGATGAAGCTGCCGCGCGCGATGTCGGCACGCTTCACGTTCACCCACATGAAGCTCCACTCGGCGACGTCGAGCGGCAGCGCCTTCGCTGAGGAGAGTTCCGCGAGCGAGGCGGCCTGGACTGGATCGGTCGTCAGCGGACCGAGCACCATTCCGGCGATACCCAACGTCGTCGCGCGGTTGATGAACTCGCGGCGCGACAAAATGTTATCGCTCACGGTATGCCCCCGATTAGCTGGTCTTACAGGGCGAGGGACTCCACTTCGACGCGTCCGGCTCCTTCTTGAAGTGCGAGCTCGTCACGAAGTCCGTATTGAGATACTTCGGGTCCGTCACCATCGTCGTGACGACGAGCCATTCGTCGCCGTTGGGCGCCGCGAAGCGATCGAAGTATTCGGTGACCACGGCGTCTTCGCTGTAGGGGACACCATTCTTCCGCAGCCAGCCGCCGGTGAGCCGATTGGTGACGACTTTCAGGTTCGCGCCAGGCGCCGGGCCGGCATCCGCACCGCGGCCGCCGCGTCCTGCACCGCCGGCGCGAGGCGGCCGCTCCCATTCAGCAACCGAGAAACCCTGCAGCGATCGCACGGCCGGCGCCGGCCGTGACTTGTCGAAGAGCAGTCTCCGGGTCTGCTGTCCCGCGTCGGTCTCGATCTTGAGAGCCGTGTCGGATTCCCACGTGATGTGCAGCCGCGTGGGCATGCGCATCACCGCCGCGACACCGTACGCCTCACACCGTCCGTCCTTCGAGGCGTCCCATGTGTCGGCCAGCTTCCGTCCGGCGTCGTTCAGCGGGATGCTCGCGTAGTCGCCCTTCGGCGGCGTCACCATCCGCCAGCGCCAGTCTTCGTTGACGATCGAGACCCAGTAGCCGGTGAGATCGATGGGCGCGGCCGCGCGAGGCGTCGGCGGCGGCGGTGGCTGCTGCGGCGCCTGGCCGCCGCGCGCCTGCGCCCACATCTGCGATTGGCCGGCGGCCACGGCCGCCGCGAAAAGTACGACTGCAGTCAGTCTCATGGAGTCACCGCACCTGACTGGCCTTCTTCGCCGGGTGACTGAGGCTGTAGTACACCGCCTCGACGAAGTTGTCGGTCGTCCAGAAACCGCTGGTGGCACCGTAACGCCCTTCATAGTCGCGAACCATCCGTCCAGCCTTGACCTGCTCGAGCGTCATTCCCTTCTTGATCGCGTCGAGGAAGCGATCCCGGAGGATCGTGTTCATGTCCCGGTACTCGACGACATCGGCTTCGTCGGCGAGCCTGCCATGGCCCGGGATGACGTATGTGCCGCCTTCCTGCTTTTCCGCAGGCACCGTGAGATCGATGATGCGATTGAGCGCGTCGATAATGCCTTGATAGCTTCCACCCTGATCGATCTGCACGATCGGGAACGTGGTGTTCATGTACACGTCGCCGGCGACGATCACATCCGACTTCCTGAAGAAGACGACGACGTCGCCGTCGGTGTGCGCCGACGGCTGATAGAGGATCTGAATCGCCTCGCCGTTGAAGAACAGATCCTTGTAGTCGGTGAAGAACGTGTCCGTCGGCATCGCGATGAACGGCGGCGCCGGCTTCAGGTCGCTCATCATCCGGATCTGCGTGTTCTCGTGCGCGATGACGTTCGCCTGGTTCGCCGCAGCCGCGCCGACCTGCGCGGCGAAATTGCCGGCGACGATCGACTGGCCGGCGGGGATGACCTTCGCATTGCCGCCGGTGTGATCCGCATGGAAATGCGTGTTGATGACGTAGCGAATCGGCTTGTCGCCGGCGAGCTTCCTGATCTCCGCGAGAAACTTGTCGGCGAGCGGCTCGACCATCGTGTCGACGACCAGGACGCCGTCGTTGCCGATCGAGACGGCGGCATTGAACGGCCCGCCGACGATCATCCACACGTTCCCCTGCACGTGGAGGGAGTGAATCTCGATGTTGGAGAAATCGGGCGCCGCACCCGTCTGCGCACCGAGAGGCGCGGCCGTCAGGACGATCGCGAGGAGCGCACCGAGCGCGACCGCACGGTTCATGGCGCCGCCGCTTTCTTCGCGAACTCCGGCAGCGCCGTCGCCGCGCCGCCTTTTACCCCTTCCACGGCGAGATGGTGCTTCGCCGCGAATTCCTCGGACGCCTGATTGGTTCCCGGCAGATGGCTCGGCACAACTCCCTTCTCGCGGACAATTTCATCGACCGACTCGCACGGATACGGCTCGACGACGCCGTTGGTCGTCAGCCGGAAGCCGTTGCTCTTGACGAGCGGCTCGGTGAGGTACACGGGGTCCGTAATCATGAAGATGTGCGTCAGCAGATCACCGTGGCGAATGAACCGCTCCTCCATCGTCGCGCGATCGCTCAGAGCGAGCCCGTTGCGCCGCATCCAGCCCATTTTGAGATGCGTAGTGTTCACGACGAGCACGGGACCCTCCCAGTGTCCGGTGGAGAAACCCTGCCACGTGTGCGCGGCGTAGTCCGGCGGATGCGGGCGGCCATCCATCCAGATCTCGCGCTTCTGCTCCATCCACTGAATCTGCGTGTTGATCTTGATCAGCCGCTGCGTGGCGTCGTCGAAATCAAACCAGATGCGGAGGTTGCCCACGCCGCGGAACCCGTAGGTCGACGGGTGCGGCTTGCACTGATGTTCCGGCAGCGTGAGGATCGACGCGTCCCAGGTGTCGGCCTTCAGACGCGCCGCGTCGTTGATCGGCAGGCCCGCGTAATCGCCAATGTCCGGGCCCGGCACGCGCTCCGGCTGGTCCTCGTGAAAGATCGGAGCCCAGACACCGTTGAAATCGATCTGCGCGTCGGCGCGGCCGGGCGCAGCAAGCGCCGCGGCCATCACGATCGCTGCGGCGACGATTCGGTTAGGCACGTTCATAGGTCTTTCCATATCAGAAATCGAACTGCACGCTGAATTTCGCGAGCCGGGCATTGAGGATCTCGGTTGGCCGCATCCACGCCGCGAAGTTCTGGTTCACGTTGATCAGCGCATCCGTGTTCAGCGCATTGTAGATGTCCAGGCTGACGATGGATCGGCTTTTTCCGGCGCGGAGGATCTTGCCGAACCGGAGGTCGAGCTCGTTGCGCCGGTCGACGAAGCGGCTGTTCGGCGAGAGCAGCCCGACGGTCAGATTCGCCGTTCCGCCGGAGAGCGGCCGGCCGAGCGTCGAGTTCGCGCCGAGGTACTGGTTGCTCGCCGCGAACGCGGCGTTGATGTCGTTGCCGGGTGTGCTCCGGAAGGTCCCTGCCAGCTGCACCTCGATGCGCGGCACGTTGTACACGCCGTACCCCTTGAACTGCGTCAGCATCGGCGATGTCCGATGGCAGTACTGCGCGGGACGCCACATGGCCGGCGTGGCCGGCGTGTTGGATGCCTGAGCGCCCGTCAGGTTCAGCATCTCCGGCAGCTTCGCGACGATCTCGCAGTTGTCCTCGAGCGTTCGGCCGGAGCTGACGCCTCCCTGGAACGTCAGGCCGTTCTGCAGTCGCGCGCTGAGATTGACGTCGATACCATCCCAGTGCTCGATCTGCTTGCCGAACTTGTCGGACAGTGTGTTGTAGTTCTGCTGCTGGCCGAACTTCTCCGGTTTCACGTCATACAACCCGGTGAGCATGTACCCGCCGCCGCCCGGCAGCCGCGGATCCGACGGCACCGTCAGGTTGAACTGCGTGAAGTCCTCGGGACCGACGGCGAGATTGTCCGTCACCTGGAAGTTGCCCCAGATCCGACGGAAGTAGCTGGCATCGACCGCGATCCCGCGGTGCAACTCGTGCTGCACGCCCGCCGAGAACTCCCAGTTGCGCATGCGATGCCCGTAGCCGCGCAGCAGATCCGGATCGTAGAGCTCCGCCGGGCGCGTGGATCCGAACGTCGCGGGAGCGGTCGGCCCGCACTCGCCGTTGGCGAGCGGACTCGTGAAGTCGCACTGTGGCACGAAGTCCCGGTTCGCATCGGCCCAGGATCGATTCGCCGAGTTGACCAGCACGTTGACCGGATTCGGATTGGAGCCGAGCGCATTCAGCGTCTGCCCGAGGAGGTACTTGTTGAACGTCACCTTCAGTGCGGTCTTGCCGTTACCGCGCAGGTCGTACGCCGCACCGGTTCGATAGGTGAGGTCGTGCCACGCAAGGTTGTCCTGCGCGGGGAAGGTGATATCGCGATTCGGCACCAGCGGTCCAGGACCGACGTGCTGCTCCGGGAAGCTCGTGGCGAAGTAGTCGTAGCGGAGCGCGAGATTGACCGTGAGCTTGTCCATGGCCCACTGGTCCTGACCGAAGAGCCCGAGGTCGTTGTCCTGATTGCTCTTCGCCGTGAACGGCGTCGCGTACATCGTCACCTGATTGGGGACGCCGTTGTTGAAGCGGTACTGGAACGGCTGGTAGTTGTAGGTTTCCTGCAACAGGTAGCCGTGCGTCCGGTTGAAGCCCACCTTGAAGTTGTGCGTGCCCGTCACGTAGGACATCGCGGCGCGATAGGCGAAGTTCGGCACGAGCGTGTTGTTGAACCCGAGCGTGCTCGGCCCCTGACCGATGCCGCCCATCCGGTAAATCAATCCGGTTGACTGCTCCACGACGGAGATCAGCTGCGGGATGGCGGCCGCAGCCCTCGGATCATCCAGCGAGCCGCGTTTCTGCAGCTGCATGTTGCCCCAGCGCTCGTAGAGGTGCAGGGCGACCGCCTCGAAGAGCACCCGGTTGGTCACCGGCGAGGTCCACTCCAGATGTTCCTGCCGCAGGCGCGGGAAGCGCCGGTCGTAGCCCGCTTCGGGCGCTCGCGTCGCGCTGACGAAGTTCGGACACTGACACCACCGATCCACCTTGTAGGTGCCCGCGATCTTGTTGCGCGGCGTCGCCTGCCACGTCATGCGCAGGCTGTTGTTGAACGAGCTTCCCTTGTTGAGGCCGCGCTGGCTCGTGTCGGGTTCGTACAGCCATTTCGTCGGGTCGAACGCGTTCTTGTTCACGAAGACCGGCGCGTAGTTTTCGACCTCGTTGTAACGCGTCGAGAACCAGAACCAGACGCGATCGCGCCGCAGCGGTCCGCCGAACGATTCGTTGATGTCGTAGTTGTGCTTCACCGCGTTCGGCGTGCCGAGCCCGGCGTCCTTCAGGCGCTGCGTGAAGTTGTTTGCCTGCAGGCTGCCGTTCGAGAAGGTGAAGAACGCCGAGTTGGCGAACGTGTTGCCGCCGTCGCGCGGGATGAAGTTGATGCGCACGCCGCCGGTGGCCATCTCCGCCGACAGGCCGGACGTGTCGACGGTGATTTCCTGCGCGGAGCCGACGTCGGGAATCTGTCCGCCGACGTTTCCGCCGGCCTGCAGCGTCATCGTGTTGATGCCGTTGAGCGTCACGCGCTGATCGACCGTGCGGCTGCCATGGATCGTCACACTGCCGCCGGTCCCCTGCAGCTCCGATCCGCCGACGTCGTTGCCGCCGCCCTGCGTGCCCGGAATCATACGCGCCAGCGTCACGTAGTTCCGCGCGCTCGGCAGCGCATCGATCATGTCCGCGGAGAGTACCTGCTGCTTCGTGACGGTCTGCACATCGACCGTCGGCGCTTCGCCCGTCACGGTCACCTGTTCTTCCAGCGCTCCGACGCGCAGCTCCGCGTCGGCGCGCGTCACCGACGAGCCGATCAGCTCGATGCCGTCGCGAACGACCGTTGAGAATCCGGTGAGTGAAAATGTGACGCGGTACAGTCCCGGCCGCAGATCGACGATCTGGAAACGGCCGTTGCCGTCCGTTACGGCAGTCCGGACTCGTTCGATGAGCACCGGACTGGAGGCTTCGACGGTGACGCCGGGCAGCACGGCGCCCGAGGCGTCCTGCACCACGCCGGTGACCGTCGCCTGCGCCGACGCGAGCGCCGGCAGCAGGAGCATCCACGAGAGCACGAACATGACCGCGGTAAATCGGCGCATCGCGAACTCTCCTCTCGACTCTCCTTGTGGTTCCCTCAACGACTCCATTCAGGTGGTCACGGCGCGACCCGTCCGCGCCACGCCCACCTTGCGCGGCGCGGTTTCACGCAGGAACATCGCCACGGCAACGCCGAGCAGCACGCCGAACATCGCGACCCACAGGATGTTCTCGATGCCGTAGCGCTGCGCCACGGTGCCCGCGATGATCGGCGCCACGCCGCCGCCGAAGATCTCGCCCGCGCCGACGACCATACCGATCGCCGATGAAATCAGTCCCGCGGGCGCCGACTCGGTGGCAATCGGTCCGGTAATCAGCGCGATGTTCCCGAGGCAGCCGAAGCTGACGAGAAACAGCAGCGCGAAGAGCGCGGGCGGATTGGCGCCGGTGTTCTTCAGGATGTACAGGAAGAGCGCCGCGCAGAGGAAGCCGACCAGCGCCATCACGCGGCGGCCGAACAAATCCGACAGGCCGGGCACCGCGAACTGCCCCACGAATCCACCAAACCCGAGACCCGACATCACGAATCCCATTTGCGTCGGCGTCAACTTGAGGTAATCGAGCAGGTAGTTCGGGACCATCGCCCCGAGCACGAACACGCAGGTCATCGCGCAGAAGAGGCCGCACATCGACAGCACGATGTTGCGGCTCTTGAAGACCTCGAGCCAGCTGCCGCCGCGCTCGACGGCTCCGACGATGCGGCCGCCCTGGGTCTGGGCGGGCTCTCGCAGCACGACATACAGCAGACCGCCGACGATGAGACCGGGAATGCTCACGGTGAGGAAAACCCATCGCCACGACTGAACCACCTGCAGCAACTGCGTCGCGATGATCGGCCCGAGCGCGAGGCCGAAGAGCGCAAAACCGCACTGCTGAAGCCCCTGCAGGAATCCACGGCGGCTCGGATGCGACGCCGCCGCGGTGGCGGTAAAGCTCGTCGGACAGTACGACCCCTCCATGACGCCCATCAGCAGACGGATGGTGAACAGGCTCGCGAATCCGGTAGCGAGACCGGAGGCCCCGGAGAGCAGCGAGAAGAGGAAGACAACCGGAATGAGCACCCTGCGATGCCCGATCGCGTCCGAGAGCCGGCCGCTGAAGATGGCGAAGAACCCCCACGCCATGCCGAGGATGCCGATGATGGTGCCCTGATCCTGAATGTTGAGGCCCAGGTCGTTCAGCATGAACGGGAACAGCGGCGCGATGATCCAGCGGTCGAGGCCGACGAGCCCGAAACCGAGTCCGAGCAGCGTGACCGCCTTCCATTCGTATGAGGTGTCCCAGCCCGCCTTCGGTGCACTCATGCCCGGCCATGGTGCGACAGGAGTAGGAGGAACGGTCTTACAGAAATGCGACGGACGTGAACAGAATCCTGCCGCGCCGGACGGTCAAGATTCGGGCGATCCACGTACCGTTTCTGCAAGACACCGCAGGCGGGTCTTCGATATCTCTACTACCCGTTCCGGCGGTAGACGCCGGGCGAGACGCCGGTATGGCGGATCATCCAGTGCGAGAGGTGGCTCTG
>Ga0075424_100002758_pt1 | contig 16208 bp, 19 predicted proteins | sample SoiMethybrSBSTD3_FD_75301 | JGI IMG/M metagenome (GOLD analysis project Ga0075424, IMG submission 75301) | Bulk soil microbial communities from a Populus tree surrounding site in Tennessee, USA - Soil MetaG P. TD hybrid SBSTD3 | ecosystem: Environmental > Terrestrial > Soil > Tree plantation...
CCGATGAACCAGGAACATGCATTCTGCCTGGCAGTCGAGAAACTACTCGACATCAGCATTCCCAGGCGCGCGCAGCTCATCCGCGTGCTCTATTGCGAGATCGGACGATTGCTCTCGCATCTTCTCAACGTGACGACTCAGGCACTCGATGTGGGCGCGCTGACGCCGCCGCTCTGGGGCTTCGAGGAGCGCGAGAAGCTGATGGTATTTTACGAGCGTGCCTCAGGCGCTCGCATGCATGCCAACTATTTCCGGGTTGGCGGCGTACATCGATCTGCCTCAAAATCCGACTTTGTCCGCTTTGGTCCGATAGCGGACATTGTGTGATAGTAAGACCACGCAAAAATGAGACTGGCCCCCCGGGGGGGCGGTTGAAAAAACTAAACCGAGCGAACCGCGGACCGCCCCGGTACAAAAAATAATAGTTGGCTCAAATTGAGAGGCAGCCAATGGGCCTAGCTGGACCGAACCGGAAAACCATCAAACGCGCCTCGAGGGGACGCTTACCGCCATCATCCGGCCCGCATCCCTGGGACAAGCCGGGGCTTTCCCGTGCCGAGCGCGTCATTCGGTTTGCTGAAAGCCTGCCCTGCACGTCGGGCCCGAAAGCAGGCACACTATTCAAGCTGCGCCCCTGGCAGCGGAAGTTTATTCGAGCCGTCTACAGGACCAACAAGGCCGGTGAACGCCTGGTGCGAACCGCTGTGCTGAGTGTTGGTCGCGGCAATGGCAAAACGACTCTTGCTGCCATACTTGGGCTTTGTCACCTCGCCGGTCCCGAAGCTGAGAGCCGCGGCGAGGTCTATAGCGCGGCGAATGATCGCTTCCAGGCCGGCCGGATCTTTGCGGAGATGGCGGCCATCATCGAGCGCGTGCCTTGGCTCGACGATCGCGTATCTATCAAGCGGTTCACGAAGGAGCTCGAGGACGTTGGTCGGCGCTGAGAGCATTTATGCCGCCTTGTCGCGCGAGAGCGGCACCAAGATGGGCATGGCCCCCACAGTCGTTATCTACGACGAGCTCGGGCAGAGCGAAGGCCGCGACTTACTCGACGCCCTCGATACGGCAATGGGTAAACGTGCCGAGCCGCTGATGATCATCATCAGTACACAGGCGGCCCGCGACGAAGCGCCACTATCTCAACTCATTGACTACGGTCTGCGCGTCAATCGCGACGAGATATCCGACCCGACATTCCATCTCACATTGTATACGGCGCCGCTTGATGCCGATCCATGGAAGCGGTCGACCTGGAAGCTGGCCAATCCTGCATTGGGCGATCTTCGTTCGCTCGAGGACGCCAAGCGTCTGGCACTGCAGGCGCAGAGAATGCCGGCCGCTGAAGCAAGTTTCCGCAACCTCATCCTCAACCAGCGTGTCGACGCAACCGCGCAATTCATCTCCATGCCCACTTGGAAAGCTTGTGGCGAGCAACCGTGTAACACCGACTTGGAAGGCCGCCCGTGTTATGCCGGCCTCGATCTGGGGGCGACCAGGGACATGACGGCGCTAGTGCTGGTCTTCGCCGGCGAAGGCGGCGCCTTCGATGTACTGCCATTTGCTGCCTGGCGAGACTTTGCAGGAACGTGAAGACGAAGATGGAATGCCGTACCGAGTGTGGGCGCACGAGGGCAATCTCCTAACATTTTCAGGACGCACCACCGATCCGCGCGTCGTCGCCATGAAAATCGCTGAGCTCCACGGCCGCTATAAAATCCAGGCACTCGCATTCGATAGGTGGCGGATCGAGGACATCAGGCGGGAGTTGTCGGCGATCGGATGCAACGTCGAGCTCGTGCCTTTCGGCCAGGGATACAAGGACATGGCTTCGGCCGTTGATCGGCTTGAGGCCTTGGTCGAGGAAGGTAAGTTGCGCCACGGCAATCACCCGGTGCTAACCATGGCCGCGGGCAATGCGAAGTGCGAGCGCGATGCCGCGGGCAATCGGAAGCTGTCAAAACTGCGCAGCACCGGCCGCATCGATCCACTTGTTGCGCTCACTATGGCGATCGGTGTCGCAGCGCGCCCGGCGCCGGTGATCGATATCGAAGCGTTGATTGGATGACGGATGGCAACCTGGCCGTACACGACGCAGCGATGGCAACGGTTGCGCCGGCACAAATTGCGCGACCACCCACTTTGTCAGGCATGCCTACAGGTTGGTAGAATTGAGCCCGCTACCGTCGTCGATCACCGCACCCCTATTAAGCGCGGCGGCGATCCCTATCCGCCGCTCGAGCAACTCGCGTCGTTATGCGTTGGCTGCCATAACGCCAAGACCCGGGCTGAGCAGTTGGGCGAGGACTACTTCCGCAAAGGGTGCGATATTTTTGGGTACCCGCTCGATCCCGATCATCCGTGGTACCGGAAATGACTTACGGATTCGCCGATTCCGGAAAGTCGAGTCCCACAGAAGGCCACACGTGCGTTAATCGGCCCGGGCCATATCCCCTTCGCTATCGAGACTCCAGCCATCGCACCAGCGACCGCCTGGCTAATTCTGTGCCCCCGGCGTGCCCCGAGCCCGATGGCCTTTTAGGTCAGCCCTGAGTGATGTTGGTAAGTATTAGAGATTGTTAGGTTCGGTGGTGCCCAAGGGTGGAATCGAACCACCGACACCGTGATTTTCAGTCACGTGCTCTACCAACTGAGCTACCTGGGCGCCGGGCCGGGCCGGACGAGCCGGTCAGCAAGGCGCGGGCGTTATAAAGGCTCGAATCCGCACTGTCCAGAACGCTGGCTCCTAAGCCCCCGGGCCAGTCGGTGGACGCCTTTGGCCGTTCTTGTTTCCCCGTCGGCGCGATCCGGTTTATCGGCGTCCTCGATCGAGATCGATGCGGCGCAACGTCTGGAGCAGACGGCTTGAAATTCAGACGAAATCTGTAACGTGATGCGTCGCTATCGAAGTTGAAAACGGCTAAAGAGACTTTTGGCGTATGATGGGATGCTTAAGTCGGTCTCAACTTTGTAAGAGCTGTCGGCATGTTGTACGGACAATGTATAGAGGTAACCGGCCTTTGCTTTATCAGAATAAACGACAAGATCGAACCTGCTTTGATGAAGTCCTTTTGACGGCCTGTAGAAACGCGTATGCAGCATGGATGCTTCTTCACCACCACTAAGCAACAACTTTTCTTGGCGGTCGTGCCAGCCCGCAGAAAATACGCGATCACTAGTCAAGCGATAGCCTTCCAGGCATTCGTGCTTGCAGTCCTCAAGCGAACTACAACGCTCCCGCACCAAAAATATGGTTACGATAACTGGACCTTGATTAAACGTTATCGGAAGCCCGACGCCACTTGCTGCAAAGAATTGTTCCGGGTTCTTTCCTGAGGGCGTGGGGAGTTGGAGAAACATTTCAGGTACACTGAATTGATAATGTTGGCCCGTGATGGTCTTTAGCTGTGCCCAAACTGCGGGGTTCTCCTGAGCAAACGCAGAGAAAGAAAGCAACCAGGCAGGAATTAGAAAAAGCAGGTCGCGCATATTTTTCAGTTCAGTCACGGCCCGATCTAGTTTCGGCGTTGGTAAGCCTTGATGATTTACATCAAACCACACTTGAAAGCTTGGTGGATCACGACGCTGATTTAGCCGAAAGCGCGACCACTCAAGGCCATCATTTGAGCCCAATCGCCGCGCGGAACCGATTTTTCAGCGCGACGCCGTCGCGCAATGGCAGCACGCGCGGCGGCTCCTCGGCTTCAATCTCCACCCGGGCGAATAGTGTCTCGCGGAGACTCTGCAACCGGCGTGCAAGATCAGCCAACGCTTTCTCATCGCGCACATCGAGACAGCTCGCGATGCCGCAGGCGCGCGCCACGTCGATCAAGTCGACTCCGGTCTGGGTATGGCTCGGCTGCATGCCGGTCTCGCCATAGACGCCATTGTCAAAAACGATCACGGCAAGATTGCGCGGCTGCTGAATGCCGATGGTCGCGAGCGAGCCGAGCCCCATCAGCATCTCCCCATCGCCGGTGATCACCGCGACCCGGCGATCAGGCTGCGCGAGCGCGAGCCCCAATCCGATCATGGCGGCTCCCCCCATCGCGCCCCAGAGATAGAAATTGCGATCGTTGTCACCGGCCGCAGCGGCATCCCAGGCCGTCGAGCCAAGGCCCGGTATGACCAACAGATCGTCACCGCGTCGGGCGAGCAATGCGGCCATCGCTGCGCGGCGTTCGAGCTTCACCTGGTCCACACCTTCTTGCCGATCAGTTCCTGCGACAGGATCACGGCGGCGATGCGTTCGTCGCCGAATGCGTGCTGGATGGCGCGCTCGGCGTTGCTGACAACGTCGCCCGGGCCGGGCGCGCGGTAAATCTCCGCCTCGCACAACTTGAGCACCGGATCGACGATCGATCCCATCGGTACCTGCCAGGGATTGAACTCCTCCCATTCGCCGCGCATGGTTATAACCATAAGCAGCGGAAAGCGGCACGTGCGCGCCAGCGAAAACATGTTGACGCAATTTCCGACCCCGCTCGACTGCATCAACAGCGCAGCTCGCTCGCCGCCGAGCCAGGCGCCTGCCGCAAGCGCCACGCCTTCTTCCTCGGTGGTGAGCGCGATATCGCGGATATCGCGATCGGCGCGGCAGCGCTCGATCAGGCGCGCATGGCCGGCATCGGGTACGTAGCCGACTTGCCGGACGCCGCCGCGCTTGAGTGTCTCGAACAGGCGGTCGGGCCAATCAGCGGTCTGCGCGCTCATTTTTCCCCCGCCTCGCCCTCGGCCGGGCGCTCGCCGTCTTCGTCCTCATCGTCCTTCGCAGGTACCGCATAGACGCCGGACAGCCAGCGATTGAGATCGATGTCGGCGCAGCGCTTCGAGCAAAATGGCTTGAATGCGGGATCGACCGGCTTGCCGCAGATCGGGCAGGCCCGCGCGCTTACGGTCTTGTGGTCGATCTCATTCATTCTGCGCCAGCCACCGGATTTGGAGCAGGACCTGGGCGGCGCTTCACACCGCGTTCAGCCAGCCGAAGCGAATCGGATAGCCCTCGCCGCCCAGCAGCGTAATGACTTCGTAGAGCGGCAAGCCAACAACGTTGCTATATGAGCCCACAATCTTCACAATGAAAGTGCCGGCAATGCCCTGCGCGGCGTAGCCACCCGCCTTGCCGCGCCATTCACCCGAAGCAAGATAAGCTTCGATATCGTCCTCAGACAGCCGCTTGAAGCGCACGCGCGATTCGACAAGTCGCTGACGGAAGTTCTCTTTCGGGGTCACCAGGCAGATCGCGGTATAGACCCGGTGATTTCGACCCGAAAGGAGCCGCAGGCATTGCGCCGCCTCGTCGAGCAGTTCTGCCTTGGGCAGAATACGCCGGCCGACTGCCACCACCGTGTCCGCAGCCAGGATATACGCGCCCCGCAACTCGTCGTCCAAATTCACATTCGCCAATGCCGCCGTTGCCTTGGCCTGGGCGAGCCGCGTCGCGTAGGCGCGCGGGATCTCGCCGCGGTGGGGAGTTTCATCGAGATCGGCGGGCTTGAGGGCGTCCGGCTCGATTCCGGCCTGATTGATCAGGGCAAGGCGGCGCGGCGAACCGGAAGCGAGCACGAATTTGGGACGGCCAATCATTGACGGACGGCGATAACCTGAAGGAACGCGGTGAATGGGCGCGGAACCTAGCGGAACGAGGCAAATTTCACAACCCGAAGCCGCCCGATGCGCCTACTCGTTGGTGCCGCGCGCCTGCGTGAAACGCTCGCGGATTCGCGCCATCAGTTGATCCCGCACCTCGCGATAGGCGTTGAGCCTCTGCTCGCGGTTGCCTTCGGCGACGGCCGGGTCGAGCATCGGCCAATATTCGACGTCCGCTGCAACATTGCGGGTCAACTCGAGCGCCTTGTGATGGGCAGGCGGCGAAAGCGTGACGATCAGATCGAAGTTGAGCCCTTCAAGGTCCTCGAGCTCTTCGAACGTGATCGGCTTGTGACGCGAGATGTCGATGCCGATTTCCTCCATGGCCGCAATAGCAAACGGGTCGAGCTCGCCTTTTTGAACTCCGGCCGAGCCAACATAAACGTTCTTACCGAACATCTGTCGGAGCAGCCCAGCGGCCATCGGCGAGCGTACCGAGTTCATCCCGCAGGCGAACAAAATCGCGTGGGGGCGCGATGAGCGCTCGGGCGCGGTCAATGCTTGTTCCCGCTCGTCCCCGCGACCCCGCCTACGCTCGCTTTGCGAGCTTCGCCGGGTTGCGGTCCGCCGAACCGCTCAGCGCGAAGGCGGACGGCGAGGACCCGGGGCCGGGACGGATGAGTTTTCGATGCGCAACTGGTTTCCCGGTTATGCGGGAAAGAACGGTCTGGGTGCCCGCCCAAACACACCATCTTTCAACCCTTCCAGTGCAGCACGCAGATCAAAGTGAAAAGGCGACGCGCTGTATCAAGATCGACCGCCACTTTCCCCTTCAGCCGATCCATCAGGATGCGCGAGCCATCATTGTGGATCGCGCGGCGGCCCATATCGATCGCCTCGATTTTCTCGGGCGTTGCCGTGCGGATCGCCTGATAGTAGCTGTCGCAGACCATGTAGTAGTCCTTGACGATTCGCCGCAGCGGCGTGAGCGAAAACAGGTGCGCAATGACCGGCTCGCCGTTTTCACGGCGGATGTCGAAGACAAGACGGTTGCCGTTGATGCTCAGGTGGAGCGTGAAAGGTCCTTCCTCGTGACCGACAGGAACAAAGGAATTCTGTTCGAGCAAGTCATAGATCGCGACCTGCCGTTCGTGCTCGACATCCGGATTGGAACGGCCGATCGATTCTTCATCAAGAACGACGCCGACGAGACGACGCTTCATCGCAGCAGGCGGTGATTTTACCGCGCTCATTTCTGATTGAGACGCATCGCCACGGAGCGAGCGTGCGCCTCAAGCCCTTCCGCCTGGCCAAGCGCGATGGCGGCCGGGCCAAGCGCGCGTAATTGCTCCGGCCCGCACTTGAGCAATGAGGTACGTTTCATGAAATCCAGAACGCCGAGGCCGGACGAAAAACGCGCCGATCGCGCTGTCGGCAGCACGTGATTGGAACCGGCAACATAGTCGCCAATCGCCTCTGGCGTGTGAGCGCCAATGAAAATGGCGCCCGCATTGCGGATTCGACGGACAAGTTGCTCGGCATCGGCCGACATGATTTCCAGATGCTCGGGCGCGAGCTGGTCGACCAAATCGATTGCATCGGAAAGGCTGGGCACAGCAATGATTGCGCCAAAATTGCTCCACGCCGCTCCGGCAACCTCCGAGCGCGGCAAGGTCTTGAGCTGGGCAGCAACCGCCTTCTCGACTTGCGCGGCTAGAGCAGCGTCGTCCGTGATCAGGATCGGCTGCGCGCTGGCGTCATGTTCGGCCTGCGCCAGGAGATCGGCCGCGATCCAGTCGGCGTTGCCGGTCTTGTCGGCCAAAATTAAGACTTCGGAAGGCCCGGCGATCATGTCGATGCCCACTTTTCCGAACACGAGGCGTTTGGCCGCCGCGACATACGCATTGCCGGGACCGACGATCTTGGCAACCGGCGCGATGGTCGCGGTGCCGTAAGCGAGCGCAGCCACCGCTTGCGCACCGCCGACGCGGTAGATTTCATCCACGCCGGCGAGCTTTGCCGCTGCCAGGACCAGAGGCTTGATCTTCCCCTCCGGCGTGGGAACGACCATGGCCAGGCGCGGAACACCGGCGACCTTGGCTGGAACCGCATTCATGAGAACCGATGACGGATAAGCGGCAGTGCCGCCGGGCACATAAAGTCCGACCGCCTCGATCGCAGTCCACTTCGCTCCCATCTCAACTCCGAGCGCATCGGTGAAGCGGTCTTCCTTCGGCATCTGGCGAAGGTGGTAGGCCTCGATACGGTCGTGCGCGAGCTTGAGGGCCGCCAGCGCCTCCGCCTCGCATGATTTCTCGGCGGTAGCGATTTCGGCGGCGTGCACCCGAAGACCTGCCTTGGCGAGATCGATGCGGTCGAACCTGGCGGTCAATTCGAACAGTGCGGTGTCTCCGCGCGCGGCCACGTCCGCAACGATGCGGCGCGCCGCCTCCTCGACATCCTGCGCCACCTCGCGCTTGAGCACGAGCAGACTGCGAAACCGTTCGGGAAAATCCGCGTTTTGACTGTTCAGGCGGAAGGGCATGACCTGTTTCCTGCCGGCGGGCGGCCGGAGGACAGGTCAATGGGTGATGCGGGCCTTGGCGTCAACCCTGACGCAGAACCGCAGTTAAAACTCAGGTCCGGCCGGCCTTGACCACCCGCTTGTCAACATTTTCATGGCAGGGGCAAGCCGCCGTTTGCCAGCTTGGTCCCATATCGGCGAGTTCTGCCTCCAGGCATTCGACCTCGAGCCGGAGCGTGGCTCCGCCCGAAAAAGCCAGAGTCACCGTGCCGGCCGGAGCGTCGGTCTCGGCAAACTCGATCGCCAAAAGATTGAGAACGCCGTCCTTCTGAGCCGGATTTACGTGCTGGCATTTACAGGACAATACGCGCTCGAAGCGCAACGCGGTCCGGTGTCGCCGGAATTCATTGCCGTTGCCGTTCGCGCTTTCCCAGTCGAAGCGATTAAGTCCGAGAACAAGACGCCTTTCTTTCGGCCGCCAATGCACATCGGCAACCTTGACCACGGCATCCTGGAGGTGGGTCGAAGCGACCTCGAGATCTTCCTCGTCAAGGACCACGAATTTCAGCGCGTCCATGGCGTGTCACTCCCTCCCCCGCCTAATTAGGCAAGGCCCTTCACCGGCGCAAGATGGTCAGGCACCTGAGAATGCCGGCTCCAGGCCGGCAGCAACCCATCGGGGCCTGGTCGCCGGCCCAACGAGCGTCCGCAGCAGGGATTCCGCCCCGTCACGGGAGGCCGCCCGCGCGTGAATGGCTCCGGTATAGGTGTTGGCGTTGTGCAATTCGCCCGGCAGGGGGCCAACCACTTTGGCGCCTTTTACAGGCAGAACCTCGCTGATGAAGGTGGTGCCGAGCTCCGCCCGACCCTCGGCAATCGAGGTTGCGACGTCATGGCCGCCCTTGCCGAGCACCGCCTTCCTGTTGATCTCCTCGGCGATCCCGAGCTTTTGCAACAGTGCGGAAAACATGATGCCGCCCGATCCACCGGCCTTCGGGTCCGTGTAAGCCACCGACCGCGCATTCAGCAATGCCTGCCTGAAAGCTTCGGGCGTTGAAATATCCGGCTCGGGCGCACCCTCGCGCACCACGACGCCGGTCACGGTGCGGCCGAGATCGGTGACGGTTTCAGGAATCAAGAGACCAAGCTTTACCAGCTCTCCAATGGCCGATTTGGACAAGATGACGAGATCAGCCACTTCGCCATTCTTGATGCGCTCGCGCAACGAACCCGCCGTGCCGAAGTTCAGATCGAGCTTCTTGCCGCTTTCCCACTCGAATTCGGCGCCAAGCGCCGCGACCATCGACTTTACGGCGCCCGCGCTCATGACTTTGATGCCAGCCACGAATTCCTCCCTCGCCGCGGGATCGTGGCCGAACACGTGGATTTCGTCTAGGCGCTGATGCGTTCGATCGCAGCGCCGCAACGGGAGAGCTTGTCCTCCAGCCGTTCAAAGCCGCGGTCGAGATGGTAGACGCGGTTGACCATGGTCTCGCCTTCGGCGGCGAGCGCAGCAATGACGAGCGACACCGAGGCACGCAGGTCGGTCGCCATCACCGGCGCGCCCTTGAGCTGATCGACTCCTTCGATCGTCGCAGTTTCGCCGTCGAGCTGAATGCGCGCGCCGAGGCGCACCAGTTCCTGCACATGCATGAACCGGTTTTCAAAGATGGTTTCGGTGATATGCGAAGTGCCCTTGGCACGGGTCATCAGCGCCATCAGCTGCGCCTGCAGATCGGTCGGGAAACCGGGGAACGGCGCTGTACTGACTTCGACAGGCCCGAGCCCCGAGCCGTTGCGGGCGACGCGAATGCCTTCGTTGGTCGGCGTAATCGTGGCCCCCGTCTGCTCGAGGACGTCGAGTGCAGACTGCAGCAACTCCGGACGCGCGTTCTGCAGCAGAACATCGCCCCCGGTCATCGCCACCGCCATGGCATAGGTTCCGGTTTCGATACGATCGGGCAGCACCCCGTGCCGCGCGCCGCGCAGTCTCGGCACGCCTTCGACGACGATGCGCGAAGTGCCCGCGCCGGAGATTTTCGCACCCATCTTGTTGAGGCAATCGGCGACGTCGCCGATCTCCGGCTCCCTCGCGGCGTTTTCGATAACGGTTGTACCATTGGCGAGCGAGGCAGCCATGATGGCGGTGTGTGTGCCGCCAACGGTTACCTTCGGGAAAGCGATTTCGCCGCCGCGCAATCCCTTCTTTGCCCGCGCAATGACGTAGCCAGCTTCGATCTCGATTTCGGCGCCAAGCTTTTCCAGTGCCATGATGAGCAGATCAACCGGCCGCGTGCCGATGGCACAGCCGCCAGGCATTGAGACCTTGGCTTCACCCATTCGCGCCACCAGGGGCGCCACCACCCAGAAACTCGCGCGCATCTTCGAGACGAGATCGTAAGGCGCCGTGGTATCGACGATCTGCTTTGCGGAAATATGGATCGTGCGGCCCTGATTGGGATCATCGCCCGGGCGCTTGCCCGCAATCATGACATCCACGCCATGATTGCCGAGAATCCGTTGAAGTTGGATAACGTCGGCGAGCCGCGGGACCTTTTCGAGGATCAGGGTCTCATCGGTGAGCAGGCTCGCGATCATCAACGGAAGCGTTGCATTCTTCGCGCCCGAAATCGGGATTGTGCCGCTCAGACGCTGACCGCCAACTATCCGTATTCGATCCATGCCTGCCCCCGCGTATCGCCGTGGCGCTCACGTGCATTGTGTCCGAACAAGGGGCCACGTCACGTCCTGCGCGGCCCGTTGCCAACACCTTCCGCCGCCAATTGCGGCGAAAGTCCGACCGTATCCTGCGGGGCGCTCAGGGAACCTATTCAGTTTTGGAATTCAAAGGCTTCGGCGATGTTTTCGATTCCTCCGATGCGGCGCGCCCGCGCTCCTGCGCCTTGCGGCGACGCAGGTTTTTTCGCAGCTCCATGGCCAGGCGATGGCTGCGGTCAACAGGCTTGCTGGGCTTGCTGTCGTTGGGCGAGCGCGTCATGGCCATATTATCGGCCTGCCACCCGATGTTGCCAACCAGATCCATTGCTTGCGCCACCGGAGGTCGTGTGGCAGTTTCCGCCGCGTTTGCGCGACTTTATTTTCTGCGCGCCCTGCTGCCGTAGCTCAGTGGTAGAGCACCCCCTTGGTAAGGGGGAGGTCGAGTGTTCAATCCACTCCGGCAGCACCATAAGATCAACAACCTAGGCTGATCTCGCCGTACCTAATTTTGGTTTGACAGCACCCTGACAGCACCGAACCTCGCGATCGATATTCACAGTTATTTCGTTTGCCGTGCTTCGCCCAAACTTTCAGTCGCGGTGATATCCTTCGCCGTCTTCGGTCTCAGGGTCCGATTTCCATCGAGTATTTCGCACGATGACCTGATACGTGACACCGCATGTCATCCCTTCCTAACCGATCCGAATGGTCTTTCGCCCAGATTCGCGCCGCACGCCCCGCTCGCGCTGCTTATCTCGAAGACGCGCCGGAATTTGGAGAAATCCTTTCATCCCTGGCCGCTGCATTGACGAATTCGTTAGCGCGGAAGGAATTTTTCTTCGATGTTGATCACTACGAGGGCAATCGACGCGTTACTTTTCAATTCAGGGTAACGCCGCGGCTGTATGATACATTTTTCAACGCGCGGACTGGCTACCGCGCGCATTATTGGGCTTCCCCAGAATGCGCACAGTGCGCAAATGCAAAGCTCGTGCAGACGTTATGGATGGCGATATCCAGTGCTGTGCCCGATCAGGTCAAGCCCGTCGGATCGAGGTCGAACAACGTGTTGTGCCTACGTACATAGACACAGGGCGCGTTACAGTGTCCCGTTCACTTGTACAGGCATCCTTCACACATACCGCCGGGAAAATTTGGATTTGCGAAAAGCAGATTTACGGGCTTGAAGGCCCTTTAAAAATTGTCCCGATTCTCGAAGGTCTTCCCCTGTCGGTTATCCGATGGAATACGCACGCGCCTCTGCCCGACAGCCGTTCCACTTTGTTGGATTTAAAAGGCGGCTTTGTCAGCGGCGCGCAAGCCAAGGATCCACTGGTGCGCGCGCGGGAAATTCATTCGAAGGGGTGGTCGTGAGATACCGCGATCAAGCATGGATGAGACGCCAGTGAAAGAGGCAAAACTCCCTCAGGCGCGCATGTACCTAAAGTCAGCACAGTGGGGTTTCGATGAGATGATCAAGAAGAAACTGATCGGTTATGCGTTTCGGTTTCACATACTTGGAGTTCTTGCATCGCTCCGTACCGTTCAACATGCGCTGTACAATCACGACCGGCATCTTTCTTCGGAGCATCGCAAAGTCATTGACCACTGGTGGGCCACTACACCGCTGGATGGACCCGAGTTGGCGTTCATCAAATCAGCGCGCGATCAAATGCTTAAGCAAGGCTCTTTCGATGCCTATGCGACGCACACAGAATCCGGGACGGGCGAAGGCAGCAATTACACGGTGACGGGCGAGGACTACGATCTTGCCTACTACGTTGATGGAGTGCGGCATGATCTCCTCGCCAAGTTGAGAAGTGCAGTTGCATGGTGTGAGCGCGAACTTGCCAGCATCGAGGCAAAGTTACCGTAGTTGCTTTGATTGACCGAGATGTCCGCTTTACCCCCCGTCGTCGCGCGTGAGCACTTACCAGGTTGTGCCTTCATACCTTGCCCCCTTATCGGTGTGCCGTTTCATAATCCTCCGCGCATGGGAAAGAACGTAATCGAGGTCCTCAAACCTCGCAGCGATCCTCTTGGCTGCGTCGGCAGAAAATTCTGTGCCGCTGCGAGCCTGGATAGTGTTCAATGTGTTTCTCACTAACGACTGGTCCAAAAACATCATCGACATATTTTCTTCGGCGAAAGCCCCCATCGCATCCGGCGATTGAGTTATGTGTGCAAGCAAGTTTTCGTCAGGACGATTCTTCCCCGTGGCAACGAAGAATCGCCAGCTCTCCGGTAGTTTTTCTTGCCCCAACTCCGCCCCCTCCGGCCGGAAGCGCGAGAACATGTTAGACACCGCGCAGTAGAACGCGCGATATAACCATGGGTCTTTTTCCCAATGCTGGCGCGGTGCGGGCACGATCATCCCCAGCATCCCATCCATTAGGGCGTCGAACATCCGCAACATCGAATCCCGCTCTTCCTCGTTCTCTTGCATAAACGACTGCTGCAACCTCTGTAGCAATTCCTGACCGACTGAGCCGCCGCCGGGACGTTTTTTGGCGGCCCTTTCTAATTTCTTGCGCAGATCATTCGGCATTCTGACGGTGAAGCTAGTGGTCAGCTGAGAGAACGGCCCCCTCGGCTTTCGACCGCCTCCCGCAACTCGTTTCCGCGCCATGTGAAATTCCTTATTTGTAAGACGTTAGTCAGACACCGATCTTGCTGAGTACGTATCAAGCTGTATGTACAGATACAACGCAATTATCGGTGCACGAATCATCGACGGGGAAAAGAGATGACTAAGCTGTTCAATTGCACACCTAAGCCGGCAATGCTGCGCTCGGTGCAGAACGAACGATGGAATATCAGTGGGGCATTAGCTGAGCTGCTCGACAATTCCTTCGGTCCCGGTCGTGGCAACGCGACAGCCGTTACTATTTTTCATGATCTAACAGCTCGAACCCTGACCGTTTTAGACAACGGCCGTGGTATGGATGCCATCGGTCGCTTATTCCAGCACGGAAACTCCATCGGTCATTCCATCGGCGATATCGGTGAGTACGGCGCAGGCGGAACGAAGGCACTGTTGTGGCTGGCCTCAAGGGTGTCAATTTGGACATTGCGCGAGCAGATGGTTCAGCGCGATCACGTAATCTGGAAAAACTGGTTTAATCTCGATTCCTTTGACAACGCGAACGTGAGCAATGACTGGCACATAGCGAATAGCTCCAATACCCCATCAGAGCTTCTCGCTATCGGGCATGGAACACTCATCAGAATGCATCTGTTGCCGACTCGTAGCCTTCGCGTCAATAACATCGTCCGCGATCTGGCCCGCTTTTACAGCACTGGGCTTCGGAAGGGGCGGCACATTTCGTGGGTGACGTGTCGCAAGGGAACGCCTGACGACACGATGGAACTTGCCGACCCGTTCGCCACACCTTCGGAACATAGTAGGACGATCAATTTTGACCTTGTTCTTGAGCATCGCGGCGAACATCTTCCAGTCCATGGCAGCGTGATATTCGATGAGAATACTCCGCAATCTGAATCCCGTGTTCAGATTGGATTCGGTTACCGGATGATCCGCAGCACAACCGAGTGTTTTCAATCTCGTGACGGCGAGGAGAAATACGCGGGCATTGGCGTTTCAGGATGGCTTGATCTCGGCGAGGGCTGGCAGCCATACCTATCGACCACAAAGGACGCCGTCGATGACGCGCCGCTGTACAGCGCTCTGATGGATCACGTCTTTAAAAGGATCAAGCCGCTCTTGCAGGCCGCCGAGAGAAAATCATTTAGCGTTCAATTCGATGATCTAGCGATAGGCTTGGAGCAAGCCCTAAATTCTCGAACGGGCGATGTAGTCGTAAAGGTCGGTACCGAAATGGGTCCGCCACCCACTACAGACAATTCGACGGGTGTGCCGCCGACTGACCATCCGCCCGGACCACCGCCTGAAATTCCAATGTCAAACGGTCGGCCCGGGGATAGCGAAAGAAATGTCTCACCCTCTCTTGAGATTACTATCTATCAGGAAAGCGACTCGGCCTTGGAGGGTGCGCTTTGTCAGGCCGGAATAAGGGGCAACGACATTTTCGTGGCGGTCAACAGAGATCACGCTTTTGTGCAGGAGGCATTAAAGGCGCGGCCGGTTAATCGCATGGCATTCAATGTGATGATTGTGGACGAGTTAGCCCGAGCCATTGTCGAGGTTGATGACGGCATTCTCATAAAGAAAATCTTTCACCGCGACGTCGCTTCGGCCATCTATGGGATCGAGCACAATCATCATCGCTCACGCATTGTTGCACGTCGTTTGATTGATCGCGTCCGTGAGCCGCTGATGGCTAAATAAATCCAGGCGAACTGCGCTTCATGTGCGGCGCACAAGCTCATGTGTGCTTTGGGTCAAAAACGGACATGTGACGCGCAATAGGTCATGTCCACTTACGCCTGAAAGCGACCGCGAAAAGCAGACTTCCCGTGCTGTCACGGTGCTGTCAGATCAAAGCGTCACACGAGCGTCGGAAAGCTAAAACATTGGTGCGGGCCAAGAATTGAATCTAGGGCCTTTCCCTTGCGAAGGGTAAGCGCGCGCAAATTGATCCGCCTTCACGTTGAAAGATACTCAATGTCCGCTTTCGCGGTCGCTGTTGGGGCAAAGCGGACATGCACTTTTGCACTGCACATGTCCGCTTCTGACCCAAAGCGGACATCCACGCGAGATGAAGCTAAATTAGGCGTTCGTGCGGGATCGTTAGTAACGGTAGCGCGCGACCGCGGCTTCATCCCATTCAATGCCGATGCCCGGAAGGTCGGGAATTTCTAGGCAGCTGTTCTTAACGGCAAATGGCTCCTTCAAGATCGGATCGGCCCAATCCTGCCACTCCAGCCAGTGCGCGGTTTCGGTCACGCGCATCAGATGCGCCGCAACTTCCGGATATAGGTGGGTGGAAACCTGGATCCCTGCAGCCGCAGCGACCGGTGCTGCTCGTAGCCATCCGCTGACGCCGCCAATCCGCATCAGGTCCGGCATCACATAGTTACAGGCTCCGGCAGCGAGCGCATCATGGATGGCGCGCGGTCCGTAGAAATTTTCGCCAATCTGTACGGGCGTCTTTAGTTCGCGCGCGAGCTGCGCGTAGCCCGACAAGTTGTCGTAAACGATTGGCTCCTCGAACCAATAAAGCCCCGCGTCGTCGAGGGCGTGGCAGCGCGCCAGCGCGTCACCGAGCGATAGACCCTGATTGAAATCCACCATCAGCTTGATTTCGTCGCCTGCGCCATCGCGAACTGCGCGGAGGGCAGCAAGATCGTCGGCCAGCCGGTCCCGCCCGAGGCGGAGCTTGAGCCCTTCGAACTGGCCTTCGGCCACCAATTCTTTTGCTTCCTTGGCTAATGTCGAAACATCGGTCAACCAGAGCCC
>Ga0075424_100002761_pt1 | contig 16200 bp, 12 predicted proteins | sample SoiMethybrSBSTD3_FD_75301 | JGI IMG/M metagenome (GOLD analysis project Ga0075424, IMG submission 75301) | Bulk soil microbial communities from a Populus tree surrounding site in Tennessee, USA - Soil MetaG P. TD hybrid SBSTD3 | ecosystem: Environmental > Terrestrial > Soil > Tree plantation...
CGCAGGATGGGCCGCTCGTCATCGGCGGGGTCCTGCTTGTACCACAGCACATTCTTCCGTGGGTTGTGATGCATCTCGCCGGCCTCACCGATATCAAATACGCTCGAGGCGACCGCGCCTTCTCGCGCAGTCAGTGCGCCTTTCGCCTCTTCCAACGTCCACGTCCAATAGTCACCGTCGTCCCCAAACGTCAGATCCGCATCCTGCGATGTCGCGAACGCGGCTTCCTCCTTGGAGATCATGATTTCGGACACCCAATCCACGATGCCGGTCGCCACTTCCTTGTACAGCGGCACGCCGAACGCCGCATACGCCGAGAGGTACGCCCGGAGAAGCTCGGAGTTGTCGTACGACATCTTTTCGAAATGCGGCACGATCCAGCGCTCATCGACTGAGTAGCGGTGAAAGCCGCCGCCCACATGATCGCGGATGCCGCCGCGCGCCATACTGGAGAGGGTCTTCTCGACGATCTCGCGCTGCCAGGCGAGCCCACCGCGGCTGTCATGCCAGCGCGCCAGGAGGAACTCGAGCGCTGCGGAATGCGGAAACTTCGGGGCTGTACCGAAGCCGCCGTAGCGCACGTCGAACAGGCGCGCCATCTGATCGGCACCGGTGCTGAGAATGTCGGCGCTGACGGTGCCCGGCTTCGCCTCGTCCAGGCTCTGGACAACGTGCTCGCGAATCGCGCGCGCGTTGGTGGTGACACGCTCTTGATCCTCGCGGAACGCGCGCGCGATCTCCTGCAGCACACGGTGAAAGCCGGGCCGGCCGTACGGATTGTTGTCGGGCGGGAAGTACGTGCCGCCGAAGAACACTTCACCGTCGGGCGTGAGAAACGCCGTGAGCGGCCAGCCACCCTGACCGCTCAGCGCCTGGACCGCGCGCTGGTAGCGCGTGTCCACGTCGGGACGCTCGTCGCGATCCACCTTGATGCACACAAAGTCGCGATTGAGCAGATCGGCAATCGCGGAGTCCTCATAGGACTCGCCGTCCATCACGTGGCACCAGTGGCACCACACCGCGCCGATATCGAGCAGGATCGGCTTGCGCTCCGCGCGTGCCCGCGCGAAGGCGGCGTCGCTCCACGGCATCCAGTGCACCGGCTGGTGAGCTGCCGATTTGAGGTATGCCGACGATTCGTTGGCCAGTTGGTTGGACATTTCGTGCAGGCGCGGGAGGTGACTAGCCGAGGTACTGAATCGCTGTCTGGGTCAACAGCTCAGCACCGATCACGAGCGAGTCCTCTTCGATGTCGAACGTGGGGCTGTGGTGTGGCGAGGACGGCCCGTGCTTGGGTGCCGATCCGACGAATGCGAAGCAGCCTGGAACGCGCTCGAGAAAGAACGCCATGTCCTCGCCGCCCATCGTCCGCACGCCCTCACGAACGCTGCCGGCTCCCAGGAATTTTGCGGCGACGTCGCGCATGAGCGCGCTCAGCTCTTCATTATTAATAAGCGGCGCACTCAGGCGGTTGTACCGCACGTTGGCATGGGCGCCAAATGCCGACGCGACGCCCTGCGCCGTCTCCTCGACCAGCCGGGGCGCGTCATCAAAGAACGCGCCGCCGAACGTTCGGACGGTCCCGCGCAGATCCGCACGGCCGGGTATGACGTTGAACGCCCGTCCCGCATGTACCTCCGTGACAGACACGACCGCCTCGCTAAGAGGATCTCGGCGGCGCGAGACCAGGCTCTGCAGCGCGGTGACGACATGCGCGGCCACGAGCACCGGATCGATCGTCTGATGCGGCGCGGCGGCATGGCCGCCACGGCCCAGGATCTCGATCTCGAACTGATCGACGGAAGCCATGACGGGACCGGCCATGATGCCCACGGTTCCCACCGGCAAGTCATTCCAGAGATGAATCCCGAACGCCGCGTCGACTTTCGGGCTCTCGAGCACCCCATCCCCGATCATCGCCTGTGCGCCGTTCGACGCCTCCTCGGCGGGTTGGAACGCGAACTTCACCGTGCCGCCCAGGTCGAGCGGCGCGAGACGCCGCGCCACTTCGAGCCCGATCGCGACGTGCCCGTCATGGCCACAGGCATGCATCTTCCCCGGCTGCCGAGAGCGGTAGGGTACCGTGTTGGCTTCTTCGACCGGCAGCGCGTCCATGTCGGCGCGGAGCAGGACGCAGCGCCCGTCCTTCTTCTTTAAGCCCACGACGCCCGTCTTGCCCACCCCGGGCGTCACGTGGTATTTGAGCCCTCGCAACCGCTCGGCAATCAGACCTGCCGTGCGCGTCTCCTCGAACCCGAGCTCGGGATGCTGGTGAATATCTCGTCGCGTCTCGACGAGACTTGCACGGTCTACAGGCGGTGGCGCGTTGCTCATACGGTCGAGCTGGGGCACACCCGATTCAGAACGCAGTCGGCGCATTGCGGCCGCCGGGCGATGCAAATCCGGCGGCCGTGCTGGATCAACGTGTGGGAGAACCAGGTCCAGTCATCTCGCGGCACGATCTCCATGAGCTCCTGCTCGATTTTCACCGGATCCGTCTGCTTCGTGAGGCCGAGCAATCCGGTGAGCCGCTGCACGTGCGTATCCACGACGACGCCTTCGTTCTTCCGAAACCAGGTGCCCAGGATGACGTTGGCGGTCTTGCGTCCAATGCCGGGCAGGTCGGTGAGCTCTTCCATCGTCTGCGGCACTTCACCGCCATGCCGTTCGACGAGCGCCTGCGCCATCCCGATGATGGATTTAGTCTTGTTGCGGAAGAATCCGGTGGACTGGATCTCTTTTTCGAGCACCGCGGGGTCGGCGGCGGCGTAATCTCGAGCCGTCGGGTATTTCGCGAACAGATGCGGCGTCACCATGTTCACCCGCGCGTCGGTGCACTGGGCCGACAGGATCGTGGCGACCGCGAGCTCGAGGGCGCTCTTATGGTGCAACGCACACGTGGCGTCGGGATACTCCTTCTTCAGGCGAGCGATGATCTTCTGTGCGCGCGTCTTCCGTTCGGCGGTCTTCATACGGGATTGCCGGAATCTAGCAACGTGAGGAGCCGGCACGTCAGCAGCAGCAATTCACCCGCGTTGGCGACGGAGAAGAGCCCCGCCGCCGTACCGCCGGCGAGTTTAGGGCCGAACGCCGCGCTGCCATCCTCGCGCACGGCGGCGATTTGGATCTCATTGTCCTCGGGATCGTCGGGGTCGGCGCGTCCCTCGATCCCCACCGCGCTGAACCCCGGCCGGTCGGGACGCATCCCGAAGATGGCGAGCACGGCGACGGAACCGGGATCCTTGCTTGCACTCACGAACATTCCGTCGAGCGGCTCGGGGGCACTCGACTCGTTCGGTGATCCCCACACACGGAGCTCCGGCAGCTGGAGGTACTGCGCGGGATGCGGCGGTGCCGTCGTCATCGGCTGTTCGCTCGCGGCGCGCCGCAACGTCGCTTCGCTGATTTCGTAGACCGGCTGCTGCGCTGCCCAGAACAGGTAGGCGTGGTGCAGGAGAACCAGATGCGCTTCGAGCGCATCGGCGCCCGAGCCTTCCGGCATGACGTCCTGCAGCAGCCGTCCCACGGGCTCGAGCAGCGCAAACCGATCGCGATCCGTCGCGTCGGCGCCGTCGTGCTGCAGCGCCTCGGCGATCGCGGGAAAGCGTGGCGCGATCTCGGCGAAGGCTAGATCGAAGGGAGAAAGTCGTCGAGCGCTCGTACGAAATCCTCCGTGGCTTCGACGTGCGGACAGTGTCCGACCGGCAGTTCGACCAGCGGGGCGCCCAGCAAAGTCGCGAGCGCCTGAGACCCCGCCATGGGGATAGGATCGTAGGAGCCGTGAAGTACAAGGGAATGGGGAATGGACGACTGCGCAACCGTCTCTCGAATCCGGGGCCGCAGATCGTAGTCTCCCAGGCTCTTCCACACCTCATCCTGCGTGCGCGCCACGACTCGAAACGGCGTGAGGTGCTGGGCGTCGTGAAAGTCCCGAAAATAGCCCGCGACCGAAAGCTCGAACGCGCGCCGCTGATAGGCGTGCGTGTCCCGCTCCCGCAGGCCGCTCGCGCGCAGCGCGTCGCGCGCCCGCGTGATCTCGGGAGCCTGCATGCGGCGCGCGAATTCTTTCTCGAATTGCTGCCTATACTCGGCGGTGATCGAGGCGGGTGACACGAGCGCGAGACGCTCGACGCGGTCCGAATGCTCGAGGAAGTAGAGCACCGCGAGCAGTCCGCCCCAGGAGTAGCCGCACAGCGTCAGACGCTCCTGCCCTAGCTCGCCGCGGATCTCCTCGAGATCGGCGACATGCTCGCGCCAACCGACGGGAGTGTCGCGCGAGACCGGCGACTGCCCGCCACCGCGCTGGTCGTAGTAGAACAGCGTTCGACCCTTGGCGAGCAGGTCGTACTGCGGCAGCAGATAGTCATGACTCGCGCCGGGTCCACCGTGGAGTACGACGACAATCGGACCCGATCCAATTTGCCGGCTGAAGAGATGCACTACAGCAGGACAGCCAGTGCGTCAGCGATTTCCTTGACATCGGCATGCTCGCGCTCGCCAAATCCATTCGGCACGTCGGAGTCGATGTCGATCTGGCCGAGGATGTGATCGCCGCGGCGAATCAGCACGACGAGCTCGGACTTGGTGAACACGTTGCACGCGAGGTAATTCCCGACCGCGGTCACGTCGGACACGTTCTGGTCGCGCCTTTCGGCGACTGCGGTGCCGCACAGGCCCTTGCCGACCGGTATGCTCGTATGCTCGGTCTCGCGACCGGCGAACGCCTCCAGGACGAGCTCATTGCCGTGAAGCATGTAGGCGTAGACGGAGGTATACGGCGGACCCCAGGCACGAATCCGCTCGCAGGCCATGTCCAGCAGTGCCTTGCGCCCCTCGTCATGCAAGTGTGCCGCGCGGAGCGCGCGCACGACTGTCGTCGCTGCGGACGCTGAGCTCGTTGTCACGTCCCGCGCTTCCCGAGCACGGCGCTCGCCCGGCGCTCGACGCCATCGCGCTTGCTGACGATGACGACCGTATCGCCCGGCTGGTGGCTGCGCAGCGCGTCGGTCATGTCGTACAGGTTGCCGATGTGCTTGTCGCCGATCGCCGTGAGCACATCGCCCGCGGCGAGTCCGGCCTGCTCGGCAGGGCTGCCCGCCCGCACGCCGGTGATTTTCACGCCCTCGCCATTTGGCACGCCACCGCTCATGTCCGGGATCGTGCCGAGGTACGCGCCGTAACCGGAGCCACCGGCCGTCGCTTGTGGCCGCGGAGCATCGACGAACGTGAGCGTCCCGGGCCGGTTGGCGAGGACGAGCGCGAGATCGGCCACGAACTGCGCCACCTGGGCGATCCCGTTCACATTGAGTCTTTGCCAATCGTCCGTCGAGCGGTGGTAGTCCTCATGCAGATCGGTGAAGAAGTGCAGCACCGGGTGGTGGGTCGCGTAGAAGACCTCGTGATCGCTCGGTCCCCAGCCGTCGCCCGAGGCACGCAGGTCGAAGCGCGGCGGCGTGTTCAGCGAATCGAGCAGCGCCGGGAATTCCCTTGCCGTAGCGGCACCGAGCGCGAGCAGCCGCGCGTTTCGCAGTCGTCCGACCATGTCCATGTTGAGCATCGCGTACAGTGAATCGATCGGCTCCGGCGTCGCGTGGCTCACGAAGTACGAGGATCCCAGCGTGCCGAGCTCCTCTCCGCTGAAGGCGACGAGCACCACCGTTCGCGCGGGCTTGCGATGCGCCAGGATCCGGCCGATTTCGAGGAGGGCGGCGGTGCCGGACGCGTTATCGTCCGCGCCGTTGTGCACCCGGCCGGTCGAGTCAGGATCGAGCGCGCCAAATCCGCCCATCCCCAAGTGGTCGTAGTGCGCGCCAACGACCACGACCTCACCCCGTCGAGCTGACGCTCCGGGAATCACCGCAACGATGTTGCGAGCCGGCGTGCCTCCAAGATTCGTATGCAGCACGGCGGGTGCATCCGCTGGGATTGCGAAGTTTTGAAAGGAGACCTGCAGGCCGGCGTGTTTGAACGCGTCTCGGATGTATGCGCCCGCGCGCTCGAGTCCGGCGGTCCCGACACCGCGGCCTTCCTGACGATCGTCGGCAAGGAACTGGACGTCTGCCAGGACGCGCCGCGCGGCGGGAGTAAGCGTGTCTTGTGGCGACACCGCGACGCTGGCCGTGATGAGCAACAGTGCGATCATGGATCGTACTCTATAGATTGACCCTCCCAATGGCTACCCCGCAGGAGATCGCCGCTTCGTTCGCGCGCGCGCTCGACCTGTTCCGCGATCCCACAGCGAAAGAGGAACAGAAGGCGCAGTTTCGAACGCTTGCGAGCACCCTGAAGACCACCGCGGTGACATTGGCCACGCAGGACGGCCGACTGGTGATCAATGGCGCGCCTGTGGATGGCGGAACGTTGCTGCCGCGGCTGGAACTGCATTCGGTGCAGCAGATCGTGATTCCAGCGGATCCACCAGTCGCGGAGGTTTTCGATCTGCTGAAGGCGCTCGCCGATCAGCCCGGCGACGAAGACATCGCCAGCCGGCTACGCGGCAACGGGACGAAGCGTATTGCGATCACGATGCAGACTTTTCAGCTCGAGGCAGCCGCACCAGCTCCCGCCCCCGTTTCCTCACCGCCGCCTACTCCGGGTCCGCAGAAACCGAATCCCGACACAGATGTTCCGGCCATCGTGCGTGAGGCGACTGTCGAGAGCCTGGCATTCTCGCCTTCAGCCGCGGCCACGCGGTCGACCGCCGGATTGATCACTCAATTGCACGAACAACCCGATGGCCCGCAGGTCGGCGACCTGCTGGCGGTCCTCGGCCGCCAGTTGGAGACGGCCATGAAAGCCAAGAAGACGACGCAGGCGCTCATGATCGTCGCCGGCATCGTTCGAGCCGAACAGCACGTAACCGATGCAACCCGCCGGCGGCAGTACTCCATCGCGCTGAAGCGCATGTACAGTAAGGCGCTGCTCGAGGCGATCGCCGAGGTGGCCAGTCATCCGACGGATCGCGATGACTCGCTGCTGGTGCTGAGGCGGGCGGGTGAGGATGGTGTCGAGGTGCTGTTGGACCTGCTGGTGGCGGCGCCGACGATCGAGGAGCGCCGAGGCATCTTCATGGCGCTGACCGGAATGAAGGACGGGACCGATCAGCTCGTGCATATGCTGGGACATCACCAGTGGTTCGTGGTGCGCAATGTCGCGGAGCTGGCGGGCGAGCTCGCATTGAACGAGGCGGTGCCGGCATTGGGGAAGCAGCTGGAGCATGAAGACGAGCGCGTGCGGAAAGCGGTTGCGCTGGCGCTGTCCAAAATCGGCTCGCCAGCGGCGGCCGACCCGCTGCGGCGGGCGCTGCGGGACAAGTCACCTGAGGTTCGGATGCAGGCGGCCATCGGGGTCGGGCGCAAATCCAGCGCGCTCGCGATGTCGTTGGTGGCGGCGATGGAAGAGGAAGAAGATGAGGGAGTGGAGCGCGAGCTGATCCTGGCGCTCGGACGCATCGGGAGTCCGTCAGCAGTTCAGGCTCTCATCAAATTCGCTCAGCCTGGCGGCCGTGTTTTCGGTCGGAAGCCCTCGGGATTGCGCGTGACCGCCGTCGAAGCGTTGCGACTCGCCGCGACGCCGGCGGCCGTCGGCACACTCGACGGCCTCACGGAAGACGGGGACAAACAGGTGCGCGCGGCGGCTCACGCCGCGCTCGCCGATCTCAAACGAAATTGAGGCAGAAACTCCTGCCGTAATGTCAATTGCATTTAGCAACAAAAACAGCATAATGCAACGTCAACTTTCCATACGCTCGCATGAGCCGTTTTTCTCTCAAGCCGCGCAGGCAAGCGCTGTTCTCCCAATCATTTACGCCCCAAGCGTCCGTCTCGGTGCGCTTCTTGCCAAGATCTGTGCCCGCTGCTTGTACACCCAGACTTCCTTGGTCAGGAGAGCAAATGAAAGGCATTCGTGTTGTGACTGCGCTTGTCGCGCTGCTCGCGCTGCCGCTCGTCGCGGTACACGGGCAGGGTCGCTCCAAAGGCACCCGCGCGAACAGCGACGTCTGCGTCTCACCCGCCGGCAATAGCGGCAAGCTGCCGCCCGGTCAGGTGAAAAAGTGCCCCGCGCCGCCACCGCCGGATACCGAACCGACGCCGGTGCCGCCGCCCGTGCCGCCGCCGCCAAGCAATCCTCCGCCTCCGACCGGCGTGAATTTCGCTGGCGGGACGGCGTTCGCGGATCTGGATGGTGACGGTGCGTACAATCCGTTCGCCGGTGATACGGTCTTGGCAGGTGTGCCCGTGCAGCTCCTCTGGTTTGGTTCAATTGTCCAGAGCGCTGTTACGGATGCAAACGGTGCATATCGGTTCGATGGTCTTGGTAACACGGGGACCAACTCGTGGGAACTCTGTGTGACCGTGCCGAGTGGCTTCACCCAGAGCCCGCCTCCGGGCGGTGTTTCGTACACGGGCTGCGGCGGGACGGGTTATGCGTTCCCGTTCAACAGCACGGTCCAGGCGATGTACCAGGGCAACTTCGGGATGTTGCCGCTGTAACCGAAAAGACTCCTGACCACATGCAGGGTCCCGGGCAGTTCGCCGGGACCCTGTTTTGTTATCGCGGAATAAAGTCGATGCCCGGTTCCAGCCGACGCGCGAACACGGCTAACAGCTCCGCCGCGCGATCGAGGTCCTCGAGCGCCACCATTTCGTTGGGGCTGTGCATGTAGCGGTTGGGTACGCTGACGAGCCCGGTGGGAATCCCCCGCATCGCGTTGTAGATCGCGTCAGCGTCCGTCCCCGTGTCGCGCGGCGCCGCCTGGACTGTGAACGGAATGTTGGCCTGCTCGGCGCATTCGACGAGCAGATCGAACACCGGCGCGCTCACCGACGAGCCGCGGCTCAACACTACGCCCTCGCCGAGCTTGTGATCGCCGGTGTGTTTCTTGTCGGCGCCGGGGTAGTCGGTCGCGTGGGTCACGTCGACCACGATCGCTACGTCAGGCTCGATGCCGACAGCGCTCGTACGCGCACCACTTCCGGTCCACGCGATTTCCTCGCGTGTCGAGGCGACCGAGAACACCGCGGCATGCTTCGGCCGCTGACTAGCCAGTCGTCGCAGGGCCTCGGCGGCGACGAACGCGCCAATCCGGTTATCGAGACTGCGCGAGACGATGCGGCCGTTCGGATATTCCTCGACGCGGCTATCCAGCACGCCGGGATCGCCCACGCGGATCCGCTTCGCCGCCTCGTCGTAGCTGGCCGCGCCGATATCGATCCACAGGTCGATGACCTTGGTAACGCGGTCGAGATCTTCTTTCTTCAGTTGATGCACGGCCTTCTTGCCGACCACGCCATGCACCGGCCCTTGGCGGGCAAGAATCAGGACTCGCTGACCGACCAGGACTTGGGAATCCCAGCCGCCGATGCCGCTGAAGTAGAGGTACCCGTCCTCATCGATGTGCGTGATCTGGAGCCCGATCTCGTCGATGTGTCCAGTCAGCATCACGCGGGGCCTTCCCTTGGCGTTCAGGGAGGCGACGGAGTTGCCGTGGACGTCGGCCCGGACGTCGTCGGCGAACTTGCCGACTTCGTCGCGCCACACCCGCGCCGGAGCCTGCTCGAAACCCGAGGGCCCGGCCGTATCGAGGAGTTGCTTGAGGAATCCAACGGTCTGGAGAGGCACGCTGTTGTTTTGGTGTCGTTATGGTGTTGTTATGGTGTTTACTGCCGCCGCATGCCGGTTCGGTAGAGCAATACTCCCAGAATCGAAAACATGATCAAGCCGACGATGGTCGACGTCGCGAACACACCTAGATGGTGATACAGCGGAACCGCCTCAGCGAGCCAGTCGGCCGCTTTCCCAGTGCGTGAGCCCCAGCCCGCGATGGCCGCCACGGCGATACCGCAGATCGCTCCACCAGCGATCAACCCGCTTGCAAACAAGACCCCGGGCCCGGACTCGATTTCCGCGAGTGAGCGGTTGGCGGACCGGACACGGCGTTCGACGAGCCACCGAACGATGCCGCCGGCGAACATGCCGGCCGAGGTGCTGATCGGGAGGTAGACGCCGACCGCGACGGGGAGCGACGAGACACCCATGAGCTCGATCGCGAGCGTCAGGAACACGCCGATCATCACGAGCGCCCACGGCAGCTTGTGCGTGAGGATTCCGTCAACGATCAGCGCCATCAATGTGGCCTTGGGTGAATCGAGTCGCTTGAGCTCGTGTCCGCGGTATTCGCGGATGCGTCCACCAATTCCGGGATCCACCACGTACCGGATCTCGTGGGACGCCGCATCCACGAGATACTTGCCGGCCGGCACTCCCTGCGTCTCCACGTAGACGCGGATCACCTGGTAGCTGTTGTTATCGATCGAGTCGGTCCCGCCCACGCCGAAATGCGACATCGTCTCGGTATGCACGACCACGTTTCCATCGGCGCTCTTTCCGCTTGCGGGCGCCACAAATCCGGCGCGCGTCTCGGGGACCTGATAGCTGTAGGCGCTGTTCAGGAACGTCAGCGTCCAGCCGACGGCCAGGGCTGAGCCGATCGCGCCGATGAGAATCGCGATCTGCTGGCGTTTAGGAGTCGCGCCCACCAGGAAGCCAGTCTTCAGGTCTTGCGACGTGTTGCCGCCGTTGGCGACCGCCACGGCGATCACGCAGGCGATCGATATCGCGCGCACCCGGTCATCGATCTGGTTCCAGCCGAGCAGCAAGAAGATGAAAGAGATCGCGATCAGCGCTGCGATGGTCATGCCCGAGATCGGGTTGGCAGAGCTCCCGACCTGGCCGCAGATGCGCGAGGACACGGTCGTGAAGAAAAATCCAAAGATGATGATGAGGATCCCGCCCAGGAGATTCACGCCGATCTGCGGGAGCATGGCGATGATGATCGCCAGCACGACCGAGCCGAACACGGTCACGCTGATCGGCAGATCGTCGTCCGTGCGCAGCCTGGCGGCGACGGCCTGGCCGAGCCGGCTGGCACGCATATCCGCGAATCCGGCGCGGAACGCGGAGACGATCGTCGGCAGCGACCGCGCCAGCGCGATGATACCCGCGCTCGCGACGGCCCCGGCGCCGATGTAGAACACGAATGCCGCGCGGATCTCGCCTGCCGACATGTCGCGGATCAGCGTCGTCGTGCCGAACATCGGCTCCGTCATGGCGCTGCCGAACAGCTTGATCGCGGGCATGAGCACGACGTAGGCGAGGCAGCCGCCGGCGAACAGATATCCCGCGATGCGCGGTCCGATGATGTATCCCACGCCGATCAACTCAGGACTGGCCTCGACCGTCACCTGCGCGGACTGGTACGAGCGGATGACGCCGCCGGGATACTCGCGCCAGAGCTTCAGTGCCGTCATCAGGAACTTGTACAGGAACGCGATCCCGAACGCCTGGAATACCGTCTTCGCGTGAATGCCGCCGCGCTCTCCGGCAATCAGCACTTCCGCGCAGGCGGTGCCTTCGGGGTAGGGAAGATTGCCGTGTTCCTTGACGATCAACGCTCGGCGCAGCGGAATCATCATCAGGACGCCCATCAAGCCGCCCGCGATCGCGAGGATCGTGACGCGCGAGATGTCGAGATCGTAGCCCATCAACAAAATGGCGGGGATGGTGAACACGACACCCGCCGACACGGAGTCCGCCGCCGACCCCGTGGTCTGCACGATGTTGTTTTCGAGAATCGTGGACCGGCCGAGCCAGCGGAAAATCGTGATCGACAAGACGGCGATCGGAATCGAGGCGCTGACGGTGAGTCCGATCTTGAGCGCGAGATAGACGTTCGACGCGCCGAAGATAAGTCCGAGAATCACGCCGAGCACGATCGCGCGAACGGTAAGCTCGGCTGGAGCCTGCGAGGCCGGAATGTACGGCTGGTGCGCGACGCCCGGCGATTGGGACTCGCGCGTTGCTGGATGAGCCGCGGGGATGCTTGTCATTGGCGCCAGAATCTGTGCTCAAATACGCACGGGGGCCAGCAGGGGTCACAAACTCTTTGGTCACCAGCCACGAACTTCGGAGCGAGTCCCCGTGTATGCAGCCCCATGAAAGAACTTCGCCAAGCACTGGCCGGCTTCTACGAAATCGAGGCACCGCTCGGACGCGGTGGAATGGCCCTCGTGTACCTCGCACGCGAGCGACGACTCGACCGCCGGGTCGCACTGAAGGTGCTGTCGCCGGATCTCGCTGCAGATGAATCGTGTCGGCTGCGCTTCCTGAGCGAAGCGCGCACCGTCGCTCGGCTCACGCATCCGAACATCGTTCCCATTTTCACAGTCGATGAAATCGGGGGCTTTGTGTTTTTCGCGATGGCGTACGTTCCGGGCGAGACCCTCTCGCACCGGGTCGCGACGTCGGGCCCGCTGGATCCGCAATTGACCGGCCGGTTGCTCTGCGACATCGGTGAAGCGCTCGATTACGCGCACGCGCGTGGCGTGGTCCATCGCGACGTCAAACCCGACAATATCCTGCTGGACGCCTTCACGGGGCGCGCGCTGCTGTCCGACTTCGGCATCGCGCATCAGAGCTTTGCCCGAATCCCCAACGGGATGCTCGGACGTCCCTCGGCGCCGCGGGGACATGTGGTCGGCACGGCGGCATTCATGAGCCCCGAGCAGGCGAGCGGCGACGCCGTGGATGGACGGAGCGACATCTATTCATTGGGCGTCGTCGCGTATTACGCGCTGGCCGGGCGGCTTCCGTTTGACGCTGCTACGGACGAGGCGCTGCTATCCCTGCACGTGGCCGCCCCTCCGCCGCCCACCAGCACAGTCGCGCCGCTCACACCGCCGCGGTTGGCCCAGATTGTCGATCGGTGCCTCGCCAAGGCGCCGTGGGAGCGCTTCCCCGACGCCGCCGCACTCGTCGTGGCGGTTTCCGATGCGATCGGCGCGCGGCCTGTCCCGTTGGCGGTGCGGGCGTTCCTGGTCCGCAGCACGCACCTCGAGGCCCCCGCGCTCATCCACCTGTCGCTCACCGGGCTGGGGCTCTTGCCCGCAACGGTCGCCGTATGGTCGTCGGATACCGATCCATTAGAACGCGCCATCGTGACCGCGGCCTTAGCCGTCGCACTTGCCCTACCGATCGTTGTCGAGCTCGTGCGGGTGCGCCGTCTCCTGGGGGCTGGCCATCAGCGGAATGATCTGGTCGGGGCTTTAGCCGCGCGTCAGGCCCGACGCCGCGAAGAGCTTGCATTCGTGTATGGCGCGGGTCCGACGAGTTTCGAGCGCAGCATGGGATGGCTGGAGCGAGTCTCTCTGTTTGTGGCGGCGGTCTGCGTCGCCGGGATTGCCGGGTTATTCGCTGTCCCCGACGCGGACATGCGGTTTCTCCCGGCGGTCGCCGTCGGCGCTGCCGTGACCGCGCTGCTCGCGGCGATCGTGGCGCGGGCGCGCACAGAGCAGCGCACCGATCCCATCGGCGAGCGTACCCTGCGCTTCTGGCGCAGCTCCATCGGTCGCGCCCTGTTTCGGATCGCCGGCATCAAGCGGTCTGTGGCGCTTCCAATGGTGACGATTCTCAATAACCTCGAAACGCCTGCCTGACCGGCTGTTAGTTTAGGGGTGCAATGACGCATCCCACTCCCGACCGGCTGTTCCTCGACTTTCAGGAAGCGGTCGCGGGCCGGTATTCCTTGGAACGCGAGCTCGGCCGCGGCGGAATGGGTGTGGTATATCTGGCCCGCGAAGTCCGGCTGGACCGTCCCGTTGCGATCAAGCTCTTGCCGCCAGGCAAAGCCGCCGATCCCAAGCTGCGCGAGCGATTCCTGCGTGAGGCGCGCACTGCTGCGAAGCTGTCACATCCCAACATCATTCCGCTTCACGCGGTCGAAGAGCTCGGGCAGTTCGTGTTCTTCGTGATGGCGTACGTGGAAGGCGAAACGCTGACGGCGCGCGTGCGTCGCACCGGTCCGCTGGCACCGTCCGAGGCCGCGCGCATTCTGCGTGACGTTGCCTGGGCGCTCGCCTACGCGCATACACAGGGCGTGATTCATCGCGACGTAAAGCCGGACAACATCCTGCTCGAGTCGATGGGACGTGGCGGGCGCGTGCTCGTCGCCGATTTCGGCATCGCGGGCGTCGTCACGGGCGCGGGGGCACTGGATGGGGGTGAAGTGATCGGGACACCCGAGTTCATGAGCCCGGAGCAGGCGCTCGGTGAGCGCGTGGACGCCCGCAGCGACATGTATGCACTCGGTGTCGTCGGCTTCTTCATTCTCTCGGGTCGGCTCCCGTTCGAGGCCGACACGCCGACCGAAGTGCTCGCGAAACAGGTCACGGAGCCGGCGCCGGCGCTGGCGCGTCTCGCCCCTCACGTCCCGCGACGGCTCGCGCGTGCCATCGACGGCTGTCTCGCGAAAGATCCTGTCGAGCGGCCGCAGGACGGCGGGAAGGTGGCGGACCAGCTCGGTATGGAGCAGCGGCGCGACGTCCCGCCTGCGCTCCGAGTGTTCGTGCGGAGCTGTCGCTCCGTCGGGCTCGGCCTGGCATTCCTTCTCTTGTACCTCTCATTCATTCTTGCTGTCGTTGGGGCTGCACTCGTCGGGCCGATCGGCGGATTCGCCGGGTTCTTTGGTGTCGTGATCGGCGGCCCGCTTTTATTCCTGGGTTGGCAGGCGCGCCGCGTTGCGCGACTCGGCTACGGCCAACACGACGTCGATTGGGCATTTCAGGCCGAGCTCGAGCGCAGTCGCGAAGAGCGCGCGTTCGAGTACGGCATGCGCGCGTCGCGCTTCGAGCGCGGCTGGCAGGCCGTGGCGCTGTTCGGCACGGTGGTCGGATTTCTCGGCATGACCGTGGGTGCCGGTGTCGTCACGACATTGGGTGGCGTACTATTTTCGGTCGGCGGATTAACGGCGATCATCGTGATCGCGCGCGCGCAACGTCGCAGCGATTATGGCGGCTCGTTGTGGCACAAATTCTGGAAGGGGCGGGTCGGCGGCTGGCTGCTTCGGAAAGCGGCACAGTTCGGCGTCACGCAAGCGGCGCAGGGCGTCACCAGCCGGCCGACCGAGCTCGCCCTCGGCATGGCCGCTGAACAGCTCTACGAACAGCTGCCGAAGGCGTCGCGCCGGGAGCTGAAGGATCTGCCCGATGTCGTGCGCCGTCTCGAGACCGACGCCCAACGCATGCGCACCCGGCTCGAGGAGCTGCAGGAAGCGTTGGGGGGCGCGGGACGGACCGCAGCCGATCCCGCGATTCACGAGCGCCACAATCGGATCGTCGCGGATCTCTCCGCCGAGCGCGATCAGGTGCAGCAGAGACTCAGGGACACGGTCGCGGCGCTCGAGACGATCCGGCTGAACTTGCTGCGGCTCCATGCGGGCACGGGATCGGTACAGAGTCTCACGACCGATCTGGGACTTGCGCGCGATCTCGGCCGCGAAATCGATCTCCAGGTGGAAGCGTACCGCGAGATCGAGGGCGCGCCCCGACCCGGCCGCTAGTCGCGCACGCGCTGGAGCCGCTCGACCCCCTGCTGCAGCATGTCCTCCGTCTTACAAAACGCGAAGCGCACATACTTTCGACCGAGCTCAGCGCGCGAGTAGAAGCTCGAGCCGGGCACCGATGCGACGCCGTGCTCGATCGTCAGCCACTTGGCGAATTCGTCGTCGGGCAGCTTCGAGAGCTGGGAGAACTCGGCCATTACGTAGTACGCGCCCTGCGGCGGCGTGCACCTGAAACCGGCCGAGAGCAGCCCTTTGCACAGGATCTCACGGCGGCGGCGGTAATCGCGCTTCAAGCCGTCGTAATAATCCTGGCCCAACGTCTCCATTCCGACGGCGAGCGCTTCCTGCAGCGGTGCGGGTGCGCCCACCGTCAGGAAGTCATGCACCTTCCGGATCGCGTCCGTGACATCGGGAGGCGCGACGATCGTCCCGATTCTCCACCCGGTGATGCTGTACGTCTTTGACGCGCCGCTGATCGTGATCGTGCGATCGGCCATGCCGGGCAGCGTGGCGATCGGGATGTGCTCGCCCTCGTAATAGATGTGCTCGTAGATCTCGTCCGTGACCGCGAACGCGTCATGCCGCTGGCACAGCTCGGCGATCGCCTCGAGCTCCGCGCGCGTGAGCACTCGTCCAGTCGGATTGTTCGGCGTGCAGAGGATGATCGCGCGCGTCTTGGCGGTGAACGCCTTCGCCAGCCGGTCGAGGTCGAGCTCCCCCTCGGGGGGCATCGGCACGAAGACCGGTTCGGCGTCGCACAGGATGGCGTCGGGCCCGTAGTTCTCGTAAAACGGCTCGAAAAT
>Ga0075424_100002762_pt1 | contig 16199 bp, 17 predicted proteins | sample SoiMethybrSBSTD3_FD_75301 | JGI IMG/M metagenome (GOLD analysis project Ga0075424, IMG submission 75301) | Bulk soil microbial communities from a Populus tree surrounding site in Tennessee, USA - Soil MetaG P. TD hybrid SBSTD3 | ecosystem: Environmental > Terrestrial > Soil > Tree plantation...
GCGGCGGCCATGGACGAGGCCCGGCAGGTCGAGTGGAGCCCACAGGTGGTCGCCCTGCTCAACCCGGTGCCGTCGTTGTGGGCACGCCTGAAACTGGCGCACGGCGACCTGGCTGCGGTCGCCCGCTGGGCGGCCGAGCGCGGCCTCGGCACCGATGACGAGCCAAGCTATATCCGGGAACCGGAATATCTCGCGCTGGCACGGATGGTGCTCGCGCAAGATCTTCCCGGCCAGGCAATCGCACTTCTCGAGCGGCTGCTCGAACTGGCGGCGAGCCAGGGCCGGACCGGCAGCGTCATCGAGATTCAGGCGCTGCGTGCGCTGGCGCTGGCGGCCCGCGGCGACCGCGCGGCTGCGCTCGACGCGCTGGCCGAGGCGCTCAACCTCGGGGCTCCGCAAGGCTATATCCGGGTCTTCACCGACGAGGGCGCACCCATGCACGCGCTGCTCTCCCGGCTAGCCGCCCATCGAGGCTCGCAGCCCACGGCGCGCGGTATCACCCCCGGATACCTGGCCGAATTGCTGCGCGCCTCTGGCCCGGTCCCCGCGGCGCCGCCCCCGGCGCGAGCGGCACCGGCAGCGCCTGGCCTGGCCGAGCAGCTCACCGCCCGCGAGCTGGAAATCCTCGCGTTCCTGGCCCAGGGCGCACCGAACCCACGCATAGCCGAGGAGCTTGTGGTCACCGTTGACACGGTCAAAAAGCACGTCAGCCACGTCCTCGGCAAGCTCGGCGCGGCCAACCGCACCGAGGCCGTGACCCGGGCACATCAGCTCGGCCTGATCCCCTAGCCCGCTCCAGGCGGCCGATCGCGCGGTGGCACCATCGGGCCCCAGCCCGCCTGATGGCACGACGGTGCCATCAAACGTGGCCGTGGAAAGATTCCACCCGCATGCCCACCTTCGGGTGACGCCCCAGGCCAGCGCGACTCATACCGTCTTCCAAGGAATCAGTCCTCAGGACATCCTGGCCTCCCCGTGACCGGGCCGACGCAGCGACTGGCCGAGGAGATGACCGTGCGGCGCATCCGTATCCAGAGGCGGAGGGGCCGGCGCGAGTGCGAATGGTGTGAGGCACTTCCGCCCGACCCGCGAGACCCCGATATCGTCCGCGCCAAGGCGCTCGCCGGTCAGGGAACGCCCCGCCGCCAGCCAACGGGCCGTCCGGTCGCGGTCCACCAGTAGCCCGAATGTGCGAGGGGCGGTATGAGCACGGACCTGACTGGAGCCACGCCGCTCCGCGTGTCCGCGGAAAAGGATGTGGCCACCGAGACGCCGGAGCAGCGGGCAAGGCGGTTTGAGCGGGACGCGTTGCCCCACCTGAGGCAGATGTACCCCAGGGCGCTGCGTATGACCCGCAATCCCGCCGACGCCGAGGATCTGGTCCAGGAAACGTTCACCAGGGCGTACATCTCGTTCGAGCAGTTCGAGCCCGGCACAAATCTGAAGGCCTGGCTGCACCGCATCCTCACCAACACCTTCATCGCCAGCTGCCGGAAACGCCGGCGGGAATCGGCGGCCACCAGCGCGATCGAAGACTGGCAGCTGGCCCGCGCCGCGGCTCCCGTCTCGTCTGGGCTGAACGCCGCGGACACCGAGGTCCTGGCACACATGCCGGATCCCCGGGTCAAACGCGCACTCGAGCAGCTTCCCGAAAGTCTCCGCGTCACCGTGTACCTCGCCGACGTCGAGGGCTACGCCTACCGGGAAATCGCCGGCCTCATGGGAACACCGATCGGAACCGTGATGTCACGGCTTCACCGCGCCCGCCGCCGGCTGCGCTGTCACCTCCGGGACTATGCGGCCGCGCGCCGAACAGTCAAGATGCGGCAAAGCCGCGGTCTCGTCCCAGTGCAGGCCCAGCGCCCGTCGTCGGCCTCATCCCAACGGGAAGCGTGATGACCTGCGGCGCATGGCCGGTAACTGGCGCCCCCGTCATGAACCGCGCTGAGGAGACACGGCGGCGCGGGGATACGGCAGCCGCCCGGGTTCTGCTGGCCAACGGGCCGAGCGCGGGCGGCATCCCGCCGTAGCCGATCCTGGGTCTGGGTGCTCGGGGTGGGTGTGGCGATGGCGGTCGCGGTCCGTGTTCCCGGCGTGGCCAGCGATATGCGGCCCGCGCTCGCCTACCTGGGCCGGCTGCACCTGTCCTGGCTGGCTGTGGCCGTTCCCGCGCAGATCGCGTCGTTGGCTGGTGCCGTGGCGGCACAGCACCAGCTGCTGGCTGCCGGTGGCGCACGAATGCCGTGGCGGACCGTGTCTGCCCTGGTTGTCGCCTCCACCGGGCTGGCCAGGATCATGCCGGCCGGGCCGGTCACGGGGGGAGCCTGGCAGGCCAGACAGTACCGCCGCCGTGGCGCAGGCACCGCCGCGGGGGTGTGGGCAGTCCTCGCAGGAGGGCTCACCTCCGCGGTCGCCCTCCTGGCCATGCTGCTGGCCGGAACGGCGGTGGCCGGCGCTGGTGCACTCCCGGTGTTCCTGTCTGCGGCCGCGGTGCTCGCCGCGGGCGCGGCCGGGCTTACAGCCGCCCCGCGCCGCGCCCACCGACTCAGCGGCTGGCTGGCCCGGCGTCACCACCGCCGGCCCAGCATCGGCCGGCTTGCTGCAGCCCTGGCCGGGCACTCACGCCATCACGCCGGGCCCGGCTGGGCCGCTGGGGTGATGACCTGCACCGCCGTGGGCCTGCTCGCCGACGCCGGAGTGCTCACCGCCTGTTTCGGGCTGGCCGGGCTGCCAGTTCCCTGGCGAGGGTTGCTGCTCGCATACGCCGCCGGACAGCTGGCCGGCCGGCTCGTCCCGCTGCCCGGCGGGCTCGGCGGCGTGGAAGGCGGCCTGCTCGGCGCGCTCATGCTCACAGGCACCCCACCCGCCGCGGCGACGGCCGCGGTCATCATCTACCGAGTGGCCGGGTACTGGGCCGTCGGTGTCACCGGTGCCGCGGTGGCGGCGGCCCTCGCCCGCCGCCCCAGCGGGCCAGGGCGTCAAGCCCCAGCACTCAGCGGGGTCGCCATCACCACGGTCGGGAAGCGCTCCGGCGATAGCGGCGTGGATCGCGCCGCCTGCCGAGCGGCGCGCACCGGCGGCTCCGCCTAGGAAGGCTTATGCGAGCCCAAACCGCAAAGCGCGGCCCACCGCGCGGTACGGCGCAGCCTCGCTCCAGGCCCCTCCTGAAGGCAGGGCCCTGGCGCTACCTGCAGATCGTTTTCGTGGCCATCGTCTTGTGGGCGATGGACGCGGTCGCCCAGTTCCACCTCAGGGCACAGGCGGCCGGGCTCAAGCACGCCGCCGCCGTCGTCTCGATCGGCCGGGACCTGGGCGACGGAGTGGCTGTGATGATGAACCACTGGCTCGCCGCGCATCCGCTCGCTGCGGCCGCTGCGGCCGGCTATTACATCGTGCTCCACGCGCTAGTCACTGCCATCGCCGGGATCGTGCTGATCCGGCACCGTCACCCGGCCTCCCGGCTGCACCGCAATGTCCTTATCGCAGCGAGCGCGATGGGGACGATCGTGTTCTGGCTCTACCCGGTGGCCCCGCCCCGGATGCTTCCCAGATACAGCGACACCGCGGCCACAGTTGTGCCGTTCTTCTCCAGGTCTTCGCGAGCAAGGCCGCCAACCAGTTCAGGTCACTGCCGTCCTTGCATGTCGCCACGGCGCTATGGGTGGCGGTCGCGACCCAAGCGCTGGTGCGCCGCCCGGCTTTGCGGGCCGCCCTTTGGGCCTACCCCGCCCTGACTGTGCTCGATGTGCTGGCGACCGCCAACCATTACATGCTCGATGTGCTCACCGCCCCGGCATTGCTCGCGCTGGCCTATGCGGCACCCAAGCTCCGCGCGCTCGGGTGCCGCCGACGCGGAACAGCGCCGCGGGACGCGGCATCGGTGACATTGACGCCCACGACGGGCATGGCGGCTAAGCGGCACCGTCGTGCCTGGCGTCTGTCGGGAGATTCCACCCCACATGTCCACCTTCGGGTGACGCGCAGCCAGGAATGCGGCCATAACGTGCCGGGTGAACCAGACACGCACGGGCGAAGGGTTGCGGCATGAGCCTGGCCGAGCGCTGGCTTCTTGGTGAGGGGGGCGAGCGGGCGTGAGCGGCCCGGGGTGGCCTGTCCGTTACGAGATCCGCATCGACGGCGTCCTCGACGACCGGTGGGCGGACTGGTTCGGCGGTCTCCAGGTCAGCATTGAGGGGACGCAAACGGTCATCTCTGGCCCGCTTCCCGATCAGCCCGCACTGCATGGGGTCCTGGCAAAGATCTGTGACCTAGGGCTGTGCCTGATCTCGGTGCGCCGATTCGACGCCGGTGAAGGCGGGACCGCACCTGCGCACACGAGACGAGAGGACACAGACGATGCCTGAACGGAGTCCCGGGGGGTGGAGTCGGTGAGCAGGCTGGGGAAGATCGCGGAGATTCCCGCCGGGAGCTGGACCAAGTGGGTGGTGGTGGGTTTCTGGGTTGTTGTGCTGGTGATCACGCTGCCGCTGTCAGCAAAGCTGACGGGTGCGGAGAAGAACGACGCGAAGACGTGGCTGCCGGCCAACGCGGAGTCCACCAAGGTCCTTGATGTGCAGTCGCGCTTCCAGTCGCCCAACGTCTTCCCCGCGGTGGTGGTGTATGAGCGGGCCTCGGGGCTGACCGCTGCGGACCGGGCAGCGGCGGCGGCCGATGCCCGCAGGTTTGCCGCGCTTCATGGCGTTGCGCCGGGCCAAGTGACAGGCCCGGTCGGCTCGGCCGACGGCAAGGCCATGCAGACCATCGTTTCGGTCAATTTGGGCAGGCAGGGCTGGAACCGGGCGGCGACGACCGCCAGTTCCATCCGCGGGATCACCCAATCCGATCCTAGCGGCCTGACCTCTCACGTCACCGGGCCGTTGGGGTATGCGGCCGACTTCAGCGAGGTGTTCAAGGGCATCGACAGCACGCTGCTGTATGCGACCCTGGCGGTGGTCATCGTGATCTTGTTGATCACCTACCGGAGCCCGGTGCTGTGGCTGCTGCCGGTGGTCTCGGCGGGGGTGGCGCTGATCACCGCCCAGGCGGTGATCTACCTGCTGGCGGCGCACGCGGGCCTGACGGTCAACGCGCAGAGCGCGGGCATCTTGTACGTGCTGGTGTTCGGCGCCAGCACCGATTACGCGCTGCTGATCGTGGCGCGCTACCGGGAGGAACTGCGCCGCCACGACCGCCGCCACGCGGCGATGGCCACCGCGCTGCGGCGCGCGGGCCCGGCGATCATCGCCAGCGGCAGCACCGTCATCGCGTCGCTGCTGATCCTGCTCGCCGCGGAGCTGCAGTCGACCAAGGGCCTGGGCCCGGTGCTGGCGATCGGCGTCGCGGTCGGCATGCTCGCCATGCTCACCCTGCTGCCGGCGCTGCTGGTGATCTTCCCCCGCGGCATCTTCTGGCCGTATAGGCCCGCCTACGGCTCGGCCGAGCCCACTACCCGCGGCCTGTGGGCGCGGGTCGGCTGGGCCATCGCCCCCCGCCCGCGGCTGGTGTGGGTCACTACCGCCGTGATCCTGGGGGTGCTGGCGCTGGGGCTGACCGGCCTGAAAGCCGACGGCCTGACCAACGCCCAGTCCTTCCGCGGGACCCACCCCGACTCGGTGACCGGCGAGACCGTGCTCGCCGCCCACTTCCCGGCCGGCGCCGGCCAGCCCGTCGTCGTCATCGGCAACCAGGCCGCCGCGGTCACGCTGCGGGCCGCGTTCGCCGCCACCCCCGGCATCACCCACGTCACCCCGCCAGTCACCCGGGCCGGGTATGCCTACCTGCAGGGAACGCTGACCAGCCCACCCGACAGCCAGGCCGCCTACGCCACCATCGACCGGGCCCGCGCCAAGGTGCACGCCGTCCCCGGCGCCCACGCCCTAGTCGGCGGCACCACCGCGGTCAACCTGGACGTGGCGCGCGCCTCGGCGCATGACCGTGACCTGATCATCCCGCTCATCCTCGGCGTGGTGCTGCTCATCCTGGTCATCTTGCTGCGGGCGCTGGTCGCGCCGCTGATCCTGACCGCCACCGTCGTGCTGTCGTTCGCCGCCGCCCTGGGCGTCAGCGCCTTCTTCTTCAACCACATGTTCGGCTTCGGCGGCGCCGACACCTCCTTCCCACTGTTCGTTTTCGTGTTCCTGGTCGCGCTCGGCATCGACTACAACATCTTCCTGATGACCCGGGTCCGCGAAGAAGCCCACCGCCGCGACGCCCGCCACGGCGCGATCACCGGCCTGGCCGCCACCGGCGGCGTGATCACCTCGGCCGGCTTCGTCCTGGCCGGCACGTTCGCCGTGCTGGCCACGCTCCCGTCGACGTTCTTGACCGAGCTGGGCTTCGCGGTCGCTTTCGGGGTGCTGCTCGACACCATCATCGTCCGGTCCGTGCTGGTCACCGCGCTCAACCTGGACATCGGCCGGTGGATGTGGTGGCCCAGCACCCTGGCACGCCAACCGGACCCGCCACCAGAGGAACTCAGCCAAGAACGCGCCACCGCCCTGACCGCAGGCTGACCCGGCCACCGCAAGTCGGTGGACGGCGCAGCCGGTGGGTTACCGCTCACCCCAAGGCCACGCATGTCCCGGCTAGAACCGTTGGTCAGACGCTCAGCCAGGGATCCGTGCCTACTGAGGTGATATAGGCGAGCGGTTCAAGTCCCCCCTCGGACACTCTCGAATTGCCAATGCTGCGCGGGCCTGAGGTGTGCCTCGGCCCGAACAGCCAAGTCAGCTGGGTGGTAGGTCAGCCGCAGGCCAAGCTGGGTGTAAATCTCGGCCTTGTCAGTTGGGTCGGCTTGGCGCAGCACAGTCAGCAGGTCTGACAGCGCAATGACGACCGAAGCGATCTCATCCCTGTGGGGCTCGAAAATGTGATTCGGGGTGTTGAACTGCGTTTTTCTGTGGCAGCGTCGAAGGTCAGGCGGCGATGTAGTACTCGTGGGTGAGTCCGCCGAGGACTTGCTTCCGGTAGATCGGGTGCTCGGCGAGGTTGACCGGTTCGGGTGGCCGGGTGGCGGCCCGGGCAGGCGTGAGCTGTCCAAAGGCACGGTGCGGCCGGGCGGTGTTGTAGTGCCGCAAGTACTCGGTCAGGACCCAGCGCAGGTGGTGCTCATTGATGATCAACAGCCGGTCGAGGAGTTCCCGGCGCAGGGTACTGATCATCCTCTCGCAGATCGCATTCGCCCTGGGCGCAGCGGCGGGCTGGCCACGATCCTGATGCCCTCCGCGGTGAATACGGCATCGAAAGAGCCTGTGAACTGGCCCGCACAACTGCTGCGTCGAGTTCTGACGCGGCAGGAACGCAAGCGATCCGAAGTAGCGCATCAGCGTGTCGGCCCGGCGGCGAACGCAATCGCGGCGGCGGCCACGACCTCGTCGTGCGGCACATCGCGAAGGTGCTGGCCCACGTTCCAGCGATGCCCGAACGGGTCCTCGAGCTGGCCGTGGCGGTCGCCCCAGAACATGTCCGCCAGCGGCTGACGGACCTGGGCACCGGCCGTGATCGCCTGCGCGAACACCGCTTCGGCGTCGGCGACATCGAGGGCAAGGACGACCGCCGTGCCGCCGATCGAGGGCGGGGCGAGCACCCCCATCTCGGGGAACTCGTCCGCGAGGTGCAGCATGCCATCGCCGATGCGCAGCTGAACCGACATCAGCCGCCCGTCGGGAGTGGGGATCCGGTCGAGTTCCTCGGCGCCGAAGGCATCGCGGTAGAAGGCGGCAGCGCGCTCGGCACCCTGGACAACGATATGCGGGGTGATCGACATGAGGCCACCGTATGCGCGCCACACCACGTGGTATTGAACGTTCTTGCTGCATAGCCTTCCGGCATGGCAGCCGAGCAGGTCCGGATGTGGCGCCCCGCCGATGAGGACCGCGTCCTGCTGATGGCCGGCCAGACCACGCGCTATGCCATCGAGCCACGGGGCGAGTACGTCTTTGGCGTCGTCACCGGGCAGCCGATGCGTTCACGGCGTGGGCATGAACGCCGTATTGTCCTGCCAGGCCAGCTCGTCGCCTGGGACCCCTCCAGCGCACACGCCGGCGTGGCCGTCGATGCCCAGCCCTGGACGGCCCGGCTCATGGTCGTCCAGGCTGCCGATCTGGCCGCGCTCGCCGGTGACGAGGAGATCAGCGTCCTGGCCGACGTTGCCCTCCCCGAGCCAGTGATCCCTGATCAAAGGCTCGCCGGTGACTTCCTGGCACTGCACACCGCCCTTGAGACGCCCACCACCCGGCTCGAGCGCGACGAACGGCTCGCTGAATGGCTGCGCGTGCTGATCGAGCGCTCCCCGGCCGGCCGCCCGAAGCGATCGCCGCTCAGCCCCCGCGACGACAAGGCGCTCCGCTTGGCCTGCGACTACCTCGGCGACCGGCCCGACCGCAACGTCAGCCTCGACGAGCTCGCCACCGCCGCAGGGATCGGCAAGTTCCGCCTCGTCCGCCTCCTCCGTCAACGTACCGGCCTGCCACCCCATGCGCTGCAGCTCGCGCACCGGATCCGCATTGCCCGCCGCCTGCTCGAAGCCGGCAAGACGATCGCCGAGGCCGCCGCCGTCACCGGCTTCGCCGACCAAAGTCACCTGCACCGCCACTTTCAGCGCAGCCTCGGAATGACCCCTGCCGAGTACCAAAGGCGCTTCAACGCCTAACCGAACCCCGCCGCTGGGCCTTCCCAGACGCGGCAATAATCGCCGCGAAGCTTCAAGGGGTGCTGAGGCCGGGTGAAGCCGATCACGTTGCTGGGCGGGCGCATGGGAGTGTGACCTGCATCAACGGCCAGCGAACGGGCTCATGGCCCCAGAGGCCGCACCGTGATCTGGTGAATCTCTGCCACTGACCCGGTCGGACTGGGGTATCGCCGACGATCACAGCAAAGATCATTGTTGCGGATGGACGACGCGGGCCCGCTCTGCCTTACCTGCGCCGACCTGGATCACATGGTGTTCCTGCCGGTCTTGGCTCCACTAGATTCTGGCCGGCCGGAGGTCTTTGCATAGCTCCTGATCCGGCCACTGGATTGCGCTCAGCCGGAAGTCACTGCGAGCGCGAGCGGCAAGACAGCGGCGGCACCGGCCTCGCGAAGCAGCTTCGTCGCGACGGTCATAGTCCAGCCAGTCTCGATCCGGTCATCGACGAGCAGCACCGGGCCGTCGAGGCTTGCGACTGCGCTGCGCACGGAGTCGGGGACCTCGAGCTCGTGCCAGAGGGCGCGGAGCCGCTGCGCGCTGTTGTACTGGCGGGCACCGGGCCGAGCGCTGTCCGCGTAGGTGAGCGCGCCGAGATACGGCATCCGGCCGATCTCCGCTATCCGCTGGCCGAGGCTCTCGATGAGCTGGGGGCGCGAACGGGACGGCAGCGTGATCAGGCCGACCGGCCGATGCACCCAATCCCAGGCGGCCAGGACCTTGACGACCGCGGCGACCAGATCATCGGGGATCGAGCCGTCGCTGCCGGGATCGGCGGAGCTGGCGGGAACGGCAGGGAACAGCAGGGCGCGCAGCCGGGGGCCCCAGCCAAGGTCGGTCAGCCTGCCGAGAGCCCGGCCGGGCTCGGCCGACACGTCGAGGCCAATCTTGCCGGCGACGTCGATGCCCAGCTCCTTCATCCCGGTCGGCCACATCGCCCGCGGCTCGACCTCAACCCCAGGCCGGAGCAGCCGGTCCCGTGCGGCAGCAGCGCCGGCCAGCGACACCGTGTCCGGCCAGGGCCGCCCGGTGCAGTTGTCGCACCGCTCGCACGGCGTTGCCGCCTGATCGTCGAGCTCGCGGCGCAGGTACTCCATCCGGCAGTTGCCCGTCGAGATGTAGTCGAGCATCGCCTGCTGCTCGCGGGAGCGCTCGGCCGCGACCCGCGCGTAGCGGTCGCCGTCGTAGACCCAGTCCTGCCCCGTCGACACCCAGCCCCCGCTGACCCGGCGGACCGCGCCGTCCACGTCCAGGACCTTGAGCATCATCTCCAGCCGCCTGCGGGACAGATCGACCCTCGTCTCCAGCGCGGCAGTGGACAGCGGCCTGCCCGCCTCGGCGAGCACGGCGAGCGTGCTGCGGACCACCTGCTCCGGCGGGAACGCAAGCGATCCGAAGTAGGCCCAGATGTCGGCATCCTCGCGTCCCGGCAGCAAGATCACCTCGGCACGATCGACGCCGCGGCCGGCCCTGCCGATCTGCTGGTAGTACGCGATCGGCGACTGCGGGGCGCCCAGGTGCACGACGAATCCGAGGTCGGGCTTGTCGAATCCCATGCCGAGGGCACTTGTTGCCACCAGGGCCTTGAGCTGGTTGGCCAGGAGGGAGTCCTCTGCGGCCTTGCGTTCTGAATGCTCGTCTTTTCCTGTGTATGCGGCGACGTCATGGCCGCGCTCGCTCAGGAAGGAGGCGGTCTCGTGGGCGGCCGCCACCGTCAGCGTATAGATGATGCCGGAGCCTGGCAGCTCGCCGAGATGCTCGGCGAGCCAGCCGAGGCGCTGCTGGGCACCGGGAAGGCGGACGGCGGCGAGATGTATGCTGTCGCGGTCCAGCGGGCCGCGCAACACCAGCGTCTCGCCCCCGCGGCCGGCGCCGAGCTGCTCGGCGACGTCGAGGGCGACCCTTGCGTTCGCTGTCGCCGTGGTCGCGAGGACCGGCACGCCGGGCGGCAGCTCATCCAGCAGGGTGCGCAGCCGCCGGTAGTCGGGCCGGAAGTCATGGCCCCAGTCCGAGATGCAGTGCGCCTCGTCCACCACCAGCATCCCGGCGGCAGCGAGCAGCTTGGGCAGCACCAAGTCGCGGAAGCCCGGGCTGTTCAGCCGCTCCGGGCTGACCAGCAGCACGTCCGCTTGGCCGGCCGCTACCTCGGCGTATACCTCCTCCCACCGCTCGGTGTTGGCCGAGTTCACCGTGCGAGCGTGGATTCCGGCTCGGTCTGCCGCCTCGATCTGGTTGCGCATGAGGGCGAGCAGCGGAGAGACGATGACCGACGGCCCTGCCCCCCGCGAGCGCAGCAGCGCGGTCGCCGTGAAGTAAACAGCCGACTTGCCCCAGCCGGTGCGCTGGACGACCAGGGCCCGGCGGCGGTCCTCGACCAGCGCGCGGACCGCTGTCCACTGGTCCTCACGCAGTCGCGCATCCGGTCCCGCAAGAGCGCGCAAGCAGCGCTCTGCCTCAGCGCGCAGTGAGCCTGGCAGGACCTCATCGCCGGTCATGTAGTCCTTCGTATCAGCCGCAGCCGACGATTACCCTGCTGACGATCGACCGCGCGGTCGATCGCCTGGCAGGGCACGGGACGCCCAGAACTGGTGGATCTGGCCGTGCGGCCACAGCTAACCAGTCAGCTGACTACTCGCGCCGATTCGGCCGTTCTGGACCAACGAAAGCGCTGTAACGATCGTCGCATGCACGCTCTTGGTAGCGCCTCAGCAGGTACCCGGGCGGCCTGCCTCCGCGCAAGCCCGGTATGAGGTTGCGTCGCTGGGCCGAGCGTCTGGGCGTTGCTGTGCGGCTTGCTCGTCGGTGGCGAATGCGGCAGTCAGGCCAGCCTGTTTGACGAGCCGTCCCCAGCGCTCATGCCGGCCATACTGGCCGACGATGGCCTTGCCGGACGGAAGCGAGCCGTCACTTGCCTGGTTGGCCCGCGCCCACTGCCACGCCTGCAGCTGCAACTCCCGGCTTCCCCCAGCTCGGGAGCCTGTCACGCTGGGAGCAGCGCCGCCGCCTCCTGCCAAACCTCATCGCGCATTCCCCCCCTTTGACCAGCGACGCGAACAGCTCGGCCGCGTCCCGCTGGCTGGCCGGCAGGACGTGAGCATAGACCTGGAAGGTGATAGTCGGGCTGGCGTGGCCGAGGCGCTCGCTGACCACCTTGACCGGCACGCCCTTGGCGAGCAGCAGCGTGGCGTGCGTATGGCGCAGGTCGTGAAGCCGGATCACCGGCAGGGCGTCCTCGCCGATTGCCTTCCGGCACCGGGCCACGTCGTCCTGGAACGAGCGGGTGAACCGCTCCGGGTGCAGGTGCCTGCCCTCCTGGTCGGCGAACACGAGTGCGTCATCGCGGGCGAGCTGGAGCGCCATGCCGCCACTGGCTTTGCGATGCGCACGGAGTATGGCCACGGTGGAGGCGTCGAGGTCGATCACCCGGGGCTTGCCGCTCTTCGTGCCGCCCTCGGCGATCGACGCGCCCTCGCCCTTTACCCTGACCACCCCGGCCGACCGGCGTACGCTCAGCGTCGCGGCGTCGAGATCGACGTTGCGCCAGCGGAGCGCGAGGGCCTCGCCGCGGCGCATGCCAGTCATCGCCAGCAAGGTCCACGCCGGGTGAAGCCGGCTCTGCTCAGCCGCGGGCACCTGGCGTGCTCAACTATGCCCGGCTCACGTCGATCTCCCCGCGTTTCGCCGGCCGCCTGTACGACGTGTTCCCCGGCGGCTGCGTAAGCTACTCGTTCAACTTCACCACCGGCCCGCACATCGCACTGATGGAGCAATTCGAGGGAGCGATCGGCCTGTATCCAAGGCAGCTGCTGCGGCTCATCCTGAAGCACAAGCTCGGCGTGGAGCTCAACCCATGACCCAGCTCACCGGTGCCCGCGGCCGGGACAGCGTGGCCAGGCTGACGGCGCCGCAATCCCCGGCCAGGAAAGGTTCCCTGGCAGGCGTGCTGGCCGATCCCCGGGTCCGGCTCGGCGCTGGGACAACGGTGATGCTGGTCACGGCGATCGCCGCCCGCCGCCACCGCGTCAGCCGCGGTGAGGCTACCGCGTTCCGCGTCGTCAACGGCCTGCCTGACGCGCTTTACCCGTCCGCCTGGATCGTCATGCAACTGGGCACCCTCGGCGCCGCCCCGGCAGCGGCCGCCGTGGCTTGGCTCGCCGGGGACCGCAAGCTGGCGGGCCGGCTCCTCGCCGGCGGCACCGGCACCTGGGCGGCCTCCAAGCTGGTCAAGCGGATGGTACGCCGCCCCAGGCCAGCGACCCTGCTCCTGGGCACCCACCGCCGCGGCCCCGACGCGACCGGGCTGGGATACCCGTCCGGGCACGCCGGCGTCGCCGTCGCCCTGGGCGCCGCCGCCCTTCCCCACCTCGGCCCGGCCGGCCGCGCCCTCACCCTGGCCGCCGTTCCCACGGTGGGCCTGACCCGCGTCTACGTCGGCGCCCATCTGCCGCTCGACACCGCAGGCGGCGCGGCACTAGGACTGGCCATCGACGCGGCGCTGGCCCTTGTCCAGGAATCACGGTGGCCGACGACACGCCAGGGCGGCTCAGCAGCGGGGAATGGCGCCTGCTGCCCTAGGCGGCACCCAGGGCCCGGGTCCGGGAAGGCATGACTATCAGACCTCTGAGCTGGGCCCTTCGACCCTGCCAATGCGCCGCCGCCGGGCACATGATGAGGCAGCAACCGAGATCCGCCACGCGCTCGCCGGTGAGGCGGGCAGGGTTCGTGGTCAGCTTCAACGTCGCGGAGATGGCCATGAGATCCGAGGACCGAAACGCACGTCAAAGGCAGCAGACCTTCCCTGACGGCGCGACCCTGGCCGAGCTTGAGAAGCACCTGGCGTCCCTGCGCTCGCTCGGCGCCCCCGGCGACGCCCACCCCAGGGTTGGCGTCAATGACGACTATGAGATCACCTGGATGAGCTGCGTGGTGGAGAGGCGCGCGCTAGACAGCAGCCTGCGGTGAACCACCGCGAACGGAGCCCCAAAGAACGAGCTCGCCCGTGATGACAGGCATGTACGTAACCGGCGACTCGCCCCTCGGACACATCACATCCGCGCTGACCTGCGGGTTCGTGTCCAGCCTGCTGACGAAGTTCGGTGAAGCCGCAGGTCACAGCCATGAGGGTTCAACTCCCCCTCGGACACGACCCTTTCGTACATGCCTGGCCTGGCTGGGCGCTCGCGCTGACCCGCCATCATGAGTGCGAAGGTATTTACGCAGAGTCGGGCCGCCGGCTGAGGATGCGAGATGGTGGGGCTGTCAGTAGTGGTAGCGGACGGCAATGATGATGACCTCTTTGTCCGTGACGAGGTAGACAAGTCGGTGCTCGTCGTCGATGCGCCGCGACCAAGCCCCGGGCAGGTGGTACTTGAGCGGCTCAGGCTTGCCAATGCCAGTGAAGGGGTCTCGGCGTATGTCCTCGATGAGCTTGTTGATCCGGACAAGCGTCTTGCGGTCGATCCTGAGCCAGGATGTGTAGTCCTCCCAGCCTTGGTCTTCGAATACCAGCCTCACCTGTCGCCGCCCCGCGGGTCCGCGGCGTCGGGGTCGATGAGCTGGTGTTCAGCAAGGTTGACGCCGTTCAGGGCGTTTTCGTACGCCTTGAGCAGGCGGCGGGCGTTCGCAGGCGAGCGAAGCAGGTAGGCGCCTTCTCGCAAGGCTGAAAAGTCGTCGGCTGAAACCAGGACCGCGTTGCCGTGCTTGGAGACGATCTCGATGGCATCGTGGTCCTCGTTGACCTTCTTGATGAGTGGGAAGAGGCTCTTGCGGGCCTCGCTCGCGGTGATGGACATGCCGTCGAACCCTCCTCTACTAGTACCAGATAGCGTACCACTGGTGTGCGGCCGTTCGGGATGGAGATGCTGACGGGCTCAGGGCCAGTGTCCGGCGCCGCAACGAAGTGGGCTAGACCGCCGGGCCTTAGCGTCGGACACCTCCGATTCGGCGGAAATGTCGGCCCGCTCATCTAGCCTTGCCGCTGTGGAGCCTTCGGACGTGGGCATACCGTTGGCGGATCGTTCCCGGCATGGCCTGTTCCGCTACCTGACCGCCGATGAGTCCGCCGACTACCTGGCCATCATGGATCTCTTCTCGGCCACCCTGCTCACCGATCTCTCCGCCGCTGAGGTAGCTTCCGAGCTCGTTGAGCGCGGTCTGGCCATGGACCGTGACATTGCCGAGGTGCGCTGCCGGCAGCTCGTCATCTGGGGCAATCTTGTGCCATCTCTGCGGGACGCGAGAGTTAGCACGGTCGCCGAGTACATCCGCTCCCGTTCCCGTTACCAGGTGTCGAAGCTCGGCGGGCGCCTGCACCGTGAGGCAGTCGCCATACTGCACGCTAGTGACGGTGCGCGCGAGGTGGCCCGGGAGTTGCTCGGCCAGATCGTGCAGTCCCTTGACCGCATCCGGGCGATGCTGGACCGCAACCAGATCGACGCTGACGCCCTTGCTGGTGAGGTCACCACGGTCTTCGGCAATCAGCGCGTGTTCACCGAAAGCGTCCGGGATTTCTACGCCTACCTGGCTGGGATCCTCAGCCGCTACGACCTAGGGGGCGAGGAGTACGCGCAATTCAAGGAATTGCTGCTGGTCTACATCGATCTGATCACCGCTGACGTCAACCGGCACGCACCGGTGGTCGCCCACCGGATCGGTTCGGTCCTGGAGCTGATCGATCCGCTGCTGTACGCGCTGGCTCAGCTGCCCAGCCTCACGCTGCCGGATGGCACGCCCGTCGAGCGATCCCAGGGAAGGACACGTTCCGACTGGGAGGAGCTCGCTTCCTGGTATGACGCCAGCCATGGTGCGTCGGGACCGGAGCAGCTTCGCGCTGCCGCGGGGCAGGCGCTCGGCCAGCTCATCACCAATGCCAAGCGGCTGCTTGACTCGTCGGGGACGGGCTTTTCCCGGCGTGCCGACTTCCTCCGGCTCGCCCAATGGTTCTCCACGGCTGATGACGACGGCGCTCACCGGCTCTACACGGCCGCATTCGGCGCCTATCCGTCCCGGCACCTGCTGTTCGGCCCGGATGAGCCCGACCCGCGGGTCGGGCCCACGACGTCATGGTGGGACTCGGATCCAGTACACGTTCCCCTGTCGCTGCGCGAACGCGGCGACCGCGCGATGCGAGGGCGCAGTTCCCGCGTTCCCGATCCAACCGCCGACAGGCTCCGCCTGACCGCCGAAGCGAGGCATGAGGCTGAGCAGCGCCAGGATGCAGCGGCCGAGCTGGCGCTGACCGGCTCCTTGGACGGTGCCACGATTTCACCCGCTGCGCGCGACCTGCTCCTCGACCTGGTGGCCGATCTGCTGGCCCGGCATCGCGACGAGACGGACGACCACGACGTCAGCCTGCGCCTACGCGCGGTCCCGGGCCCGGATACCGTCGTAACCAGCTCCGACGGGACGACGACCTTCGTCGATCTCAGTCTTTCGGTCTCAAGCACCACGCAGTGGGCGCCGGGTGAGCGGGAAGCTGCCATATGACCGGCCCGCGCGTCTCGACGGCTGGCCT
>Ga0075424_100002766_pt1 | contig 16188 bp, 13 predicted proteins | sample SoiMethybrSBSTD3_FD_75301 | JGI IMG/M metagenome (GOLD analysis project Ga0075424, IMG submission 75301) | Bulk soil microbial communities from a Populus tree surrounding site in Tennessee, USA - Soil MetaG P. TD hybrid SBSTD3 | ecosystem: Environmental > Terrestrial > Soil > Tree plantation...
CCGCGGCCTGCTTGGTAGATTGCGGCTTCACTCCTGCTGGGGTCTCGCCGCGAGGCAACCCAGGTGCTGACGTTGGGTCGTGGCGATGCGGATGCGGATCCAGGATGCTTGGGAAGTAGGACCCTGGCGCAGCTTGGTGATCCTTAGATCGATCCGGCCGGCGCGTGTCTCCCAGGGCCGATCGCGATAGCCATTGCGATGATTGACCCTGTCAGGGCTGCGCTCGCGATGGGTGGCGCCGGTAAGGGCCTCGACCTTTACGTCATCAGCCGATCGACGGCAAACGCCAACAGTTCGCGCACGCGGCATCGGCACGCTTCTCGATCAGCTCGAATAGTGCTTGTCTCTCCTCGGTCATCGTCTGGTCCTTGGGTTTGCGTTGGAGGTTCGCAACCCGACCAAACCTCAAGAACCGACGGTAGCCAGCCTGTGGACTGCGCTGCGCGGTGGAAAACTCCGCGCAGCCCACAGACTGGAGTGAAAGCTCGCTACACGATTTCAGGGGAGCCTTGCTAGGCCCGCGCTAGCGGCCGGAGGTCATGGCATGAGCCTTATCGGTGTCTGTCGTCGGATTGCCCGCCGAACCTTCGGGATCGAGCGGCTCCGCCGCCAGCAGGAAACCGCGATGATTGCGACCCTCGAGGGGACGTGCTCGTGGCGCCTCCGACGGGCTTCGGCAAGTCGCTGGTCTATCAAGTTCCCGCACTAATCCTCGAACACCGACAGTCGTGATTTCGCGCTCATTGCTTTGATGGCCGACCAAGAGCAGGCCATCAAACGCCGCGGTCTCCCCGTCGTCATGCTCCACAGCCGTTTACGCCCTAGCGAGCGGCGCGCCGCCCTCGCGAAGCTCGAAGCCGGTGGGCACCTCGTCGTCCTCACCACGCCCGAGACACTTGAGTCACAGACCACCGCGCCCTTCTTCGAGAAGGCCCGGCCCGCGCTCCTCTGTGTGGACGAAGCGCACTGCATCTCGGAATGGGGTCACGACTTTCGACCGTCCTATCTGCGGCTCGGGAAGGCCCGCGAACGGCTGGGCAATCCCCCGGCACTCGCACTGACGGCGACCGCAACACCGCGCGTCCGCCAGGATATTATCGAGCGGCTTGGGTTGAAGGATGCGGTTGTGCTGAGCGCTCCGGCGCACCGCGAAAACCTTCGCTTGAGGGTGGAAATCGTGCCCGGACCGGAGAAGGCGCGTGCCGCCGGCCGACGCATCCGGGGACTGCAGCGGCCCGGCATCATCTACTGTGCGACCACCACCGCCGTCGATCAGCTCGCGGGTGCGCTGGGGCAGTACGTACAGGAGATCGGGCGGGCGGGGCGCGACCGGCGGCCGGCGCACTGCATCTTATTGTTCGGCGCGGCCGATCTCGAAATCCAGGAGCGGCTCCAGGCCTTGAGCCGACCGAGCATCAGGCACCTCGAGCGGCTTGAAAGCGCGCTGACGGCGTGGGCAGCCGAGCAGCGCACCCCCACGATCGCTGCGCTCGCCTTCTCGGCCGGGGTACCGATGCGAATTTGTGAGGTGTTGCTGGCTGACCTGGAACAGGCCGCACTGATCGCGCGAGATGTAGAGGGGCGCATCAGCCTCGTCGTCTCGCCGGAGCAGTTCGAGGCGGGCGTGCGAGATCTGCTGAAGAACCTCAAGACGTTACCCTTTGAGGGCGAACGCCGGCTTCGCACCGTCGCCGATTATGCAAGATCCGAAGATTGCCGAAGCATATTTCTGCGCCGATATTTCGGAGAAGCGCGCCCCCCGCGCTGTGGTACCTGCGACCGCTGCCGCGCTCAACGTGCGGCGACCAGCCATGTCAGCCCGGCACGCCAGGGCCATTCGGGACGGGCGAACCGCACCCATGGCCGGCAGCGAAGACCAGCGCATTCCGACGGATGAGGGCAAAGCGATATGCCGGGCGAGCGTGGCGGAGCCACCGACATGTTATGGTCCAAGACCGTTGCTCCCTGACGCGCGAGCGAATCCGGTCTCGGCTGGATTGCTTGCGGCTTAAAGCTTGAATATCCGTACTGAGCGTGCGACCCATTTTGCTGGCGAGCCCCTCGTGCTCCGCCCACCACAAGCGACGCACGACCTATCGAAGGCTCTCAGCCACGCGATCTTCGCATGGGATCGGCTCGCCATCCCTTAGCACCCGGTGCACGCCGCAGATGAATGAACGCAAGAACCAGCAGATGCAAAGCGAGACCGCTCTCGCACCTCTCCTCGACGCGGTGCCGAAAGATGCGCCGGGCAGCCAGGAAATCGGCTTCTCCGTGCCGTCCGCCTACAACGCCAGTGCCATTCTATTCGACAATCTGGAGCGCGCCGGCAGCCGCTGCGCGATCATGGGACCGGCGGGCTCGCGCACCTATGCCGCACTGGCTACCGATGCCTGCGCCTACGGGGCTGAGCTGCTGTCGCTGGGGCTGCAGCGTGGCGATCGTGTGCTCCTATTTCTCGACGATACGCCCGCCTACCCCGCGGCGTTGTTCGGCGCCATACGCGCCGGGCTGGTGCCGCTGCTCATCAATACGCTGACCCCGCCCGACCTCTTGCAGTTCTACCTCGCCGACTCCGGTGCCAAGGTCGCGATCTGCGACGCCGTTTTCGTGGACCGATTCAATAGCGAAGCCTGTCGAGAGACCAACCTGCAGCAGCTGGTGGTCAGCAACGGTCAGGCCGTTGCGCCTGGCCCCGTGCAGTCTTTAACCGCCGCGGCGTGGTTGGGCGAACCCCCGCCACGCTTTGCCCCGGCCGACACGCGCCGCGACGACATGGCGTTCTGGATGTATTCGTCAGGTTCCACGGGCCGGCCGAAGGGAATCGTGCACCTGCAGCACGACATGCTCTTCACCCACCTCTCCTATGCCCGTCATCTCCTGAAACTGACAGGAGAGGATATCTGTTTTTCCGTTCCCAAAATCTTTTTCGCCTATGGCTTGGGCAATTCCATCACCTTTCCGTTCGCGGTCGGCGCCTCAAGCGTGCTGCTTCCGGGGCAGCCCAAACCCGCCGCCATCTTCGAGACGATCGCCCGCTACCGTCCGACCGTGTTCTACGGATTGCCGACGCTCTATACGGCCTTGAGCGCCGCCCCCGAGGCCAGCGCCGCCGACTTGTCGAGCCTTCGCCTTTGCGTCTCCGCAGCGGAAATACTTGCTGCCGAGGTCGCCAACGCATGGAAAAAGATCTCGGGGCTGGAGATCATGGAAGGCTTGGGATCGAGCGAGGTCCTTCACATCTATCTGTCGAACAGCGCCGAGGCCAAGAGGCTTGGCTCCGCGGGCAAGCGCGTGCCCGGTTACGAGCTTGCCCTTCGTGATAGCGACGGCCGCGAGGTAAGTGATGACGAGGAGGGTGTACTATGGGTGCGTGGAGACTCCAACGCCCCCAGCTACTGGAACCGGCCGGACAAGACGGCGGAGACCATGCGCGAGGGAGGTTGGATCTACACGGGCGACCGGTTTATGCGCGACACGCAAGGCTTTCACTTCTTCTGCGGTCGCGCCGATGACCTCGTAAAAATCAGCGGCCAGTGGGTATACCCGCTCGAGGTTGAGCTTTGTCTTGCAAATCACCCAAGGGTGCGGGAATGCGCGGTGGTGGCCACGGAGGGTGCCGATCGACTCACGACGCTTAGGGCTTTCGTCGTCCTCAGCGACCGAGGAACGGGGTCGGAGGTGACGACGCAGGAGCTTCAGGATTTTGTGAAAACTCGGCTCCTTCCTTACAAGTATCCAAGAGTGATGACGTACCTGGAAGACCTGCCAAAGACCGGGAGCGGGAAGATCGATCGTCAATCCTTGCTTAAGCATCACCTTCCCAGTGCTCGAGCTCGATAGAGCCCGTCGCGCCGGCAAGGCGTCGGGTACTCGGATCGCCTGCACGAGCAACGATCGCTTCGCCCGCACGCCGCGACACCCCCGAGGGGAGGGGTGCCCTATTTGCGCTGAGCGCACGCCGTAATGGGATCGCCAGAAGCCTCCAGCCGCGCTAAAAAGGCGTAAGTTTTAACGCTCCCCAGACCCTCCCACCTCCCTTTGCTTCCCTTCGCCGAAACCCGCTTCCTCTTCGCCAAAGCCGACTATCGCCGCCTGTGGGCGATCGGTGGGCTGACGGGCATCGCGCGTTGGCTCGAGTTCGTCGCGGTTGCCATTTTTGCCTACGAGCTCACGCGGTCTCCGGAGCTGGTGGCTTTGCTCGCGGTGCTGCGCATGGTGCCCTACCTGTTGCTTGGGTTCCTGGTAGGCGCCGTGGCGGATGCGATCGATCGCAGGCGCCTGCTGCTTGCGGGCTTCACGCTCATGGTGCTCGCATCCACTACGATGCTTGTCGTCACGGCCACCGGGACTGCCACCTATGCGGCCGTCGCTGCCATCGTGATGGTCTCCGGTGGCTTCTGGACCACAGACATGCCCGTGCGACGTCGCCTTCTGGTGGACGCGGTCAAGGCGGAGAGCGTTGCAGCCGCGTTAGGCTTCGACAACGCTACCATGTATGCGACACGAGCCATCGGACCGCTGATCGGGGGTGCGACTTACCAAGTCGTGGGGATAAGCGGCATTTACGCCCTGATCGCCATGAGCTACCTCGTTTGTCTGGTCCTGGCTGCGCGCGTCGGCATTGCCTCGCAAGCACTGGGCGTCCCGTCAACGGCGCGCAAGCGCCTCGGCTTTCTCATGCCGCCGCGAGACCTCCTTCTCGATCGGCGCTTCCAGATCATCATGGGCGTGACGCTCGTCTACAATCTTTGGTGCTGGCCGTTCATCGGCATGGTTCCGGTTATCGGCCAAAAGGATTTTGCACTGACACCGGCGCTGGTCGGCGCCTTGTCAGCCTGCGACGGGTTTGGAGGCACCATTGGCGCCATGGCCGTTGGGCTGCTGGCCGCGCCGCGCACCCTCTTCCGTTTCTATTACCTCGGCACGCTCGCGTGCCTCGTGCTGATGCTGATATTGGCAGTAAATCTGAACGTCGGGACGGCGGTCATCATCCTGCTGCTGACCGGCCTCGCCGCGGCCGCGTTTTCATCGACGCAGTATGCGCTCGTGCATAACATCGCCCCTCCGGAGATGCGCGGCCGCGCGACGGGCGTGCTTTCGATCTGCATTGGCTCTTCCATGCTTGGCCACTGGCATGCCGGGGTGTTGTTTGAAAGGCTCGGCTCGGTAGCAGCCATCGAAGTGATGGCCTGCGAAGGATTGATTGTCATGCTCGTGCTGGCCGCCCTATGGTGGCGCACACCAATGGCCAGTGGCGTGAATAGGCCCGCGCCCGACGCGTCTCGCGCCATCAGCACCGATTGATGCAGCACCCCAGGCACCAGGTCGCCGCAACCTCGCGCCTTACTTTGCCCGGGGAATAGTGGGCCAAGGCCGGCGTCGCGCTGCAGGCGGAGCGCCGAACTCATACGTATGGCAAGCACCTTCGCAAACGCGCCGTGCTTATGGCGGGACGGCGCTCCTCACCAGGCCTGAGGGCACCCAGCTCTTGGCGCCGCGGCGAGCGTCGGTTTTCTTAGGCTTCAGGGCGCAGGAGCACGTCTCGAGAGCCCCCTCTGCGCGAAAGCGTCAACTCCGCCTCAAGACCAGGTAAATGAGCATGGCTCCGATGAGGAGCGGACCCAGCGTCGCTACCAGCGACCATTCCAAATTGTACATGGGACCCCACTCAACATCGACGCCGCGCAAGCAGCCCTCTCCCCTTGATATCCACCATTTACCTCAAAACGCGCAGCCCCTGGAGAGGTTTGGGTTAACGGTGCCGCTTGCGCAGGGCAGCACGCACCGCCTTTCCCCGCAGCCAAGGCAGAACGGATTTGACACCTCAGGGAGTGCAGCGGCATTCCCCAAGGCGAGAGGACAGCCCGGGCAGCCCACCGGCATGAGCGCGGGCGGCATCCGTTAGCCCCTAAGTTTGCTGGTTTATCCCTCTGTTTTTCTAGTTGAGTGTTGGGTCGGTCTTCCGTCGCCGTGATTTGCCCAAGCCGTGCCGGAAAAAAAACGCGCACCAGCTGGCGATCCGCTCAAGTCCCCCCTTACTCCCAGCACCTGGCAAGGCTGCTGGCGCCTCCGGATCCGTGCTCCGCTTGCCTTCGCCAGCGACGCTGACAAAAATCGCCGATCTTGCGGGCAGTAGCCATGGTGGGCCGAGGCATGGTCGTCCTCTCGAGCTTTATTCAATTCCACGCCCGGCGCACGCCCGATCGGGTAGCGCTGGTCTACGGAGAAGACCGCATCACCTACGCGGAGTTCATGCGCCGGATCGAGACAACGGCCGGCTGGCTGGCGGGACTGCGAATCAAGCCAGGCGACGTGGTCGCTCTTCTCATGAAGAATAGCCCGGCCTTTCTCGAGCTGACCTTTGCCATAAGCCATCTCGGCGCCATATCGCTGCCAATCAACTATCGTCTGGCAGCCGAAGAGGTCGACTACATCCTCGACCATGCCGGCGCCCGTCTGCTGCTCTGCGATCAGGAGTTCGCCGAGCGAACTGCCGTGCCGAGCCTCTATCCCGTGGATGCGGCCGCGCAGGCAAACAGCACGCGATTGGCGCCGGCCGCGCAAGCCCCGGCGAGCATCTGGCCCGCGCGGCCGGAAGACCTCTTCCGCCTGATGTACACCTCGGGCACGACCGACCGGCCCAAAGGGGTGATGCACAGTTACTCGAATTTCTACTGGAAGTGTGCCGATCACGTCGTGGCCTTGGGCCTTAGCGCGAGCGATCGACTGCTGATCGCTGGGCCGCTCTATCATGTGGGCGCCTTCGATCTGCCCGGCGTGGCCGTACTATGGGTTGGTGGCACGTTGTCAATCCTGCGCGATTTCTCTCCGGTACGCGCGCTGGCGGCGATTGCACAAGAGCATCTGACCGGAGCCTGGTTTGCTCCGGTCATGCTGGGGGGCTTGCTCGCCCATTTCGACCACAGCGACTACGCGCTTGAGAGCCTCCGATGGGTGGTGGGGGGAGGCGAGCGCACGCCCGAAGCACGCATCCGCGCCTTCTCCGAGCTTTTCACGCGGGCACGCTATATCGATGCCTATGGCCTGACCGAAACCTGCAGCGGCGATACCATGATGGAGGCCGGCAGGGAGATTGAGAAAATTGGCTCCGTCGGCCGCCCCCTCGCCCATGTCGAGGTCGAGATCCGCGGGGCCCAGGGGCAACGGCTCGCCACTGGCGATACCGGTGAGATCTGCCTGCGCGGTCCCAAGGTCACCCAAGGCTATTGGAAAGATCCCGAGAAGACGAAGGCTTCGTTTTTCGGCGATTGGTTCCGCAGTGGCGATGTCGGCCACCTGGACGCCGAGGGTTTCCTCTATTTGACCGATCGAAAGAAGGACATGATCGTGTCGGGCGGCGAGAACATCGCTTCATCCGAGGTGGAGCGTGTCATCTACGAACTGCCGCAGGTCGCGGACGCAGCCGTGATCGGTGTCCCCGACGAGCAATGGGGCGAGCGCCCCGTGGCCGTGGTGGTCCTCAAACCGGGCGGGGCCCTCACGCTCGAGGCGCTGCAGGACTACTGCCGGCGTAAGCTCGCGGGGTTCAAGGTGCCGAAGGAGCTGATTGTGCGCACGGATTTGCCACGCAATCCCTCTGGCAAAATCCTCAAACGCGTGTTGCGCGAGGCTATCGCCGCGCCGGCCAAGCGTTAAACAGCGAAGGATTTGCCGAGACTTATGCGCCCTGGGGCTCAAGGTACTCCTGCGCGCTGCCCGCCTTCGGACACGCGGAACGCTTTTGCAAGCCATACCGGCGCCACGCTTTCGCGCCAAAGCGCGAGGAACCTTGGAGGGAGATCTTTGGGGTTGCGCAGCTAACTGAGGTGTGCCGGATTCCGCCAACAATGATTCTGACCTGCGCGTTGCTATGAACCCACTTGGGAGGCCCGTTGGGATGAAGCGTCGACTACGTTCTAAGCCTTGCGCCTTGCCAATCCTGCTCCTCGCGGCTGGGCTTTTTGCGACGGGCTCAACCGCACAAAATCCCGATCCGATCCTCTCCCTTGCTGGCCGTTGGGCGGGGAACGCGCTCCTGGTTCCGGCATCGGGACCGAACGAACCCTATACGTGTGTGGCGACCTATTTTCCGACAAGCGATGGGGCGCGCATGACGCAAAACCTAAGGTGCAAGAGCGCCAACTATCAGTTCGACGGAACCGCGCAGCTGCAGATCACAGCCGGCAAGATCACGGGGCGCTGGCAGGACAAGATCAACAATATGGACGGGATCGTGAACGGAACGGTCAAGCCCGACGGCTTTGACATCCTGCTGACTGGAGACTTCTTCGATGCCAAGATGACGGTGACGACCGGCGCGTGCCAACAGTCAATCTCCATCGTCCTCGAGGAGGGCTTACCGATAAAGAAAATTTCGGGCGTCCTAAAGAAGTGCTGAGCCTGTCCCTCGTAGCAGCCGCAGCTGAGGGGTGATCGTATGGTTGCATCAACCTTGCGCGGCACCGGGCTCGTCCAGCCTCGATGCCCCGGCACATTGTCGTGCTGCACTCGCCGGACAACCCTCCTTCAGGGTAAGCGTCGGCTGCCCTTATTAACAGTGTGTTCATAATTAACAGCGTGATCATCGGACATTTCGGGGGGGGCGGACGTTCGCACGGCATCCCTGCCACTTGGCCTTTCTCCGGGCGAATGACGTTTTCGCGGCTTTTGCCAAGCGCCTAAATTGTACGGTCGCGAACCCTGAGCAAGAGCCCTGACCTATTTTGGGGAGGCCGAACGTCCTCGGTGTTCTCCATTCTCCGCCTCCGCAACAATCCCTATGTCGGCGGTTATCCATTCGAGGCTAGTTCGAGGGTTGCGACGGGAGGCCGACAGGTGCACGGCCAAATCAGGGGTTCTGCAAACAAGCCGGAGACCGTCGCTTTGCCTGGTGAGGACGTCGTGTCCCGAGAGCACGTTCGCCGCCGACTAGAAGCGATCATGTTTGCCGACGTGGTCGGCTATAGCCGCCTTACCGGTCAGGACGAAGTGGGCACGTGGCGGCGCCTAAGACTCCTGTTACGCGATGTGGTACGGCCTGAGATCACCACCCGCGCCGGGCGGATTGTGCGGATCAAAGGTGACGGCATCCTGGTGGAGTTTCCGAGTGCCGTGGAGGCCGTGGCAAGCGCGGTGGCACTCCAGCAGGCATTGGCGCAGCAGAATACAAGTTCCGGGGACGTACAGCGCATTGAACTGCGTATCGGCATCAATCTCGGTGATGTAATCACCAATGACGAGGATGTTCACGGCGACGGCGTCAACATCGCCTGCCGCCTCGAACCTTTGGCGGATCCCGGAGGGATTTGCATCTCCGCCACTGTCTACGAGCACGTGCGCGCCAAGCTGCCTTATCCCTTCGAACATCGCGGCGAACGGACGCTGAAGAACATCTCGGCCCCGGTGCAAATCTATTCGCTCGGACCTGAGATCATCGCGGCTTTGCCCAAAGCCGAGGCGCGCTCCGGCCCAACCAGGAAGCCGTGGCGCTGGCTGGTAGCGGCGGTTGCCGCGGGATCGCTCTCTACAATGGCGTTGTGGCTGGGATGGCAGCATTTCGCCACCTCGCGAGAGCCGGTCGTCGCCGCAAACCCCTCTAATGCTTCGTTCGCAGCTGCCGAACCGAAAGCGTTGGTCAACGTGCCAGCGCAATCCATCGTGGTGCTACCATTTACCGCCGCTGCCCAGGACCAAGAATACCTCGCAGAAGGCATTACCGAAGATTTGACGACGGATTTGTCGCGCATCCCCGGCTCCTTCGTGATCGCGCGGAGCACCGCCTTCACCTACAAGGGAAAGCCCACGGATGTTAGACAAATTGGTCGCGAGTTGTCTGTGCGCTACGCAGTGCAAGGTACCGTGCGAACGCTTGCCGATTCCGTGCGCGTCAATGCGCAGCTTGTCGACACTGCCAACGCGGGGCAGCTGTGGGTGGACCGGTTCAACGGGGATTTGGCAATGCTGGCAAAGCTGCAAGATCAAATTACGCAGCGCATTGCGGCCGCGCTTCATGTCTTTCTCGCCGATGCGGAAAGCCAACGCGTCTTGCGCGAGCGGCCCATCAACCCGGAGACCGTCAATCTGACCATGCGCGGCGCCGCTCTACTCAACAAGCAGGCGAGCCGCGACAGCACGGCGCGGGCACGCGAGTTGTTCGAGTCGGCCCTCCAGCTCACACCCGACCATCTTCCGGCCTTGAATGGTCTCGCCCAAACCATGCTCGTGCAATGGCAATCGACCTGGTACCCCCGCTCAAGCGAGGAGCACCTGGGAGAGCTCGATCGCGTCATGACCAAGGCTTTGACAGTCAAGCCAGATGACGCAATTGCCATTTACCATCGCGGCTACGTGCTGAAGCGCTTGCATAAGGACCTGCCGCAGGCCCTTGCCGCCTTTGAACGGGCGATCGCCATCGATCCCAATCTTGCCGTTGCCCATAACTACATCGGCCAGATCAAGGTCTTTCTTGGGCGCGCCGACGAAGCCGCCGAGCACACGCTCAAAGCCATTCAACTCAGTCCACGCGATTCGCAGCTGGCGCTATGGTATTACCAGTTGGCGCTCACCTACCTGCATCAGCATCGTTACGCCGAGGCTGTGGACTGGGGGCGTCGCAGCGTCGCGGTCAATCCGGACCTGCGCTATCCCTACCGAATTCTGGCCGCTGCTCTGGCGCTGGCGGGGCAGATCGATGAGGCCAAATCAGTCGCCGCCGAGATGCTGCGCCGGTATCCCAACGAGACGATCAGCGCCTTTCTGGTACGAGAGCCTTGGCCTAGCCCGATCTATCGGGAGGGGCAGAACCGCGAGGTTCTCGGCATGCGGCAAGCAGGTATTCCGGAATGACCACGCACGCCTGATCAAATTGCCGCTTGCCGCTTCACTCGGCGGCCCTGGCGGGCGGTCGAAGGCGCGGCATCACCTCCTGGGCGAAGAGTTGCAACGACGCTTTTGCCCGCTCCGTACCGTACCAGGGTGGATAGTGCAGCATCAGCGAGGTCAACCCGGTCTTCTCCCGGAGCTCGGCGATGCGCGCGGCGACGGAGGTTGGCGAGCCGTGAATGATAGTGGAACGCGCCAAGGTGTCGTAGTCGAGCCCACTTGCCACGGAGCCCTTGCCCTGAGAGACCTGTCCCAGGTAGCCCGCCTGCTGCCCACCGAAAAAGTGCTTGAGGTGGCGTAGCAGCCCCTCCTCGCTCTCACGCTTGGCCTTGGCATCTGTCTCCGCCACATAGACCCAACGCGCAACGTCGACGTGCCCGAATGCGAAATTTGCGCGCGCCTCCTGGCTAGCCGTCTCGAGATTGGCGCGATAGTGCGCCACCTGCTTTACAAGGTTTGCGAAGGGGGTGAGCGTCGACAGCATAAGCCCGAAGCCGAGGCGACCCGCTGTCGCGATCGACCGGTCGGTCGCCCCAGCCAGGAACAGCGGCGGATAGGGCCGTTGCAGGGCTTGCGGCAAGAGTTGGTAAGCACCGGAGATGTCGACGCTAAAGTGCTTGCCATTGCGGGCACTGCGGCCCGTGCGCAAGAGGTCGAGAACAATCTCAAGCGCCTCTTCTTGCATGTCGCGGCGCGCCTCGAAGTCGAGCCCGAAGCCGTCAAACTCGTACTTGCGATAGCCCGAGCCGACGCCCAGGACCACGCGGCCGCCGCTCAGGATATCGACAAAACCGGCGTTCTCGACCGTGCGTACCGGATTTGCGAGCGGAAGTGTGACCACCGCCATCCCGAGCTTGATGCGCTTGGTAAGCGCTGCGAGATGGCCGGCATAGACCCATACATCCGGCATGATGCCGTACTCGGTGGAAAAGTGATGCTCTGCCAGCCACGCGCAATCAAAGCCGAGACGATCGGCCGCCATGATCTCGTCGGTAACGCGCCGGTGCACGTCACGGTGGGGGTAGGGCTCGCGCTCCGTATGGGGCTGCGAGGTGAAGAGGATGCCGAATTCCATTGCCTGCTCCTGGGATCCTTGAGGCAGGACGATAGTCGGTCGGCGGCGCGTGTAAACCGGCATCCTGCCGGCGGCCGCGCCGAAGCGCTGCGACATCGGCCTTTGACGAGGCAACCGCACCCTCGCTGCCTCGGCGACGGTGATCCGCGCCATCGGCGGCGCGTGCAAGGTCAACACTGGCCTGCTATCTTTGCCACATGGCCTTGGCGGCGCACGCCGACAGCTTGCCGCCGCAACACCCCACGTACCGGTAGTGTGAGTTCGGCTGCTAAGGGGTGAGGTGAGAGAGGCTCAGAAGGATCCGCCGGTGGAAAAGTCGCGATCGTTGGCGCGTTGGGAGGGTCGAGGGGCCCAGCTGCCGCCGCTGGACGGATTGCGCCAAGCGCCGCCGGAAGCGTCGTTCGCGTTGCCGCCGGGAAGCGGAAACGGCAACGGATAATCCGGCAGGCCAAAACCGGTGCTGCCGCGGGTAGTGCGCGACTGGTGCCCCTGGTTCAGTATTTCCCATAGTACGCCGCTGCGAACGGCTCCCGCCAGGACACCCTTGAGAACGTCGGCGATACCATCGCTATTGTTGAATGTGCTGTGCGGGTGATCGTAACCCGTTCGACGGAATTGCTCGCGCACCTGCTCCATCTCGGTGCGTCGGCCTGACATTTCCAGGGCCTCGCGGCGCAATGCGGCTATCTCGGCTTCCGTCTTGGTGATGCTGCCCTCAATCTGCTCGATGCGAGCCACGACCCCCTCGTCGGCAGTGGTCGGCGTCCGGCGTGCCTCGGCATAAAGGTTGGCCAGGCTATCCGAGGCATCGGCCGCCGCAATCGTGTTCAAGGCCTCGTTATAGGCCGGATCTGAATTGCCGGTGACGAGCGCCGCGCGCGCCTCATCGAGCTTGCGCAGCATGTCTCGTTTCTTCTCCACGGTATCGTCGATGACGGCCATCTTGTGACGCGCCTCGGCCAACACCTTCTCCTTCGCATCGACGCCGGCCTTGATCATCGCCTGCCGTTCGATCTCGGCGAGTACACTTTGTGGCTTCTGCACGTCCTCCCGTTGCGCACCGGCATGTTCCTTGAGACGCTGGGGGATTTCGATCAGCGCGGCATAATTCGGGCGCGCACTGTCATATCCAATGAATTCCGCCAGCATTCGATCCAGCATTCCCGCAATACGCCCGCCGACGTAATGACTTGTGCCGAACCGCCGTTGCCAAAGGTAGGCGAACAGCGGGTCCTCATCGTAGGGCTTTTTCTTGCTACCGAGCTCGGCCTGTGAATCGGCTGCTTTCTTTTCCGCCTCCACCGCGATTGCCTCGGCTTTGTCACGCGCCACCTTGGCGTCTCGCCAAGCCTGCGTCGTCTGTACGCTCTGTTCGGCGGCAGCCCTACCCTGCTCCACTGCGTCCAGTGCCACCTCGAGCTGCGCCGAAGCATCGTGTCGGGTAGCCTCCGCCTGGCTCACTTCTTTGCGCAGGGCGTCGCATTGTTCGGCCGCCGCGGCAATGCGCAGGCGGTAGTCATTGAGGATCTGCTGCGCCCGCCGCTCACCCGCGTCGAGGTCGCCGACGAGCCGACCGGCGGCCATCTCATCGAGCTTGATGCGCGCGAGCTCGCGCAGGCTTGCGCTGCGCTCGGCTCGGAGCCGCTCGGTTTCACTCACGGCGGACTGCAGCGCCTGCTCAAGCTGACCCTGCTGAAGGTGCAGCTTGCTGATCGCATCCTCAATCGACGCTAAGGTTTGCCGTCCCGTTAACATGCGGCAGCATTACCACTTTGTGATGAAGCCGCCCTCGAACGGCATCTCGTAGTCCACGTCGAGCATGCCGCGCCGCTTCACGCCGAAGCGGCTCTTCTGCACGATGCCGTCGTCGCGCTTATCGCGAGCCACAGTCTCGAAGGTGTCCTGAGGAACGCGCACGCCGAACTTGGAGACGGTTTCAATGTTGCCGGTCTCCTCGTTCCGGATCGGCAAGCTGAGCTTCTCGCCGGCGGGCGTGATCGCTTCCACGATCAGGTAATAGTTACGCCCCAGGCTGCCCTGCGGCGGCCGGCGCCATACGCCGGTGCTCTCACCGACCCGCGAGACGATGGTCAGCGTGTACTGGCGCATGAGCTCATCGCGCAACGCTGCGAGATCATGATTGCTCTTGACCATGCCGGCGCGGTCGCCTGTGCGAATGGCGCGTTCCGCATCGGCCTTGATGGCGCTTGCCTTCTGCTTGGCAGCGTCCTCGGTCGCTAAACTGGAGAGGTCGGCGTAGGTCTGCTGAATCTGTTTGGGCAGCGTCTCCGTGATCTCGACCCGAGCCCGCTGCTCGGCGAGTTTGGCTGGCCGGGAGACGAGGAGGTAATAGCCGCCAAACAGCAGGACGAGCGCGGCCGCCGCGATCGCGAGCCGGTTGCCATGCTGCTGTCGCCGGGCCCACAGCGTGAACAAGGTACGTTTCCAGCTCGCCGGCGGTGGCGTGTAGACGAAGCGACTGTCCTTGAGGGCCTTGACCCCCTCGGCCAGCACGGTATCCGGCACCTCGATGCCCTGCTCGCGATAAATTTGCCTCAAGCGCGCGAGCAACTCGCTTTCGCGACCTTCCTCGTTGAGTTCCCGGTGAACGAGGTCTTCCCGATGCCGCAGGGTGTCGACCACATCCATCGCGATCATGACGTCGTCGAGCGTCTGTGGCGCAGCCTGCACCATGCTGGCCTCGTTCATTACGTCTAACTCTAGTGAGAGGTCACGGCGGGTAGGTCATCAGCGGCGGCGATCAGCCGTGCCATGCGCTTCTTGCTGTCCTCCACGGCGTCGCGAATTTCGCTTGAATTTTGTGTGGCAAGCTTGCGCATCTCGGCAATGATGTCCGTGGACCGCTCCTGAAAGTTCACGACGCTGTCGAGGAGCTTCTTGACGGCATCCGCGCGCACCGTCGGTCCGTAGCCGCTGCGAACGGCCGCTTCCGTGACCTTGTCGCCCACCTCCGAAAGCGTCTCGAGACTTTTTGACATGCCCTCCTTCATGGCATCGAGCGTCTTCGTGGACTCATGCAGGCCGAACATGCCGGTAAAGGATGCCTTGAGAGCTGTCATCACGCTATCGTTCGTCGAGAAGAACGTGACCGCTTGCGCATACACCCGCTCCTTGGCCGAGGTCGTCTGCATCAGACGTGCCATGATGACCTCGGATGTATTGTAGGAAATCGTAAGATTGTCCGAGAGGTCCTTGGCGATTTGGTAGCGTTTATCCTCCTCCTGGGTTCGCCGTAGCTCCTCATCACGCACGAGTTCCAGTTTTGCCCGCTCGGATGGCTCGTTGCCTTTAAAACCGGCCACCTGCTCCGTAGCGGCCGCGAGATCGGCCTTGACTGCATTGAGCTTCTCGCCGGCCGTTTTGAGGACTTCAAGAGCCATCACCTCGGCGTGCTTGAGAGCACCGCGATAATCACGATAGGCATCGAGGATCTTGGCTTCGCGTTCGATCTGATTTTTGGTTTCCTTGGTCACCGAGAGGTACGTCTTTCTAATCTTGTCAAAACGATCGGCGATATCGCCGCGCGAAATCTTCATCCACATGTTGGTGCCGCGCTCCAACATGTCGATCTTGCCGTCCGAGACTTGTTCGACCAGCCGCTTGGAGTCATCGCGTATCGAATTGAAGCCGTTGGTGATCGCCTGATAGCGGTCCCCGATCTCCATTTTTGACGTCTGCTCGCGGACCACCTCGTTGAAGACTTCGCTCTGCCCGAGCGTGCGGGCAATCAGAGCAATTTTGTCTTGGTCGAGCTCGGAAATCTTTTCCAAGAGGGCGTTGACCGGAGCGCCCGCCTCCGACTTGTCCGGCATCAGCCCCAAGTCGCGCAATGCACTCGATGCCTTGTCGAGGTATTGCAGGGGAGACCTGGTTGCGACTTCAGCCCTGGTTGCGACTTGAGCCATGTGAACCATCCCATTTGACGGGCCTAAGTGACCCAAAAGCGCTGCTGCTTGCTGCAAAATTGCAAACGAAAAGCCTAGGGTGCGCAGCCGAGCGCTACGCGGGACATGCCCGCGGGGACCACCCAACACAAGGTTGGGCGCCCTCGAGTTTGCAGACGATGGGCCACGCTTCCGATGCCTTAGGCAAATACCATAGCCGGAGCTGGCCCGTCGTTCGGTGTAAGCCCTGAGATGCACGCGTGGCGTCTATGGGAGCGCGCTGAACCACCCTTGGCGCGCGACGCAGGGCCGGATGCGCAGCGC
>Ga0075424_100002768_pt1 | contig 16186 bp, 17 predicted proteins | sample SoiMethybrSBSTD3_FD_75301 | JGI IMG/M metagenome (GOLD analysis project Ga0075424, IMG submission 75301) | Bulk soil microbial communities from a Populus tree surrounding site in Tennessee, USA - Soil MetaG P. TD hybrid SBSTD3 | ecosystem: Environmental > Terrestrial > Soil > Tree plantation...
GCCCCCGGCATATTCTCCAGTAAAATCGGCAGCCTATGGCGCTTGACCGCGATTCGCTCGAAATTCTGGCCCGCGCGCTGAACAAGCTCGATGCGGGCTTCTCGCAACTTCCCCGTTTCGACCCCGCCTTCACCAAACACGAGCGAAGCGAAGAAGTATTGCTCAAACTCGCCGACAAACTTCACGACAACTATCCGTATTTTCATCCGCTGTACGCCGGCCAGATGTTGAAGCCTCCTCATCCGATCGCGCGACTGGCCTACTCTCTGGCGATGTTCATCAATCCGAACAATCACGCGCTGGATGGCGGACGCGCAACTTCTGCATTGGAAAAAGAGGCTGTCGCTGAGATTGCAGCGATGTTCGGCTGGAAGGAATTTCTCGGCCACTTGTGTGGTGGCGGCACCATGGCCAACCTCGAGGCTCTGTGGGTCGCGGGCCAACTCAATCCCGGTAAGGCGATTTTGGCCAGCGAACAAGCGCATTACACTCATTCGCGAATTTCCAGCGTGCTGCAACTCGCCTTCGAGAAAATCCCCTGCGATGCATTTGGACGGATGGACGTCGATCCTTTGCGACGGCGATTGGCGCGTGGCGGCGTCGGCACAGTCGTCGCAACCATGGGAACCACTGCCACGGGCTCTGTCGATCCTCTCTCGGACATTTTGCAATTGCGCGAGGAATTCGGCTTCAGATTGCATGCCGACGCTGCTTACGGCGGCTATTTTGTCCTGGCCGACAATTTGGCGAAGAACGCGCGCCGCAGTTTCGCGCGCATTGGTGAAGCGGACTCGATTGTCATTGATCCGCACAAGCATGGATTGCAGCCCTACGGCTGCGGTTGCGTGTTGTTCCGCGATCCGGCGGTCGGTCGCCTCTACAAACACGATTCGCCGTACACCTACTTCAGCTCGGCGGAACTCCACCTGGGCGAAATCAGCCTGGAATGTTCCCGGCCCGGAGCTGCCGCTGCGGCTCTGTGGGCCACGCAAGAACTCTTGCCGCTGGTCCGTGGCGGCGGATTCGCGAAAGGTCTGGAAAAGGGAAGAGACGCCGCGCTCAAGTTCTGGCAAGCCATTGAGCAAAGCAAAACATTTGTCGCCGCTTTCGAACCCGAGCTGGACATTCTTTGCTTCTTCCCCCGTGGCGGCTCGTTGGCGCAAATTTCCGCCCGCTCACGCCGAATTTTTGAAGCTGCGGCTCGCAGCGGCCTGCACTTGGCGGTGGCGGAGCTGCCGATTCGTTTTTGGAAAGAACTCGAGCCGGAAAATGCTCGGGAGACCGTTACGTGCTTACGTTCCGTGCTGATGAAGCCCGAACACTTGGAATGGGTCGAGCCGATCATCAAAAGACTCGACCAAGCGGCCGCCGAAGTGCGCTAGCCGCATTTTTCTTCAACCGTATAGATACGCATACTATAGCTAAGTCTATCTGTATTATACTGCACAGCAGTTTGGAGGATTTGTGCAGAGACTCCTGTCTCCACGAGAAGCCGCCAACATTTTGGGTATTAGCTATCCCACTTTGAAGCAATGGATTTATCACGGCAAGATCCACACCGCCAAAACTCCGGGCGGCCACCATCGCGTTCCGGAAAGTGAGATTGACCGCCTGTTCCCCAAAAAACTCGAGCGCGGCGAAATCGGCTCGCGTCGCGGCACATTCCGCAAAATCAGCGGCCGCAATCAGCTAATTGGCCGTGTGGTGGCGATAAAATATAGCGGCCTGCTCGCGCAAGTCACCTTGGCCATCGGCGAACAGCACATCACTTCCATCATCACCGCCGACGCCGCCAAGGAAATGCGCCTCAAGCCGGGCGAACGAGCCGCGGCATTAATTAAATCTACCGAAGTGATGATCTTGCGCGTTTGAGTTTTGCGCGGGCGAACAAGACCATGCTGCTTGCGAAAAATCGCACCACTTTCATACTGCTCGTCGCCATGTTGCTCAGCATCGCGCCGTGCGGAGCACAAAAACGCCAAATTCGCGTCGCGGCGGCGGCCGACCTGCAAACAGCTCTGCCCGAAGTCGCTGCCGCTTTCGAAGCCACCACCGGAACACATGTAGAACTCGTCTTCGGCTCCAGCGGCAACTTTTTCGCGCAGATTCAGAATGGCGCGCCCTTCGATCTCTTCCTTTCCGCCGACAGCGACTATCCCAGGAAACTCGAGGACTCGGGCCTCGTGTTACCAAACACCCGAATCGTTTACGGCCTGGGCAGAATCGCTCTGTGGACGTCACCCAACTCTCCTTGTGATCCGCGTCGCGAAACCTGGAAGTGCCTGTCGGATTCCAGTGTTGAGAAGATCGCGATCGCGAATCCGGCTCACGCTCCCTACGGACGCGCTGCGGTCGCCTCCCTGCGCGCCGCCGGGCTGTACGACCAGCTCAAGGACAAACTGGTACTCGGCGAAAATATTTCGCAAGCCGCCCAATTCGTGCAATCGGGAAATGCGCAAGCTGGAATTGTCGCCTACTCGCTCGCTCTTTCTCCCGCGATGCGCAACGGCAAGTGGTGGGAGATTCCCGCCGAGCTCTATCCCGCGATCGAGCAAAGCGCCGTGATACTTAAGGCCGCCAAAAATCAGCTGGCCGCGCGGGAGTTTCTGACTTTCGTAACGCTGGGACCCGGCCGTGCCACGTTGCAGCGATACGGTTTCCTAGCTTCGCAAGCGCATTAGGTCGGTGGCATCGAGCATCACCGAAGGTAAATCTCGTGGAAGCGCTCTGGTTGTCCATACGTTTGGCGGGTTGCGTCGCGGTGAGTTTGCTGCTGCTCGGCATGCCGCTGGCGTACTGGCTTTCTCAAACCAAATGGCGCGGCAAATTCCTCGTGGAAAGTGTCGTTGCGCTTCCTTTGGTATTGCCGCCAACGGTTCTCGGTTTCTATTTGCTGCTGGCCATGGGTGCCGACGGACCGCTGGGCAAGCTCTGGACGGCGTGGTTCGGGCACACTCTGGCCTTCACGTTTACAGGCCTGGTCCTCGCTTCCATTCTCTATAGTTTGCCGTTCGCCGTTCAGCCACTAGTCCTTGCATTCGAAAGTATCGACCAGCGATTGCTCGACGCCGCTGCGGTTCTTGGCGCCGGCCGCTGGCGCGTCTTTCGACAAATCCTGCTCCCGTTGTCCGTTCCCGGCATCATCACGGCCGTGGTTCTCAGTTTCGCGCACACCCTCGGCGAATTCGGCGTAGTCCTGATGGTGGGCGGCAACATTCCCGGCATCACGCGAACCGTCTCCATCGACATCTACGATCGCGTGCAATCGCTGGACTACGCCGCGGCGAACCACATGGCCATCGCGTTGCTCCTCATTTCCTTCGCCGTTCTCTCCACCATCTTCGCCGTTAACCGCCGCGTGTGGTCACCATGGCCAACCAAGTGACCGCCGCCTCTTGCACGTCCGGCTCGCGCTTCGATGTTCGCCTGCGCTACAAGCGCCCTGGCGCAGCCTCAGATTCGTTCGAATTGTCCGTGGATTTTCAACTCGATCCCGGGTTCACCATCCTGTTTGGCCCGTCCGGTGCCGGGAAGTCCACTCTGCTGGACTGTGTCGCGGGTCTGTTGATACCGTCCGTCGCACGCATCGCGCTAGACATTGACTTGTTGCAGGACTCCGACGCTCAAATCTTTCTTCCTCCCCAGCGCCGCCGTCTCGCGTATTTATTTCAGGCGCCTGCTCTTTTTCCTCACCTGACAGTCGAAGAAAACGTGGCGTTTGGCTTACACAATCTTCATGAGGAAGCACGCGACAACGCCGTTCAAAATCTGCTCGAAGCATTTCGTGTTGACCGCCTGGCCCATCGCAAAGCCTCGCAAATTTCCGGCGGCGAAGCTCAGCGCGTGGCCTTGGCGCGGGCGCTCGCTCCTTCGCCGCGCGCCGTCCTGCTTGATGAGCCGCTCAAGGGCCTGGACGCCGAACTCCGCTCCTCGATCGTCGACGACCTGCGTGCCTGGAACCGGGCACGGCAGATTCCCATCCTCTACGTCACCCACCAGCGCGATGAAGTGGACGCCCTCGGCGAGCGGGTGCTCGCTCTCGACCGCGGCCTCATCGTCGCCGAAGGTGCGCCGCACACCGTACTCGACGCCCCCCGGAAAAAACGCCTGGCCTATGCCGCCGGATTCGAAAATCATCTTTCCGCGTTGGTGCAGGACGTTCGCGAATCTGACGGTGTGATGCGCGCTCGCCTTGCCGGCACCGAAACCGACATCGAAGTCCCGCTCGGATACGCAACCGTTGGCACTCGCATTCGTGTCGCCATCCGTGCCGGCGACATTCTTCTGGCCACCCGCAAACCCGAAGGCCTCAGTGCGCGCAATATCCTAGCTGGTGTAATCGATTCACTTGAAATCAATGGCCCAACCGTCATTTGCCGCGTAAATGCTGGTGCCATGTTTCTGGTGCACATCACGCGGGGCGCTCAGCGCGCTCTCGAGCTGGCAGCGGGGCACTCCGTCTGGCTCGTCATCAAAACCCATTCCTGCCACCTCGTCGACGAATGATCGCGAGGTCATCACCAAAGAAAAAGCGCGGACAACTTAGGCCCGCGCTTCTCAGTTAAGTTGTCCCAACGGTTTTTCGGGTGAGCCACTTTACGGCACCAGTGCATTTACAAATGCCGCACCGTTCGGCGTTCCTACGCCGGTAACGTTGTCCCATCCCAGAGTTACGGTTAACGATGAATCAGTCCCAAAAGTCAGCACATACCATGCCGCGTCACTCGGATTGTTCAACAGCGCGCTGAAAAAACTCGTTGTGTTCTCCAGCGGCGCCGCCAATTGTTCCGCGCTCAGGCTTGTAGGTGTTCCATTCACCGTGATGGTTCCCGTCACATTGTTTGGCGAATTGAACGGCGCCACGTCGCTCACCGCACCCGAAGGCAAATTGTAGAGAAGCGGGGCCGCCTGCCCAAGTCCCACGTGCCCGTTTTTCTGCGCTGCGATCGCCATCACGCCCGAAAACATCGGAGTCGCCAGGCTGGTTCCTCCCACCACTCCAACCAACAACTGGTTATCCAGCGTGATGATAATTTCTGTCCCCGTGAACGGATCGGCCAGCATGGAAACGTCCGGCACTTGTCGCGTCGTTCCGGCGATCCCGCTCTGAAACGACGGCTTCGCAAAAATGACGCTCGAACCGCCGCCCGCGCCGCCCTGGAAACCAAAATTCACTGGCGGAACCACGGGAAGAGTGTTCGCGCCGCTTGGCGCCGCGATTAGCGTCGCGTTATTTCCCCAGCCAGTCTGGAATGCGATGGAATGATCTGGATTCAGCGCCAGGCTCGTGCCGCCGACTCCAGTTGCAAATGGCGAACTCGCCGGATAGTCCACGCTCACGAACCCAACTCGCGAAGTCTCGTCGCCGGCATCGCCTGTAGCAAAGTTCACGTCAATTCCTTGCGCCGCTGCTTGCTGCAGAATCCGCTCAAAGCGGTTGAAATGAGCTGGATTGCCCAAGGCCTCAATCCCCGACCAGCTATTCGAGATAGTGTTGCCCAGGTGGTGAACTACTGCCAAGTTCATCGCCTCGGCCAGCGAGCCATGATCCGTAGCGGTGACCAGCGCGATTTTCGCGCCCGGCGCAACCGCGTGAGCCCACTCCACGTCCAGCGTCGTTTCGATGTTCCAGTTCCGAGCTGCACCCTTCGGGCTGTTGACCAGCCCCGGCGCCTTCACGATCGTAAAATTCTCCGATGTGATGCGCGGCAGTCCGTAAATCTGCGAGAAAGCGTCTGCGTCGGAGGCGATCGTCGGCGAACCGTATGCGTCCACGATCACGATCGTCTCGCCGGACCCGTCCAAACCGGCCGCGAACAGCGGAATCATTCCGTACGCGATATCCACTTCCAGCGGCTGGTAACCGCACGGCGCCAGATGTCCTAGCTGCGTGTTGCCGATGTCCGCTCCATAGCGATTCCCCGTGTACGCCGCCGTCGTATTTGCTCCGGCGTTCGTGAACGTCTGCGTCTGCACGCCACGAAAGCATTGCCCTTCAAAAAATACGCCTTGCGGCGTCACCGTCACCGGTCGCATCGGCATCGGTTTTCCTTGCGGATTCGTAGGCAACTTGTACGCGGGCACAAAGCCGAAATCGTCCAGCCCGGTCACCGCCGCAATGTGCCCGCCGGAGCTTTTGTCCAGCGACGGATCGCTGCTGTTCGAACGATAGGTCTGTCCCTGGTACGAGTAGTTGTGGATGCTCACATGAAACGTCTTTTCCATGTCCGCCACGGTGCCTTGCACTCTCACGTAAAAGTTGTTCTCCGCCGTTTCCACCACCAACAGTCCGTGCGCGGAAAGAAAATTACTCACAGCCTTCACTTCCTGCGCTGTCGGGCTGAAATTCGCGTTGAACTCACTCTGCGAAATCCATTTCTGAAAGCCCGGCGACTTTTTGTTGTATTGGTCGCGGGTCAGCCGATCCAGCAGATTTTCGTTGTGCAGCTTCAGCCACACCGTCGCCGTCATCATCGTGCCAAGGTCGGCTTCCCCTAAGTCTTTCGCCTTCTTAACGAATCCCGGCGTGTTGTTGCTAAGCGACTGAGCGGAAACGACGGAACCACCACAAACTGCGAACAACAAAACCACTGCAGCTGCAGCGCGAGAAAAAACGCGCATTGCCACGCGAATTGAAGACACACTCATACTGCCCCCTTTGGCAACTCATCGACGCAAGTTGACGGAAATCTCGAGACGGAAAGCCCAACAACACACCCCAGGTCTGGTAGTGGCTGGATGACGGAGGCAGATGCTAGGACGGCGAGGAAAACCTGTCCAGCAAAATATGGTCAAGAAACCGTCAAATCACCGGTTCACGTAGGTGTAGGAGTACTGCAACCAACGCTGCGCTATCAGCTGCCTACTAACTACTTGGGCGAAGCAGCGGCGGCCGGCGCGGCCGTTGCGTTGGAGAACTTCACGGTTGCCGCGATCAGGTCGGCGCCTTTGGTGTCAGCATGAATCACCACGCGCTGGCCTACCGCGAGGTCGGCGAATTTCCCGGGCTGGTCGGCGCTGGTTACATACGTGGTGGTCGGCGCGATTTTTATTTCTACCGATTTGCCGTCCTTGGTCTTCACGATGACGGCTTCGGGACTCAGTTTCTCGATCGTACCGATAATGTGCTTCTTATCGCCGTGCGCAAAGGCCGGCGCCGCAAGAACGAACGCAATCAGCAATGCCATCCAGCGGAGTTTCATGGCTCTCTCCCCTTCGCAACAGTTATCTCATACGGCGCAATCGCTGGCCAGAGCTCGTGCTACATGCGAGCACTTTGCGGGCTTACCGCGAGCTAATGGCGATGATGCTCCGGTTGCGCCGACGGTTTTTCGGGCGCGCCGCTCAGAAAATCCCGCTCTCGCTGCTCTTCTTCCAGGTCTTCCGGGCTTTTCGGATTGTACTTTTCCATTTCGATGCGTTCTTCGGCCGTGAGCGAAGGCAGGTGCCGTAAAAAGTGCACCAGCTTCCAGCTATCGTCGGTATTTCCATGCCCACTGGAGCCGCCGAACGCTGGCATGCCCGTCATCCGCACGCCGTTTTCGATAATCCAGAAAATTTCGCCGTCGCTGCGGTCTTGTGTTTGCGCGGCGCGCAAGTCGGGCGGCTTCGGATACATGCCATGGCCCATCGCCGTGTCGCCGCTGCCGTCGTTGCCGTGGCAAATAGCGCAGTGATCGGCAAAGTGCAGCCGCCCTTCGCGCAACACTTCCGGAGAATTCGCGACAGGATTTTTCGCGCTCTGCGCAGCCGACGGCATGGCCAGTTTGCGCATCACAGCGGCCAGTGCGGTTTCCAGCGCGCTCGGCTGGGCGCGCGCGCTGAGCCCGTCATGCAAAATGCTGGCCGCTCCCGCAGCCAGAATTCCCAACACAAGCACGAAAGCCAGAAGCAAGACGGTTCCGCGTCTCATAGCAAAAGTTTACTCCCGCCTCTCCTCCTTAATCCATTCCGCAAGTCGCAGCCGATTCACCGGTGTTCTTCGGGGTGATGGGTGTGCCAGGGGCCGGCGGCAGTGCCGATGATGATCGTATCTTCATCCGCGGCCATGGTGTGCTTTGCATTTGCTGGAACGTAGAGAAACGTGCCAACGGGATACGGCTTGAGATGCTCCAGATCGAGAGTGTCGCCGAAGCTGACCTTCAGCACTCCCTGTACTACTGCGACCCGTGCATCGCTGCCATGCGAATGAAAATCGTGGAACCCCGCCGGAATGAACGCCGCGTAGGTGAATGCTTCGCCCGGTACGTCGCTTCGCCCTTCCAGTATCGCCCACTTGGTTCCATCGGAATCGACCTTTTGCCAGCTGATGGATCTGGCGTCCCAAGCCTGTGGCGATTTGGTCGGTTCGCCGGATGGCAACGCCACTAACGCCAGATTGACGATGATTGTGATCAGCCAGTGCATTCTTTTTCTCCGTTGTGAATTCGCTGAAGATTTCAGCGTGTACAACGGCACCAAAATAACGTGCGCCGCCGCGCGGCTCTATCCGGAAGGATGCGCCAAACTTTTGGGGCTCCTGAGCAAAACTCTGGACGGCTAGAGAGTTGTCTACAGGCGGGCGGCGACGCGGGCGGCGATTTTGCCGTCTTCGCCTGTGATGATCAGCACCAGGTCGTTGGTGAGCGGAATGTTTTCGCTCTTCACCGTGAAGGTGTAGCTCCATTCGTAGCGCGGGGCTAGTTCATCATCCGCGGCGGGGCCGGCAGCGAATGTTCCGATGCGGCGAACTTCCGCGGCAGTGCGTTTGGTATCTTCCACCGGGCGCATGTGTACGCCCTGTTTCCAGTAGAAATTCAGGCGCAGCGTGGCCATCGTTTCGCGCGTGATGGGCGGGCGCACAAGCGTGTCTTTCAAATCCAGCGAGCATGGAAAATCCAGCAGGCGAATAATGATCTGCACTTCACCGGGAAATTCGGTGACCAGTTGGCCGCGCAGGTAGTAGCTGGTGCCTTCCTCGGAATCCATGCGGCGCAGGCCGTCGAAGAAATCCGGCGCGTTCATCTGGCCGGAGAGGCGGAAGCAGGAACCGTTGCGGAGATGTCCGTCAGTGGCGAAGAAAACGCCGCCATCCAGGTTCCACACGGTGGGCTTGACCGGTTTGGACTTCGCCGATTTTTCTTTTTCATTGGCCTTGGCTTTGGTGTCGGTGCGATCTTCGATGCGCGATTGCAATGAGCAAGCAGGGAGGATTGCGAGAAACGGCAGCAGCACGCCAGCGAGAATCGAAATGGCCCGCAACGCGAACATCAATGTGCCCTTTTAGCGCAGACAGGGCTGTCTGCGCTACAAAAACCAAATCCCGCAACCGGCAACATCAGTGCGCCCCAGAAGTAGAGTTTAACGCGGGTAGGGGATTTCGCATCCGGAAAGAAAAATCGCCGACCCGGTAGGCCGCTTCGTCGCCGTTGACAGATTTTGGTTTAACTTTGCCGTCCACCACGGTCTGGATTGCATCCTGGAGTTTCGCGAGAACAGTGGGATCGGCGACGGGAATGTTGTGCGCTCCGAGAACGGTTTTTACCTGCGGGGCGAGCGCTACGAGTTTTCTTACGGAAGCAATGTACGCCGTCAAATCGGTTTCCGGGCGATAAAGCCATATGGTGGCGGGGTAGTAGGTGTCACCGGTGAAGAGCAGGCCGTTTTCGCGGTCGATCAGGCTGATGGCATCGGGCGTGTGACCGGGTGTGGCGATGATTTCCACGGTGCGGTGGCCGAGGTTCACTTTGAACCCCTCATGCACCAACAGAGAAATCTTCCACGGTTTGGTGGCGTATTTTGCGCGATCGAAGCCCTTCGGCAAGTCGCCGCAGAGGTTGTCCTTGGCGAGTTCGGCTTGCGCGTCTTCGCGCGAACCTTTGGCGTTGGCTCGGGTGAAGGCGGTGTCCATGCCGAAAATGTACTGGAACTGCCAGTTGCCCCCGACGTGATCGTTGTGGGTGTGCGAATTGAGCACGACGATGGGCCGCGAAGTCAGTCGCGCAACGACGGCTTTGAGGTTGCCAATGCCCATGCCGGTGTCGAAGAGCAACGCCTGTTTGGTGCCGACGATCAAATACGAAATCGTTTCCTCAAACTGGTGCGGCTCGTAAATCGCAAACGTTCCCGGCGCGACTCTGTACACCTCGAACCACGATTCATCCGGCAGCACCCGCTGCAATGTCTTGTACTCCGGACGCGGCAACGCCTTACACCAATCCGGCTTTTCGGCCTGCGCAAGACAGGAAGAAGGAAAAACTAACGTAGAGGCCACAGAGATGCACAAAGCACTGAGACGGCAAAAGTGAAGGAATGTTTGTCTAAAAGTCATCAATAGCAATCCATTGTCGCAAGCGGTTCGAGACAGTCGAAGCAAAACCACACGCAGATCACTCCAACGTCGCCGAACATAAAGTTGACATGGCCGTGGTCCTTGGCGTTGGGATTTTCCTCTCCCTTAAATTCAAACGAGTCGATTTGCGCGCTGAAATACATCCTCTTTCGACAGGACGAACAAACGATCCGGGATTGTCCACCGGCTTGAATCTCATCAGGCGCGCCTGAAAACTTTGTCCGCAAGCCCAGCTCCTCGATACCAACGGGCTCGACCTCGCTCGCGGGGGCAATCTTGGCTCGGTATTCACGCAAAATTTCAGGTCGGCCGCTCATTGTAAGTGTCCCTGGTCAACAAAAATCGATTTAGGGAGCAGCATGTGGACGCCTTTATTGCCGTCGACCAGTTGGGTGATGTGGAGGTCGGCGGCAACGCTGGCGAGCATGTAGGCGTCGTCGCGGGTCAGGTGTTTTTCGGTCATCAGGAAGTCGATCATTTCGCGCAGGGCCAGCGTGGTACAGACGTTGAGGTCTTCGTTGAGGCCCATGGTGATGTAGTGCGTGGGCGTTTCGGCACGGGGCCAGCGTAGGTGCATTTCCTTGCGCACGATGAATTGAAACGTACCGACAAGAGAAGTTTCGAGAGCGGTGATGTCCACTTCGCCGTCGCCTTGGCCGGCGTGGCCGTCGCCGACTTGAAAGAGGGCGCCCGGCGCGTGCACCGGAATATAGAGCGTGGAGCCGGGAACCAGGTCCTTGTTATCCAGATTGCCGGCTTGAATCCAGGGCGGCGCACTGGAGAGGCGGCCAGAACCTTCCGGCGGCGCCACGCCCAAGCTGCCGAAAAACGGGTGCAGCGGAATTTCGATTCCCGGAGCGAACCTGGCCACCATGCGCTTTTCATCCAGCGGAATGATTTTCATTTTCGGATAAGGATAGTCGTCGGGCAGATAGCCACGGCCGGGGCCGAATCCGTTGTAGGCATAAGGAATGGCCAGCTTGGCGGCAAGGATTTTTACTTCCAGCACGTCGCCGATTTCCGCGCCGTCAATGTAAATCGGCCCGGTGAGGATGTGGCCGCCCGGCCCTTTGTCTTTCACCTGGTCGTAAATGTCGCGCAGTGACTGTTCCACCTGCTCGGCGGGGACGCCTGCGCCTTCCAGCCGCTTGGGGCTCGAAGTGATCAGCGTTTCAATGTCCACCGTGTCGCCCGACTTCACATGCAAAACCGGCGCAGCCTTCGCGTCGTAGTAGCCCCAAGCCACCGTCTTCGGTGTCGCTTTCAGCGTCACCTTCTCCTGCGCCTCGGCCGCAGAAATGAGGGACACACATAGCCCAGCAAGTCTAGCGATCGAGATCGCGACTGACAGAAAAGTCCGCTCTACCCCGGCAAATTCGTCCCGCATTAATTAGACCTCGCCGATCTTTTGAGCTCCTCGACGAAACACGGATAATCTATGCGCACTCGAACGAGTCTTGCAACTCTGACCAACGCCCGACCTTCGAGTACAACGTCCGGTCGACGAGCGGATGCTTCAGGTCGGAAATCCACACAGCCGAACGCGTGAAATAATTTTCAGGGCTAGAAGTCAGCATCTTCGGCAGAAAAACCGCAGAAGGCGTGCTAGTGAAGTGAGCCATGCGATGTGGTGTTTCCCTCTCGCGCCGGAGTCCAACATTACGGATGGGTCATGTCTTCGGGTTTGACTAGGGCGTCGAATTCTTCGCCGCTCAGAAAGCCTAGTTTGATGGCAGTTTCGCGGAGGTTTTTGTGGTCTTTGTGGGCAGTCTTGGCTACCAAGGCAGCGTTGTCGTAGCCGATTTTGGGAGCCAGGGCGGTGACCAGCATGAGCGAATTGTGCAGATGCGCGCTCATATGTTCGCGGTTGACCTGCATGCCGACGACGCAGTGGTCCACAAAGCTGTTGCAGGAATCGGCCAGCAGCTCGACCGAATGGAGATAGTTGAAAATCATCACCGGCTTGAAGACGTTGAGCTCAAAATTTCCTTGCGAGCCGGCGAAGCCGATGGCGGCGTCATTGCCCATCACCTGAACTGCAACCATGGTCAGCGCTTCGCACTGCGTGGGATTCACTTTGCCCGGCATGATGCTCGAGCCAGGCTCGTTTTCCGGCAACGTTAGTTCGCCCAACCCGCAGCGCGGGCCGGAAGCGAGCCAGCGAATGTCGTTGGCGATTTTCATCAGCGAAGCGGCCAGCGTTTTCAGCGCGCCTGAGGCGAACACGATTTCGTCATGCGCGGAAAGTGAAGCGAACTTGTTGGGATGCGAGCGGAACGGCAGTCCCGTTAATTCGGAAATTTTCTTGGCTGCCCGCTCGGCAAACTCCGGATGGGCATTTAGGCCCGTGCCGACCGCCGTCCCGCCGATAGCCAGATCTAAGAGTCCGAGCAGTACTTCCGAGATGCGCATAAAATCCCGATCGAGAAGGCTGACCCAGCCGGAAAATTCCTGCTCCACGGTGAGCGGAGTTGCGTCCTGCAAATGCGTGCGCCCGATCTTCACAATCGGGCCAAATTCTTTCGCCTTCGCCTCCAGCGCATCGCGCAGCTTCATTACTGCAGGCAGCAGGCGATGCGTGGTTTCCCAGGCCGCGGCGATGTGCATCGCGGTAGGAAAGGTGTCGTTCGAAGACTGCGACATATTCACGTCATCGTTGGGATGAATGGGTTTCTTGCTGCCCATCACGCCGCCGGCAATTTCAATGGCGCGGTTCCCGATGACTTCGTTGACGTTCATGTTGGTTTGCGTGCCGCTGCCGGTCTGCCAGATTCGGAGAGGGAAGTGGTCATTGAGTTTGCCGGAGATGATTTCGTCGGCGGCTTGCGCGATGAGTGTGGCTTTTTCGGCGGGGAGTTTGCCGAGGTCCTGATTCACCAGGGCGGCGGCTTTTTTGAGGATGCCGAAAGCGCGGATGAGTTCGCAGGGCATAGTATCCTGGCCGATGGCGAAGTGGATCAGCGAGCGGGCGGTCTGCGCGCCATAGTAGCGGTTGGCAGGCACATCGATTTTGCCCATGGAGTCGGATTCGGTGCGAGTAGGGACGCCCGGCGGAATACTGGGGGCGTGTTTGGCGGATTCAGACATGGCGGCGGCTCCTCGAAATGACCCCCGTAAATGAACAGAGGGAGTGTAGCGAGGGAAGTACCGTAGTGCAAAGGAGCAAGCGTGGGTGGGGACGGCCTGCCCCGGTGGTTTTTTGTAAGTGCGGCAGGGAAAGGACTTACAAAGGCTCATCTTTGCAAGCGTGGCAATGACCGGATTTAGAGGCGCGACTCCTGGATATGTGCCAAGGACAGGAGTTAGCGGACGGAAACGCCGGGAACCTGGACAAGGGCGAGACTGGGCGACGGTCAACGCACGGCATATTATCATATAGTTACTCCAGAACGAGAGAAAACAGGGTTTAAACGGTAGGGAAGAGCAAAATCTTGCTTGCCCGTCGGGCCAGTGTTGCGTTTCGGCACCGGTGGAGAATTTCTCGTGGGGGCTGGCCAACTCCGTTGATACTGAATGGAGCTAGTAACAGTACCAGGTCATCGCAGGCGTGCTTTGAGTTGGTAGGCCTGAGCGAGAAGGCAAGAATGGCAGAGAACGAGACGCGGCGGTATCCCCGGTATCGAGGGGTAAAACCGGTGCCGGTGGCCTGGATGCACAACAGCCAGAAGAGCGTGGCTAAAGCGGAAAATTTATCGCTGGGAGGGCTTTTTATTGCGACGCCAACGCCTCCCCCAGCGGGATCGCTGATCATGCTGTTGTTCCACACGCCTGAGGGCGAAGTGCGCGTGCGGGCGACCGTGAGGAATGTGAAACCGGGCAAAGGAATGGGGCTGGCAATTACTTCGATGGACCAGGATCACCGAGCGCGGCTGTCGCGCTGGCTGCAGATTCTGGCGAAACAGGCGGAAGCTGCCACAGAGCCGATGGCGGCCGTTTAGATTCGGAATTCCCTTCGCGCCCGCAATTGGCGTTGGCCGCGTACGGGGGGGCCAAAGCCCGATCTCCTGAAGGACGAACTAAAGAAGAACGAACAAAGAGACGAACTCGTCCAATGCTCCCATTCAAGAAATCACTTGCTTTGAATTAGAGTGCTTTGGCTGGCAACGCAGCGCCAGATTCCGCTTTGTCTAATCCAGGTGTCGGTGAAGCGGACGCGGTGGACGTAGTTCTTGCCCTTGGTGGTGCCGGTTTCGCGATAGATTCCGGTGACGACGGCGGCGTTGCCGTAGACGGTGACGGTGAGTCCTTCGTCGTAAAGATGGTCGGCCTGGTAGGCGGTCTTGGTGACGTCCTGGATGTATTCGTCTTTGCTCATCACCGAGCCGTCGAAGTCGATGTAGGTGAGGGTGTCGGCGACGATGTTGGTGACGGCTTTGGCGTCGTGGCGAGCCTCGGCTTCGTTCCAGGCGCGCTCGAGCTGACGGATCTGGATTTCGTCGCCGCTAGGAGCGGGCTTGTTTTGCGCGAAGACGACGGCGCAGAGAGCGAGTGCGGCGAGCAGAACGGTGAGCGACTTTTTCATTGCGACCACCTTAGGTGTGGTGAATTGCGCGTAGCGTAGCAGGCGTGGAGCGCGGGTCGTCAGGAAAATTGAGGGTATGACGCGTTTCAGGCACAGGGTGCGCAGAACGGAGTGCCAGGCCGGTTGAGTCGGGTATAATTGAAGTTCGGGGAAACGCATCCAACACTCTGGAATGGCAACGAATAGCAAGAAGGTGAAGGCGGAGCGCGGGACGAAGCTGCGGCGGAGGCTGCGGTTTCTGCGGACGCGCGCGCGCGAGCTGCGCATGATCGGCAAGGCGCTGGTGTCGACCAAGCATCCGATCCTGGTGCACATCATTCCGACGCGGCGCTGCAACCTGGATTGCGGGTATTGCAACGAATACGACCAGGTGTCGAAGCCGGTGCCGCTGGAGGAGATGAAGCGGCGGCTGGACTATCTGGCGGCGATGGGGACGACGATTATTACGATCAGCGGAGGCGAACCGCTGATGCATCCGGAGCTCGAAGAGGTGATCCGGCACGTCCGCAAGCACGGGATGATTGCGGGGATGATTACGAATGGGTTTTTGCTGAGCAAGGAACGGATCAAGAGCCTGAACGACGCCGGTCTGGAGCACTTGCAAATCAGTATTGATAACGTTACGCCGGATGAAGTGTCGAAGAAAAGTTTGAAGACGCTGGATTCGCGGCTGGAATGGCTTTCGGAGCACGCGATTTTTCAGGTGAACATCAATTCGGTGCTGGGCAGCGGCGTGAAGAATCCGGAGGATGCGCTGACAATCGCGCATCGCGCGATTGACCTGGGCTTTACGAGCACGGTGGGAATTATTCACGACGGGATGGGGCAGCTGAAGGCGCTGAACGGGCGGCAAATTGAAATTTTTGAAGAGATCATGACGCTGGGGAAGCGGTCATTTTCGCGATTTAACGAATTTCAGCACAATGTGGCGCGCGGAAAAGAGCACAACTGGCGCTGCCGGTCGGGCTCGCGGTATTTGTACATTTGCGAGGATGGGCTGGTGCACTGGTGCTCGCAGCAGCGCGGGTATCCCGGTATTCCGCTGGCGCAATACACGCCGGAGATGCGGCACCGGGAATATTTGACGGACAAGTTTTGCGGGCCGCGGTGTACGGTGTCGTGCGTGCAACAGGTGGGGATTCTGGATAACTGGCGCGACCCGCAGAATTTGAAGCCGATGCCAATGGCCCCTGTGGCGACCCCGGCGAGCGAACTGGTGCAGATCGGCAAGTAACCGCAAATTGTAGAGTTGCGTTTTTTTGCACAACACAGCGCAACGCGCGTTGACGCGACGGACAAGCTTGCCAGAATAGAAGCATGCCGGCTCCCGCGAT
>Ga0075424_100002769_pt1 | contig 16181 bp, 14 predicted proteins | sample SoiMethybrSBSTD3_FD_75301 | JGI IMG/M metagenome (GOLD analysis project Ga0075424, IMG submission 75301) | Bulk soil microbial communities from a Populus tree surrounding site in Tennessee, USA - Soil MetaG P. TD hybrid SBSTD3 | ecosystem: Environmental > Terrestrial > Soil > Tree plantation...
CGGCGTACGAGACGCACCACCTCCTGGCCCTCACTGGCCAGCCGCACCCTGATGGCCGTGCCCAAGAAGCCGGACGCGCCGGCCAACAGCCACTTCATGTCACGAGATTCGCGCGAAGGCCGGCGATCAGATTCCGAATTCGGCGCCGAAATCGCCCTCCTCAAGCCGCGCTTTGAGAGTGCTGAGGAACCGGGCTGCCTTCGCACCGTCGATCAGCCGGTGATCGTAGGACAGCGACAGATACATCATGTCGCGGATCGCGATCACCTGGCCCAGACGTGGATCGGAGATCACCACGGGCCGTTTGACCAGCGCACCCGTTCCCAGAATCGCGACCTGAGGCTGGTTGATGATCGGAGTGTCCATCAAGGTGCCGGCGGATCCGTAGTTGGTGATTGTGAACGTGCCACCCGTAAGCTCGTCCGGAGTGACCTTGTTTTGCCGCGTACGCGCCGCCAAGTCGGCGATCCGCTTGGCCAGCCCGGCAATGCTCAAGTCACCAGCGTCCTTGATCACTGGAACCAGCAGGCCCTTCTCGGTGTCCACGGCAATCCCGAGATGCTCGGCATCCGGATAGGTGATGGTGCGGTCCTCGGTGTCGATCGTCGCGTTCACCTGCGGGTAAGCCTTTAGCGCCTCGACCGATGCCTTGGCGATGAATGGCAAATAAGACAGTGTCGCGCCTTCACGCTTCTTGAAGTCGTCCTTGACCTTGGCCCGGATCTGCGAGATAGCTGTCATGTCCACCTCGACGGTGGCAGTGAGCTGTGCGGAGACCTGCAGGGATTCGACCATGCGCTTGGCGATCGTCTGCCGCAGCCGCGACATCTTTTCCGTCGTACCGCGCAGCGTGCTGACTTCGGCAGCCGGAGCGGCCGCTGCCGGCGCTGCAGCGGCGGGTGCGGCAGGGGCCTCAGGCGCTGGTTCGGCAGCCGCCTGCTTCGCAGCTTCAGCCGCGGCAAGTACGTCCTGCTTACGGATCCGGCCGCCGACTCCAGTCCCATTGAGTGAGGCGATGTCGACGCCATGCTCCTTGGCCAGCTTGCGCACTAGTGGCGTCACGTACGTGGCCTCGGAATCACTGGCTCCCGGGGTCGGCTGAGCAGCTCCAGTCGGCCCGTGTTCTTCTGGCCGCGCATCTTCCTTGGCGGTAGCTGGCGTGGTGGTCGGCTCAGACTTGGGTTGAGGCTCCGCTTCACGTGCCGCTTGAGGCTCGGGTGCCGGCGGCTGGGGTGCGGGCTCCGGCTCAGCTTCAGGGGCTGGTTGGCGCTCTGCCTCAGGTGCTGGCGCGGCGGCGCCGGCCTCGCCGATCACCGCAAGCACAGCTCCGACCCCGACTGTCTCGTCTTCCTGCACCTTGATCTCGAGCAAGGTGCCGGATGCCGGCGAAGGGATCTCCGTGTCCACCTTGTCTGTCGACACTTCCAACAGCGGCTCGTCGGCGTTGACGGACTCGCCGACCTGCTTGAGCCAACGGCTCACCGTTCCCTCGGTCACACTTTCGCCCAATTCGGGAAGTGTTACTTCGGTAGCGCCGGCTGTGCCCTCTGAACCTCCACTAGGAGCCGCGGCAGGCGCCGGGGCCGACTCCTTGGCCTGTGCCTGTTCGGTCTCTTCGGCCTCCGGCTCTGGCGTCTCCTCGGCCTCCGGCTCTGGCGTCTCCTCAGCCTGTGCCTCTGGCGCCTCTTCGGCCTGTGCCTCTGGCGACTCCTCAGCCTGCGCCTGGTCCGCCTCCTTCGTTGGGGCCTCAGCTGCCGGCGGAGCGCCACCGTCAGCCTCGCTCGGCTCACCGATGACGGCGAGCACCGCGCCTACCTCGACCGTCTCGTCCTCCTGCGCCCTGATCTCCAACAGCACGCCTGAGGCCGGGGAGGGGATCTCGGTGTCGACTTTGTCCGTGGAGACTTCCAGGAGCGGTTCGTCAGCTTCAACGGTGTCACCGACCTGCTTGAGCCACCGACTCACGGTTCCTTCGGTGACGCTCTCACCGAGTGCGGGGAGGGTTACAGAGGTCGACATGGCTGCTGAGGACTCCTTTGTCGTGCTGGTGCTCGGTTTGTCCTGGTGTCGCTGATTGTGGCTCGGTAGAACCCGGTCGGGCCTCTTCGGTGCCCGGTGGGCCACAGCCTAGCGACAGCGAGCCGCCGCGGAGCCAGCGGCGGTTGCTGGGCTTGTCAAGTTCGGTTTCGTGCCCAGCGCTTACAGTCAATCTTGTCGGTCAGCCGTGCGAATGCAAGGGCTTGCCGGCGAGTGCAAGGTGGGCTTCACCCAGTGCCTCGCTCTGCGTCGGGTGGGCGTGAATCAGACCCGCGACATCGGAAGGGAACGCGTCCCAGTTGGTGATCAACTGGGCTTCTCCGACGAGCTCGCTGACCCGGGAACCGATCATGTGGACCCCAACAACCGGCCCGTTCGGCTGGCGTACGACCTTCACGAAACCACGCGTCTTGAGGATCTGCGACTTGCCGTTGCCGGCCAGGTCGTAGGTGATCGTCTCCACGTCTCCATAGCGGGCCCGCGCCTCATCTTCGGCAAGTCCGACAGATGCGATCTCCGGGTCGCAGTATGTGACGCGCGGAATGTCGGTATCGACAATCGGCGATGGTGCGCGGTCAAGGACACCAGCGCGGTGGCCAATCTCCTCGGCGACGAAGATGCCGTGCGCGAAGCCTCGATGCGCGAGCTGCAACCCACGAACCACATCGCCCGACGCGTACACATCGGCGACTGAGGTCGCAAGTCGTTGATCAACTCGTACGAAGCCGTCGTCAAGATCAACGCCGGCCTCCCGGTAGCCCAGATCGGCAGTCCGCGGCGCGCGGCCGACGGCAACCAACATGAGCTCCGCCTCCAGGAGCTGTCCATCCGCAAGCTCCACGCGTACGCCGGACTCGGTGATCTGGCATGCCGACATCGCGGCATTGGTGATGACTTTGATCTTGCGCTTGCTGAAGGCGCGCTGCAGTGCGGCTGAGATATTCGAGTCTTCCCCTGACAAGAGTCGAGGAAGCGCCTCCACGAGGGTGACGTCCACCCCGAACGAGCGCCAAGCCGAGGCGAACTCCACTCCGACCACTCCGCCCCCAAGCACGATCACTGAGGTCGGAAGGCGATCGAGGCGGAGCGCATGATCGCTGCTGAGGATCTTCGCGCCGTCGACCTCCAGACCGGGCAGCGTACGTGGGTAGGACCCCGTGGCCAGTACCAAGTTGGGCGCCTCGAATGTCTGATCGCCGACCGCGACGGATGGCCTTCCGTTGCTCGTGATCAGCCGACCGGCGCCTTGCACCACGGTGATGCCACGAGAGCTGACCAGGCCGGACAGGCCCTTGTAGATGCGTTCGACCACGCTGTCTGCGTAAGACACCACGCCAGCGAGATCGACCTTGTCTATCGCTGCATGGATACCAAACTGGCTTCCGTTGCGCACCGAGTCCGCAACCTCGGCGGCGTGCAACATCGCCTTGGCGGGGACGCAGCCGCGGTGCAAGCAGGTGCCACCGACCTTGTCCTGCTCTACCAGCCCGACCCTCAGTCCTAGTTGGGCTGCTCGCAGGGCACAGGCGTAGCCTCCGCTGCCAGCACCGAGAACGACGAGATCGAAAGCCTCCGCACCGCGAGTGTCGCTCGCGCGCGCAGTGGCATCGGAAGAATGGGCCATGGCGCCATCCTCTCAAGTCGGCGAAGACCCGCGATTCTGCAAGGTACCGGCCATAATTGGCGCATGAGTTGGTTCCGGCGGACGGCGAGCCGGGTCAAGAAGAGCCGCGGGTATGCCTCGCAGAGTCGCTCGGTTGACGACGCCGTCACGTCCCACCTCACGCAGTTCGCACGAACGCGGCGCGGGGTCGAAGCCTTCGTCGAGCCCAAGACGGCGGTCACTCAGACGACCTTGCTGCTGGTCGCCTTTGACGGCGAATGGACTCGACGAGCTGTGCCCTCGCCCGAATGGGCACATGCCTTCGCCGAGCACCTGCAAATCCCCGGTTATGACGCAGCGGTCGTGGGTTATCCGCAGCGAATGCGCGACTACAACAGCCGCAACAAGAAGCATCCCGACCTGCGTTGAGCCCGATTCGATGTGGAACCGTCTGATTTACGACTAAGAACAAAACAATCCATTTCCGCGAGATCTACGAATCACGAACAGGTGAAACGTCTGCTGAGGGGGATTAACTGACTATCCCCCTCTTTGAGGGCGGCGTCTCGCACGTCCAGCCGTGCTGACAGAGGTGCCGGGTCGGTGGGATGGGTGACTGGGTGCCGGGGCAGCTGCCAGCACGGCTGGGCTTTTCAAGGTTCCCCGCTCGTACGGTTGGGCAACGCTTCTACGAGTGTCCCCACCCGCGCCTCGGCTGTAGCCTGCGAGTGTGGCCGGGCTGCTCGAGCGCGACCGCGAGATCGCGACAGTCGAGGCCGCGCTGACACAGGCGCATTCGGGCGCTGGTCAGTGCTTGATCATAGAAGGTCCGGCCGGCATCGGTAAGACTGCGTTACTCGAGGTCGTCAAGACCATGGCGGAAGACGAGGGCGTACGCGCCCTCACTGCATCTGGTGGGGAGCTTGAGGTTGACTTCCCCTTCGGAGTCGTGCGCCAGCTGTTCGCCCCCTTCCTGACCGAAATGGCCGGTCAGAGTCCGCTCCTCGAGGGTCCCGCATCGATGGCTCGTCCAGTCCTTTTGATGGCTGACGGCGCTGACCTGTCACGGCCGGCAGGAGAAGGCGGGTTGTTCGAGTCGCTCTATGGCCTCTACTGGCTGACGTTGAACCTTGCTCAATCGGGCCCTCTCCTACTCACGATCGACGACGGTCACTGGTGTGATGGCGCCTCTTTGCGCTACCTGATCTATCTTCAACGACGTCTTGCAGGAATGCCCATTGCCGTCGTTCTTGCCACCCGTCCAGGCGAACCGAGTGCCAACGTTCGCCTGGTAGATCAGCTGCGTGTCCAGGCAAAGTCGCTGCATCTCGAAAGGCTCAGTGTTTCCGCCGTTGGGGCCATGCTCCGGGGTGCCTTCTCCGAAGCCCCGCACCCGGAGCTCACCGCCGCCGCCCATACGGCCACGGGTGGCAATCCATTCCTTGTGCGCGAGCTGGCCACCGCTTTGCTTGACCGGCAGCTGCGGCCGACCCGCGATGCAGCCGCTGAGGTGTCGATGATCAGTCCAGAACAGGTGCAGCGGTCGATCGTCCGTCGGCTTTCTGCACTTGGGCCTGGGGCGACCGCACTGACCCAGGCAGTAGCAGTTCTCGGCAGTGGCTGCGAGCTACGCCATGCTGCCCGGTTGTCCGGGCTGAGCGACACACAATCGACCGCGCGCGTCGAGTCGCTGGTCCGCGTGCAGATCCTGCGTGACGAGCCCCAGCTTGCCTTTGTCCATCCGCTCGTGCGGGCCGCGGTGTACGCCGATATGACGACCGCGGCGAGGGCGCAAGCGCATGCCGAGGCCGCCGTGATTCTTCGTGCTGACGGAGCCGAGCTGGACACTGTGGCGGCACATCTCCTGGAGAGCCCAGCCCTTGGCAATGCCGATGTGGTGGACCTCTTGCGAGGCGCGGCTCGACGTGCGGCTAGCCATGGGGCGATGGACGTGGCTTCCACGTATCTGCGGCGTGCGCTCGCTGAGCCTCCGAGGGGTAATCAGTACGCCGATGTGCTGCGTGAGTTGGGCACTGCTGAACTCGCTGCGGGTCAACCGAGTGTGGCGGCCGACCGGCTTGCTGCGGCTGCCGCTGAGGCCCGTGACTTCGACTCACGCCTCAGCATCGTCTTGATGCGCCGACATGCCCTCGTGCTAGCTGACCGCATCGCCGAAGCGGTCTCAGTCGTTGACGACCTACGCGCCGAACCCAACGCTCACGCTCAAGCGGACCTGCTCGAGTCGGCGGCAGTTGGTGCTGGCCAGCTCGACTTCAGGGTCGTACCCGCGCTGGAGCATCGGCTCGTTGAGTTGCAAAGCCGAGCCAGGACCTTGACGGTTACCGAACCCTTGGCCCTCGCTGTAGCTGCATCTTCAAACGCGTTCGCCAATGGTGATCTCGAACTCACGGCGACGCTGACGAACAGGGCCTTGGACTCTCTGGCTGCGGCGCATCCGCAAAGCGACTACACAGTCGAAGGCCAGCTCGCCGTCGCGCTCTACATGTCGGAGCGGTACGACCGTCTTGACGAACTCTCAAGTCGGTGGCTGGCCGACGCGCGGCGCCGGGGCTCGTTGCCGAGGTTCATTTCCATGGCAACAATGCGAGCCCATGCGGCGTACCGTGCCGGGTCGCTTGCCGATGCGGAGGCAGATGCCCATGACGCTCTCGAGGCGGCACGCCTCTACGGACATATGTTCTGGTTGCCGGGCGCCGTTGGCGCATTGGTCAACCCACTTGTGGAGCAGGGGCGCTTCGACGAAGCGGAGCAGCTCCTAGTGGAGACCAAAGTTCAAGAAATTCATGGGAAGTCATCGGCTTTCTGCTGGGCGGCAATGTTTCTTCCGGCTCGAGCCCGTTTGCGCGTCGCCGAGGGCCGACCACGAGAGGCTGTCGCAGACCTGCTTGCATGCGGAGATCGCTACGAATCGAGTGCCAATCGATCCCCGTCACTGTGGGCCTGGCGCTCGGAGTCAGCGCTCGCGCTCGACACAGTTGGGGAGCACACACGAGCGGTCGAGCTGGCCACTGCTGAGGTGGTGCTCGCACTCGAACTCGGAGCTCCGCGTGCAACTGGCGTTGCTCTCAGAGCGCTCGGACTCGTGACTGGCGGCGAGGCGGGACTTGCCAGCCTCACAGAGGCCGTGGCGATCCTGTCGAAGTCCTCGGCGAGACTCGAGCACGCGCGAGCGCTTGCTGATCTTGGCGGTGGCCTGCGGCGTGCCGGTCGGCGTACTGAAGCTCGGGCGACCTTGCGGCAGGCACAAGAGCTTGCTCTCCGCTGCGGCGCCAGCGTACTTGTGCAGCAGGCGCAGCAGGAACTCCTTGCCAGCGGGGCGCGTCCTCATCGAACGCGTCTGAGGGGACCGGAAGCCCTGACGCCGAGCGAGCTTCGCGTTGCGCGGCTAGCCGCCGATGGTCGCAGCAACCCCGAAATCGCGCGCCTGCTGTTCTTGACGAGGAGAACCGTCGAGACGCATCTGACCCACGCGTACCAGAAGCTTGAGATCGCCTCGCGCGATGACCTGGCCTCAGCGCTTATGAAAGATCTAGCAACCTGAGCAAATATCGTGGTGGCTCCACGACGCCACCTGACTAGCCCCAAGACAACGCTACGGTCATGACTACAGCCCAGCTTGGCGCACGGCGCCTCGCCGAGATCGTCGGCTTTCACATTGACCGGGTGGCTGCCGCAGCAGGCTCGGACCCGGAAGTCCTCCGTCTGGAGAACCTTGACACAGACGTTCCGCCCCCGCCCGAGGCGGTCGCCGCAACCCGTGCTGCCGTCGGAACGCAGGCCGCCAACAGTTGGCTTCCGTTCAGTGGTCGCGATGATCTCAAGCACGCAGTGGCCGCTCAGATTGCTCGTAGAGGCGGACCCGACTACGACGGGCCATACGAGATCGTCATCACCTGTGGGGAGGGCGATGCAATGCTCGACGCCCTTTTTTGCGTAACCGATCCAGGCGACGAGGTGATCATGACCGACCCGACCTACGCTGGCATGGTCAACCGCGTCCGCCTGGTTGGGGCAGTTCCGCGCTTCGCACCCCTGACCCCCTCGACAGGCGAGTGGCGGCTCGACCTCGATGCGTTTCAGGACGCGGTGACCGAGCGAACGCGAGCGGTCTTCATGAACAACGCTTCGTTCCCAAGTGGCTGGGTTGCCTCTGCTAGCGAGCTGGAGGAAATCGCGTCGGTGTGCCGCGAGCGCGAGATCTGGTTGGTCTACTTCGCCAGCTTCGAGGGGGTGCTGTACGACGGACGCAGCATCATCCATCCCGCCTCACTTGACGGGATGCGCGACCGCACGCTGACAATCGGCTCGGTTTCGCTGGAGCAGCGGATGATTGGCTGGAGGGTTGGCTGGGTTGTTGCGCCAGCCGACCTCGCGGGCCAGGTCGCGACGGTTCACAGCTACAACGGGCTAGTGGCTAGCGGCTTCGCGCAGCTTGGAGCATATGCGGCACTAACTGCCCCTGACGACGGCCTGGCGGCCGCCAATGTTGAGTGGCAGGTTCGCCGCGACGAGATGCTTCGCCAGCTCGACGGATTACCCGTGGTCTCACCGTCAGGTGCTTGGTCCATGCTGCTCGATGTGGCAGCCCTCGGAGCCGATCCGTTTGATGTGTCGGATCGCCTGCTCGTGCAAAAAGTTGCCGCGACGCCCATGGTTGGCTGGGGCGACCAAGTAGCCGGCCGCCACGTTCGCTTCGTCTTCAGCAATGAGCCCGCTGCGAGGCTTGCCGGGCTCGGCGAGCGGGTTCGTCGCGCACTGGCAGCATCAGGCGCGACAGGGATGGCTTAGCGTCAGCACTTGCCGGTCGCTGGCGCAAAGGCCAGTTGGGGAGACGGAGCGTTTCACGCACCGAGCGAGCGGGCCAGGGCGATGAGTGTGCGTACGCCAACGCCGGTCCCGCCCGGAGCCACGTAGCCGTAGGGCTTGCCATCAAAGAACGCCGGACCTGCGATGTCGAGATGAGCCCATGGCGTGCCTTCCGCCACGAACTCCCGCAGGAATGCCGCGGCCACCAGCGCACCCGCCCAGCGATCACCGCCGACCGAGCGCAGGTCAGCGACCTTGGACTCCAGCTTGCTGCGAATCTCGCTGGGGATCGGCAGCTGCCAAACGTCCTCGCCGGCCGCATCCGCCGCATCAAGCACCAGATCAGCTGTCGCATCGTCGGTGGCCATCAGTCCGCTCGTACGCTCCCCGAGGGCGACCACACAAGCACCGGTCAGGGTCGCTACGTCCACGATCAGGTCAGGATGGTCCTCGTTCGCCCGGGCGATTGCGTCGGCCATGACGAGTCGGCCTTCGGCGTCGGAGTTGCCGTTCTCAACCGTCTTGCCGCCGTAGATGGTGAGCACGTCCGAGGGCCGATAGGCGCTTCCGGACGGCATGTTTTCCGCGAGGGCCCCGTACGCCGTGACCTTGATCTTGAGGCCAAGCTGAGCCATCGCGTGCACCGCGACCAACACGGCCGCGGCGCCGGCCATGTCGCATTTCATGGCATACATACCCTCTGGCGGCTTCAGATCGAGGCCACCGGTGTCAAAGGTGATGCCTTTGCCGACGAGCGCGAGATGGAACTTCGCCCCGCGCGGGCTGTAACTCAGCCGCACGAGCCTGGGGGGTCGGGACGACCCGCCCCCCACCGCCATCAAGCCGCCGTACCCGCCGCGGCTCAGCGCCGCGTCATCAAGCACATCGATCGCGACTTTGCTGCCGCGTACCAGGCTGCGCACCTGCTCGGCGAACGATTCGGGATAGAGCAGGTTCGCAGGCACGTTCACCCATTCGCGTGCGGTCACAACCGCTTGTACGACAGTCTCCGCGCCGGACACTATGGCGGCGCTCTTCACGTCGCCCGCATGGATCACAGTGATGGTGGCGATCGTGCCGCCCTTGGCGGGACCGGCACTGATTGGCTCATATCGGTAGCTGCCGAGCAGCGCACCCTCGGCAACGGCAGTGAGCTGCGCGGAATCCTCGGTGCCCAATGAGACCGCCACCGTTAGCGTGTCGTCGGCCAGGGAGGCGGCGTGGCGTACGCCGGCGCCCGCCGCGCGCCGCAAATCCTCGGCATTGGGCTGCTCGGAGCCAAGACCTACCACCACAATGCGCGGTCCCTCGCCCGGCGCCGGAAGCGTCCGCTTGGAGTCGGCCCCCTGCTTCGCTCCAACCGATGTTGCCATCTCGGCTATGGACAGACCGAAGCGCTTGGTGAACGCACCGGCGATCGCCTCAGGCACCGCCCGTGTCCCCGACTCGCTCAAACCCACCACAAGCACATCGACATTGCGCGGCACTGCTTTGGCGATCGCGAGTGTGGGCAGCGTCCGAGTAGGCACGATGGCTACATCCTTTGGTTAGTCGGCGTGATCGAATGAGGCTTGAACAGGTTAGCCCTTCGTTGACGAAAACGATCCTGACCTGCCGGTTTGATGGTTACGAGGAGATGGAGGAGACCCTTGGCCGAAGATGCTGAAGCCGCCCGACTATTAACGTCGCCACTGCACGAACGGCATGTCGCCGCCGGTGCGAAGTTCGCAGCGTTCAGCGGCTGGTCGATGCCACTGGAGTACGCCGGAGCGGGAGTCCTGGCCGAGCACGCGGCTGTTCGCAACGCTGTCGGCATCTTTGACGTCAGCCATCTCGGCAAAGCTACGGTGGCCGGCCCCGGCGCGGCGGACTTCGTCAACCGATGTCTGACCGCCGATCTGGGAAAGATCGGCCCAGGCCAGGCCCAATACACACTGATGTGCTATCCCGAGGGCGGCGTAGTTGACGACATGATCGCCTATCTGAAGTCCCCTGATGAGGTCTTCTTGATCCCCAACGCCGCGAACTGTGCGCACGTGGTAGCGCTCCTTGCTGAGGCTGCGCCCGCCGGTATCACAGTGACGAACCAGCATCGCGACTTCGCGGTACTGGCTGTTCAGGGCACGCTGTCAGACGAGGTTGTCTCGGCTGCCGGGCTTCCGGCAGGCCATGACTACATGAGCTTTGTCAACGCCGACTACGCCGAGACTCCGGTGATCGTTTGCCGGACCGGCTATACGGGGGAGCGCGGCTACGAGCTGGTGGTCCCAGTCAGCGCGGCCGGGGGAGTGTGGGACGCGGTGATGGCCGCGGGAGAGCCCTACGGCTTACAGCCCGCCGGGCTCGGGGCCCGGGACACCCTGCGAACCGAGATGGGCTACCCGCTCCACGGCCAGGACATTTCATCAACGATCAGCCCAGTCCAGGCGCGGCTTGGCTGGGCAGTGGGTTGGAAGAAGGAAACATTCTTCGGCGCCGACGCCCTCCGCGCCGAGCGAGCGGCAGGCCCACGGCGATTGCTGCGAGGACTGCGAGCGACGGGTCGGGGAATTCCACGGCCTGGGATGGTCGTACGCGGGCCGGATGAAAGCGAGGTCGGCAGCGTCACCTCAGGTACCTTCTCGCCAACCCTCAAGATCGGCATTGCCCTCGCACTCGTTGACACCGGCCTGGGTGAGGACGATGTCGTGACGGTGGACATCCGGGGTCGGCAGGAGCCTTTCGTGATCACCAAACCGCCGTTTGTGACTCCCGGCGTACGGGAGGCCTGACCACGCGCGGTCGTGAGGCCACGGTGGCGGTCATATCCAAAATCGTCATCTAAAGATCGAAGACGCAGTCATCTCGGTCGTCCAATGCGCATCGGATGCGGCGCTTCTGGATCTCGCTGAGTTCGGTTGGCAGCTCATCCGCCGGGAACCACGCCACGTCCGTCGACTCCTCGTCGCCCACTTGCGCCTCGCCCGAGACATAGCGGCAGCGAAAACACATTGAGACGAACTGGCATGTGTCACCGTTCGGGTAGACGACGTCCGGGTCGGTGGTGAGCAATGCGAGCCGTTCGACCCGCGCGGTGATGCGAGTCTCCTCCAGCAGTTCCCGAAGGGCTGCGGTGGCTGGCTGCTCAAAGGGCTCCACGATCCCGGCCGGCAGACTCCATAATCCCGTGTCGCTGCGCCTCGTGAGTAGCAAATGCACTCGACCAGGTGTCAGGTCCGTGCGGATCACGACCGCGGATACGCCGGGCAGGAGCAACCTGCCTTGTCCGTACGCGCGCCGAATAGTGGCGATGTAGTCAGGGGTCGGCACTAGCTGACATTAGCGAGCGCCTAGCTGCAAGCGTCGGGGAATCGCGCATCGCCATGGCTGAGCCTCACCGACCGGAGCGAGCATTCCCACGTTGCGCGAGCAGCTCAAAATCTAAACGTCGGGCTCCAGCGGCATCGGGCCGTAGACCAGCCGGTCGGCTTCGTACAGGCTGACCGCTCGGACTCCGGCTGACACCAGGCTGGGATAGAACTCGCCCAACCAGGTCTCCGCCTCTCCTTGGGTCTGGAAGGTGCGGTTCATCGAAGGCGCGTCGGAATTGGAGCGGCTGGAACTCGGTCTGCGGTCGGGTACCCAACGCCAGCTCACCCGATCACCTTATGCGTCAACGCAAGCGTCGCTTGGGCGTGGTTGCGCCCACCATGGCCCCGTCTGTCTCGATGAAACTGTGCAGCGCTGCGTCGATGCCAGCCATGGTCTCTGGTGACAGCTTGCGGTCCGCCGCAGCAGCGTTGCTTGTTACCTGCTCCGGGCGGGAGCCGCCGGTGATCGCACTGGCGACATTGTCGTTCTGGAGTACCCAGGCCAGCGCGAGCTGCGGCATCGTGAGGTTCTCTGCATCGGCTATCGGTACTAACTGCTGCACGCCCGCAAGGACGTCATCCCGCATGACCCGCTGGATGAACCGCGCTCCTTCGGATGCATGCGTGGCGCGTGACCCTTGGGGCGGCGGTTCGCCAGGTCGGTACTTGCCGCTCAGGATGCCTTGCTCCATCGGAGAGAACACCACCTGGCTGATGCCGAGCTCTTGACAGGTTGGCACGACGTCGGCCTCGATGATGCGATACAGAGCGTTGTATCGGGGCTGGTTGGAGACCAACGAGAAGCGAAGATCCCCGGCCAGCGCGTGTGCCTCACGCAACTGCTCCGCTGTCCACTCGCTAACGCCGATGTATAGAGCCTTGCCGGCCCTGACCACGTCAGCGAAGGCCTGCATAGTTTCGGTCAGCGGCGTCGCATAGTCGTATCGATGCGCTTGGTAGACGTCGACGTAGTCGGTCTTGAGCCGGCGCAAGGAAGCATTGATCGCTTCATGAATGTGTTTGCGGGAAAGGCCCGTATCGTTCGCGCCTGGCCCTGTTGGAAAGTAGACCTTGGTAAGGATCTCCAGTCCGTCGCGGCGTTCCCCAGCAAGAGCATCCCCGAGGATGCTCTCCGCTCGGCCGTTGGCGTACACGTCGGCGGTGTCGAAGGTCGTGATACCGACGTCGAGCGCGGCGCGGACGCAAGAAGCCGCCTGCTCTGCTTCAAGCTGCGAACCGTGCGTGATCCAGTTGCCGTAGCTGACGGCGGATACCTTAAGGCCGCTGTTCCCCAGATGCCTGAACTCCATGGACACTTCCCCCCAGAATCTGCCCAAGGCTTAGTATGCCTATCAATAGGCTTCTCCGCGCTTGATTCTGGGAGCAGGTGATCGGAATCTCCGGATCTGCGTACTGCGCGTCATGCCATACATCAACAGGCCCTTTGGCGAGGCTTTAGGTAGTCGAGCGGCCAGCACCTTTTTGAAGCCGCGCCACATCAGATAGCCGTCGACGAACACCCCAAGAATGAACAGATACATCGCCAGGGTGGCGATCAACGTCACCGCTGGCCAGTAGCTGCCGAGTATGGTCACCGCCAAGATCACTACGACGGACGGCAGGAGGAACTCACCCAGGTTGAAGCGGGCGTCGATGTAATCGCGCATCAGCACCTTCTCAGGTGCAGCTTCGCGGGCGCTGATCGCCTTCATGCGATTCGCTCGTGACTGCCGACTGGCGGCCGCCCGAGCTTCCTTCTTGCCCAGCGTGTTGCTCATGCGCTGGCGTCGTGCCGCTTCGGCCTCCTTGCGGGTCGGCGTTGGGCGATCCTTCTTGCCGGTCGACACGGGATTGATCGCTGTCGTCGGCTCTGGCGCGGCGGCCTGGCTATTGCGGCGAAAGAGTGCCACGGGTCCCTCTTGTTCGTTCTGGTGCTGCGCGAGCAGGGGTTTTGGCGGATTGGCCCTGGATTGTCTCAGGGGATTACCCCAAAGACGAAACTACCCTGCTCCCTCGCTGTGTTCGGTTTCCCTGCAGAGATACGGTGGAAGCCTGCGAGCGGCCCCTGCCGCGGAACCGGAGTCTGGAAGGACCAGCTGACATCTCATGAGCGGCATTTTTCAGCGGATCTCATTGATCTTCCGTGCCAAGACCGACAAGGCCTTGGACAAGCTCGAGGATCCGCGCCAAACCCTCGACTACTCCTACCAGCGTCAGCTCGAGCTCCTGCAGAAAGTCCGCCGCGGAGTCGCCGATGTAGCGACCAGTCGTAAACGGATCGAGCTTCAAGCCAACCAGCTCAATACCCAAGCGGACAAGCTGACCAATCAAGCTCAAAAAGCCCTTGAGGTTGGCCGGGAGGATCTCGCCCGTGAGGCCCTGACGCGGCGGTCCGGCATCCAGCAGCAGCTGAGCGATCTTCAGGTTCAGCATGCGCAGCTGCAGGGTGAGGAAGAAAAGCTCACTCGAGCCAGCCAACGGCTGCAGGCCAAGGTGGACGCGTTCCGGACCAAGAAGGAGACGATCAAGGCCACCTACTCTGCCGCCGAGGCCCAGACCCGGATCAACGAGGCGTTCTCTGGCATCAGCGAGGAAATGGGGGACGTCGGCCTGGCGATCCAGCGGGCCGAGGACAAGACGGCACAAATGCAGGCTCGCGCCGGCGCGATCGATGAGCTGCTGGCCAGCGGGGCATTGGATGATCCCACTGGAACGGCCAAGGACGACATCACTCTCGAGCTGGAGCAGCTGGCGTCGACCTCTGATGTCGAGAACGAACTGGCGCGGATGAAGGCAGAACTCAGCGTTGGCCCGTCTGCCGCACCGCAGGCGATCGAGGGTCAGCAGGCTCCGTCGCAACAGCCTCCGTCGCAACAGCCTCCGACGCAGGCTGCCCCGCCGCCGAGCCTGGATGCCCAGCCTCCACAGGAGTATCAGGCTCCGCCCACCCAAAGTCAGGAGGCGCCGCCGGCTCAGCCGCAAGGTGACCTGCGATGATCGTTCGCATCCTCAACGAAGGACAGTGGCGCCTGACCGACGAGGCCGTACGCGGGCTCAACTCTTTCGACGATGCCGTCGAGCAGGCCGTTACTGCCGCGGACCAAGATCAACTGACAAGAGCGCTGCATGCGCTGCTGGACCGGATCCGGACCAGCGGCACTCCGGTGCCGGACGAAGAACTCGCGGATTCAGATCTGATCCTGCCGGCCGCCGACTCAACGCTCGATGAAGTGCACCAGCTTTTGAGCGAGTCCGAAGAGGGTCTCATCCCTGGCTAGGTCGCGACCCAGCACCGCGAAGCGAGGCTGCTAGCCGCCAGCGTCTCGATCATCACGCCTCGCATGATCACCTTGTCGCGAGATCATCTTGAAAGTTGCCGCCAGACGTGTCGGATCCGGTGACTCCTGATCGTCGCTCGAGCATCAATCCCCTTCACTCCGAATGCGGAGCTGTCAGAAAGGACAAGATGATGAGGTACATGATGTTCGTCGCCACCGATCCGGAGCCCGATCCGGGTACCGAAGCACCTGAGGCGATCAGCACCTGGTTCACCGAGGTGAACGGCCGCGGCAAGTACGTCACCGGAGACCGGCTGCGCCCAGTTGATGATGCGACGACGGTCCGGGTACGGGCGGGGGAGCTGCTCGTGACGAACGGCCCGTACACCGAGTCTCGAGAGTGGATCGCCGGCTTCGACATTCTCGATTGCGACGATCTGGACGAGGCGATCGAGATTGCCGCCAAGCATCCGATGGCACGCTTCGGCCGGATCGAGTTGCGACCCTTCTGGCCGATCGAGGGTTGAGTCATCGCAGGGCGCGATGATGCCGCCCAGCAACTGGCAACGGCGATCTTCGACCAGAGACTGCGGATCCTCGGCGGGCTGATTCGGGTTACCGGCGACTGGGCTCTGGCTGAGGACTGCGTGCAAGACGCAGTGGAGCGTGCCCTGCTCCGCTGGCCCGATGACGGGATCCCCGACAATCCGGCGGCGTGGCTGACCACCGCTGCCTATCCAGGGCGCTCGACGTGCTGCGGCGCCGCCGGACAGAGGCACGAAAGCTGCAGGAACTCACATCCATGGCGCGTAGTGATCAGGTCAGCGGGAGTGATCACCACCCGGATTCAGACATCTACCGGGACGATCAGTTGCGGCTGGTGTTCACGTGCTGCCACCCGGCGTTGCCGCTTGCCGGCCGGGTGGCACTCACGTTGAAGACAGTTGCCGGGTTGTCGACCGCTCAGATCGCGCGGGCATTCCTGGTGAGCGAGGCGACCATGGGGCAGCGGTTGCTGCGTGCGCGCAACAAGATCGCCCACACCGGCATCCGGCTCCATGTTCCCGAACCGCATCGAATCACCGA
>Ga0075424_100002770_pt1 | contig 16176 bp, 30 predicted proteins | sample SoiMethybrSBSTD3_FD_75301 | JGI IMG/M metagenome (GOLD analysis project Ga0075424, IMG submission 75301) | Bulk soil microbial communities from a Populus tree surrounding site in Tennessee, USA - Soil MetaG P. TD hybrid SBSTD3 | ecosystem: Environmental > Terrestrial > Soil > Tree plantation...
TGAGCGAACTGGTCTGCGCCTCGCGCGTTGCCATGGATCACCAGCTCAGGGTCGTGCTCATCGAGCACCTCGCAAAGCGTTGTCCTACTCGGCCATAGCCGAGAGCCCGTAACGATGACCTGCTTCATGACTCCCCGTAATGTTGGTCGGTAAAAGAAGCCCCCACCGGGCGTCAACACGATGGGGGCTGGTCAAGCCCGCCTAGGCGGCATATAGCCGGTACCTTAGCGGCGGATTAGAGGTGGAAGGGCTTTACGTACCCAACCTTGGTTTAGGTCCTTCAGTCACCCAGGCGAGGAGGACTCAGATCACGGTTCCCACGTAGCCAGGGAACTTGGGGAACAGACGGTCCGTTTTACTCTACGGTTCCCAGAGAGAGCGGCCACTAACGGCAGGTCGCTTGTCGCCCGGAGCCGCAATAACCCATGCTCCACGTAGGGGATCCATTCGCAGCATGGACCTCGCTGGCCGCGCACTCACCAGAGATTCCCGGTTACCCGTCGAGAAGTTGGAGAGCACTTGGTTAGATGGGGCCCCCGTAGGCCGGGGGGGGGACAGCTCGTACGGGAGCCCCAAGTTGGCGGGCTACTAGTGGCTTTCGGCGCTCACTTGCGTCTTAGGCTTTCGCCCAAAGCGACTTACGTCGAGACTTATCTTACTTGCCAAGTTCGCCCATGATTGGCCGGGGCTGGCTGCGGGATCCTAGGCCGCTAAGGAGGCGCTATCCTCCGCCAGTCCCGATGAACTTCACTCCGCCGCTGCGGAAACGGCGCTCAGATACTCCGGGCCGTTCTCCGCGATCAGGCTCAGAGCCTTGGGCGAGCACACCTTCAAGAACTTCCGCTGGCGCTCCTGCGTGGCGTCGATGTACTCGATCGCCTTCATCGCCTGTTGCAGGGGCTTGCCCGAGAGAGACTCCAGAACCTTCAGCGGGCTACGCTCGAAGGCCTTGCTCGGCGCTGCGCTGTCGCCTTCACCCGCAACCACCGTCGGCTCGCCGAAACCGCTTTCACCATCACTCATGATCGAACTCCTTTAGAGCTTTCGTCGGCTCGCGATTCGCGTCGCCGCCTGATGTGATGAATGTAGCTATCCGGAACGTCATCGTCAACCATTATCCGTAGCGCCAGGGATATCTTTTTCGAAGATGCGAACCATGCTAGCGGCCCACTCGCCAGACAGGTTGCCAACATGGGCGGCGAGCCAGAACGGGTTGTTGAGATCCGTCTCTTCGATCTTCGTCTCCGGGTAGCCCAGCGCCTCGTAATCGACGTCTCCAGCCCGGATGGCCTCTATCTTGGCGGCGCGCCCCTCAGCCGGGAGCTCCAACCCATCGGCGTAGCCGGTGCCGTTGCATTCCTCGCAAGAGTACCAAGGCTCATCGGAAACCCCGATGCCGCCGCAGCAGGCGCAGACCTCCTGGCACCAGGCGCAGCGACCCTCACCGCCGCACGTACAGCGCCCGGTGGGGTGTAGCGGGTCCGGAGGGAGGCTCGACGCCATCCCGAATGACGGGTCCTCCTTACGGAGCGCCTTCATCATCTTCTGAGCAAAACGGCGATCGCAAGCCAGCGCGTCTGTGCAAAGCCAGCTTACCCCATACGAAAGCAATGCGCTCTCGTTCTCCCCGCACACCCCACACACCTTGGGGCCTCGGTTGTCGAGCGGGAATTGCTGCGCCAGCGGGTGATCGGGCGAGAGCTGGTAGATGCGCACCGTGCCGTCTCCACCCGTCACCTGCAGATCGGCCGTTGGGTGCTCGGGAATGTCGCTGCCCAGCGTCCACCCGCCGAACTCGCCCTTGAAGCTCTTCTCGTCGCTCATGCCTTATCTCCTAGAAAGAGGAACGCGCCCGACTGGCAGGCGCGTTTCCGGGTCCATGGCTCAGCCGAGCGGCGCTTCGGCGGCCGTCGGTGCTGGCGCTTCGGGTGGTGGCGGAGCCTCCGTCGGCGTCCTCCCCTCTTCGTCCTCGATCTTGTTCACCAGCGGCTCCAGCTCCTCCAGGGCGCTCGCTGCGGCCGCCAGCGCTGCCCCGGCTACCGTCATGTACGATTCAGCGGCGCTGATGACATAGGTGCACTTCGGCGTGACGCCCTTTTTGAGGTAGCCGCTGGCCATCTCGCCGAACTCCTTCGAGCGCCGCGCGAGCTTATCCGACATGAGCTTGGTCTCTTGCTTGACCTCACGAACCAGGAGGAAGGGCTTCGGCATGTCGTCCATCAAGCCGAGCACATTCGCGAGCAGCCTCTTTATTATCTTCTTCTTTGCCGCCGGCTCGTTGCCGGCATCCACCTCTTCGTCGATCTTCTTCCGAGCGTTGGCGCGACCCTCCGAAGTGGTAAGGTCAAAGTCCACGTCACTCAGTTTCATGTCCCCGAACAGCATTGGTTTTCTCCGTCTAGTTGGGCTTGCCGCCCATCATTGTTGCGATGAGTTTCTCGACAGCTTCCCTCGACTCGTTCTTGCGAGGATGGGGAATGGCCTTGCCATCACCGTAGGCGTCGCGCTTTGCCTGCTTGCAGACGTCGCAAACACCGCACCCGGTCTCGGCCGTGACGACATCCTTTAGCCGCTTGGGCATGGTCTCGAATTGCTCGATGAATTCCTTGACCAACATCTCCAGCGCAAGGATCAGGTGAGGGAGCTCGATGCAATTGGAGCCGGTGACCTCTATCACCTGGTCCTTTGCCTCCCTCACCATGACGTAGCGCATGGCGTTTATGATGACGTTCATCTTGTGTTCGTATGATGGCAACTCGTCGAGCTGCGAGCGGACGGCAACCAGCACAGCCTCTGAGTCTTCGGACCATGCTGGTTTCTGCTCTTGTTCGGACATTGCTTTCCCCCTCTTGCGCCGTGGCGCCTTGGGTTACTTCTCGTAATAGTTGATGAGCGACTTCCGGGCGGCGAAGATGATGTCCCGAGCACCGGGCGTGCACATGTCGAGGATCTTCGAGATCTGATCTTCGAGCGAAGCGATTCGCTCCATCGCATACGTTGCTCTTGCCGCATCATGGGGCATCGACAGCAGCACCTCTTGCACGCTGCGCTTGCCTCGACCATCGGACACTCCCTTTGGCGTCCTGTCGCGGGGAACGCTGACGACAGCGCTTTGGCGAGGCACGGAGCCGAACGTCTCTTCGTTGTCTTCCGGGCGTGGCGAGCGGAGGTTGCGCTGGGTGGTGACCTTCTTCTGGCCCTTGACGGGCTCGTGTCGCATGAACGCATCTCTCGGCGGGCGGGGCATTGGGTAAACTCCTTGGCAGTCCCGAGGCCCCAAGACATGGGGCCTCCTGTGGATATATCTTATCCATAACTGCCGTCCCGCGCAATCTCGCCGAACAAGATTCGCCAAGTGTACCGCCTTGGTCTTCACCCAAACCCGGGCAGTTCTCTTGGGGCCAGCCAGAGCTCCTCCGTAGCCCTGATAACTTCCATCTCGTATCGAGCCTGCTGACCACTGGTTGTCAGCACCGGATCCAGCCGAGATCCCTGGTCCTCTTCATCCTCCGCCCACCAGCATAGCCCGGTGTTTGGCGACACCAGCACTACCACCCGATCGGAGCAACCTCCGTTTCTGCGCTGGGTCCTGCCATCGTCAAAGACGCTGGAATCAGCCTCCTTTAGCGTGCGACACAATGGACCGTACCCGCGCACGAGTCCGAATGAGCCGTAGTAATACCCACATGCACGGCTTGCCATGTCCCTCCTGTCCACCAGGGCACCTTACCCCGGGATAGCTTCCCCCCTGCGTCGCGGTGAACGGCTAGCTACAGCGCGAGCTGTGACAGCCGGCGCTCTATCTCTTGGAGCGCGGCAATGGCCGTTCCAATGAGCTCGCCGATTCCCCCTGAAGTCTTGGATGGTCGCTGCGGGCTTGGTGCTGGAGAGCTCCCCTTAGCGCCTGACCGGATGTTGTATATGTACCCAACCGCGAGCTTCATTCCCTGCTGCTTGGCAAGCTTCACAATCTCTTCGTTGCTGAAGCCGAGGTGTGAGCGGACGAAAGCAGCCTTGCTTGAGCTGCGGGGGCCCATGGACCCGCGACCAACCTTCTTCTTGGTGCCCCTCTTCTTGGCTGTTCTCTTGGCAGCGGTCCTAGAGGCCTTCTTGTCGGCAATCAGCCACTTATTGAGCGTGCTGCGAGAATACCCCATCTCTTTACCGACAATCTCCAGGGCCTTCTTCCTCTCCTCGCCAGCCTCGATAAGGGCCGTCGCCCGCGCGACCGCAATCTCTCTCTGCTCGCTACTGGACTTCGGTGCCTTCTTCTTCGCCACCGATTCAGGCTCCGTCTCTGGTTGTGCCTCTGGTGGCGCAACCTGCACCGAGGGAACCTCTCTCGGTTGAGAGACCGCCCTCAGTGCGGGTGGCTGGCGCTTCACTACTCCTGGCGCGATCCGCACTATCCTGCTCGGCGCGATGCTCGCCTCGAATGGTCGATGCTTGAGTGATTCTGCCATGGTTCATTAGGTAACCTTCCCAGGGGCACCTGTATCCACGCCCCTGAGGGCGAGGCTTACCATCCGACCATCACGCCACGCAACATTCACTCTTCACCCCTGCGTCATTCTGTGACACTGTCTCCCACATGTGGTCACTTGCAGCCGTCGAGGGGATACGAGTAGCAACGGTGCCCAGTGCAGACCAGGCAGTACCACCCGTCGCAGCTCACTGCTCGAATCTCCTCGAATGTGCCCACCGAGCAAGCGTTGCCGGACTCGGTTGTTTCCCGGTTGGGAGTGTCACCACACCCGACCATCGCCAGCACCGCCAGTAATATCCGTGCCGTCATGGAACGTACTAATACGAGACGTTATCCGTGCGGTCAAGGATAATCCGCTCCTCTAGCTCGATATCTTGCGCAAGCTCCAGCAATCGGGCGACATCACGCGGGACGTCTCGCCGCTTGCCACGGTACTCCAGCCCGTCCACGCGGCGACGGTACTGCTCGAAGCTGTAATTCCCCATTGCCCACCACTCCCCCCGGGGTGCCCGTCATGTGACAACCCCGGACGTGGCAACTTGCCCGATGCACTCACGCCACGCAATGGCAAAAAGCGACGGGGTGCAACCAAACGGTGCACCCCGTGGGTGATAGAGCATCTTGTGGATAACCGATGGACCAGCTTGACGTCAGCCCTCTTCTGGCGGTTGGTTCGGGTCGGCGCCGATAGCGAGAAGAGCCTGGCAGATCTGCTTGCGATTGTTGATGCAGAAGTCTTGCCGCCTGGCAAGCGTCTCAGCTTCACCCCTGATTCGCTCCAGCTCGCGATCGAAGTATGCGCGGCGCTCGACTAGCACCCGCACGGCTTCATCGTTGTCGACTGTTTTGGGCTCCCCCATATCTGGACTCCTTTTCTAGTGCTCCAAGGCACTCCGGTTGGCGATGGTAGTAACGAGACGTTGGAGACAGGACGGCCCGGCTCCAGCACGCCCGGCATGGTGTAACCAGAGGATACGCGAGAACGCGCACTACACGCCAGCCAGGACAGCCTGGCCTACAGGGCATGGTCGGCTTGATCATGGGAAGCGCCGTTTCTCGATATACTCGGCGATCAGGGTGTCGCCCCGCCCGCGGAACCACGCGCAGATAAGGCCGGCGTCGTTGTAGCCCAGCCCTTCCACCAGCGCGTCGAGCTTGGCGCCTGATCCGTCCTGAGTGCTCGTGTAAAGGTTGACGATCTTGGTAACCGTAACGTTCAGGTGATCGGGTAGGTTCATGGGAACGGTAGCTCCTACCCCTCGTAAGCGTGATATTGGTCCTGGGTAACCGAGTCCGTAACGCAACCATACCAGTTGGTTGCCGCGTTGCTGGGCTCGGGGCGTAGCTTCAGCTGAAGCGCGTCCGCTGCAGCGAAGTGAGCATCGCTTGCCGCATGGTCGTACGGCACGATCAGACGTTGCCCTGTTCGGAGGTCAGTGGCAATGATGCGACTCCCGCGGGAGTCGGTTGGGCCCTTGTAGCGCGTTCGAATGATTCTCAGCATTGGGTAATCTCCTATCGTTGGCTATCGTCGCGGCGCACGACCGGGGTTATGCGCCGGGCGATGGTCAACGGACTCGGAGCTTGCCCAGCAAGTCGAGACACCGATCGGCTTGACGCTGGATCTCGGCGTTCAGGTCGTCCAGTGCCTCTTGTCGCAAGCCGTGTTCCTCGATGCATTCCTGAACTTGCTTGTCAACGTTGGCGCCGCTACCCGGCTCGAACGAGCATGCTCCGAGCCCAGCCGTCCCCACGATACCTTCCCAGGTGGCCGTTACTTTGACGTAGCACCACGCCTCGATGAAACCCCGATCGAGGCTGGCCAGTATCTCGTCTTCACATTGCTTATCGAATGCAGGGTCGTCAGAGGCTATTGCGTTACCCCTGACCTCTAGTTCGTCCTGTTCGACGCTCACCTCGAACGAGACCTCCGAGGCTTGGAGCTTGCGGATCTTGAGAGCTTTCATCGGGTAACCTTTCGTTTGACGTAACGGATCGTGCGTCCAATGGCAAAGCAGACGCGATAGAGGGCTCGATGCCAAGCCTCGATGCACCACGCAATGGCTTGGCAGAACATCTCGGTGAATAAGTCGACCGCGATAATGAGCCCTGCAACCAGCAACGGGATTAGCGCCAGCATGACTAGTGCGGCCGCGATTGCTACGACCAACCACATTAGTCGTTCTCCGGATATTCGCCGCGTTGCTCCGAGATCTCGCAGTACTGAGCGCCTAGATCGGCCGGCTTGCGAAAGTAGTAGATACCATCGGACCGGAGCGCCGCCTTAGCGCGCTTCAACTCGCGACCAGACAACTGGTCCTCGAATACCGCCAGCACGCAAGCGATAGCGTCGTCTCGTGTCCGAGCCGTGCCTTGGTTGTCATAGAGGCAACCCGACATGCCGGAACCGTAACTGTAATGTGTGGCCTCGTACACAAGCACCGAGTAACGGTGCTCGGAGTCGATATAGACTTCCACGGGAACGTTCAGAGTGGCGCATGAGTCAGTCTCCTGAAGCATCTCCAGTACCGACTCCGGATCGAGCACCTTGCCCGGACACTGCCAAAGCTCGCGCGCCATTGCATTCCACTCAGTGGCCCGCTTTTCTTTCATGACACACAACGCGCTATAGACGCTATAGGGCTCGCCTTCCGCATTGAGAGCAAGGTCCGAGCGATCGTAGGGCTCGCCTTCGGCAAGAAAGAACTCTGGAGAGAATGAGAGAGAGAACGACATGGGGTGACTCCTAGTGGTTGGGTAACGACCAGTGTTGTTGGCCACCTTAGCGGCCAACTGCAACGGACGTTAACGGGTGATATCGACCACGGGCCCATCGTCGTAGTGCCGTTCGGCAAGCTCCGAGATGAAAGACTTCAGCTCAGCACGAGTCGGATCTTCGAGGGTAATGCACCACTCATCCGAGCCGATGTAGCAATCCTCGCATTCGGTAAGATCAGCGAATGCCTGCTGCTCAGCGTCCCAATAGGGTTGCATCGCATCGGAGTCTGACCAGTCAATGTCGTCCGGGATAGGCCAGGCCAGGCCTAGTTCCTCGCATGTCTCAGCCATCAGTTCATCGAGCAACGGGTCGCGCTTGTCAGCACCGTTGCCCTTCTTATGAACGAGTCCGGGCGCGTGTTCGCACAACCAGTCCGCCGCCTCTTCTAAGGCGTCCTCTAGGTGGCCCCACACGAGCAGATGGATCGGGCTGTGCCCGAACGAGAGAACGAAGCGGTGTTCTTTCCAGTCCCGTTCTGACGGGTTAACGATTGTGAGCGGTGCATGCATGATGGGTAACCTTTGGTTGCTGGTGTTCAGGCTCGCTAGCGCCGATGGTACGACGCTAGCTGGCCCGGACGCTAGCGGCTCAGATCCATTCGAATCCGAGGATGCTCAGCACACAAGAGCACCACGACCCAGCGTCCTCTGACGGGCAACCGTCACCACGACACGAGCCGTCGCCCGGACACTCGTCGCTGTGTTCGCCGGCTTCCCAGGTCGCCAGCTGTGTTTCCAGCTGGCGCCAAAGCTCCGATGCATTGAGAGCATCGTTCCCAATGAATGGATCGTTGCCGAATTCAAACTTGCCGGTATCGGCGCACACCGCGTCGAACGCGCGCCTGAAGTCAGTCTCGATAGGCATAACGCCATAGGACATGCTGGTGTGGGCGCGGCACGGCGAACCGTGCTTGCGATACTCGCGAGCGTAGGAGGCGAGCGCGCTATCAGACGGGCGGGAATAGAGCTTGCGGGGCATTGGGTAACTCCTGGTTGGTTGCTTGCGGGCAGACTCCCGAGCATGCCTTGCGGCACGATCGGTGGTACGACCGTTAGCGCGACACCTCGACGCAAACCTTCCCGTCGATCACGACCATGCGACCGTCGGGCAGATGCTCGACACGAGTCGAGCCCTTGGCGTAGGTACACACCAACTGGCGTTCGGCGATGATCTTGTCAGCGGTCGTCTTGTGAACCTTGCCCCGATGCAAGGTCTCAGCATGGGCGCTAGTGGCCAGCGCCAGCACGATGGTAGCGATGATGGCGATGATGATGGCAGCGGCGATGTCTCGAATGAGGCGATCCATGGGCTTATGACTCCTAGTAATGACAGTGGGCGTGAGTTGGCCTTAGCCGGCGTAGTTGGCGCCGTAGGGATAGCCGGCGGCGGCATTCGAGGCGATGCGGGCGCGCTTGGTTGCTTCCCTGGCCGCACGGCGCTTGGCAAGGCTGAGCAACTCGATGCGAACCGAGTAGATGGCACGAGACTCGGTGTCGATCGCGGTGCGGGCCAGCATGCTGAGGGTGCGACCGCGACGAATGAAGGCAACGGCGTTCATGGGTAACTTCCTGGTGTGGGTTGGCCGATAGTGGCCAGCTCGATGCGCCGTTGGTTGTCCAGCGGCGCACTAGAGCCGGACGCTAGGGCTCAGATGGTGAGTGCCTCGATGCAAGCGATGCGACGGGCCGCCTCACGCAAGATGGCAATGACTTGAGCCGAGCCATCGCCATCCGGGCCTACCTCGGCGTCGTACGCGGCGACCAACGCCAGCACGGCCTGAGAGGTGTAGGTCGCGTTGCTGCCGAAGGTCAGCTTGCGAGCTTGCGCCACCACGTCATCGCCCGGCTCTTCTAGCGCTTCGTTGGCGCACTCGATCACCTGCTCGCCAGTGGCCGGCGTGTCGTAGACGACGCCTTCGAAGCTCCAATCGCCATCGGTGAGCACGACACCAGAGAGAACGCCATCGAACGCAACGGGCTTGGACATGGGCTTGACCTCGGGGTAACGCGGCGACCGATGCGGCGCCGTCACCAGTCAAGCTAGCACCAGCCGTTATCCACGCCAGCACGGTTAGCGCGATAGCTCGCCATAACGGGACGCCGAACGTCTTTCGGCCTGCCATGCGTCGCGATATGAGTTATCCGTACGCCAGCGATATGTCCCATCGCAGCTCGCATGCCAGTCGGCAGCGATAGCCTGCCCGCCGGTCTAATCTCGGGAGGCAGGGCTACCTCTAAACGCCTAGCCCTACGCCAACGGAGCTCAGAAGGCCTCTGTTCTCAGCCGTTGTATCGCCTCGACTTATCCGTAGCGCTAAGCCAGGCGACACCGAAGGGGTCCGAGGCGCTTTCGGGCACCCGCGTGCGGGAGGGTACAGGCAGGGTCGGGGCCGAGCCTGCCTCGGGGGGCCGGGCAGGCCGAATTTCAAGTCGACTGGTTTAAGTCATATCCGTGGGCCATGGATAACACGGAGAGGAACACCCATCGTCTAACCCATCGACTTCCCCCAAGGGATTGGGTGAAGTCTTCCCCTCTGCTCTTAGGGGGAGCCGTTAGACGACTTCTAGGGAGGACCAGTAGTGGGGTAGAGCCAGCTGGGGGACGAAAGGAGCTCCCTTGCCCAAGGTGCCCTGCGTGGACGCTCTGATATAAAGGAGCGATTAGCGACCCAAGCCGTCTGCTTGCGTTTGGATATCGGCAGCGATATCCTACTGGCCCCCGGCGCTGTTCGACTCGCCAGCTCGCCTCCAGCTCCGGGGATACCTAAGGGGAACGCTATAGGCAACCGCGTTTTTATGCAAGAAAAAACGCAAAAGCACCAATGGTTCCCCACACTTGACCCCCACTCCCAATCAGGAGTCCAACTAGGACTTTAGTTACAACTAAGCCTTTAGTTTTGGCGGGTGGATCCAGTTGAGATGGCGGTACGTGTAGCCCTTCTGAGCGTTCCAGATGACGATGTACGGCACCTGGTAAAGCGTCGACCATTGCCTAGTCGTCAGCCTTTCTTCGTTGCGACGGAGCCTGATAACGGCCTCGTCTGAGAGGCTTCTTCTGCCCTTGGCTTTGACTGGGCACTTGAGCTCGATTCCGTCTTCAGTGCGGTTGTAGGCCGTCTCCACGGCTGTCTCGGCCGCATTCTCTCCTGCTTGTACGCATTGAACGCCTCGTCCGGATCCTCCGTGCGCCGGTACAGCGCCATGAACCGATCCCACTTCGCGAACGCCCGCTTCTTCCGCTTTGCCATTGTGGTTAGCCATTATCCATGGCATTATACCTAACGTAAACGGTGCTGACGAAGAAAACGCAGCCCTTGCCGAGCGCGGATTACGCCAATGATTCGCGCCGCTTGGTCAACGCTGAACGGAACACGCTCCCCTTCTCTGCCGAGTGTACCCAGGCTCCATCGCTCGATGCCCAGCTCGCGGCAGACCTCTTCTACCTTACCCGTGCTCGTCCCGAGCCACCGAGCGAGGTGCGTAGCGTAGATGCCGATAGGCCTCGTCTTCCTGTGATTCATAACGCCTTCTTCGTTCCTGGGAAGGTTCCCAGCTTGAACGAGTTGTTAGATGCGCGCGGGCGCAGCACTCCGCGGGTCGCCTCTATCATTATGAGGCACCTCCCGAAGAAGGGCAAAGCCCCCGGTATCCGGCATGATGCCTACAACGACATCAAACAGGAATGGAAGAGACGAACAATCGGCGCCATCGGCGCTCCTTTCGTCCGGGTGAAGCACGCTTACTTTGGTTACGTGATCATCGAGAGCGAGAGAAGGCGCGACCCGAGCAACATCTGCGCTACCGCTATCAAGTTCATTGAGGACGGCATCGTTGAAGCGGGCGTGATGCCCAACGATGGGTGGGGGAACGTCTTGGGCATACGTGTTCACTGGCTTCATCGGGAGAAACATCGCCCTGGAATCTACGTCGTGATGTCCGATGTTCGGCTCACGGAAGAGCAACTCGAAGCGGAATACGAAGACGCTCACTTCATGGCTACCGTTTGATGGACGACGTCAACCATCCAAAGCACTACACGAGCCATCCGACGGGCGTTGAGTGCGTCGACATAGCAGAGCACCTGTCTTTCAACCTCGGGAACGCCATGAAGTACATCTGGCGAGCTGGGTTGAAGACTCCGGACGCCATCAAGGATCTCAAAAAGGCCGAATGGTACGTCCAACGCGAGATCAAAAGGCTTGGGAAGCTCCATGGTCAAGTCGATTACTCAGAAAAACAACGAGAAGTTGGTCAAACAGTCGCTGACGGAGCTCGAAAAGCTTCGGGATGAGCTTCCAACTGACCTCTTGAGGGCCGCTGAGGACCGAGTTCTCAAGCAATCGCTCGCCGTTCTCGAAGGAATCGTCGACTTCGCCGAGTTGGGCTTCGATGAGAAGGGCCAAGTTGACGAAAACCAGATTCCCTTCGCCTGGCACCAGCTCTCTGACCATGAAAAGGCGCGAAAGATTCGCCTTGCTCGCTTCGGAATGATGCCTTCCGCCGATATTCCTCACGGAGCGAAGGTTGCGCACGCCGCAGCCATCGGAATCATCAAGGCGAGAGCCACTGAGAAGTCGGGAACGCGGGTTTTGAACCTCGAAGTGTCGAGTTTCCCTGCTCCGGCCCCTCTCACGCAAGGAAACGAGGTGGTCGATGCCGAATTCGAAGTCGTCGACATCGAGTGAGGACGAGCTGGAGCTCAATTCGAGCCTTCTCTTCCACCTTCTCTCCTTCATCCACCGCGACACGGGCCAATACACGACCCTTGCCGGCTACCAAACGAGTGTAGACGAGGCGGTGAAGGTGATTGGTCAAGAAAGGGCCGAGCTCAGGGCCCTCCGTCGCACCAGAAAGCTCCGCAATGAGTGAACCACCGCCGAAACTCGGTACCTATCTCCGCCACAAGCAGACCGGCGATGCCGCCAAGGTTGTCTTGCATGAGGGGAAGATGGCCATCAAGCCCGATCTGCCGGGCTCGCCTGTCTTCTACCCCATCAGCCGCCACATCGAGTTCCAGGTCGAGGAACACCCCACCAAGTTGCCTCCGGGCAGCTGGGCACGGGTTGCCTACGATGCTCACCGCGCGCTCTGTGAGGTTCATCCCGAGTTCAAACGGCAGCCCGAGTGGAATAGCCTCCATCCTCAGCTGAAAGCTGCCTGGATCGAGCGTCGAGCCAAGTTCGACAACGTTCTCCAGCTGGAGCTGTACAACCTCATCGTCGACTTCTTGGACAAGAAGACATGAGCCACAACCCCAAGTGGCTTCCCTTTCTTCCCGATGGTCGAGCTTGGGAGTTCGTTTCCTATAAGGGCCGTTGGCTTGGTGGCGTAGCCAGGGCATATCATGGCTGCTTTATAGCGACCAAGTTTTGCTGCGGCGGGATGCGAGAGTTCCCCTTCATGTCTGACGCCGCCCGGTACGTTGAGACCACTCTCCATTGCACGGAGTGCAAACGCTCATGCCTGGCGCCCGCGTCGAACTAGCCAACCCGAACACCTATGCCTCGCCCACCGAGTACATCGAGCAACACCTTGCCCCGATCGTTGCCGAGCTACATCGAGTCACCAATGAGCTCATCGCGCCTGGTTCCTCTTCAGGCGAAGAGTGGTCAATGGATATGGTGCCGAGTGTCCGCGGAGCCTTTTCTCCGCTGGATCGGCGTCTCGACGAGACACCAAAACATGTCGTGTTTGACGGTGCCACATATCAGTCGATTCCGAAGGAGCTTCTTCGTCGGAAGCAACTGAAGGTCCAGCTATCAGCCATCGTGTACGTCAAAGGCAGAGGCGATGTTCTCTTCCGTCTCGTCCGCGATGACGGCCAGGTCGTGGCGAACAGTCACATGAACTCGTGCTCCACCGAGCCCGAAACGATAACGCGAGCGCTTCCCTTCAGCGATGCGCCGAATGCTGTTGCACCGAAACAACATACGTACATCATTGAGGGCAAGGGACTCGACGCAGCCGCCATTCCGGTGTGCCGGCGTTTTTCGATGTCCTTCATCTATGTGTGATGTTCATCGCGGTTGTCGTTGGATGTCTGATCGCCTTCGTGATCCTCTGTTGGATTATGTGGGATGAGATTGAGCGCGTCGTTCGCTGGCAACGCAAGCAACACGACCGCATCAGCAAGCTCGAAGTGCATGAGCGCGACCAGGACAACATGCTGATGTCCCATGACTCGCGCCTAGATCGCCAGCACACGTCGCTCCGGATGATTCGGGGTGACCTCAAGGAGCTCGGCAAAGACGTTGGTTGGGGCGATGACAGGACCAAGACGAAGGCCCTTCCGCCCGATGACGAGCCTCCGCCCGATGCGGCTTAATCGATGACAGCTACGACTGCGATACCGAGAAGCGCCAACTACACGCCGTCCGTGTGGGGATCGAAGTTTCATGCAAGACGAGAACAAGAAGTATTCGGAGCAGGAGCAGCTGGACCAGGAAAGGCTCTCTCAATCGAGACGCTGGTCCCAACTCCTAGAGGGCTTACCAGGCTGGAGGATGTACGGCCCGGGGATAGCGTTTTCGGCATCACCGGAGAGCAAGTTGAAGTCCTTGCATCAACTACTGTCCAGCTCGACCGACCCTGTTACGAGCTCACAGTCCACGGCCAAACCATCGTCGCAGACGCCGAACATGAATGGGTAACGACTGGTGACCATCGATTCGCCATCAAGACGACTCGGGAGATTGCGGATTCGGTCTTCACTATCTCCCTCCCGGCGGCTGGCATTGCGGACTTCGGCCCAGCCAAGCCGCTTGTCGTCGACCCCTATGTGCTTGGCGTCTGCCTCGTCAAAGGGCAGCCCAAGGATAGGAGCAAGTTCACCGGATGGGACCTTGAGCTCTACTCGCTCATGCGGCAAGTCGGTTACACTCTCGACGAGGTCTCCTTTAGGGTTAGCCGGATTAGAGAGCGCCGAGATGACATTAACCGCCTTATCCCAGAACGTAATCGTCGCATTCCTTGGGAGTATCTGTCTGGCTCTTTTAATCAACGAATGGCTCTCGTTGAAGGTATCATGGACGGAGCTGACGGTACGGGGCCAACTGTTGACGAGCCTGATCTTCCTTTCCTTGCTGACTTTCTTGCTCTTTGCGCTTCAGTGGGTCTTGGTCCTCAGCTTCGCAAGGGCTATCGAAACGGACATGGAGTTGGACACTACGTCTACATCCAGAGCCGACAGTATCGATGCTCTCGACGACATGCCGGTCAACCTCACCAGAAGAAAGAGCGAATCCGTTACGAGATAGGAAACATCCGGCGGTGCCCGTCAGTTCCCGTCAAGTGCATCCAGGTGCAAGGCGGAACGTACTGCGTGACTCCTGCCTTTATCCCCACGCACAACTCGATGGTGCTGCTTGCCGACCCGCTGGAGCAGGTCTGGGTCGAGCAGCTGCGGTGCATGCAGGATGAGACGAAGATCCCGGCTGAGTTCCCCGAGGATATTCGCCAAGCCATCCTCAACAATCCTCTGCGTTGGGGGTACTCGGAAGGTTGGGCTCTTCACCTCCGCCGAACGCTGACACGCCTCGGAGAGACGATCGAACGTGCTCACCGCATGTTCCCTCTCATCGACCCTGACGTCGATTGGAACGAGAAGAAGAGCATCTTCACCTTCTCCAGCGGCTTCAAGTACCAGTTCGGCCACTGCAAAGACCGCAACGACCACACCAATTACTTGGGCCAGCAGTACAGCTGGGTCGGCTTCGATGAGCTGATCGAGTTCCTGGAGAAGCAGTACCACGCCATCTGCGCTCGTTGCCGCTCCGGTGACAAGGTGCTGATGAAGATGCTCAAGCGCCGCGCGATGAGCAACCCGAAGCTCTCCGACGCCAAGGGTGAAAGCGTTGAAGTCGATGACCCCATGTGGGTACGTCGTTACTTCGTCGACCCGGCTCCCGAGGGCAACAAGATCCTCCGGCGCAAGATTAAGCTCAAGGACGGCTCAATCGAGAACTGGGACAAGCTCTTCCTTCCCGCAACTCTCTACGACAACCCAGACAAGGACTTCGTCCGTCAGTATGAGATTGAGTTACGTAGTCGACCTAAGCACATCCAGGATGCTTACCTACACGGCAAGTGGGACAGCGTTGTCGGTTCCTACTTCGAGCACTCTTACAATCCAGACATCCATCGCTGCCGACCCTTCAAGATCCCCCAACACTGGCCCATCTTTCGAAGCCTCGATTGGGGATATGTTTCTGAGGGCTGCCTTGGCTACTACGCCTTGGACCCTGCGTTAGACATTCTCTACAAGTTCTGGGACTGCGTCTTCAAACGCAAGAAGGTGGAGCAGGTAGTTGCCACCATCATCAAGCCCTTCGAGAACGCCAACAAGCTTTGGAATCCCTTCAGCGGGTCCATGGTCTACGGCCCCGCAGACACACAGATCTGGGAAGAAAGAGGAGAGAGCGCCCTTTCAAAATATCAAGAGTTCGTGCAGAATGGAGTTGACTGGTGCTACGCGGACAAGCGCTCGCGCGAAGACAACGCGCAGAGAGTGCATGAGCGTCTAGTTGCCCACGAGAACTTCAGCAGGCCGCCCAAGCTGATCTTCTTCGAGAACTGCAAGAGCTCCTATCAGGTGGTCTCTGCAATGCAGACGGACCCGAACAAGCCAACCGAGCCGATGAAGGGTGGCTTCGATCATCCGTACGACGAGACGTCCTATGCGTGCGCGTACATCCAAGGTCGCGTCATCGATCCCCCCAACTACAAGGGCCGAGTCGTCGAGAAAGACGAAGACGAGTCTCCAGACGTAAGTCGTGGCTCGTTCGGTTACTGGCAAGGCTAATGGCTACAAGGACTCGACAGGAGCGCCTTGAGGAAGCCGCCAGAGATTCGCTGACCCTCTGTCTCATGGCTTACATGGGCAACTGTGGCGAGCGCCAGGCCTTGAGGGGAAT
>Ga0075424_100002771_pt1 | contig 16175 bp, 12 predicted proteins | sample SoiMethybrSBSTD3_FD_75301 | JGI IMG/M metagenome (GOLD analysis project Ga0075424, IMG submission 75301) | Bulk soil microbial communities from a Populus tree surrounding site in Tennessee, USA - Soil MetaG P. TD hybrid SBSTD3 | ecosystem: Environmental > Terrestrial > Soil > Tree plantation...
GAGCTGACGACTTCGTGGGCGAACGTGAAGATCGCCTCGCGCGCATCCGCTGGCGTCTGCGGGTAGTTCACGGCAACAAGGCGATTGCGCTGGCCGACGTCGAGCGTGCGTCCCTCGCCATCGAGGGGCAGGGAAAGGAGGATTGTTCCGCGGTCCGCGCCGGAGTTGTTCAGAAATCGCGCGAACCTCTGCCGGAGTCCGCTCCGCCACATCGAATCGACCGCGGCGCGTACGCCGACGTGCCTGGTCTGCTGCTCCCGCCAATAGGCGGAGAAGAACTTCACGCGCTCATCTTCGACCGCCTGGACGAACAGGCGCAGCCACTCCCGGTCGGCCTGGGTCGGGAAATAGCCGGCGAACAGCTGGATGATCTGTTGAGAGCGAAGATCACCGGCCTGATTCGGGTCGCCCTGCGTTCGCAGGAACATCTCCGTGTTCTGACGCGTTTCTTCCCACGTTCCGAAGTAGAGGGGGATGAACTGCGCGGAGACCAGATTTGGGAACGCCAGAAATCGTGCGACGAGCTTCTCCCGGTTCGCGTCGATCATCGATACGACGTTCGCGCGCTTGCGCGCGGCGACGACCGAATCGCGGTAACCGCGGCGAAAGAACGGAACGAAGTTGGAGTCGGCTTGCAACAGGGCGAACGAATGGAGCCACAGGTCGACGTGCTCGCGCGAGTCGACGGTCCACTGGCCGGTGACAGGCTGTTGAGTGGGGGCGGGCTGCGGCACGGGAACGGCGTTGCCACCGAGTCCCGTGCACGCCACCCCCGCGGCGGCGAGCGCGCCCCACACCACGACGCCTAACGCTACACGCACGGCTGCCTCAGCCGGCTGCGCGCCCGCACGTCGTGCAGAACTTCCAGCCTACGTCCAGCTCCGTGCCGCAGGCCGGGCAGTTGACGACCGTGAGATTCTGGCCGCAATGCGGGCAGTACGTGATGTTCCGGCCCTCGGGCAGCGCGCCGCCGCAATAGCGGCAACTGCCGGACGCGACGATGGAACGCTGTCCGGTCGCGGACAGGGTCGGCTGCGGCGCCTCCACGGCGGTCGGCGCGGCTGCCGCAGCCGGGGCGGGGCGGGGCGCGGGCTGGCGCGCCGCGGTCTGGTCCGGAACGCCTAACGTGGGCCGATCGGCCATCGCCTCCGCGGCGGGCGCCGGCGCGCTTGCCGGGATCGCGGCAGTGCCGCCGCTTCCGGGACGCCGAAGCGCGGGCGGCTCGGTGGACCGCGCGCCGTCAGGCGAGATCGACACCATCGTCGTCGCGTATGCCCTGAACTTCGTCAGGTCGGGGTTCGGCGACTCGAGCTCCGAGCGAAGGTCGGCCTGCATCTGCGGGTCTCCGATAAGGTAGCCGCGCTCACCGGATAGCAAACGCAGCAGCGCGTGCTCGTAGTCCTGGTTCGTGTCGAGCTCCAGCTCGCGCCGATTGTGCCGGTATGGAATCAGCGTCGTGTACAGCTCGGCGACTTCGAACGGGCGGCCTAGCAGGTCGGGGAAGCCCGTGCGGACGTTCTGCACGAGCCGGCGGTACATGCGGTCGAGTTCGTCCATGCGTGGAAAAGAGGGGACGACGTTCACGAAAGGCAAGATCGTGACCTCCAGAAGCTCCGCGAGCGTGCGACCCAGCATCGTACAAAGAACGAGGGACGCCGTTCCATCCTGCGTTCGGATGGTCGGCGTCCCTCGTCGGGTGCTGCAGGCCCGCGGGGCCGGAGCCGGGCCTATCTATCTTTTCTCGAGAGTATCCATCCGCTTGTCGATGTCGTTGTTGTACTTGCCGCGATTGCTCCCGCCGACGCGGTCGACTACACGCGTCACGACGTTGTCGTCGTGTTTCTTCGCATCGTCGAAGCCGTAGAAGTAGCCGATCGAGATACCGACCACGAGCGCGAAAGCAAACTTGAACATGACAGGCGATTCCGATTGGGTCTGTTAGAACTGACGCCCTGTCGAGACCGCCGGTAACGGCGCGTCCGGCCTGAACGACTCCACGGACGGAAACGCGTCGATGTCGCTGCGCATTGCGCCACGCTCTCGCTGTGATGCAAGCCACACGTCGAACTGCGACGCGACCAGCCCTTCCGATTGGGTCTGCCTGGCAGCAGCGGACGTCGCGAGATGGTTCGCGTACTCGTTCTGCGGGTGACCGCGATGACCGCGCACCCAGCACCACTGATATTGGTGCCCATTCACGGCGTCGACCGCCTCTTGCCACAGGGCGAGGTTCTCGATCGGCCCGGTCTTTCGGGTCCAGCCGCGCCGAATCCAGTCGTGCACCCAGGATTTCATGCCGTCCACGAGGTATCGCGAGTCGCTCGTGAACCTGACGGAGAATCGGTTTTCCTTTCGTGACAGCGCGCGAAAGGTCTCGATCAGCGAGCGCAACGCCATGCGGTTGTTCGTCGTCGCCGGCTCTGCGACCCACAGATCGCGCCGAATGATCTCCTTCGACTCCGGCCGCATGTACTCGACGAGCGCCCCCGCGCCCCCGGGGTTGTCGCCATCGCGACCGTTGCCGAGACATGATTCGTCCGCGTAGACCGCCACGAGTGGATGCTTCGCCCGGCTCGCGCCCGCAGGCGTCATTTCACGACCTCGATCGACTGCACTTCATCGATGTAGAACGTCATGACGTTCCCGCTCGGATGGTGCGCCTGAATCGCCTCGCGTCCACGCTCGACCGATAGTCGCGCCGGGATCACTACGTACTCGGTCCCCCGACGCATCACGGCGATGCGTCGCTTCTCGGTTATCGCTCGCTCGAGAAGGTCGTACTGCTGGTGCGTAAGCTGCGCCATCTATGACTGATCTCCTTCACCGATTCGCGTGCAGGTGAGTCCGGCCTCATCGATCTCGATCGGCACGACGTGCGGTGCGAGGTCGGTGACCGCCGTCGTGACACGGTCGACGTCTTCGTCGCCGGCGATGATCAACACACAGCCACCGCCTGAGGCACCGAGCGCCTTTCCTCCGTGCGCGCCCGCGGCCCGCGCTCTCTCGAGGATCGAGTCGATGAGCGGCGTGGGAATGGACGGATGCAGCGAACGTTGATGCTGCCAATGCTCCCACACGAGCTGCCCGAGTCCATCGATGTCGTCCGCACACAGCTCGTCGGCCATCGCGCGCGCGAGCGCCTTCATGCGACCGAGCGCATGCAGGACATGTCGGTCGCGATTGCGATACGCGTCGAGCACCGCCGTGATCGTATCGCCGGAGATTCGCGACTGCCCGGTGTACACGACGACGCAGCGACGCTCGAGCGATTCCTTGCACGCGCGAGACAGCGACAATCGCCGGACGGATGTGTCATCACCGAACGTGAGGGCGAGCGCGCCGCCGAAGGCCGCGGCGTAGTGGTCCTGCCGTCCTCCTGGAACGCCCAGGTCCTCGACTTCGATCGCCCGACTCTGCTCCGCGAGCGCCGCACGATCGATCGGATCGCCGCGCCACATACAGAGCGCGCCATTCACGGCCACTCCTGCCGCCGATGATCCTCCGAGCCCGGCGCCGAGCGGAAAGTCGCTCGCGATCTCGATGGAGATCCCGTCGATACCTGCTCGGCGCACAGCCGCTTCGGCGAGTGCGGTGTCGGACGCGCGCCGAGTGTCCACGGAGCTCTCACCGGTGTTCGCGTGACGCACACGCACGGTCGCGTATCGCGTGATCGCGATGTTGCAGACGAAGCCGCCCTCTTCCTCGCTGTACGGCGGGACGTCGGTCCACCCGCCGCCGAAGTCGAGGCGGGTAGGAGCGCGGGCGACGAGGGTCGTCATTCGTCGGGTGAAGGTCGGGAACGCATAGCGGCGGAAAGCTATAGGCTAGCGGTTCCCTTTGGCACGCATGGTGGTATTTCAGAGCCAGCGATTGAGCCCCATGTTTCGCTTGGCATCGCCGGACGTGGCTGGGGTCGGGGACGGGAGCCCTTAACGAGTTCTGAGCCGGCAGGTGTGCGTGTTTCAGTAATGAGACCGTCGCGCAGTCCGCTACTCGTCTGCCGGCGATAACCCTCGTCGGGTGTACCGATCGAAGTACTCTGCCGCGCACTCGAGGTCGGCCTGCTCGACGAACTCGTCGCCTAACGCGACGCAACCTTCCAACGCCATGTCGCAGAGAGTGGGGGCGATTGCACCGAGCACCGGATCGGTCAATCCATCCCGCCCGGCTCGTACGAGCAGAGCCGGGTCCGGCGCGCCCAGTACATCCATCGCCGCGTCGAGGTTGGGACGATGGTAGACGAGTCCCGCGACGAGAATGAGTGGCGCCGCGTACCATTCGGGCGAGACGACATCCGCGGAACGAAGCTCGAAGTATCCACGCGGCCGAACCTCGGGGAAGAGCGTCGACAGGTGCACGTTCCAGTCGTCCAGCCTCACGCCTCCCCGAGCGAGCCATTCGCCGAAGCTCGCCGCCGAATCACCTATGTCGGGCATGAGAAACGCCGGTGCGTCGAGCGCAAACTCCAGGTACTCCTCGACAGCATCATCCCGCCTGCCCAGGAGCCCGGTGCGGCGGGCATCGAGCGTCCGCCAGATGTGGCTCCGAAAGCTGCGATGACCCGTCTCGCGTCGATCGTACCGCGGCGAGTTCGCGAAGATCGCGACCATGTACGGCGCAAGCGCGTTCAGCACCCGCCACGTCCGCTCGGGCCTCACGCCGCCGTCGACGCACACCTGGAACGACGCCGTCTGTCGCATCATCCGCGCGCCCGAAGGCCCGATCCGGTCGAAGTGTCGGAGCATGCGCCGGTACCGCTCGGCGTCCAGTTGGGGCGCGACATCGTCGATCGGCGTTCGCGGGTCGATCCCGCATGACAAGAGCTCCACGCCCGTAGGCGCCGCGCCGGCGATCGCGGCGATCGTGTCCTGCAGGCGAGCGACCAGCACGCTCAGCGAAACGTTAGGCGCGGCGCTGATCTCGATCTGGCCCCCCGGCTCGAACGTGATCCGGCCACCGTCCGGGAGGACGACCTCCGGCACGTTGGCTTTCGCCGAGCGGCGTTCGCACCACCCGGCGCCAGCGCCCGCACGGCGCAGGATCGACATCGAACACACACCATTGCGCGTCTCGAGCGGCAGGGGCCGGCCGGACCGCGCGTCGATCGGAATGACCTCGACCTCGGCACCGATGCGTGGTGCATGCCCGGCGGCCTGCGGCGCTGGAAACACTCGCTCGCGCAGGGTGTGCGCGAGCACGCACCGGTCGAGAACCGTCAACGTCTCCGGTGCGTTCCCTTCCTCACGCGGCCGATGGAGCGACGGTGCGGCCGTCACGCGTCGGTACCGCCGTCGCGCCCGAGGGACGCGATCACCAGTGCGTACGTCTGTGCCGAGTCGGTGATCCACCGCTCGATCTCCATGCCGGCGTCGCCGAGCATGTGGTCCAACGACGAGCGATCGTATTTGCAACTGATCTCGGTGCGGATGGACTCGCCTCCCGCGAATGCGACCTCGCCGACTCCTGGTATGCTCACGCGCTGATCGTCCGTCGACACGAGGTGCATCTCGATGCGATGGAGCGCGCGATCGTAGAACGCCCGATGCTCGAACGTCGTGAGATCGAAGCTCGCGCCGAGGTCGCGGTTCAGCACGCGGAGCACGTTCAGGTTGAACTCGGCGGTGATGCCCTGCGAGTCGTTGTATGCTGCCTCGATGGTCGACGGGCTTTTCCGCAGATCGGCGCCGAGCAGAAACCGGTCGCCGGGACGCATGGCCTGGGCGATGTTTTCGAGCAGCCCCCGCGCCTCGACCGCGTCGAAGTTACCAATCGTGCTGCCGAGGAACGCTATGACGGCGGGATGTGGCAGGGCCGGGTCCAGGTCGAGCGGGTCCGCAATGTCCCCGACGATCGGCTCGATGCCTAACGTCTCGTACTCCTCGCGGAGTCGTGCCGCCGCGTCGTCCAGAAACTCGGCGCTGACGTCGATCGGGACGTAGACTTCGCCGCTCCCCACGTAAACCATGGCGTCGAGCAGCCGGCGGGTCTTGTCCGCGCTGCCCGCACCGAGCTCCACGAGCGCGCGTGGGCGCAGCGCGGCCATCACGGGCGTGCTCCAGCAATCGAGCAGCGCCCGCTCCGTCCGCGTGAGATAGTACTCCGGCAACCGCGTGATCTCGTCGAACAGCTCCGAGCCGCGGCGGTCGTAGAAGTATTTCGGTGGAAGCTCCTTTTGTGGGCGCGACAACCCCCACGCGACGTCGTGCAGCAGTTCCGAGCGGAGCGAGGCGTCGGACCGACCGGCAATGCTAGTCATTGGATGCGCACCGGAAGCCGCTGAAGATCTGACGGCGAATGGGGTAATCCCAGTTGCGGAACGTGTTGCGCATGGCACCCGGCCGCGTGGCGAATGAGCCGCCGCGCAGCACCTTGTACTCCGTTCCGAAGAACACCTCGGAGTACTCCGGATACGGGAACGTCTGGTAGCCAGGGTACCCGTTGAAGTCGCTCGACGTCCACTCCCAGACGTCGCCGATCATGCCGTAACAGCCAATCGGCGACACGTTGAGCGGGTACGCTCCCATTGGGGCGGTGTCGAACGACAGCTGATCGAGGTTTGCCCGGTCGGGAGTCCACGGCTCGTTGCCCCAGGGGAACAGGCGATGCTCGCCCGTGGCAGGATCGAACGATGCCGCGGCCTCCCACTCGAATTCGTTAGGCAGGCGCTTGCCCGCCCACCGCGCGTACGCCTCGGCCTCGTGATAGGTGACGTGGCACACGGGACGACGGGGGTCCACCGGGCCCGTTCGATCGAACACTCTCGAGTGCCACGTCGATCCCTCACGCGACCAGTATTTCGGCGACTCGACGCTGTCGGCTTCCTTCCATGCCCAGCCAGCATCCGTCCAGAGCTCGCGGCGGCGGTACCCGCCGACTGCCATGAACTCGAGATACTGCCCGTTGGTGACCGGAGAGACGTCGATGTTGAATGGACGGAGCTCGACTGAATGGCGTGGCCGCTCGTTGTCGTACGCCACGCGTCGGTCGTTCGTGCCGATCGGCACGGCGCCGCCCGGGAAGCGAGCCATTGCCCCGACAGCAACGTCGATCCGCGGCTCGGGCACCACGAGACTCCGCGGCGCGCGATACGGCTCGCCGCGCTTGAGCTGCAACGTCTGCAGGATCGTCTCGTTATGCTGATACTCGTGCTGCGCTACCATCGCGTACACGTACCCATCACGCAGGAGCGCATCGCCCGCCTCGAGATCGAGGGTGTCGACCTTCTCCAGCACACGCTGCCGCACTTCGGCGAGGATCTCGAGCACCTCCTCGCGGCCGGGCAACTCGAGTGCGCCGCGCACCCGGCGTGGATGCTCGAACGGGTTGTAGATCCCGGGCATCTCGCCGAACTCCACGGTCCCGTGCACGTTCCGGTTGAGCCACAGCTCCTCGAAGTGCGCGATGTGGCCCAGGTCCCAGACGATCGGGCTCATGAGCGGATCGTGCTGGACGCGAAGGTCATCGTCGGAGACCGGCTCGATCAGCGCGATCGTTCGCTCGCGCGCCTCGCGAAGGAGCGCCACAATGCGCTCGACCGCGGTATCGACGCCGGGGCGCGTCTGAATGGATTCTGCCATCGCTAAACCTCGAGTCGAAGGTGCGGCGTGACGTTGCGGGTGCTGCGCCGGCGAAGTGGGTGGTCGAACAGGCCGGACAACCCGCGGAGCACAAATGCACGGCTTCGGTTTCCGGTTCCACGGCGAAAGAGGGAACCTGTAGGCCGGGCCTGCGATTTGTGCCGTCGCAGCTTCCGATGCCGGAAAGTTGGTGTCACGATATGCGAGCCGAAACGACTAGCCGATCCCGCTGGAAGGTGTGCCATGTCGACGTCCGCAGTGACCTCGGGTTGGACGCGCGTGGGGCAGGTGCCCCCCGGCGCGCTCTCGGATACGAGACTCCAGCTGCACCACGCCGCGCAGATCGCCGTGTCGGCGGCGATCTCGTATATCGCAGCGCGGTCGGACGATAGTCACACGGCGCTAACGTGGGTCGCACCGCTCGGTTGTCTCGCCACCGAGCCGATTACGGCGACACGTCAGTTCCGGATTGCGCTGCGAGTTGAGGACCTCACACTCCACCTGCTCGAGGAGAACGAGTCGGCCAGGCGGTCGTTCGCGTTGCCCGGTCGCACCGTGGCCGAAGGCCAGCGGTGGTTGGTTGAGGTCTTGGCTCAGGCCGCCTTGGACCCCGCGCGATTCACCGCACGCAAACACTACACCATTCCGGCTCACCCCGTCGCCTCCGGAGCGACGTTTTCGGTGGACCGTCGCGCTCAGTTCGAGGAGCTCGCGCGCTACTGGTCGAACGCGGCTGGGCTGGCCGCCGGATTGGCTCGGGCGACGGAAGGCGCCGGGCCGGTGCGAACGTGGCCACACCATTTCGACATTGCGACGCTCATTACGCTGCCGGGCGGCAGCGGGAGCACTGTCAGTGTCGGTCAGTCACCCGGGGACGAATCGTATGGGGAGCCGTACTGGTATGTGGGACCCAATCCCTACCCGTCGGTGACTGCGCTGCCTCCCATCGCTGCCTCGGGTCACTGGCATACGCAGGGTTGGTTTGGCGCGGTGCTCCTGGCAAGCGATTACGTTGGCGCTCCCGACCAGCGCTTGCAGGTCTCTGCATTCATCGACTCCGCACTCGCGGCCTGCCGCACGCTACTCGGCGCATAGAATCGTACCTGACCCCAACCGGAGCCAATTGGCGCGCGCTCGCGCCTCGGGAATCCGGGCCGCATCTTTGCGCTCCCTAGAAACCCCAAAACGGAGCGCCCATGTCCGTTTCCCGTCGTGATTTCCTCGCCGCTGGCGCGACCGCCGCCGCCGGTGTTGCACTAGGCAGTCCGTTGCTTGGCGAGGCGCCGGGCGGCGCCCACGCGCCTCGAATGGCGACGTCGGCCGGAGCGTTCGCGCGGCCCATTGTCATTGCGTCCGACAACGGCATTCGAGGCGTGAAGAAGGCGTACGACATGATCGTCGCTGGCGCGGACACGCTCGACGCCATCATCGCCGGCGTGAACATCCAGGAGCTCGATCCCGACGACATGTCGGTCGGCCTCGGCGGGCTGCCTAACGAAGACGGCGTCGTCCAGCTCGACGCCAGCTGCATGCATGGCCCGACCAAACGGGCCGGTGCCGTCGGCTGCCTCGAGGACATCGCGACACCATCGCTCGTGGCGAAGGCCGTGATGGACTATACGGACCACATCATGCTCGTCGGCCAGGACGCGAAGCGGTTCGCGCTCAAGATGGGCTTCAAGGAGCAGAGCCTGCTCACCGAGAAGTCGCGCCTCGAGTGGATCAAGTGGAAGACGCGGCTGAACGCGAACGACGCGTGGCTCGAGCCGGCAGATACGACTGCCAGCCCGTCACAGCCGTCGGCCCGGCCGTCGTCGACGCCGCGCCGCAATCCTCCACCGAGGGGCGACGGGGGAAGCGGTGAAAAGCTCACGTATGACGAGTACGGTGTTGCCCACACGTGGGGCACGATCAACATGAACGCGGTCGACGCGAACGGTGACATGAGCTCCGTGACGACCACGAGCGGCATCGCGTGGAAGGTGCCGGGTCGTGTGGGCGACTCACCGATCATCGGGGCTGGGCAGTACTGCGATAATACGGTTGGCGCAGCCGGCTCGACCGGTCGCGGCGAGTCGAACATCAAGGTGTGCGGTGCGTTCCTCGCGGTCGAGTTCATGCGCCAGGGCATGACGCCGGAGCAGTCGATCATGAGGGTGATGGAGCGGGTGCTCGCGATGACCGAGAAGCGCCTCCTCGATAGCCGAGGGAGACCGTACTTCGACCTGCAGTTCTACGCCCTGGCGAAGGACGGCCGGTTTGCCGCGGCGACGGCGTACGAGGGCTCGCAGTTCGCCGTGTGCGACGCGCAGGGGCCGCGTCATGTCGATTGCGCGTATCTCTTCAAGGCGAGCGAGAAGCCGAAGAGAGGGTAGGGCGAAACCGGGAACCGGGAACGGGGAACCGGGAACTGAGTGTGTTTGCAGAGCGTATTGGTTCGAACATGACCAGTTCTTTCCGCTTGAGTGGTTCCGTTCCCCGGTCCCGGTTCCCGGTTCCCGCTGTCCTCCTCCTCGTGCTCGGGGCCGCGTGCAACGACGTCGCACCGATATTCAACCGACCGCGAGCCCTAACCGCCCACGAGCGCTACGCGGAGGCCCTCGCCGACGCCGGGCTCGAGAAGACCGCGCTTGGCCGTGATTGGCTGGCGGCCGCGCAAAGCTCGATCAGAACGCCCCTGACGGTTTCACTTCCGTTCCGCGAGGCCGGCTACTTTGCTGCGTCCGAAGCGCGAGCCGTCGGCTACGCCATTCCGCTCCGAAATGGCCAGAAGCTGTCGGCTGTCGCCGAAACGAGCGGATCCGCGGTAACGCTCTTTCTCGACCTCTTTCGCCAGACCGGCGACACTGCGAACCCGCTCGAGCTCGTCGCCAGCGTCGACACCAGCCTAACGACGGCGGGTGCGCGTCTCGAGCACGAGGTGAGGCGTGACGGCGTCTACGTGCTGCGCATGCAGCCCGAGCTGCTCCGAAGCGGCGCGTTCACGCTGACCCTCTCGGCCGGGCCGTCGCTCGCGTTTCCCGTGTCGCGCCGTGACAGCCGAGCAGTGAAGAGCTTCTTCGGCGCCGAGCGGGACGCGGGGGCACGGCAGCATCACGGCGTGGACATCTTCGCGCCACGCGGCACGCCGGTGCTGGCCGCCGCGCGAGGTGTAGTGCGCTCCATCGCGCCTAACAACCTCGGCGGAAATGTCGTCTGGCTCTCGGACTTGGATCGCGGCCAGACGCTGTACTATGCCCACCTCGATCGCCACAACGTGACCGCCGGTCAACGCGTCGAGATCGGTGACACCCTCGGCTTCGTCGGCAATACGGGGAACGCGCGAACGACACCGCCGCACCTCCACTTCGGCGTCTATCGGCGCGGTGAGGGACCAATGGATCCCTATCCGTTCATCTACCACTCTTCCGCGCGCCCGCCGGAGGTCACTGCCGACACGTCCGAGCTTGGTCGGCTCGCCCGGTCCAGGGGAAAAGCTGCGGTGCTCGAGTCTCCCGATACACGCGCAGTGATCCTAACGACAGTGGCGGCCGCGACGCCGCTTCAGGTGGACGCGGCGGCGGGCACGTGGTTCCGCGTTCGCCTCCCGGACGGCACGGCCGGATACATCGCCTCTCGCTTCGTGGAATCGACACGACGTGCCGTCGGTCGCACGGATGTCGCCACGGGCACGCCGCTGCGCGACCGACCAGTGGCGGATGCGGCTGTCATCGCGACGGCTCGCGGCGGTGCACTTCCGGTGATCGGCGAGTTCGCGGATTACGCGCTGGTCGAGACCGCCGATGGCCTGACGGCGTGGGTGCCGTCAAGCCGTTTGAAATGACGGCGCAGCGGTTACCGCGTTAGGCGATGGCTCGCTTGACGGCGCGGGCGAAATTGGCATCTCGCCGGTTACCGTCTCCAGTCTGAAGCCGCCGACCAGTCCCGACATGCGCGCGGCCGCGTCACCGAGCGCCGACGCGGCCGCGGCGATCTGTTCCGTGCTCGCGCTCTGCTCCTGGCTCGACGCTGCAACCTCCTGCATGGCCGAGGCGTACGACTCGGTCGCTCTCGCGACCTCGTCGAGCCGGGCGCTCACGTCGGCAACGAGCTCGCGTGATGTTCTGGCGGCCTGCTCGATCGAGGTCGTCCACGCTTCCGATCCGCGCATCGCGTCCTCGACCTCCGCGAACGAATGCATGCCCAGCTGCGTCGTCTCGAGCACTCCGATGACCGTCTCCATGGTGCGGGCGCTCAACGCGCGAGACTCCTGCACCTTGGTCAGCACACCCCGCACGAGCGCCTCGGTCCGCTGTGCGGCCTCGGCCGAGTTCGCGGCCAGTCGCCGGACTTCGCTGGCGACGACGGCGAAGCCCTGACCATGCTCGCCCGCTCGCGCTGCTTCCATCGCGGCGTTGAGCGCAAGGAGCTTCGACTGCTTGGCCATCTTCTGCACCAGCGTCACGAACGCGCTGAACTCCTCGGAAGCTTCCGCGAGCGCCTTCACGGCGTCCGCGCTCGCGCGAGCATCACTCGCCAGATGCTGGAGTGCGACCGCACTGGCATCGAACCGTACGCGATTTTCCTTCGCCAGCGCGGTCAGTGCCGCGTTGCGTTCGACGCCATCGTGCGCACCTGTCGCGAGCTCTTCAGCGATGGTCTGGAGACGCGACGCGTCCGAGGCCATGCGCTGAATCGCGTCGGCCATTTCCGTCGACTGGCGACTGAGATCACCCGAGGTCACTGCCATCTCCTCGGCGGCCGCGGCCATGTTCTCGCTCCCGCTCGTGATCTCGGCGGCCCGTGCCGTCGTCTCGCGAGCCGCTTCGCGGAGCGTGGAGACGACACGTCGCAGGTCATCCACCATCGCGGCCGTGGCGCGGGTCAACCGGCCCACTTCGTCGTCGGTGCTGGACGCAATCATCGGCGTGGACAGATCGCCTGACGCGACCGCTTCGGCGACGCTTGCGAGCTCCGTGACCGGCCCGCTCAATCGTCGGTCGAGGAAGCGACTCATCGACCACAGCGTCAAGACGAGAAAGGACAGCAGCGCGATGAGCGACGCGACGATCGTCGGACGTGCGCTGCGCAATGGTTCGAGCACGCTCGCTTCGTCGAGCGACGCGACGACGCGCCACGATCCCTCGTTTGCCGCCGCGAGCATGGCGCGATGCGTCGTGTCCGCCGCTGTGAAATACAGGGTGGTGTCACCGGCGAGGGCAGGAATCTCGTCCGCGCCAGTCAACGGCTTCATGCGCTCACCGTTCCGTGACGAGCTCGCGATCAGTCGGCCTCGCCCGTCCAGCACGTCCAGACGCACCTCGTTACTCGTCGCTCGGGCCAGCGCCGCGTCGAGGCTGGAGATGCCGAACGCAATCTTGATCACACCTTCGGGCTTGTCGCGGCCTGCCTCGCGGATGGCCGCGGCCATCGAAACGACCGTCTGGCGCGCGGACTCGTCGAACTCTGCCTCTGCGGCGGTGAGACCCTTGCGAACCGCATCACGCCACCACGCTTCGTCGCTCTGAACGAAGTCCGAGGTCATCTCCGTCGCGACCGCGTTGAAGCCGTTCGCATCGGTGACGAACATCTCGGCGATGCCGAGTGGCGCGAGCTGACCCTGAAGAAAGCGGGTTGCCGTCTCGCTCACGGCGAGGTTCCGCGTCGCGGCCATCTGCCGCTCCAGGGCCTCGATCGGCCTCCCGACAAGTCCCATTTGCGCGGCACGTGCGGCGCCAGCCCGGGCAGCTTCGAGGACGGTTGGTGTCGCGCCCATCAGCTCGACCTGTCGGGCGCGCTCGAGCACGGCCTGCTCGGTCACGAGCTCACCGCGGCGTGCGACGTCGCGGAGTCGCATGTCGGCCCGGTCGGAGAGGAAGTTCGCCGCGATCCGCATGGCAACGAGCGTCGCGACCCCGAGGATCGCGACCGCGACGACCGCGGCCATGACGACCATGCCGCGTTGAAGAGAATTGGACCGACTGGCGCGCTGGTCAGCCCCCGACGGCGCGCGCCGGGGATGGCGCCGCTGGAGGCGGGGAACCGCGTGCGTCGACGTGGTGGAGGAGAGCGTCATGGCGGCGGGGTCATGTCCGGCTTGTTCAGCCTTCGACCAGCGCTAAATTCCTACAGGTCAAACCCTTCCGTAGTCGGGCGCGCCTCGCAACCCACGACGCCGCGCCCTCCGAGCTCAGACATGACTGCACCGAATCCGCACGAGCCCACTCCTGTGAGCGCTCCCGTCGATTACGACTCGAGCACCGTCGAAGCCAAATGGCAGCGCCGGTGGCGTGAGCGCGGCACCAATCACACCGATCTCGTTGGCGGTGACCGGCCGTTCTACGCCCTGATGATGTATCCGTATCCCTCAGCGGAGGGGCTCCATGTCGGTAACCTCTTCGCTTTCACGGGAAACGACATCTATGGACGATTTCAGCGGCTACAGGGGCACACGGTGTTCGAGCCGCTGGGATACGACGCGTTCGGCATCCACTCCGAGAACTACGCGCTCAAGGTCGGCGAGCATCCGATGCGCCTCATCCCGAGGAACATCGCGAACTTCCGCCGCCAGCTGGAGCGCGGCGGGCTGATGGTGGATTGGCGTTACTCGGTGGATACCACCGATCCGCGCTACTACAAGTGGACGCAGTGGGTCTTCCTCAAGCTGTACGAGAAGGGGCTGGCCTATAAGAAGAAGGCCGCCGTCAATTGGTGTCCCAACGACAAGACCGTGCTCGCCAACGAGCAGGTCATCAACGGCGCGTGCGAGCGCTGCGGCGCGATCGTCGAGCAGCGATTCCTGGAGCAGTGGTTCTTCCGCATCAGCGATTATGCGGAGCGACTGCTGAACAACCTGGAGCGCATCGACTGGTCGGAAACGACCAAGACCGCACAGAGGAACTGGATTGGACGGAGCGATGGGGCGGAGATCGAGTTTGAGGTCTTGGGTCCCCAGTCCCGCATCAAGGTCTTTACCACACGACCGGATACGGTTTTCGGCGCGACATATATGGTGCTCGCGCCGGAGCATCCGCTTGTGCCCATTCTGACGACTGACGTGCAGCGCGCCGAGGTCGAAGCCTATCGGGAGCGTACCAAGCGCCAGGACCTGGTTTCGCGGAAGGTCACCAAGGAGAAGACCGGCGTCTTCACCGGTAGCCACGCGATCAACCCGGCCACCGGTTCGCCGATTCCAATTTGGATCGCCGACTACGTGCTCATGGAGTACGGGACCGGCGCCATCATGGCCGTGCCCGGACACGACGAGCGCGACTTCGAGTTCGCGACCGTGTTCTCGCTGCCAATCGTTAGGGTCGTAGCCGACGAGGATGACAACGAGCACACGCCGCTCGACGCTGCGTTCACCGAGAACGTGGCCGGCAGGATAGTGAATTCCGCTCAGTTCGATGGCATGCCCGTGCCGGAGGCGAAGCGCGCCATCACCGAATGGCTTGCATCGCGCGGCGCTGGGCGCCCAGTCGTGAATTACCGGCTGCATGACTGGTGCATCTCGCGGCAGCGGTACTGGGGCCCGCCTATTCCGATCATCTACTGCGATCGGTGCGGCCCGCAGCCGGTGCCGGAGAAGGACCTGCCCGTCACGCTGCCCGACATCGAGGATTTTCGGCCGGACGATTCGGGCGTGTCGCCGTTGGCGCGTCACGAGAGCTGGTACGTCGTGCCGTGTCCGAAATGCGGAGGGAAAGCGCGTCGCGAGACCGACGTGTCCGACACGTTCCTCGACAGCGCGTGGTACTTCCTGCGCTATCCGAGCGCCGATCGGGATGACGTCCCGTTCGATCCGGCCATCACGAAAAAATGGCTGCCGGTGAACTCGTACATCGGCGGCAACGAGCATGCGGTGCTGCACCTCATGTACTCGCGGTTCATCACGATGGTGCTGCACGACATGGGCATCCTGCACTTCGAGGAGCCGTTCACGCGATTCCGCGCGCACGGCCACATCACGCGCAACGGCGTGAAGATGTCGAAGACGAAGGGCAACATCGTGAACCCGGATCAGTACTACGACGATTGGGGCGCGGACACGTTCCGTACGTACCTCATGTTCCTCGGACCGTACGAGGAGGGCGGCGATTTCATCGACCAATCCATCACCGGCGTTAGGCGATTCCTCGACCGGTTGTGGGCGTCGGTGGCAGAGTCGACGACGGAGGGAGCTCCGGATCCTGCCGTCGTGCGTAAGCTCCATCAGACGATCCAGAAGGTCACGGACGATATCCCGCGACTGTCGTACAACACGGCGATCGCGGCGATGATGGGGTACGTCAACGTCGTGCGTCAGGGCGAGCGCACGCCGCATCGCGACGAGCTCGAGCCGCTCGTTCAGCTCGTGTCGCCGTTCGCGCCGCACCTGGCCGAAGAGCTGTGGGAGCAGCTCGGTCATACGGAAAGCATCTTCGACGCTGGCTGGCCGAAGTCCGATGCGGATCTCGCCCGCGAGCAGACCATCGAGCTGGCCGTGCAGATCAACGGCAAGATGCGAGGGACGGTTCGCGTGGCGCCCGACATCACGAAGGAGGGCGCCCTCGAGGCTGCGTTGGCCGCACCCGGCATCGCGCGCTTCATTACCGGCGAGCCGAAGAAGGTGATCTTCGT
>Ga0075424_100002772_pt1 | contig 16174 bp, 15 predicted proteins | sample SoiMethybrSBSTD3_FD_75301 | JGI IMG/M metagenome (GOLD analysis project Ga0075424, IMG submission 75301) | Bulk soil microbial communities from a Populus tree surrounding site in Tennessee, USA - Soil MetaG P. TD hybrid SBSTD3 | ecosystem: Environmental > Terrestrial > Soil > Tree plantation...
GGCGCGCGGACGTTCGGGTGGCGGCGCGCGGAGATCCTGGCGGCGCTCGTGAACGGGCTCGCCCTCGTCGTGATCAGCATCGGCATCTTCATCGAGGCCATCCGCCGCTACGGCGACCCGCCGCAGGTGGCCGGAGCCGGCGTCCTCGTCGTCGGGCTCGTCGGCATTGTGGCCAACGGCATCCCGGTCATCGTGATGCTGCGGGCATCGACGGGCGACGACCTGAACCTGCGCGGGGCGATGATCCACGCGGCGACCGACGTGCTCGGATCCGCGGGGGCCGCGCTGTCGGGGCTCATCGTCCTGACGACCGGCTGGAAGCAGGCCGACGCGGTGATCGGCGCGCTGATCGGCCTCGTCGTCCTGGTGTCGTCGTGGGGGCTCATCCGCGAGTCGCTGCGGATCCTGATGGAGGTCGCGCCCGGCGACTGCGACCCGAGCGTGATCGGCCAGGCGATGGCCGACCGCCCCGGCGTGAAGGAGGTGCACGACCTCCACATCTGGACGATCACGAGCGGCTTCCCGGCCCTCTCGGCGCATGTCATCGCCGAGCCCGGCGCCGACCACGACCGCATCCTGCACGAGCTCGAGGCGTTGGTGCAGACCCGGTTTCGGATCCCCCACACCACCCTGCAGATCGACCGCGACCACTCCGAGCTCGTTCAGCTTCGCCCGCGGGCCGAGGGGGGCATCCGCCGCACCGCCCCGCTCGGCACGGGCGACGCCGACGAGCGATGACTTTCCGCCGCCGCGCGCGTCTGTACTTGCGACGCGGCGGACCCTCCGCCGCCACGATGACCAGGAGGGGCGATGCCCGGCCAGATAGTCCACTTCGAGATCCCGGCGGACGACACGTCGAAGAGCCGCGAGTTCTGGGGCTCGCTCTTCGGCTGGCAGTTCCAGAACTACCCCGGCCCGTCCGAGTACCACATGACCCGGATCGGGGAGCAGAGCGGCTTGGCCATCACGAACATGGAGCCCGGCAAGAAGGGCACGCGCGCGTACTTCGACGTCGACGACATCAACGCCGGCGCCGCCCGCGTGCGCGAGCTGGGCGGCGAGTCGAGCGACCCGATGCCCGTCCCCGAGATGGGCTGGTTCGCGACCTGCACCGACCCGCACGGCAACGAGTTCGGCCTGTGGCAGAACGACACGTCGGCCCGGATGCCGGAGTAGCGGGCGCGCCGGGGGTCGGCACGGTGACCCTCGACGACGTGCGGGCCCTGGCCCTGACGCTGCCGCGCACGACCGAGGCGTTCGTGCGCGGCCGCGTCAAGTTCCGCGTGGGCCAGATCGTCTACCTCTCGTTCGCGCGGGACGAGACGCTCATGGGGTTCGCGTTCCCGAAGGACGAGCGCGAGTGGCTCGTCGGCACGGAGCCCGACAAGTTCCTCATGCCGCGCCCGTCCGACCTCCGCTACAACTGGGTGGTCGTCCGGCTGGCGGCGATCGACGAGGAGGAGATGCGCGGGCTCGTCATCGACGCGTGGAGCATGGTCGTCCCGAAGAGCGTGTCGGCGCCGTACGCCGAATAGCTCAGTGGCAATCCGCGTCGCCCGAGTCGACGACCGTCCCGGCCGTGTTCACGAACGCCCAGTGGTAGCTCGTCGCATGCAGGCGCAGCTCGAGGACGCCGTACTGCTTGGTGGTCCTCTCGACGTTCCGGCTGCCGTCCAGCGAGAAGAGGCTCCGGCCGCCGGTGCCGACGATGAACTGGCGCACGCCGCCGGCCTGGTCGACGTGGCCACCGGCATCCTGCGGCGCGAACCGGGCGTAGTTGTGCAGGTGGCCGTTCAGGACGATGTCGGCGTGCTCGGCGTAGAGGATGTCCCAGAACGCCCTGTAGCTCGAAGAGGTGCGTGACGTGCCGTTGTAGAAGGGCTGGTGCCAGTAGACGACCGTGCATGTGGCCGCGCTGAGCTGGTCTCGCAGGAACGTGGCCTGTGGGCTCGACGCGCCGCAGCCGCCGGCATGGCCGCACTCGGCATTGAGCCCGATGAGGCGCCAGGTGCCGAGCGTGAACGCCGAGTCGCCGCGCGAGTTCCCGGCGGCGGCGCCGAAGTACTGGAAGTAGCCGGCCGCATCGCGCGGGCAGCCGCTCCCGCTCTCGTACTCGTTGTCGCCGGGAACCGGGTGGATCATCGCCTTGAACCGTCCCCAGGACGGATCGAAGGACTGCTGGAACTGCTGGGTGCTGCCGCACTGGTACTGGTTGTCGCCCAGCGCGAGGACGGCGTCGATCGGCTCGGAGAGGACGAGATCGCTGGTCGCCTTCTGCTTGCACGAGGACGACGTGCCATTGCCGTTTCGGAAGTTCGAGGAGGACGGATCACACGCGATGTCGCCCGCGGCCGCGATCAGCGGATCGGGCGGGGTCGTCGCATGCGCATGACCTTGACGCGCTGCTGCCGCGCTCGAGACGAACACCACCGCCACCAGCGCGGCGATCGCAGCCGCGCCCACACCATGCCAGACCCTCATCGCGTCCCCCCGGATCGCCCCCGATGTCTCCCCCTCAGGGTGTACGGGCGAAACGCGAAACCGTCAAGCCGAGCGCCAGCGGCGGCGGGCGGCAAGCGCGGGACGGGGCGCCGAGGCGGCCTCATCCGCGGGCGGGGCGAGGGCCGGCCGGCCCTCGAGCTCGCCGAGCGTGTAGAAGCGCTCGGCCACATCGCGCGTGCGCTCGATGACCTCGGCCACGTGATCGGCCGAGAGCCGGTCGCGCCACGCCCAGGCGTTGGCCTGGCTCTGCATCGGCTGGAACGCCGTGCGGCCAAGCCCGACCCGGCCCCAGGGCACCTGACGCTGCGCCGAGCCCGCCAGGCATCCGGTGCGGACGGCGTCCTGCGCGGCACCGTTGAAGCTCAGGCCCTCGAGGCGACTGTAGAGGGCCCGGAACTCGTTCATGGGATCGGTCGCCAGATCCTCGTAGCGGACGACGACGAAGCGCGGGTTGTGCTCGACCTGATGCCGGATGCCGGCGTGGATCACCTTCCAGAGGAGCGCGCCGTGCGCGATCGGCTCGAGGGGCTCGCGGGCCGCGCGCTCGAGCTCCTCGGCGTACGGCGCGAGCAGGTCGCGGACGAGCTCCGGCTGCGCCGCGATGTCCGGCAGGTTGTCGCTCCAGCCGGTGCCGATCCGGGCGAGGCTCGAGACGATGCCGGCCGGATGCCGGACGAGCATCACGACCTGGCAGTCGAGCCGCTCGGCCATCCACTCGGCGGCGAACACCATGTAGGGGTCGTCGATCAGCGGCCGGAGGCCGCGGACACGCCCGTGGGAGAACGCCGTCGCGTACTTCGCCATCTTGGCGAGGTCGTAGATGCCGCGGTTGGCGCGCAGCTCGGCCACGACGTTGTAGCGCAGGCGCAGCATGTCGCGGAACCCGGCGACGTACTCGGCCTCGTTGTGCGCGCTGACGTACTGATAGGCGCGCGGAGGCGGGACCCGCAGGATGCCCGGCGTGAGGCCGGGCGGATGCCGGCGGTTGAACGGCTCGTTGATGTGCACGACCTCGCCGCTGCCGGCAACCATGCGCGACACCCAGCTGCCACCGGACCGCGCCATGCCCGTGATCAAGATCGGTCTGCCCAACGCCCAGCCCTTCTCCACTCGTTTACACCTCTTGGGTACGGGCGAAGGCGTCCGAAGTCAAGCGGCTTGCGTCACATAACGGCCCCGAGTGCCGCTTCCTTATGCTGACAGCGCGGCGGTGGGAAGGGCCTCCCGGCCCCGCAGGCCCGCAAGGAGCTCGAGCAGTGTCTCGCGGGCGTCGTGCCGCGGGCCCCAGCCGAGGTCGCGCCGGATCTTGTCCGTCGACATGAGCGGCACCGCGAGTGCCATGTCGAGCCATCCCTCGGAGGTGGGCTGGGCGTGCGCCCGCCACGTCGACCAAAGCGCCGCCCGCGCGACACTGCGTGGCACCCGCAGGCGGCGCGCACCCAGGATCTCGGCCAGTTGGGCGGGGTCGAGCACCGGCTCGGTGGCGACGTTGTACGCACCCCGGGCATCGCCGGTAACGGCGAGCCGGTAGGCCTCGGCTGCGTCGTCGGCGTGCACGACTTGGAACCGCAAGCGCGTGATCTCCGGCACGGCCGGGATGTACCGCGGATCCGCGAGCCCCGCCGGCACCAGCCGCCCGAGGAAGTATCGGTGGATCTGAGCGCCGGCCGACCGTTTGAAGATCAGCGCCGGGCGCAAACGCACGACCCGCGTCGGCGGGGAGGCGATCTCGAACTCGTCCAGCATGTGCTCGACCGTCGCCTTGTGCAGCGCATAGGACGAGGTCGAGACGCCCGTGGCCGGCCAGCTCTCGTCGACGCGCTCAGCCTTCGGCCCTGGGGCGTAGGCGCCGACGGACGAGGCGTACACGAGTGCGGGCACGTGCGCGTCGCGAACTGCCTCGAGCACCCGCCTTGTGCCGTCGACGTTCACCGAGGCGAGCACATCCGGCCGGTGCGAGGGCTGGATCAGCCAGGCGAGGTGCACCACGGCGTCGACGCCCGCGAAGAGGGCGGCCAAGTCGTCCGAGCGGATGTCGGCCCGGACCCACTCCAGCCGATCGAGGTCAAAGCCCCCAGGCCGGCGTGCGACACCAACGACCCGTTCCACAGCCGTGTCGGCGCACAGCGTCCGAACGACGCTCGATCCGACGTTTCCGGTGGCTCCGAGGACGACGATCTTCATCTGCAGCATCTACCGTGGCGAACGCAATCGGAAACACCCGAGCCGTTTGACGGAGCGAAACTGCCGGGTATCGCGCCGGCGTGCCCGCCGGTTCCAAGCACTCGGACGCGCTCGTTCTGATCGATGTCCTCGCCGACTTCGGACACGACGGCGGCGAGGCGCTCTTCAAGGCGTTCGAGGAAGCCTTGCCCGCCTTGTGCGAGGCGATCAGCGCAGCGCGTTGGGCGCGCATCCCGATCGTCTATGCCAACGACGACTTCGGCACCTGGGCGGGCGACCGGGACGCCGTCCTGGCGGAGGCCAAGCGTCGCGCTCCGAACGCGGATCTGCTGGACGCGATCGCGCCCGCGGCCGACGATGCATTCCTCACGAAGCCGCGCTACTCGGCCTTTGACCACACGCCGCTCGACCTGCTGCTCGGAGAACGCCGGGCGAGACGGCTGCTTCTGGCGGGTACCGCAACGGAGATGTGCGTGACGCAAACGGCGATCGACGCCCGCGAGTCGGGCTACCAGGCGACCGTGCTCGTTCGGGCGTGCGCGTCCGTGGACGACCGCAACGCCCAGCTCGCGCTCGAGTATCTCGAACGAGTCGCCGGGGCCCGCATGCATCGGGGCGCCGCTCTCCCGGCTACTTGGGACGGAAGCTGATCTTACCGTTCGGCTTGAGGACCCGTCCATGCCACGTCGCCGAGCGACGCGCACCCAGATCTGCCACCGGCACGGCCTGGGGTCGCGGTCATGCGTCAAGACGATCCCCTGGCGGCGTTCAGACGCCGTCGCTGCTCGGCCTTTCGGGCCTTGGCGGGTTCAGAGCTCGGCAGCGCTGCACCTCGGCGTTGATTTCGCCGCCCACGAGCAGCGCGAGCGCCGAGACCCAGAGCCACGTCAGCATGATGATCACCGCCGCCAGGCTCCCCCAGGCCTTGTTGTACGTCGAGAAGTTGCTCGTGTAGACGGCGAAGAGGCCGGACGCCACGAGCCAGACGACGACCGCGAAGACGGCCCCGGGCGTGATGAACTGCCACTTGCGCGGAACGACGTTCGGGGCCAGATAGAGGACGATCGCGAACATCGTCATGAGCCCGACGAGCAGGATCGGCCACTCCGCCGTCCACCACACCCAGCGGACGAGGGTGGTGTTGCCGACGGCAGAGCCCACCCACCCGCTGGCGTCAGGGCCGAGCACGAGCAGGACGAAGACGAGCGCGAAGCTCACGACCACGCAGAAGATCAGCGTCACCGCGATCAGCCGCTTCTTGACGAAGCCCCGCGTCTCGTCGCGCTCGTAGGCCGCCGTGAGCGCCCACATCACCGTCTGCATCGCCCCGGACAGCGTCCACAGCGCGAGCAGGAAGCCGACGACGATCATCACGAGCCCGCCGCTCTGGGCCTGGGTGGTCCGGGTGAGCGTGTCGCCGATCAGGTTGACCGCGCTCGCCGGCATCACGGGCGACAGGTGGTCGAGGATGTTGTTGATGGCGTCCGGGCCGGCGAACACGCTGAACGCGCCGACCGCGACCAGGAGCGCCGACGGGATGGCGAGGAACGCGTAGTAGGCGACGGCCGCGGCGAGGTTCGTGACGTTGTCGGCCAGCGCGCGCTTGATGCCGCGATAGACGACCCCCACGTAGTCTCGGGCCGAGAGGTCGCTCAGGTCGCCGGGTTCGGCTTCGACAGCCGCCATGCCCGGTATATGCCCGGTGGGGCGGCGGCCCGAACGCCCGGCCGCTCAGTTCGCTTCGCGCTCGTCCACGGCGGTCCAATCGGCCGGGACACCGAGCACGTCGCAGAGGGCCACGAGCGACCCGTAGCTCGTCGAGCCCGTGCGCTCTGCCCTGGCGACCGTGGACGGGTGCAGGCCCGCGATCCGCGCGAGCATCGTCCGGCTGAGACCGCTGCGCTCCCGCGCCCGGCGCAGCCGTTCGCCGACGCGCTCGCGGAACGGGTACATCCGGTAGAGCTCGGCGAGCTGCCACTCGCAGTACTCGGCCACCCGCTCGGCCGCGTGCTGCTCGCACCGGAGCCGGTGGATCTCGGCACGCAGCGCCGCGTCGAGCGCAGCGCCGCCCGCGCCGTCGTCGGTCATGCCCATGCCCCGAACATCGCACCGGCCGGGTGAGCCGTTACACCTCTGCGGCTCCGATGCGATTGGCCAGGTCTCTTGCCGGCGGATAGGGAGATCCCCGACGCGATGCCCCCGAGGTGCGACCTACCGTCGAGCCAATCTCTCGAAGGAGGATCGGCATGACCCGCACCACCCATCGCATCGGCCTCGCCGTCGCCGTGGTCCTCGCCCTTACGGCGGCCGCCGGCGCCGGCACAACCACCGCCTACGCCGCCGGCGGCACGCCCGCGGTGACCTCGTCGATCTCGCTCTCCTTCTCGGGCGGGACAAGGATCACCGTCGGCGACCAGGCGAGCCTGTTCGGTTTCCTGAGCTTCTCCGACAGCTCATCGGCGAACGGCCTGACCGTCCACGTGACGCGCACGAACCCCGACAACACCCAGACGGTCGTCGGCGACGTGACGACCACCTCGGACCAGGGTGGCTTCACCTTCGCCGACTCGCCGCCCGCGCGCGGGAATTACACCTACACCGCCACGTTCGACGGCGATGCGCAGCGAAGCGCCGCGACCGGCACGTCGGACGTCCTCACCGTGAACGGCATCGTCACGTCGCTCGGCCTCAAGGCCTCGGCGACCAAGAGCGGCTATCGCCGTCCCGTCACGGTGACCGCGCATCTCGGGAACCACGGGACGAACGCCGTCGTTGCGATCTACAAGCGGCCGTTCGCCGGCGGCACCCGCACGCTCGTTCGCTCGGCGGCCGTCGACGCCGACGGCAACCTGAAGGTCACCGTGCGGCCTCGCAAGAACACCACGTTCGACGCCGTCTACGCGGGCGACGACGTGTACCGGGCGGCCGCCAGCCCGAAGGTCTCGGTGGCGGTGCGGGTGGCGATCGCCGGGACGCTCTCGCGCTTCTACGCGAAGAGCGGCGCCTACCGCCTCTACCACTACAGCTCGAGCTGCGTCAGCAGCGGTAGCGGCTGCCCGCGCTACGGGGTGTCGGTGGCGCCCGGCCACGCCGGCGAGAACGTCCGGCTGACGCTGGCCGTCCGGTCGTCGTCGGGGTGGGTGGTCATCGGGCACGAGCGCGTCAAGCTGAACGCGCGCAGCCGGGCCCACATCTTCCTGCGTTACGCCAACCGGGCGATCATCGGACACCGGTTCCGCCTGCAGGCGCAGTTCAGGCGCGACGGCTCCAACGCCGGCAACACCACGGGCTGGTCGTACCTCAGGGTGACGGGCTGAGGCGGGCCGCCGCAGGGGTGGCGGCGAGCGCGAGCTCGCCGCCACCCGAAGCCCGGCTACGCGGCCGGCTCGACGGCGAGGTCGCGAACGCGGGTGGCGCAGCGGTGGAGCCCGCGCGCCTCGAGGCGCGTGGCAAGCTCGACGCCCGCGTCGCTTCCGTGGACGGGCAGCGCGGCGAGGAGGTCGGCGATCTCGCGGATGTCGGCGAGCGTGACACCGTCCACGTCGGCGTGGTAGCGCGCCAGCCATCTGGCCGCGGCGTGCGGGTAACGGCGCTTGTCGTTCCGCAGGAGGATGCAGAGCCCGAGCGCGTCCTCGAGGGTGATGTGGTGCAGCTCGCGCGCCGCGTCCAGGGCGACGACGGGATTCCCCGCCTTGAGGGCGCGCTGGAACTGGGCGTAGGCGTGTCCTTGCGACGTCACGGAGACCGAACACACGTTCGCATGCGAGCGGCGCCGGGTCAAGGCGCTGCAAGATCAGCCGGCCGGGCAACTGGAGAGGCTACGAGCTCCCGGATGGCGGCAATCTCCCGAGCTTGACGAGAGGCAAACGTACCGCGCCTACTTGGCGGCCGCGCCCACCGTTCGGGCCCGTTCTTGGGTGACACGAACCCGCTTGGTCGGGCGATAGCGGAGGAGGGACTCGAACCCCCGACACGCGGATTATGATTCCGCTGCTCTAACCGACTGAGCTACTCCGCCGGGAGGGCCAGTCTAGCTCAGCCAGGTTTCGAGCACTTGGACGCAGGCCGCGATGCCGTCGAGGTGGGCGATCTCGAAGCCGTGCGTGTTCTCGGTGGCGAACGCGAGGCAGGCGGCGCGCGGGACGAGGCCCGATGACAGCACCTTCGACGCGTCCGAGCCGAACCCCGCGAGCGACGCGTGCCGCATGTGAACGCCCGCGGCTGCGGCCGCATCGTCGAGCTCTGCGCCCAGAACGTCGTCGAGCGGGCCGCTGGCGTCCGCCACGACGAGCACCGGGTCGGGGCCGGCGTCGACGCCGTACTCCTCGGCGACCGGCGTCACCTCGAAGGCGACGACCGCCTCGGCCTCCGTCTGGCGCCCGTACCAGAGCGCGCCGTGGCAGCCGATCTCCTCGCGGGCCGTGAAGACGAGCTCGGTTGTGTGGCGCGGAGAGCGCAGCCGCTCGGCCAGGTCGAGGAGGCCCGCGACCGCGCCCTTGTCGTCGATGGCGTAGGCGGCCACGTACTCGCCGTCTGCGCCCAGCCTGACCGGGGCCTTGCGGGCGGCGGTCGGCACGAGCCGCGTCCCCGGCCGGATCCCCGCCGCGTCGAGCGCCTTGGCGTCGAGCTTGGTCTCGACCCAGGCATCCTGCCAGCGCACGCCGGCCGACTCCTGCTGCTCGCGGTGCGCCGACTCCTTCGAGACGTGGCGGGCGCCGAACGAGAGGATGCCCGGCACGGTCGCGTGCCGCCCGAGGACGTCTACCGGGCCCTCGCCCCACACCCACGGGAACGAGCCGCCGAGCTTCCCGACCCTCAGCCGCCCGCGCTCCTCGACCCGCTTCACCATCGCACCGATCTCGTCCTTGTGGGCGAGGACGGCCCGCACCGGCCCGGGCTCTCGGCCCGCGATCCGAAGCACGATGTTGCCGGCCGTGTCGGTGCGCGGCTCGCCGACCGCCGACAGGCGCTCGACCAGGTACGCGTCGACCGCCTCCTCGACGCCGCTGGGGGAATGCAGGGCGCCGAGCTCTGCGAGCGTCCCAGCCAGTTCGTCACGCGTCATGCCGGAAGGCCCGCGGTGTCATGCTCGACGCGGGCATCGCTCATGACGGCAAGCGTACTACGATCGCCTTGCCATGCCGCGCGGGGGCGAAGATCTGGCGCTGCTGGACGCGCTCCTCGAGCACGCCCGGCAGTCGCTCGGGGCCGATCACGTCACGTTTTGCTCGTGGGACGAGGCCGCGGGCACGCTCACCATCGAGCGCGCCAGCGGCGACCTGGACCACCCTGAGGTGCAGGCCTCCGGCGAGGCGATCTCGATCGGCGGGTACGGGCTCGACCTCGCGCCGTACACACCTGGGCACAACGAGCCGGTCGTCTACCGCGACGCCCCCGACGAGATCCCCGGCGTGCGCGAGTTCCTGCGCCGGGTGGGCGCGCACTCGGAGCTCACGATCCCCGTCTTCGACCGCCCCGGCGGGAAGTGGGTGCTCGAGGCGTTCTTCCGAGACCCGGCGCTCCGGCTCGGCGAGCGCGAGCTCGCGACCGCGTCCAGGCTTGCGCCGCTCGCCGCGGCCGCCGTGTCGCGCGACGCGCTGCTCGCGGACCTGCGCGAGACCGAGGCCCGCCTGCGCTCGGTCGTCGAGCAGATCCCCGCGATCACGTACGTCGACGACGTCGACCGCACGCCCGTCTACACGAGCCCTCAGATCCGCTCGCTCCTCGGCTACACCGTCGAGGAGTGGCAGCGGCCGGGGTTCTGGATCTCGCGCGTGCACGCCGACGACCGCGACCGGGTCAAGGCCAGCTACGACCAGGTGACGCACACCGGGCGGATCGACATCGAATACCGGATGCTGGCCGGGGACGGGCGCGTGATGTGGTTCAACGAGCGGGCCCACCTGGTGACCGACGACGCGGGCCGCCCGGCCGCGATCCACGGCGTCATCCTCGACATCACCGGCCGGCGGCTGGCCGAGGAGGCGCTGCGCGAGAGCGAGGCCCGCCGCGGCCGGGTGCTCGCGGAGATGCTGCGCGCCGAGGAGGCCGAGCGGGCCCGCATCGCGACCGAGCTCCACGACGACACGATCCAGGTCATGACCGCGGCGCTCATCACGCTCGACCGGGTCACTCCGGCGATCGCTGCCGGCAACCTCGAGCGGGCCCTCGAGACGCTGAAGCTCGTCCGCCGGACGCTGGTCACCGCGGTCGAGCGCACCCGCCGGATGACGTTCGAGCTGCGCCCGCCGCTGCTCGAGGCGCACGGCCTCAAGGCGGCGGTGCGCGACCTGGCCGACGAGGCGGCGCGCGAGGGCGGCTTCGAGGTCGACCTGCACACGAACGTCGACCGCTACCCGTTCGCCATCGAGGACCTGGTCTACCGCACCGTGCAGGAGGCGCTCTCGAACGTCAGAAAGCACGCGCGCGCCACCAAGGTCGCGATCGCGCTGCACGAGCGCAACGGCAACCTCACCGGCTGGGTGCGCGACGACGGCCGCGGCTTCGACATCGAGCGGGCCCTCGACCGGCGCCGGATGCGGATGCACGTCGGCCTCGACGCGATGCGCGAGCGGGTGCACCTGGCCGGCGGCCGGCTCGACATCCGCTCCGAGACGGCGGCCGGCACGAGCGTCGAGTTCGCCGTCCCGCTGCCCGCGCCGAGATCATCGCGCGGGTAGTGCTCCGCGACGAGCAGCTCGAGCGCCTGTCCGGCGCCCCGTTCGATGTGCTCGTCATCGGCGCCGGGGCCGTCGGCGCCGCGACCGCCTGGTACGCAAGCCTGGCAGGGGCGCGAGTCGCAGTCGTCGACCGGGGCGACGTTGCGGGCGCCACGTCGAGCGCGTCGTCGAAGCTGATGCACGGCGGCCTGCGCTACCTGGCGATGGGCGACGTCGGGCTCGTCCGGGAGGCCCACCACGAGCGGCGGATCCACGCCCGCACGGTGGCGCCGAACCTCGTCCGGCCGCTGGACTTCGTGGTGCCGGTCGGGCCGGACTCGCCGACCCGGCTCTGGCAGGTCCGCGCCGGCGTCTTCCTCTACGGCGCGCTCGCCAGGTTCGCCGACGGCCGAAACGGCCGCATCCCGCTCGCCGCCGCCCGGCGGAGGGTTCCGCCGCTCCTCACGGACGGGCTTCGCGGCACCGTGCTCTACCACGACCACCAGACCCACGACGCCCGGCTCGCCATCGCGGCTCTCACGGCGGCCGCCGACGCGGGAGCCGTCGTCGCGACCCACGCCGAGGTCGTCTCGCTGCGGATGCGCGGCGGCGCCGTCACGGGGGCCGAGGTCGAGGACCGGCTCCGGGGCGGATCGCGAACCGTCGAGGCGCGCGCGGTCGTGAACGCGGCCGGCCCGTGGGTGGACGCCGTCCGCCGGCTCGAGGATCCGGCCGCCGGAACGAGCGTCCTTCTGTCGAAGGGCGCGCACGCAGTGCTCGCCGGCGGCGACGGCTGGACGGCGGCGGTGACCACGCCGCTCCCCGGCGGCCGCGTCTCGTTCGCGATCCCGTGGGAGGGGATGCTGCTGCTCGGTACGACCGACGAGCCCTACGACGGCGACCCCGCGGCCGTCGCCGCCACCGACGCCGACCTCGCGCAGATCCTGGCGGAGGCCGGCCGCTCGCTGGCGCCGGAGGCCCTCGAGCCGTCGCTCGTGCGGTCGCGGTTCGCCGGCGTGCGCGTCCTGCCGGCAGGGGGGTCGAGCACGATCCGAGCCCGGCGCGAGACGGTGGTCACCCGCGGCCCCGGCGGGATGGTGTCGGTCGCCGGCGGGAAGCTGACGACCTGGCGGCTGATCGGGGCTCGGATCGCGCGGCTGGCGCTGGGATCGATCGACCGCACGCCGGCGCCGCGCCGGCCGGTGGCCCTGCCGGGCGCCGGACAGCCGGACGCCATCGAGCGATCGCTGGCGGAGACGCACCCGGAGCTCCCCCCGGACGTGCGCGCCCACCTCGCGCGCCACTACGGGACCCGCTCGGCCGATCTGCTCGCGCCTGCGGACGACGACCGCCACCTGCTCGAGCGCATGCACCCCGGCGGGCCCGACATCTGGGCCCAGGCCCTCTACGGCCGCGACCGCGAATGGGCGGCGACCGTGGACGACGTCGTCCACGGCCGCACGACGGTGGCGCTGCGCGGGCTCGACGACGAGCGGGTGCGGGCGGAGGTCGACCGGATGCTGCGCGGATGAGCACCGTCCGCCCGGCCGTGTGCGCTCACCGCGGCGCCAGCCGCCGGCACCCCGAGAACAGCATGCCGGCGTTCGCGGCCGCCATCCAGATGGGTGCCGACATGATCGAGACCGACGTGCGCAGGACCGCCCGCGGAGCGCTCGTCCTTCACCACGACCCGCTCGGGTCGCGCCGTCCTCGGGGGCTCGTGGAGCTGGCCGAGCTGGTGGAGCTCGCCGACGGGCGGTGTGCACTCGACGTGGAGCTGAAGGAGGCCGGCTACGAGGCGGACGTCCTCGCGGTGCTCGACCCGCGCCCGGCCGGCCTGGTCGTGACGTCGTTTCTGCCGGAGGTCGTCGCCGCAGTCGGCGCGCTCGATCCGAGCGTCGAGACCGGCCTCATCTTCCGCCCCGGCGACCGCCGCGATCTGGCCGCCCGGGCCGACGCATGCGGCGCGCGCATGGTGGTCGCGCACTCCAGTGCGCTGCGCCCGGACCTCGCCGTCGAGCTGCACGCGGCCGGGCGGCCGCTCATGGTGTGGACCGTGAACGACCGCCGCCGGCTGGCCGCCGTCATGGCGCTCGCCGGCGTGACGCACATCGTGACCGACGTCCCCGACGTCGCGCTCTCGCTCAGGTCGGCGTAGGCTCCTCGCCGGGCAGCTCGCCGCCGACCGGCCGCTCGCCGGGCCGGTGCCGACCGGCCGCCCCCGCGCGCACGTACTGGCGGGTGGCGTCGACGTGCGGCTGGTGGTCCCACGGCGTGTGTGCGCCTTCGGCCAGCGCCCGGCTCACCTCGTGACGGCGGCGCTGGCTCTCGACGACCCGGCGCCGCAGGCCGGCCAGATCCCAGCGCGCCTCGGATGCCTCCCGGAGCGCGGCGGACGTCTCGGCGTCGGCGACGCTCTCGAGCTCGTTCGGGTCGGCGTCGAGATCGAAGAGCTGGTCGGAATCCTCGCCGCAGCGCACGTACTTGTGCCTGCCGCGGCGGATCATCACGGCCGGCTCGGTCACGCCCTCGGCCAGGTACTCCGCGGCGACGTCGCCCGGCCGCTCGCCGCCGGCCATGACCGGCACGAGGCTCGTGCCGTGGAGCTCATCGGAGCCCAGGTCGGCCCCCGCGAGCTCGGCGAGCGTGGGCGCCAGGTCGAGGTGCGAGACCGGCGCCGAAACGCGCCCGGCCGCCCCGCCCGGCACCCGCACGACCAGCGGCACCCGCGCGGACGGGTCGAAGAAGGACATCTTGTACCAGAGCCCGTGCTCGCCGAGGAGCTCGCCGTGGTCGGCGGTGAAGACCACGATCGTGTCGCCGGCGTGGCCGCACTCCGCGAGCGCCGCGAGCACCTCGCCGATCCGCTCGTCGGCGTAGCTCACCGCGGCCAGGTAGGCCCGCCTGGCGCGCGCCTCCTCCTCCTCGGTGAGCGGCCGGTCGTCGAGCCCGCACATGGCCCGCAGCCCGTCGCTCAGGGGATCGGTTGCCCGGCCGGCGGACGGCCGGCCCACGTCCACGCCGTCGTACAGCTCCCAGTGGCGGCGGCGCACCTCCCAGGGGTCGTGCGGGTTGGTGAACGAGACCGTCAGGAAGAACGGACGGTCGTCGCCGTCGCGGGCCAGCTCGCGCAGTTTGCGCACCGCGTGGAAGCACACCTCGTCGTCGTAGTCGGTCTGCATCGCCGACTCGCGCACGCCGGCCATGAGCAGGCTCTCGGCGTTGTGGTACCAGGGGAGCCGGGTGCCGGACGGAAGGCTCCAGTCGGGTGTCCAGTCGAAGCTCGCGGGGTAGACGTCGGTCGTCAGCCGCTCCTCGTAGCCGTGCAGCTGGTCGGGGCCGACGAAGTGCATCTTGCCGGCGAGTACCGTCCGGTACCCGGCGAAGCGCAGGGCGTGCACGACGGTCGGCATCGCCGCCGGCCACTCGGCCGCGTTGTCGAAGACGCCGGTGGTCGACGGCAGCCGGCCGGTGAGCATCGCCGACCGCGACGGGCCGCACAGCGGCGAGGCGCAGTACGCGCGCTCGAAGACAACCCCCTCGCGGGCGAGGGCGGTCAGGTGCGGGGCGCGGGTCACGGCGTGCCCGTAGGCGGGAAGCCAGCCCGCCGCCAGCTGATCCACCATCACCAGGAGCACGTTGGGCCGCCGGCCCGCCGTGCCGGTCACGCCGTCGCGGTCTCGAGGGACGGCGTATCGGCGAGCAGCCGGCGGGTGTACTCGTCGGTCGGGGCGTGGATCACCTGCTCCACCGGCCCCAGCTCCACGATCCGCCCGGTGCTCATCACCGCCACCCGGCCCGCGATCGAGCGGACGAGCGGCAGGTTGTGGGTGACGAACAGCATGGCAAGCCCGAGGTCGCGCTGGAGCTCTGCGAGAAGCTCGACGATCGCCGCCTGCACGCTCACGTCGAGGGCCGAGGTGACCTCGTCGCAGATGAGGACGGACGGCCCCGACACGAGGGCGCGTGCGATCGCCACGCGCTGGCGCTCGCCGCCGGAGAGCTGATCCGGGTAGCGGTCGGCGTACGAGGCGCTGAGCGCCACCCGCTCGAGCATCTGGTCGACCTGCCGGTCGGCGTTCTCGACACCTCCGAAGAGGTCGAGCGGCTGCCGCACGATCTGACCGACGGTGCGGCGCGGGTTGAGGGAGCCGTACGGGTTCTGGAACACGTACTGGATGTCCCGGCGCGCCTCTCGCGGTCGCCCGCGGGAGCTTGTCGCGAGCGGCGTTCCGCGCAGGAGGATCTCGCCGGTGCGCTGCTGGTGCAGGCCCGCGATGGAGCGCGCGAGGGTCGTCTTGCCCGACCCCGACTCGCCGACGAGGGCCAGGCACTCGCGCGGCGACACCTCGAGGTTCACGTCGTGGACCACCTGAAGGTCGCCGTAGCGGGCGCAGACCTCGCGAAGCGCGAGCGCCACCTCGCCCTTCTCCGGCGTGGACAGCTCGTCGGCCGCCGAGGCGACGAGCCCGGCCTGGGCCCGCACCTCCTCGGCGCGGAGGCAGCGGACGGAGTGCTTGTCGCCGACCATGCGCAGGTCGGGCATGGCCTCCTCGCACGCGGGCTGGACGAACGTGCACCGTGGGGAGAAGAAGCAGCCGGGCGGCCGGTGGCCCGGAGCGGGGGCGCGCCCGGGGATGCCGATGAGCGCCCGCCGTCCGGACAGGTGCGGAATGGCCGCCACGAGCCGGCGCGTGTACGGATGGGCGGCGGTGTGGAAGAGCTCATCCGCGGATCCCATCTCGACGATCCGGCCCGCGTACATCACGGCAACCCGCACCGCCAGGGTGCCGACGACCGCCAGGTCGTGGCTGACGTAGAGCGCGGCC
>Ga0075424_100002773_pt1 | contig 16173 bp, 14 predicted proteins | sample SoiMethybrSBSTD3_FD_75301 | JGI IMG/M metagenome (GOLD analysis project Ga0075424, IMG submission 75301) | Bulk soil microbial communities from a Populus tree surrounding site in Tennessee, USA - Soil MetaG P. TD hybrid SBSTD3 | ecosystem: Environmental > Terrestrial > Soil > Tree plantation...
GCCGAAGAGATCGTGCGGGAGCAGAAGCCGACTCGAAGCTTCGATATCTGCGCTGGCACGGTCGAACGCGAGCCGGCGATCAACAAAAAGGTAACGAACGCCACCGTTATTGCTTTCATAGGCTTATCCTTTCTTGCTGCAACCGTTCCTTTTCCGATGGGTCCCAAAAAAGGATGCGGCGACGAATCAGAAGAATGCAACGGTTGAGCAACAGTCCCACGACCGAGAGAATCAACAGCACGGAGAACTGCCCCGAAACGTCCATATTGAAGTTCATGCTTTGAATCAGCATGCCGAGGCCGGCACGTGCCCCGACGAACTCGGCGACGATGGCGCCGATCAACGCAAAGATCATCGCTACGTCAAGGCCCACCATAACGAATGGAAGCGCATTGGGCAGTCTCAGCATCCAGAAGATTTGGCTTTCGGTCGCCGCGAGGGAGCGCATGAGGTTCAGCCGGTCCTCATCGGCGGACTTGAGCCCGACCATCGTATTGACGAGCAGCGGAAAGAAAGCGACGAGGGCCGCGTTGACGACTTGCGATTGAAGTCCGAGGCCGAACCAGACCACGATCAGTGGCGCAAGCGCTACCTTGGGCAGCGACTGGAACATCACGATATAGGGATAAAAAAAATACTCGACGTAGCGGTTGAGCGCCACGGCCGTGCCCAAAAAGAAGCCAAGCGCCGAGCCCAAAAGAAAGCCTAATACTGTTTCGAGGAGGGTGTGATAGAGGTGCTTCTGATAAAGCCCGCTCGCAAAACCGCGCCACAGCGCGACGGCCACCTGGGAAGGGGCCGGAAAAATAAACGTCGGTACCTCGAAGGCGCGCACGATCAATTCCCACGCGAGTATCGAGGAGCAGAAAAGAATTATCGTGAGCGCGACATTGCGCACACCTTTCAAGCGTCAATCACTCCCTTCAAGTCGAACCGGCCGCGGATCGAGTGGACAAATGCGCCGAACTCGGGGATGTTCATCGCTTCCAACGTGCGCGGGCGTGGAATCTTTATCTCGATGTCGTCTATAATGCGTCCGGGACGCGGCGTTATCACCAGAACGCGGTCGGCAAGAAAAACCGCCTCGGGGATAGAGTGGGTAATAAAGAGCACAGTCTTCTTTCGCTCGAGCCAGATGCGTTGAAGTTCCAAATTCATCTGTTCGCGCGTCATCGCGTCCAGCGCTCCGAACGGCTCGTCCATCAACAGCATGGCAGGGTCGTGGATAAGCGCGCGGGTGATGGCGACTCGCTGCTGCATTCCACCTGAAAGCTCCCACGGATAGCGCCGTTCGAATCCGGTGAGCTCGACGAGACGCAAGAGATCCATCGCGAGCTTCTGATGGGTGCTCCGCCCGAGGCGTTGCACGTCAACCGGCAGCAGCACGTTGTCGAGCACACTGCGCCAAGGAAGCAAAACCGGTGATTGGAAAACCACTCCGATATCGCGTCGCGGCATCGTGATCGGCGTGCCGCGAAGACGGGCTTCGCCCTTGGATGGCGGCAGGATGCCGGCCAGAATCTTGAGGAGCGTAGACTTGCCGCAACCGGACGGTCCCACGACCGCGATGAATTCGCCTTCTCTGACGCTAAAGCTGATCTGCTGGAGGGCATGGACAGAGCCGTCATGGGTCGAGTAGAACTTCGAAAGATCGTTGACGGCGATCGCTTCCATGGTCTGCCGGCGAGGACGTACAGTCCCTATCCGATAGCGGTCGCCGATGTCAACTTGAGCTGAGTTCTAGAATCTTTTCGTTTTACTGTCCGCATGAATAATTCGGGCTAGCTAGTGCGGGGAGGACGAAGTCTATGCGAATTACTGCTGATAAATCTTTTGGGCGCGGAAAGTAACAACCTGCGTGTGAAAAAGTAACGGCGGGTTTCAAACCCGCCGTTAAAAAGCTTATCTCAGACAGCGAACCTATTTTGGATCTTGCTACTCCGAAATATCCAACAGTATGCCGTCCGGATCCGCGAAAGCATGCTTGCCGATTGGGCAGGCGTCGAGATCCTTCACGAGGCCACCGCCTTGCGGACCGCCGCCGACTTTTTTCGGCGCCGATTCGGGATGCTTGCTTGCAAGCTCATCCAGCTCTTTCTTGGTTTTTTCGACGCTTTCGACGTGAAAACCGACGTGATCGAAACCCTGTCTTAAGCTTCGATAGTAGCCGTCGTGGCAGCGCCGGATGATCAGACGGACCTTACCATCGGTCAGTGTAATCGAACCCTCTTCGCCGCCTTCTTCGACCCCCTTCAGTTCCAAGACTTTCGTATAAAATTCGGCGACCTCTTCGGGTTTGCGAGCGCGCAGTGCGATGTGATTCAACCACCGCGGCTGCTCCCATCCGTCCGCAAGATAACCTTCACGCACGTTGACCTGACCTTTTTGCGATAAGTCGAACTGCGTTCCGGTTGGATCTTGGGCTCGTGTACCGGCAAAGGGCACATACGTCAGCGCCCGCGTGTGTAAAAGATCGGGGTAAAAACGATTCAACCGATCGACGACTGCACCGACGTCATCGACCTCGAAGCCAAAGTGGTCAATGCCTTGCTGGCTCCCCGGGCGTTTTGCCAATAGTGCAAGGCCGATGACACCGTCGCTGATGTGACCGCGATCTGGATTGGACTTGCCGTTTTCATCCACTAACCCGGTGGTGATTTGTTTCATGCCAAAGATCGTGTTGTAGAACTTGAATTCGCTATTGTACCGTTCCGTGCACGTGGCGAGGTGTCGAATTTTGGCGACCATGGCAACGCTCCTTCGCAGGTTTAGGTTAGCTCACTTCTAGGTCTCCATCCTGAAGTTGTCAAGCCACGTTGAACGGAGAAGGAACAAAGCACGCACGTTCTTAAATGATCTAGGTTTTGAAAATTTTTTTACCGCCTGTTCGTTTGCTGCTATAGCGAAAGATTCGGACCCTCGCGATGGGTGCGCGTTGAGTTACCCGGTTTCCACTCAGGGCCGTCGTATACCGTCTTCCCGAGTAACGCGTAGCGTGTATCGAGGGATACTTGTATTTGCCGCCTCTGCACCTCTGCGCCCCCTCGTTACGCGACCGAAGGTCGCTACTCGGGGAACCGGTCATATCGTGTGGTTTCTTTCGTGCGGGTGACGCACCGAGTTGCATTGACCCAAAGTCGACGTCTTGCTAGTCTCGGCGCTTGCTTCACGCAATTTTCGTCTAAAGTTCGGGACGGAGTTGAGGCGCGAATGTTTATTCCGATCGCCGCGTTGGTTTTGATTTCTATCCTATTCTTGGACTCGGTGCCTGCATCGGCTCAACTCAAAAAAATTCGCTTTTCGACAACGTCCATAGCCGTTACCGAGCTTCAGTTCCGCATCGCGCAAATGAAAGGTTTTTACCGCGAAGAAGGACTCGACCTCGAAACTCTGCTGATACGCGGTTCGGTCGGCATGCAGGCATTGATCGGCGGCTCGGTTGACTATGCGTCCGCGGCCGGCTCAATTATCGCCGCCGGCGTGCGCGGCGCGCCGGTGCGCCTCGTTCTGATCGTCAACTCCAAGCCGCAATTCGATCTCGTTGGTCAAGCCGATATCAAGACGGTTTCGCAGCTCAAGGGCAAAGTCGTCGGCATCTCCTCCCGCGGCGGCGCCGTCGATCTGCTGACTCAACTGATATTGGCCAAACACGGCCTGATACCGAACAAAGACGTCACTTCGATCGTCATCGGCACGCCGGAAGAGCTAGCGACGGCATTGCGTACCGGCCTCATCGCAGCGTGTCTGCTCTCTCCGCCGAGGCAACTCATCCTCTATCGCGAAGGCTTCAGCAGGCTCGCCTATTCCGGTGATTACCTTCCCAGTTATCCCTCCGGAGGCGTCGGCGCCACCGAGGAAAAAATCAAAAACAACCCGGCCGAGGTGTTATCCTTTGTGCGCGCCAGTCTCAAGGGTCTGCAGTACTATTCGCAGCACCGCGCGGAGTCGATCGACATCATTTCGAAGTATCTCGGCGTCAAAGATTTGTCGCTGGCAGGCGAAGTTTATGACCTTCACCTCAGCCGGCTCGGCGGCCTTAGCTATCTGAAAGATTCATGGATGCGCGGCGCGATTGACTTTACCAAGAAGAGCATGGGCGTGAGCAAAGAGATTCCGCCGAGCCAGGTATTCGATTTTAGTTTTGTCGAAAAAGTACTGGGACAAATACGACAATAGATTCGTGTAGATTTTCTAATGGCTGACCAGACTCTTTTGACAGAACCTGGAACGTTAGACATTTCTGCCAACCCTTTATTTCCAGGAAATATCTGCTAAAAGATTGACTCTAAAGTCTTGGCTGATGACGGATAATCTAGGTATGTTTACAACAGGATAAAAAAGACCATAGGGAGGAAGCATGCGAGAGGATCTCGAGGGTTTGCTGGAAAGCTATCGTGCCGGAACAATCACACGTCGGGATTTCATGAAACGTGCAGTGCTCTGGACCGGCAGTGTCGCCATTGCATCATCATTGCTCGACTCGCTTACCCCTGCTGCCGCCAGTGCTGATCAGGTCGATCCGAACGACCCTGCACTTGTTTCCACAGATGTTCAATACCCTGCAGGCGATGGCGCTTCGATCACTGCTTACGTTACCCGGCCGAAGGGAGATGGCAGACGGCCTGCAGTAATCGTCGTCAGCGACAACTGGGCGCTCGACGACCATAACCGCGACATCGGACGGAGACTGGCCAAAGCTGGCTACGTTGCCATTGTGCCGGATGTGGTTTCGCGTGAGGGTGGGACTAAATCGTTTCCTAATCGAGAAGCGGTGGCACAGGCGGTTGGGAAACTGACTGATGACAATGTGATGAAAGATTTGATGGGCGCACAAAACTACATCAAGAGCCAAAGCTACGTTCAACCCAGTAAAATTGGCGTTATCGGATTTTGTTGGGGCGGCGGTAAAGCTTTTCTCTTCACCACCCAGAGCAAGGACCTGGCTGCATCTGTCATATATTATGGACCGATTCCACAGAATCTTGATGCGGTAAAAAACATCACGGCACCGGTTTTAGCCAACTACGGTGAGTTGGACAAACCGATCACGTCCCAAGTGCCGAGGCTCGCGGAGGAGATGAAGAAAGACGGGAAGTCGTACGACTACAAAATTTACCCCGACGCGCCACATGCCTTTAACAGCGACGTACGCCCGGACCGATACCGACCGGAAGCGGCAAAGGATGCTTGGAATCGGACGTTAGCGTTTTTCAAGCAACATCTGCAAGGTTAGGCTCGCGTTGCAGCGATGATTACACGACGTGAATTTTTGCAACAAAGCGCGCTGGCGACCGGTAGTTTGGCCGCCGCAAAGTCGCTCGTGGATATATGGACGCCTGTGACATCGCACGCGGCACAAATCGATCCCAACGATCCCGGATTAACATCGTCGGAAATCAAATATGCATCGACCGATGGGACAGCAATCAGCGCCTATGTCACCAGACCCAAAGGAAGCGAAGCGCATCCGGCGGTATTAGTGATTCATGAGTGGGACGGAATAAAAGAACAAATTCGGGATGTGGCGAGAATGCTCGCTAAAGCCGGCTATGTCGCGTTGGCTCCCGATCTTTTGTCCCGTTATGGAGGAACGAGTTCGTTCTCAACTCAGGAAGCCGCAATTGCAGCAGGTCGCAAACTAGATGACGAGATGATCACCAAAGATCTCACCGGTGGTGTCAATTATTTGAAAGGGCAAAGTTTTGTCCGCCCGAATCGGGTCGGCGTTATAGGTTTCTGTTGGGGTGGTGGCAAAGCGCTTTTATTCACGACGCGGAGCAAGGACCTTTCAGCGTCGGTTATCTACTACGGCAGCAATCCTGCAAATCTCGAAGACGTCAAAAACATTTCGGCGCCAGTCCTGGGCCAGTACGGCGGAGCCGACGAGCGGATAACCTCGGCAGTGCCAAAACTCGACGAAGCAATGAAAAAATACGGAAAGTCTTTCGAGTATAAGGTCTATCCTGGCGCACCCCACGCATTCAATTCCGACGGAAGTCCGAGTTATCGGGAAGACGCAGCAAAGGAAGCTTGGAGCCGCACTCTGCAATTCTTCAAGGCCCACCTCCAGAGTTAAGCGACACGCACGAGTCCTAACCGCTCATATCGCCCTGTAAACATCACCAGCCACAGATCAAATATCTGCAATTCTAACCTGGAGGATCACCTCAAAGTGAAAAATATCCAAGATTTTCTTCTTAAATCTCGGCGATTAAAAATCCTGTTTCTGATTGCGATCAGCGTGACCGCTACTTACGTTGCCCCGGCAACAACCGCTCACTCGGCCGAAGTCAGTGTGGGCGTGGCGTTCACCAATGCGCGTGTGGCTCCGCTGTGGATCGCGGATAAAGAAGGTTTTTTCAAAAAGAATGGCATCGAGGCCAAGATTCTCAAGCTCGCCGGCGGAACTCAGGGAGCGCAGGCGATGCTTAGCGGCGGCATCGACATCGGCTATACCGATCCGACCTCCATGGTCGCGGCGATCGCGGGTGGCGCTCAGCTCACTGAGATCATGGCCATCACGAACATCATGCCGTACTTCCTGGTGGGCTCTGCCGATGTGAAAAATCTCGCTGATCTGAAGGGAAAGCGGGTGGGATCCTCCGGACTGGGACTGTCGGCTTCGCGCTTGGCGCTGCTAGTCGCTTTGACCAAACTCGGGCTCGATCCCAAGCGCGATCAAATCACGCTCGTCGCGGCCGGAGCTGAGCCGGAGCGAATCGCCGGGCTCGCCGCCGGGGCCCTCGGCGGCACCGTGATCGGACCGGAGTTTCGCGGCAGAATCGAAGAGCTGAAGCTCAACATATTGAGCGATCTGCGCACGCTCAAAATTCCCTGGGAGCAGGATGCTCTCGTCACGTCAAAAAAATACCTTCAGAGTAATCAGGATACCGTGGAGCGGCTGATGAAAGCGTTGCTTCAGGCGAACGCTTACGTGCTAAATCCGGCGAATCGCAACACGGTGATCGATCTTTTGAAGACACAGCTCGGTTTAAAGAGCGAGCAGGAGGCGGACAGCGCATACGGCGATCTCACCCGGTTCTATGTTCTTAAGAAGCCGCTTCCCAGCCGCGAGGGCTTGCAGACGATTATCACGGAAGTCGGCAAGGAAGTTCCCAAGGCGGCAAGTTTAAAATTTGAAGATGTTGTCGACGCTTCCATCATTCAGAAACTCGACAAAAGCGGATACATCGATAGTCTCTACAAGTGATTGGCGAGCTTGGGTTCGCCGTTTTTCGCATTCCAGAGTTCTTCGGCCGCAGTGATGAACGCGCGTATTTTTGGCGAGACAAAGCGCTGTGCCGGGTAAACAATCGAAATTTTAACCGACTCGCCTCGCCAATCCGGTAAAACGGAAACCAGTCTTCGCTCCTTCGCCTCTTCCGCGCAAAGAAAACTCGGCAGCAGAGCAATGCCCCAGCCAAGCACGGCCAGCGAGCGCAGCGTTTCGAAATCATCGGCGGTAATCCGCCCCGATAACGTGAGGATCGCTTGTTCTCGGCCGTTGCTAAGTTGAAGTTTTCTGCCGGTGAATGGCGCGAACCGCAAAAACTCGTGCTGTGCCAAATCGTCGGGATTTTTCGGAATCGAATTTTTTTTCAAGTAACCAGGACTCGCCCAGAGTCCGAATTGTCCCAACACAAAACGCCTCGCGATTAGTCCGGAATCCTTCAGTGGTCCGGCACGGACAGCAATGTCGATGTTTTCAGTCACCAGATCGACCATACGACTGGTAATAACCAGATCAATGTCGATGCTCGGATGCCGCTTCATGACTACATCGAGAAGCGAAGGTAAGGCACCTCGTCCCAGTTCCGCCGGTGCGGTGATACGAAGCACACCCTTAGGCTCGCCTCGAGTCGTCTCCAACTCGTTCTGCGCCGCCTCTAATTCTTCCAAGGCTCGCAAACAGCGGCGAAAATAACCTTCGCCGGCTTCCGTCAGGTGCAACCTTCGAGTTGTTCGCTGCAGGAGCGTCACACCAAGGCTCTTTTCTAGAGCCGCTACTTTGGCGCTCACCGTAGAGTTTGGCATCTTGAGGACCTTAGCCGCCTGGGTGAAACTGCCAGCTTGAACGACTTTGACAAATACCGCGACGGCATCGAGGTCCATGGCGGCGATTGTACATTAGACTGAACAATGTTTCCAAGTTTTACCATCTAGTCGGCTTTCTTGTTCGTGTGCAGATTCGAGCTCAGCAAGCAAAATCGGCCAATCGAGAGGTGCAACGATGAAATCTGAAATGAGAAGAATAGCTCAGATTGTAGAACCTCAAGCTGTCGTCGAAGGCGCGGGAGTTAGGCTCAAACGGAGCATCGGCGGCCATTTGCTCAATTATGTAGATCCATTTTTGCTTCTGGATCATTTCGAATCGACGAATCCGGCTGATTACCAAGCGGGTTTTCCGCTTCATCCCCATCGGGGCATAGAAACGGTGACCTATCTGCTCAGGGGGGCCGTCCGGCATAGAGACTCGGTAGGGAATGCCGGCGAAATCGGTCCGGGTGATTTGCAATGGATGAGCGCCGGACGCGGTATTCTGCATGAAGAAATGCCGCAAGTCCGGCCCGAAGGCGTGGCCGGTTTTCAGCTCTGGGTGAACTTGCCGGCGAAACAGAAAATGAACGCGCCGCGGTATCAGAACATTCATGCGCACGAAATTCCCGTCGTTGAGCGCGACGGCGGCGCCACCGTTCGCGTTATCGCCGGAACCATCGATGGGACGCGTGGACCGATCACGGGAATCGTCGCTGAGCCGAGCTATCTCGACGTGGCGCTAGCGAATGGCGGAAGCTTGGCCTTGCCGATTCCCCGCAGCCATTCGGCCTTTGCATATCTTTTCGAGGGCGAAGCGCGCGTCGGGGCCGAGAATACTCTCCCGGTAACAGCGCCGAAACTTATTGTCTGGGTTGACGGAGACAGTATTGAAGTGCACGCCGACAACAAGCCGGCACGCTTTCTCCTCGTCTCGGGTAAACCACTGAACGAACCGATCGCGCGCTACGGACCGTTCGTGATGAATACCCAGGCGGAAATTCAGCAGACTCTGCGCGAGTTACAAGAGGGCACATTCGCGCAATAAGCGCTGGCAAACGCTTCCATACATCATGGGGGCGGCACTTTGTTGAGCCACCCTCCTGGTTTTTTTGCTTGCCAACGATTAGCATGATGGTGGAATCCAGAATGGCACAGAACGATTCGGCACAGCCGGCAACCCCCGAACAGCAGCAGATCCGCCAACCTCTGGTGGAGCTTCACGCCGCGTTGGTGAAGCTTCACAAAGCGCTGCTCGACTCAGAGCGCCAAGTCTATGAAAAGGATATCGGCCGGATTCAGTCGCCGAATCACTTTTTTCAGCTTCTCACCAGCGATCCATTTTTCGCCTGGCTCCGGCCAATCTCACAATTGATCGTCGCCATCGACGAAACCCTGGATGCCAAGGAGCTGACGCATACCGATGTGGACGCGGTGATGGCGCAATCGGTTTTCTTGCTGGTTCCGGCGACGAGTCGCGGGGAATTCGGCGAGCGCTATGTTGCTGCCTTGCAGCGAGATCCGCGCGTCGTGCTGACCCACGCGCAGGTCGCAAAGCGGATTGGCAGCCGCCGCCCCCAGGAGTGAGTTAAACCGGGCCTCCGCCTCGAAACACCGTTCCGGAGCTACATTCCCTCTCCACTGTCATTTCGAAGCGAAGCGAGAAATCTTTCTTAGGTTCCAAACCCGAGATGATCACGAGGCACTCGGGTTTTGCGCGCATACCGTGTTCAATCGAGCGGACTAACCTTGCGCATGCAAAACTTTTCCGTCCGCTTCGACCGGCTTCGCATCGATCAGCACGAAGGCGATTACACAGGGCGCGCTGCCGCGATTTACCCAGTTATGGATCGTTCCGCGCTGCACCAGTACGTCACCTGCTTTGAGATGAACGACCGAATCATCGAGCTCCATGTCGATCTCGCCGGAGATGACGACAGCGTAATCTATCGAGTCAGTGCGATGCACCCGCGGCGCAACTCCCGGAGCAAACTCGACCACGCGAAACACTGTGCCGTTACTTAACGTCGTTCCGGTTTTGCGTAACCCTTCGTCGGCATCGCCGGTATTGTCGACCGGAAACGACTCGGTCGTCCACACCACGCAAGCCGTGGAACCGGGCCGCGCAGAAACTAGATTCTTGGAAATCTCATCTATTTTTACGACTGCACGCCCGTTGCCGTCGTGACTCGTCACCACGCGTCGTAATTGAAGTGCCATGTTATTTCTCCTCTAGGATTACGCGCTGGCCCCCTACTTCAGCCTTGCGCGCAGTACCGTTTGTGACTGGAGTAGATCACGACCTTGCGCTTTCGTGTATGCGACCAGAGTTTGGCTGCGCGATCACCAGTGTCCTGCAACTAATGCAGTCAACAAGTCTTTCGGCATCTGCCGTCAAACCGGCCCTTCACGACAGTCAGGATAAACTCCAGCCGGTATCCAGCCGTAAAAAACTTCCTGGATTCCGGGTCGCGCTTGCTAACGCCAGCTTGCCCGGAATGACAATCCAGATGTGTAACAAACTTGAGAGATTGCACACTAGTCTAATTTTACATCCACGACCACAAACTCGTCCCTCGAAAGCGCGTCCTGAAAGGCCGGCTTCAACTGTTCCTTCTTCGTCACGGCGACGCCTTTCGCGCCATAGAGCTCTGCCAGACGCGGCAAATCGGGAATGAATAGTTCGGTTCCGATAATGCGGCCGTTGTAACTTTTGATCTGGTCGCGCTTCATGCCGCCGTAAGCGTTGTTGCGCAGGATGAGAACGAAGATCGGGATTTTGTGATAAGCCATGGTGGCAAGCTCCTGCTGCTCCATCATGAACGAACCGTCGCCGGTAACACAAATAACGCGCGCATCAGGACGGCCGAGCTTCACGCCCATGGCGGTGGCCAGCGCGGTGCCGATGGCGCGGAACTCGCCGGCATGAATAATCAGGTTCACCGCATCGATCCCGCGCAAAGTGTCGCCGGTCATTCCTGAGGTCGTGAGGATTTCATTACCGGTGAGCAGCTCATTGAGCGCGCGCATCACCGACTCGTAAGTCAATCCATTATTCGTGGGCTTGCGCTCGACCTCATTTTTCCACGCTTCTTTCGCCTGCTGGATCGCTTCTGCTCTCGAACCATTTTCAGCCGGCTTGGACTGGCGCTTTTTCAGCTCATCGATCATTGCGCGCAACGCAACTTTGGCGTCAGCCTGGATCGACAACGCCGTTGGATAATTGCTGCCAAGTTCATCCGGATCAATATCGATTTGCACGATCTTGGCATTGGCAGGAATAATTTCGTGACCGAATCGCATCGTTGTGCCTTCGCTGAATGTCGCACCGAGCGCGAGAATCAAATCGGCGCCTTGAAAAAATTTCCGTGAATAGGGACGGCTGCCGAAGCCCAAGCAGCCGAGCGCGAGCGGATGACTTTCAGGGAAAACGCCCTTAGCCGTATAACTCACGGCCACAGGCGACGATAGCCATTCAGCCAATTCACAAAGTTCTTCATGCGCTCCCGCCCAATCGACGCCGGTGCCGGCAAGTACCACCGGAGCTTTTGCCTCCAACAAAAGATTCACTGCCGATCGTACCGCAGCCGGATCCATCGCCGGCGCAACGGGTTCCGCGCGAGGCATAAAGCTCAAAGGCTCGGGTAAATGCGCATGCTGCAAATCCTCCGGAACAATGAGAAACACCGGTCCCTGCCGGCCACGTGTGGCCTGGCGAAACAACGATTCGAGCATCGAGCCGAGCTCCTCGATGCGCTCGAGCTTCGCGCTCTGTTTGGTGATCGGCTGAAACAGCCGAACGTGCTCCATTCCATGAAACGAGGAGTACGGGCTTTTCGCGGCAGCAGCAGTATCGATGTCCGAGGAGATCACAAACAGCGGAACGGACTCCTTATGAGCTTGTGCGACAGGGGTGACGATATTGGTGGCTCCACCGCCTGCCGAGACCAGACAAATCGCCGGCTTTTTGGTTGCGCGAGCATAGCCAAGGGCCATGTTTCCTGCGCCGCCTTCATGTTGGGCATTGACGAATTTCATGTGCGGCCGTCTTGCGATCGCGTCGCCGATCGCGAAGGAAGTGTGCGCCAGCACGCCAAAAACATTGACCACTCCTCTTGAGCTCAAGTATTCGATCAAAGCGTCGGCCACAGTGGTTTGGCTCATCGTGTCCTCCTGGAATTTCTCAGGATTGATTATTGTACCGGAGATGAAAATGCAATCTGGTTGTTACATCGATGAAGGTATCGGTCGCGCCCTTTCGACCGTCTGCATTTCGTGACGCACACCGAGACGCCGTCCAAAATAGCGCACCAGAAGCGCTCCGCTGACGGTCAGAGTGATAATGAAAATACTGATTATACTGGCAGCTTCTCGATTACTGACGGCAACCGACGATAGCTCCAGCGCCATCAGTGACAGAGTCATCGTATCTCGGGAAGCGAGCAGAATGATGCTGCTGGTCGCGCCGGCGGCGCTGACAAAGTTCATCACCGCCAGAAGAATAAGGCTCGGCGTCAGCAATGGCAGCCAAATCATCACATAAGTTCTTAACCAACCGGCGCCCGAGACGCGCGCCGCCTCTTCCATGTCGGCGCCGACCTGAACCAGCACGCCCTTCATGATGTTAACCCCGGTGGTTTTGCCCTGGAGAAGAGTCACAATAATCAGCGCCCAAATCGTGCCGAACAGAAAATTCAATCCCGGTGTGCCGATGAAAACCCACAACAGCCCGAGACCGGCAAGAATGCCAGGGATCGCGCCGGCACTCCAGATCATGAAGTCGAGCGCGCCGCGACCGGGCAGCCGTGTGCGCACGATAGTGTAGGCGAGCACCGAAAAAATGAGCGGACTCAAAACGGCGGCGCTGACCGACAGCATCAGAGTGGTCCGCAGTGCCTTCACGAAAACCGGATCGGTCAACACGAACCGCCAGTGATCCAGCGTAAATCCCAAAACGAAATAGCCGATTCGCTGCATGAAGCTACCGAGAACAAGAATCGCGAGCGGTCCCAGGGTGAGCAGCGCGAGCAGGAGCGCAATCAAACTGAAAGCAACATAATTCCACTTGCCGAGATCGATGAGTCCCGGACGAAAGCTACCGGTGATAGTCGTGTACCGGCGCCGCACCAGAATCCAGCGCTGCAGCGGAATGATGATAGCGATGATCAACAGCGTGAGGCTCGCCAGAACTGTTGCTTCGCCGTAGTTAGGGATCTGATTTCTGATCAAGGTGAAAATTTTCGTCGAATAGACAAAGAATCCGAACGGCATGCCGAGCAGATATTCCGTTTCAAAAGATTGAAAGACGCGGAGAAGCTGTAACGCGAACACCGTCATCATTGGCGAAATCAACAGCGGCAGGGTCACTTTGAAGAGTGTCCGCAAATTTCCCGCGCCGCCCACGCGCGCAGCATCCTCGAGAGTCGCGTCCATGTTTCGAAATGCCGGTGTCAGGAGCATGACTTTGATCGAGATGCCGTGCCCCATCAGATTCGCCCAGATAATTCCCGGCACACTGAAAATGTTGAACGGGCCCTGATCGAGATGCAACAAATGTTTCAACGCCATGTTGATGACGCCGATATCCGGATCGAGCAGTGTGATCCAGGCGATCGTCGTCGGTAGCGACGGCACCATATAGGAAACCCAGAACAGAAATTCCAGGGTGTGACTGAATGGAATCTTCGTGCGCGCCAACAGCCAAGCAATGCTGACACCGACTGGAAAACTGACCGCCACGGTCAGGGTCCAGATCAGTAAAGAATTGCCGAGCGATGTCAAAAGTCCCGGCCGGCGGAATGCGTTAACCCAGTGAGCGATGCCCCATGATCGCGGCTCGACAAACCAGTCATTGGCGGTATTGAAACTGTTGATCAGGAGCAGGATCACCGGCCAGATCAGAAAATAACCGAGGCAAAGAAGCACTGCGGCCATCACAAAATAACTTTTGGTCAGCCGCGGTGCCGTCGCGATTGGCGAGACGTTTACTTGATCAATTGCGGGTGAGTGGTCCACCGCCATTATTGTTTAAACCGTTCCAAAGGTTCAAGCAGTTCAAACAATTCAAGCCCCCACCTGTTTCCTCCCCTGCGCCACGCGGGGGAGGATCGAGGAGGGGGACGGCTTGAACGGTTTGAACTCTTTGAACGTCTTGAACCCTTCTATTTCTGTCTAGTCTCCCAAAGTTTATAGATCCACTTTTGCGCCTCTTCCTGGCGTGCGGCGAATTTGGGATCGGCATCCGGAAAACCATACTCGATGCCCGGTTTGCGCCGTTGGTCCGGGGTGACTTCTCCAAAAGGAATATCGTTGCGCAAAGACGAGCGATCGATGTTCGGTACCAGTGTATGCGTCAACGTCTGTCCTTCTTTGGACAAAAACCAATTCACGAAAAGCTTGGCCGCGTTCGGATGGGGCGCATTGGAAAAAACTGAAATGCAACAACCGGAGCCACCCGCCCGAACCAAACCCACTTGCTTGGGCAGAAAGATCTGCTTGATCGGTAAGCCCTTCTTGGCCAACGCGGTGAGTTCTTCGGTGCCAGTAGCGACCGCCTGGAGCGGGAATCTTCCGCCCACCAGCCATGTTTCGAGAATGCGGCGATCATCGGAAAACGTCACTCCGGCATCGAGCAAATAAGTCCTGACCCACTCCTGGCCTCGATCGGGCTCGAAGTAACTGTCGATCATCTGTCGTATCCCCGAAGGGTCGCCCATTCCCTGCCCGAGTATTTTTCCTTTCCATCGCGGATCGAAAAAGTCGGTTTGTTTTTTTATGGTCGCGATATCGGACTCCTTGAGCTTGTCCGTGTTGTACCAACTCTCGTACTGGTCCTCTTTGGAAACGTGATAAATGAACACGTAGGCCGACGCTTTGTCGGCATACCAGTGCCGGCCCAAGTACCAGCCCGAGGTATCGACAACCTCCGGATGGATGAGCAGAGGCGCGAACGGGACCAGCGATTCCGACGGTACCAATCGCTGGTTGTTCTCTCTGCTGCTGATCAAGGCCACATCCATGATGTATCTTCCGGCTTTTCGCTCAGCCAGCACGCGATTGACCGTGTCGGTCGCATTGCCGGTTGAGACCTCCACTTTCACACCGAACTTTTTCGAAAAAACATCAACAACGGGTCGATACTGACGCGAGGGCGCACCGCCGGAAGCAATTGAGAGCGTTCCCTCTTGTTTTGCCGCGGCGCTAAGCTTCGACCATTCCTGCTCGAAATTACTCGACGTTTGCGCTGCCGACGCTGTGTCGATGGTCGAATGATTGAGCGCCAGTGCTAAAATTAGAGAACCGCTCGTCACGAGAATCTTAACTATTTCGGATCTGCCTTTGATCATTGTTATTTCCACCTCGTTAGCTTCACGTTCCAACGAATTCTCCACCATTGAACCGAAAGTTGAACCCTGGTTACGCTGTATGCGACCAATCGGATGACCATGCGCTATGGCCATCGGGACGCAACTTGAGCCAAACTTCTTTGCCTTCATCAATCGGCTTGTGACGCTCTCCATAGAGCATCATCACGCCTTGCTCATCGACGTCGACCTGATACTCGATCCTTTCGCCAACAAAGAGCGTGGTTTTTACCGTGCCGGGGCTAATTCCCGACGGCATCGTTCCGCTAAGCGCAGGTTGAATCTCTACGTCCTCGGGACGAACCGCGATGAACACCGGATCACCGTTTTTTATGCCGTTCGGATTGTAACTGCGGCCGAACACCACGCAATCGCGCCCGCCTGCTATGGCAATGGCAATCTGGCCCGAAGGATTGCTGCTCTGGACCCGACCTTTGAACAGAACGGTTCTGCCGACAAAATCCCGGACGAACTCATTGACGGGCGACTCGTAGAGCACGCGCGGCTCTCCTTGTTGTTGCACCACGCCAAAGTTCATCAAGGCGATGCAGTTGGACAAGCTCAACGCCTCGATCTGGTCATGCGTCACAAACAGCATGGCGATGTTTAGACGTTTTTGCAGCAGCTTGACGCTGAGGCGCATCTGCTCGCGCAATTTCGCATCGAGATTGCTGAACGGCTCATCGAGCAACAAGACCCGCGGCTCGGTGACCAGCGCTCGCGCAAAGGCGACGCGTTGTTGTTGCCCGCCGCTCAGCAGCGGGCCGGGACGGTC
>Ga0075424_100002774_pt1 | contig 16170 bp, 21 predicted proteins | sample SoiMethybrSBSTD3_FD_75301 | JGI IMG/M metagenome (GOLD analysis project Ga0075424, IMG submission 75301) | Bulk soil microbial communities from a Populus tree surrounding site in Tennessee, USA - Soil MetaG P. TD hybrid SBSTD3 | ecosystem: Environmental > Terrestrial > Soil > Tree plantation...
CTGCGATGGACCGTCGATCTCGGCCACCGATTTCTTCTTTACGGGCACACGGGGTTATCCGACATCAAGGACTTCAACGGACCGAACGAATGCGCGCCCGCAGTGGGAGCGCAGAAGTGCCCGCCGATGTCGTTCTCGAGAAACCTAGACGGCTCCATTGGAGTGCGCCTCCTGATCTCGGAATCGATCAACTCCGCCTCAAGTGTGGTCCCATTCTTCTTTCAGCCGACCTTGGGAGGCTCGGATATCAACGGCGCTCCTTACCTGAGCAGCTACCAGGACTATCGCTTCCGCCCGCCGAACATTCTTTGCTGCGGGAGAGCTTCGAGCACTCGATTGGGGGACCGTTCGGATTCACCTTCGTGGCCGACCAGGGCAAAGTCGCCCTTACACGCGGGGATGTTGGCTTCGATCACTTGAAAACACAGCTTCGGCGCCGGACTGACGCTGCGCGGCGGAGGCCTCCCTGTCGTGTTCCTCACGTTCTCCAGGGGTGGCAACGAGGGGACTCACACGACAGGCACGGTGAACACGTCGCTGTTAGGGGGATCGGCGCGGCCGTCCCTATACTGACATGATCGCGCAGCGGAAGGTCAAGAGCGACCAAAGAGAACTGTTCGCAGCAGCCTGGCTGTGAGAACATTGAGATCCTCAAGAAAACAACGAAGGCTGGGTCTGCGGGATAGCGACGAAGCCGACGACGTGTCGCAAGCGGGACCTGCCTGATTTTGCGACTGGCAGTACACGATGATTGACAACTTGTTGGACCTGATCGGTGGACGTCGCACGATCAAGGCAGCTACAGAGCGCTTCTACGAGAGAGTTTTGGAGGATGACAATCTCCGCCAGTTCTTTCGTAGAACCGACATCGCGCATCTCCGTTCCCGGCAGGTTATGTTCATATCCATGCTTCTCGGTGGCCGAGTTTACACAGGTAAAGATATTCACGGCGCGCATGCCCGGGCCAGAGAGCATGGTCTGACAGACGCGCATTTCGACTTGTTTCTCGAGCACTTTCGAGGTGCCTTGGAGGAAGTGGGCGTCAAACCGGAAAATGCCCAGGAAATCATGAAACGTCTGGAAAGTAAGCGAAAAGCTGTCCTGGAGACATGATGTTGCAGTTAACTAAGAGAGAGAAATTCTGGGCGGCAAGATGCTTTGGATTTGGTCGGGGCGATTGGATTTGAACCAACGACCCCCTGCGCCCAAGGCAGGTGCGCTACCAGGCTGCGCTACGCCCCGACATTAAGAAGCTCTACTGATTCTAAATTACTTCCACGAACCAGACCACCAATTGGACTCGAACTGATGCCCCATTTGGTGTGCAACTGTGTCAAAACTGTGCCAAAACCCATCAGTTCACCCGCACTGTGCCGGAACTGATGTCCATCGCGAAGCTCGCATCCAAGTTTTCCTCGTTGGCATAACGGTTCAGTTTAACCAAAGCCTCGCGCTTCATCTGCAGTTTCATCTGGGAATACTTCTTGAAGACCTTGGCATCACCCTGCCGCAGCAACTGCGTGACCCACTCGTCGGCAACGCCTCCGGCACTCAACCGCGTTGCGTAAGTGGATCGCAGATCGTAGATGCGGAAGTGGGGGACCCTGGCGCGCCGCAAGGTAGCGCTCCAGACAGTCTTCAAAGTCCTCTGGTGTCCGCTCGGGTTCTCATCACTCGGAAACAGATACGGACCGCACGGAGACAAACGAAGTTGGTTGCGCAACGCCTCGACGGCAATGGGAGTCAAGGGCACCTCGGCCACTCCGTTGGGAGTTTTGGAGTCGGGAATCCAAACCACCGCGTTTTCCAGATCCAGATGTTCTTTCTTCATGGGCATGAGCTCCTTGTACACGCGCAGCCCCGTTTCGGTAATGATCCGCACGATGTTGCGTAAGTATTCCGGAGCGTTGACTTCGATTTTTCGCTGTTCCGACCACGTCAGGTAATGTGGGCGAAACAATCCTTTTACCGCGACCGGGAACTCCACCCCTGCACAGGGATTGGAGGGCAATAGTTTCTTTCGAACGGCGACGTTCAACATGCGCCGCAGGACTCGCAGTTCTTGGTGTACCGTTGCAGGCTTGAGTTCTCCGCGCTCGATGTACCCTGCGGCTGTCTTGATGCGCACTCGGTCCCGAAGCCGTTTGCGCAAGTACAACTCGATTCCATCGGCGGTGAGATCGGCCAACTTCGAGCCAGCGAATGCTCTCTTTAGATGCTTGCTCGCGCGCGTGTTGGCGATGTGAGTCTTGGCGGCGCGTTTGGGAGGCTTGGAATAATTCTCCAGGAAAAAATCCACCCACTGTTCGAACCCCATCTGCTCGCCCTTGCGGACAATTTCGAGAACTCGATTGTCCCTGGCGTCGAGCCGTTCACGGAGTTTCTTGTTTGCTTCCTGCCAGTCCTCGGTGAAGGTTGATTCCCGGATGCGCTTCCCGCTTCGATCGAAGTAACACATCCACAGAATTTTTGTATTGGGTCGCCGGTAGACGACACCGTCGTGCTCTCTAGGTCTTGCCATCTCCCACCTCTTGTTTGAAGGTTGCGCGGAAAGGCACGAGATCCGCTCGCAGGAAGCGGATGTTTCGTCCCATCACGCGGAGGTGGGGAATCTGCTTTCGCTCCACCCAAAGATACACGGTCTGGACACTCACGCCGAGGTAAATTGCCGCCTGTTGCACGGTGAGAGGAAGTTCCTCGCGAACGAACGGCAATCCTAGATCTATGGTGTCGCTTGCGGCGTTCGGCTGGATTTGTTTGGAACTCATAGGGCTCTTCATAAGCGGGATTGCTCCTTGTGTCAAAACGAAGATTGGAAATAGAGACGGGACCCCGTGGTGATATGCGCACCTGCTTTCTGTGCCTAAATGGAGTTCGGGAGATGATGCAGAAAACTTGGGGGGCCTTCTCTAAGCAGGTCAACAAGTTTGGCTAGGGGAACCTGGGCGGTGTTTTCTCGCGACTCTTACTCTTCGTCGCTGAGGATTCGAACTTGTACGCAGCGGTTTTCGCAGAGCCAATTCCGGTTTGCCTGAGCCACCAGACTCACGGCATGCGGCCGCGACGTGGAATTGCCCGCTTCGAGGCGGTCAGAAGCTGCGCAAGAGAAAATCTCTTGCGTTCCCCAGCACTTTGTCACGCATCGCGGGATCCGGTAGCAAGCGGGCAATCTCCACTGCCCCGATCATTGCCGAAAAAATCGCAAAGAAAGCACGCTCTTTATCCGCGGTTCGCCGGCCAGTCATAAACGGCAGCATGCGGCTCTTGTAGTTCACTAGTTCCCCCACTATCTGAGGCTTCATCCTCTTATCTACCCGCGCCAATTCGGGCGCAAGTGTCGCCAGGGGACAACCGTGCTCGGGATGTTCACACATTTCCGGGCGCAGGTAGGTTTTCACAATTGTGGTCCGCAAAAACCTCGTGCAGCCGACGAAATGCACGGGGTTCGGTGCAAATGGCGAGGATTTTCTTAAGTTGTGTTCAGGAGCTGAAGTGTCTGTGCGAAGCTGAGTGGTCATGTTCTCGTCCCACCTCACTCCTTGCCGTAATCTTTGCTCCGCTTTCTCCACTATGGGGGAATTGCTCCGGGACGGCCTCCAGTTCTTGGCCACGATTTCACGCTCGCGGGCGGCTTTGGCCGCCGAGATCTTGTTCCTGCGAAAGCAGCTCGCCTACTACGAAGACCATCGGATCCGACCGCGTCCACTCCGCGACGCCTCCCGGTTGTGCCTGTTGTTTTGGTCTCGCCTGTTCGAGGAGCGCATCGCTGATGAACTGTCCTTAAAACTCGGCATCTATGTTTCCCCACGAACGATCCGCAAGTATTGGCCGCAGCTACCGGGGATGGGCAGCGGACGCCGGCGAACCCCGTCTCCAGCTTGGAAGACCTTTGTCCGCAATCATGCTCAGGGCATCGTGGCCTGCGATTTTCTGGTGGTGGTGACCGCTCGGTTCCGGATTCTGTTCGTGTTCGTGGCCCTGGAGATCGGAAGCCGCCGTATTCTGCATTGCAATGTGACGGCTCATCCTACGGCGGAATGGACGCTCCAGCAATTGCGGGACGCCATTCCGAGCGACCATCCCTATCAGTTCCTCATCCACGACCGCGATACGATCTTTTCGTCGGAGTGGGACGCGCAAGTGAAAAGCACCTTCGGACTCAGAGTATGGCGTACGCCGGTCCGGGCACCTCATGCGAATGCCTATTGTGAACGATTGATGGGAACGGTACGACGAGCGTGCCTGGATTTCATGATCCCGCTCCACGAACGACAACTCCGTGGAACCCTGCGGTCCTGGGTGACTCACTATAATAAAGGACGCCCACATTCGAGCCTGGGTCCAGGAACCCCTGAGCCGACGCCAACGCGACGCCTTTCGGAGCTGCATCCGAGACATCGACTGCCTCGGGATTGTCGGATCACAGTTGAGGACATCTTGGGCGGTTTGCATCATGAATATCAGCTGGAAAAGTGTGTTGCCTGATGCTGTACGAGGTTTCTGCGGAGCACAGCAGGCCCGAATCGATGGGATCGGGAATGGTCACGATCAGGAAATTCAAGGTTGCGCCCTCGAGCACATCAGCCTTCTTGTCCTTGTCCCATAAGTACTTGTCATCTTTGTCAATCGGAACTTTGAAGAACCTGCGCACAGCGTTTCCTCCGCGGGACCATTCCTCTTTCTTATTGGGAGTATTCCCGGGCAGCTTGCTTCCTGTGTTTGCGGTTGCCGGGCGAGAAAAGGGCGACGCCGGTTCGGACACACGTCGCCGAATGGCCACGGGATAAAACAGTGCCATTGCCGCAAGCAGCGGGACGAAGACGGAAGTGCCACGTCGATTCATCACACCTCCCACGCGCATGTCATACGGAAAAGGTCAACAACAACCGGATTATGATCGCTTGTTAGAGTTGACCGTGACGAGTATGTAAGAGCGATGAGCCTCTTAACAAATGGTGCGAAAGCAGTGTGATTCGTTTCACATGCTGACAGTTCTTCGGGGTTGCTCCTAGCATCGAGCCATCCAAGTCCAATAGCCAAATCGTCGGTTGTTCTGGATCACGAGACTTGGCCAGGAGAAAAGCCTTGACCCGTCCGGCCCGCGCATTCGATGCCCGAAGTGCGGTTGGGTCGCCCGTTCCCTTGGTTTTTCTCGTCGCTCTTTTCTGGCAGAAATCGGTGTGGTGCTTCGGACGATTCTGCTTCTGAGGGAACGCAGTGAATAATGCTCGTTCTCGGTTCGAGGGAGCAATCGTAATGGCTAGTTCGTGGTCCCCCTTACAACCCGGTAGCCATTCCCAATCCTTGCAGACGCAACTAGTCTGAAATCGAACAGTACTCGGGGAGGGCTGTTCAAACGAACGCCTCATGATGGGGCGTTTCGTTCTTTACCCCACCCTCTTAAACGATCCACGGGGGAGTGCTTCTTGCATGCGCAATGTGGGTAGTGGCATTCGTCTACATGCGGACGTTGCCACCTCGTTTGAAGAGTCTTCCGGTAGCGTGGCTTGCAGTTCTCTCCGGTATGTTCTGCAACGCGATTGTCACGGTCGCGAACGGCGGTTTTATGCCTGTCCATGGCATACCATCAGGCTACAAACCGCTGCTGGCAACGTGGGTCCCAGCAGGGACTGCCAACTCCCTTCGGTTTCTTGCCGATCAGCACTCTCTCTACTATTTCAGTATTGGGGATGTTCTCATCATTAGCGGTACGTTGCTTTGGTTTTTGGGGCCGTGGGTACTTTGTTCATTCACACGATTACGACCTCAATATGTGGAACGTCGAGTTATCCCTGGGCTTAATTAGTGAAGGTAAAGAAGCTTTCGGTAGTCGATTTGACAGCGGGGATACATTTCCTCTCGGCGCTTCCAGTCTCCGAACCTCATTTGCGTGATTCGTGAGAATAGTCGAAGACTCACGAGCACCAAATGCAATAAACTCGTACCCCACGCCCCGGACGGTGACGATCAATTTAGGGTGCTTGGCATCCTGCTCTAGTTTTTGACGAAGGTAGCCAACATGAACATCCACAGTCCGCGTGAATGCTATGCGGTCATAACCCCAGGCTGAGCGCAGGAGTTCGTTACGAGAGAGAGGTCTTCCGGCCCTTTCAATGAAATGACGAAGAAGCTGAAACTCTAGCTCTGTGAGACAAACCGCTTTGCCGCTTCGCGTGAGCTGGCGTCGCCTGACATCGACTCGGAGCGGGCCAAATTTATGAACATCCTTATGATGCAGAATACGGCCCAGTTCCACGAGGATCGCCATCCGCCGTTCCGGGTCCGATTCACTCGCGGCTTCGAGGCAGAGTTCTCGCCACTCGGGCGTCCGCGTCTCTGACATGCTTATTCTCCTAGTCCACAGCAAACAACGAACCGGGAGTTTGTCGCCCGCGGATCGGGTCTGGCCTAGAAATAAGGAGTTCCGCAACGCCTGCTCCTAGCAGGCGTCAAGGGTGATTGAGCGGCTTCCCACTGGTGCAATGCTTCCCTCACCGACCACCCCACTTGGAGTTTCTCTGTGCAATTATCTGAACACAACGTGGATTCTCATCCCACCAGGAAAGCTCCTAGGAATTCACCCCGCTTGGTGCTCTCTCTGTGGAGGGGGCCCGGGCTGGGATACATTGGCGCGTCTAGCTATTGAACCGACACGTAAAGGATGATGCCTGCTGCCAAGAGCGAAAACGCGCACACCGCAATGATGATTACTTCAAACCAGTCGGTCCTTGGATCTCTGAGAAACACACGTCCCACGCTTGGAGGCAGCCTAGGACTCTCGGAGGTGAATGCATACTGGCAGACTTGCCAGCGGTTTTTACCCTACTCCCGCATACACACCCTCGATCTTGCGTGATCGTCTCTCGACACACGGGGTAGCGGCGGCAACCCTCGCTCCTCACAAAAGTTGAACCGGCCCGCTTCTCTTAACCTCTCTGTGCGGGACCGCGCGAAGGGCTCTCTGAACTCTCTCAGCGACGGGTGAGCCCCTTTTTCGAGATACGAGGCGGTGGCTAACGGTGAAAAGATACGATGGGATCGCGTAGGGTTTCCGACATTGTGAGAGTCATTACACTACTCAGTCGATGGACACAGTACGAATCGGGGAGTAGGGTGGAGACGTAATTCACAACCTATCTGCCGTGCTCTCGAAGCGACGGGCATCTTGTGAATCGCGATTCGCAGGAGGCCCGAAATGGCACCTAAAACACGTGGAGAATTGAAGGTAGAATTGGCGAAATTGCGGAAGCAGCATTACGAGGCAATGCAAATGCCACGTTCGGCGGTTTCACCCCCAAAGAGGAAGCCGCGCATCAGCAGCGCGCCCAACTAATCGCCTCGCTGGTCCAACAATTAGAGGCTCTGGACGAATAGTCACGCTTAATGATTTCCTCGCCGGCCTCTGCTATGAGCCTTCATCCTTTTGGGAATTTTCTGGGATGCCCAAAAGCCGCCGTTCTTTTTCCCGAAGCATCCGCTCAATCTTGAGACTCAATTCGTGGAATTTCGCTGCATCTTGCTCTTCCACTGCTTGTGTGCACAGAACAGTCCATTGCTCCAACTTCTGGCCTGTCACATGACCCCCGTGACGAACGTGGACGATTTTAGCAAGGTCTAAGCATTGGACGCGACGCCCCGGTTAGCTGCTCCGTGGCTCCTCAGGCGGTTCTGGTTCGGACGCCAACAGTTGCTCCAGTTCCTTCGCCAACATCACTACCCTTCTCGGGTCGCGCTCTTGCGCGATTAATCTGAGCAATTCGGCCATGCGGGCTTCGTCATCGGGCGTCATTGTTCCCAACGCTAGCAGTGGGAACGGGGCTGAGGGTAGACGACGAACGTAACGCTGTCTGTTACTACTGTGCATAAAACCACTCATGAAAGTTGCGCGGGTGGCTGGTGGCAATGCCGCTTAGGAAAGAGCAAAAGAGCGTCGTCGGTAAAGGGGTTTTTAGGTGGAAGCCAGAAATCCAAATTTGAGAGTGTTTGTCGGAGCAATGGGTCCCATCTCGTAAGAATCCCTACCCCCTCGGTGGATGTTAATACTTTCCCCAAATTGCAGTTGAGGACAATTCAGACGCGAACTCTCCGGACTGCGCAGCGAAAGCTATGACGTTCCACCTCTAAAACCCCTTACTGCCTTGAGAAAAACACGATGTAGTTGCGTGAGGCGAGCGTATCCCGCGAAAGCGAGTGCCCGACCGATTGCGACGAAAAACCTTTGTGCCCTCCCTCAGCAATGCCTGAACTTGCGCGACGGTCACTGAACCACGTCCGCGACTTCATTGCTGCGGATCTCGTGCATCGTGCGCCTCGGAAGCAGACGGCGTGTCCTTAGGGTCACCTTTAATTAATGGCTCGGTTACAGGAATTGGGCTCTTGACCAGATCAGTCTTGACTTCGACCTTCTGCTTGGGGAGCGGATTGATGTCTGTCTGGAAGGTCGTATAACCAGGAAGTGCGATCCGGATCTGATGTGTGCCTGGAACCACCTGCAGGCCTCTCCCTACGCCGCTTAACTCGCCCACATGGCCCACGAAGCGACCGTCTAGAAATACCGCGGCTCTGGACGGATTCACGCTAATCTTGATGGTGGCCAGTTCAGCGTCAGGAGGCATCGCCCCGGTAGCGGCCTTCACCATACTTACGCGAACGATGTGCGTCTGCCCCGGCTGGACGACCACTGTTTGGGTGGAATCCTGGTACCCGTTCTGACGCACCGAAATGGTATGCTCACCTGGCAGCAGCAGGACCTTCTTCGATCCCTGGAGTTCTTTCAGATAGCCGACGTACTGACCGTCAACCCAAACGCCGGAGGTTTTCTCGACATTCGTTTTCCCATCAAATTGAACCTCTCCCATCACGTCACTCTTCTGGGCGCTGGCACTGCCGGTCGGCAACGAAACAAGCGCCAAAACAAGAACCCACGCCAAGTACGGTTTCCTCTGTACTCGTTTCATGACTGCACCTCTTCTTTTCTCTTTTCTTCTGAAGAGGGAATAGAGCAGTGCTATGGCCAAAGCCACTAAGTCCTTTGTCAAGAGCAAGCCTTGTGAAGCGTCTAGATTCTCAAGACAGGAACAATCTTCACCTTTCGGGAAAATATACCAGGGCAGTTCTTGAGCAGGTCGATTGTGCCACTAGGCAGATGTTTTTTCTTAATGGAATTCGCTTCGAAGACCGACTTCGAATCTCCATCAAACTCGGTATGCGCAGCTAGGTAGTCACCGCGCAAGTCGCTTGACGTCTCCATGCATACAACACTAGTGAATCGATTCGTCGTCTGCCAAACCAAGAGACTTCGCCTTCTTTACGTCGCGAATCGCGGGTATTGAGCCCATCCAATCCGAGCCGTTAGGCTTTGATAAGCACCATGTTTTGCTCAACCCCTAAATAAATTGGAGCTGATCATGGCTACGAATACATTGTTCGCGACCGCCGGGCCAATTGAGCCGATGCTGGAGCACGAAATCCGCATCCGGGCGTATGAACTGTACGAACAACACGGAGCCAAAGATGGACACGCGCTCGATGACTGGCTTGAGGCCGAGTATGAGGTCCTACGCCAGCGGGGTGTTGTGGGACTCGCCCTGCCAAGCAAACGAGTGGTGTACCGATGATCGTGGGCCGTTATTGCGGAATATTCGAAGCTCGAAGTCTAGAGGACGCACTTGGCGCTACCTGTGGGCGCCAGCCAGTCTCCGATACTCCGATTCGGAATCTCACTATGTTCATCACATATTGAAAGGTGCGACTTATGCCGGGCATTCTTCTGCCCGTCTTGTCTTGCATTTCATGCTGCGCGCCATTCGTAGCTATTGCAAAGAGCACCTGAATCACCAATCGCTCAATCGCCTTCTAGATACGAAAAGCCGGCAACGCGGTGAACTCGTCATCGTTTCAGTGGCATTGAAACCACTATCTCATGGACATGGGTGCGCGGCATTATTTGTTTGACCCGACCATTGCTGAGTTATGCACTGGTTTCTTCCGTGCAAAACAATACGATTTGGGGATCCAAGTTACATCTCGATCAGACCTCAAACCTGGAGCTAGATGGCATTTTGGCGAACGACAGCGCCCCGTGGCTGGGTTAAGGGCATGCGCCCTCTATCCACAGGAAAAATGCAGGATCAAAGTTCACGCTTGGGCGAGAAACAATCCCGCCACTTTTCGAAGGACGACATTTGGGCGAGCCACAACGGTCTGGGGTACGCTTTCCATCCGCGGAGCTGCTCCCCGAGCTAGTAGTCCGGCCTGTACCTCCTATGCTGTCCGAAAGGCCTTCCGAATGAGTGTGTAAAGAGCGGCTCCCACGATTCCGGAATCGTCATTCAGCACGATCTTGACCGGGATGTCCTTGAGCAGTGGCTCCATGCGACCCTTGTCCAGAAATGATCGCAGAAAGATCGGATCCTTCATCTTGGGCAAGATTTTCGCAGCGATGCTGCCGCCGATGAAAATTCCGCCTGTAGACATATAGTTCAAGGCACAGTCGCCAGTCTGAGATCCGTAGATAGCGACAAAGATCGCGAGTGTCTGCTCGCAGATTGCCGCTTTGTTTTCCAATGCAACCTGCGAAATGAGAGCAGGAGCATCCTGCGAGTGGCTGAGTTGCTCACTCAGCCAATTGGGTTCCTCTGATTTCCTGGTGTCGCGAAGAAAATCGTAGACGTTCCTTATCCCTGGACCCGAGAGGACCCGCTCACAACTCACCCGACCGTACTTCTTCTGAAGGTACTGCAACAATTCGATTTCCAGATCGTTACTGGGCGCAAAGCTGCTATGCCCGCCCTCGCAAGCGAATGGATGGTGCCGGTGCCCATCCCAGAAGAGTCCTGCTACCCCCAGGCCAGTTCGCGCCGAGATTACCGCTCGATTCCCTTCCGCATCTTCCGACCCCGCGCTGAGCGTAACGAAATCCCTTGATTCCAGCGCATCGATGCCATACGCAAAGGCTTCCAGATCATTAATCAGACCCACCGATTTGAGTTTGAGCTGAGTGGCTAGTTCCCGCGAATCGATGACCCAGGAGAGATTGGAAATCTTGCTGCGCCCGCCCCGTACCGGACCGGCAACCCCAAAACACGCGTCGTGCACCGGGATTCCTTCCGTGCTCACAAATTGCACGATGATCTTGGGCAAGCTGCTTTCTTCCTGGCTCATATAGATTTTCTCGACCACCTTTTGTAGCTTGTTCCCCTCTGTCTCAAAGGCAGCCAGGCGAGTCCGAGTCGCACCGATCTCCCCTGCAAGGATCATGCTGGTATCTCCCTCCATTGACGTTCGTCACGTGCCATCAATTCATCGGCTTCTTTCGGGCCCCAGCTGCCGGCCGCATAGTTGGGAAATCTGCGCGGCGGTAATACTTTCCAGACATCCAAAATCGGATCGACCACTCCCCAACCTGCTTCAACCATGTCCGCGCGCTGGAACAGGGTCGCATCACCGATCATGCAGTCGTAGAGCAGCACCTCGTAGCCAGTGTGCGCATCGGCACCGAAATACTTGGAGTATTCAAAACTCATGTCTACCGATCCCACCCGGAGAATAGGACCAGGAATTTTGGCGCCAAAGCTTAGCGATATCGCTTCCGTAGGCTGAATCTGTATGACAAGTTGATTGGTGTGCAGTTTGCGAACGGGAGAGTTCTGGAAGATTGCGAAGGGAATGCGCTTGAAATGAATTGCGATTTCCGTGTGACGCTTCGCGAGCCGCTTTCCCGTCCGCAGATAAAACGGCACACCCGCCCATCTCCAATTGTCGATGTTCAGCTTCAGGGCAACGAATGTTTCCGTCCTTGACTCGGAGGAAACACCTGGCTCTGCGCGATACGAGGTCACTCGTTGCTCGGCGATCATACCTTCGCCGTATTGGCCGCGCACACTGCAATGCAGCACATCTTCAGAATCCAGGGGCTGAATGGCATGCAGGACCTTTGCCTGCTCATTGCGAACGGCATCGGCCTGAAAGGACACGGGAGATTCCATGGCGGTAAGGCTGAGGAGCTGCATCACGTGGTTGGGAACCATGTCACGGAGCGTGCCCGCATTATCGAAGTATCCGCCGCGTCGTTCCACTCCAACGGTCTCTGCATTCGTGATCTGGACATGGTCAATGTAGCGGCGGTTCCAGATGGGCTCAAAAATTGCGTTGTCGAAGCGAAAAACTAAAATGTTTTGCACTGTCTCTTTGCCCAAATAGTGATCAATTCGATAAATCTGCTTTTCGGCCAACACTTCTTTGATTTTTCGGTTCAAGGCCGTGGCAGACTGCAGATCGTTGCCAAAAGGCTTTTCGATCACGACACGGCGCCAGCGCCCCTGATCCTCCATCGAAAGGCCCGATCTCCCCAACTCCTGAACAATCTGCGCGAAAAACTTTGGCGCGGTGGCGAGATAAAAAAGGTAGTTCCCGTCGGTCTTGTATTCCCGATCTAGATCGCTGAGTCGGTCCGCGAGTACGGAATATGTGGTCGGCTCGGCAAAGTCCCCGCGTTGATACTGAAGCCGCCGCGTGAACTCTTCGCAGGCCTTAGTCCTTCGATCTTCAGCCCGCAAGAACTGAGTAACTTGTGACCGAAATTGTTCAAGGCTCAACTCGTCGTATGCGACACCTATGACCGCGAAGTTTCGAGGAAGCAGATTCAGTTTTACAAGGTTGTACAGTGCTGGAACCAGTTTACGCATGGTCAGGTCTCCAGCCCCGCCGAAGAGCACCATCGCACACGGCCCCGCAGCCTTTCCAAGCTGTTCGAATTGATTTTCCCGATTCGCTTGTGCCGGTGTTGACATCACGTCACCCTACCGAAGCCTTCGGATTGTTCTCGATTGTGGTACGCAAAAACTGGTCCACCCGCGAAAGCGCCGGTTTCGAGCCATGACCCACGGGCTTTCCGCCGGAGGCTTCAGAGATCGTTGTCTCAACAACGGATTTGACACAGCCCATAACAGCAGGATTCTACCGGATGAGTTATCGACCTGGAATCCCGCAAGCTGCCGCGCTTTCCGAATCTTGGCGGTGACTGACCAGTTTTTGCGCATGGCAGGGGGCTGCACGCGTCAATCGGCTTCGACCGGTGAATTTTGGGGCACCCAATCTGGGGCACCCATAACAAAATGAATGGGAGCGACGAGCAGGAATTACACGAGTTTATGCGGTTGAAGCACCACTCATATGGATTGAAAAATCGACACCTTGGCTGATTTTCTTTGTTTCGGGACCAGGGGGTTGGAGGTTCAAATCCTCTCTCCCCGACCATTCTTCAATCCCGTCATTGAATTAGCGAGCTTCCGATTTCCCGATTTCTACAACTTGGGTCAACTTGGGTCGAATAAGCAAGTCCTCGACCTTTTCTACCGTTCGATTCTTGTGCGAAACCGGCAACCGTTTTTGACGCCAATAAGAGTGCCCTCACCTCTTCTTGCCGTCCTTACGCGACTATTGGCATCCTGGCAGCTTGAAGCTGGCAATGCGAGTCTGCCATGGCCTGGTGTCAGCAGGCGTTCCGCTGACCTGGTAATACTCATTGACGTACCAAAACGTGCAATCATCCACTGGGTCGATATTCATCGAGGTGTAGTCACCCCAGCGAGAGTTGGTAGTAGTTTGCACGCCCGAGCCGTTGATGATCACACCTTCGCCCAGAGTCATCTGGCCTAAGGGGTCTCCGCTGAGGCGTCCCGTATACCGAATGCCAGGATACACATTCACTCCATTGACAACACTGAAGCCAGCGGCGATATCGCCTCTTCGATCCTGCGCGACGCTGCCCATCCAGCGGTGGACCCCATCATTGGGCGCGTAAGTGCCTTGCTGATAAAGGGAGTAAGTGCTTCCGGTTCTTCGAATTTCGTACCAACGCACCCCGGCCACACCCGGTAGAGCCTCTACCGACTGGTTAGTTACTAGCGCCTCGTAGTCTTTGAAGTTGCGGTACGCCAGGCGCCATGTGGGGCGCTGACGGTAGGAGAGGATGTCCAAGAAACGGCTCCCGTCTGTAATGCCCGGCTGCGGCAGGCAGTCACGTCCCGTCGCCGGGACCCCTGGCGTAGTGCTTGGAACGACGCCACAGGGGAAGATCGAGTCGAACGAAGCGACGGGCAATTGAGTGGCGAGGGTCAGAGACGCTATCGGAGTCGAACGCCACTTTACCGTCAGATTCCAGATGTTCAGCGCATCAAACGTTCCCCCGTACACGGCCGATGCGTTGTCGTCTTGAGTCCCGATGATTGGAATCGTGGCATCCTGCTTTGGCTTCTGCTTGCCATCAATACTCGCCGGCAGGAGCCCATCGCCAACGAGTGGCAGTATGGCGGGGTCATTCCCGTCAAGATAGAAGTGAACCGAGCGGGCGGGCAAGCCGTTGACCATTTTATTCTTCTCAAGCGCGTAAACACTTATGCCGTACTCTCCTGCGGAACCGAAATCGCGTGAAGTCAGGACGTAGGAGTCGGTCCACACTCCGTACTTGGGGTAGTCGGGAAAGAAGGTCGAACCGGTGCCTTGTTGAGCAGTAAGGAAAGCGTAGCGGTAGTACGCGCCTGTGGGATCTCCGGTTTGCGAGATGGCGACGCAGTTGTAGAAAGGCAGGCCGTTATAGGACCCATCTGCGTTCAATCCTCTGGCGGTAAGTTGCGAGAGTATCCAACGATCCACAAATTGATCGTAGAGTACGATCGGGTCGCCGGAGGGATCGGTGCAGTCAGGAATTGCGAACCCCGACCAGAGTGTCCCAGAGTCGACGGGGCCCAGGAGCAGATTACCCTGCTTGTCGAAGACCCCAAGCACCACATTGATCATCTCCACGTAATGGTTCGGTCCCACAGCGCCATCAGGATCGGGAGGATTTACGCGGAAGCCGAAAATGTTGAAGTTGTCTTCGTTACGCAACCCTTCAAAGTTAACCATGGTAGAGGGAATTGAGGGGCTAGCGAGCGCGGCAGCATTCAGTTGACTGGCAGTCTGCAATGCCCCGTCGCCGGTGTAGCCTTTGTCGCGTGCCACGGGTCCACGCTCCGGCCGGATTTCTCGATCGTGGGAGGGAGCAGCAATTTTCATTGGGGCCGACACTAGATCACTGAGCGCAAGAGATACGTCGAAGGCCACTGCATTTGAGAATTTAGGGGTAGGAGCTTTGAAGGTCGTCCGCCCGGCTTGGGAAAACGTGGATATCGCAAGCACGAGGGTCACACCAACGATCAGTGTGAATCGTTGGATGGAGACAACTGCACCATTCGTTTTCATTTGAAGACCTCCAAGGAATACGCGGTTGAGCGTCGTCTGCGCGATACGGATACCTCCTGTGCGCAGTGGGCTGGAGTCCCGACGAAGCGGCTCAGTCGAACCGAGGTAGGAGCGTTTAGGAAGGCTACGACCGACCAAAAAAAGTCTACGCCGGTAACCCCTCGTGTCAAGCAAAAATGGGGAGGGCAGATCGCGGATCTAGCTCGATAATTGGCGTAACATGTATGATCCGCTGCAAGTTTCGAAAATCGTCCGCTAGGGCCGACTATTGGGTGCAGTTCGATCCTAAACCGTTGAGAATGCCAGTTCAAAAGTACCGGTGCCCAGCAGAAAAGTTCGAAAATCGTCCGCTAGGGCCGACCATTCTTCTAGTGAATATGCGGGTCCCAGGGCGGCTAGGCAATTTGGCCGCCCCCGCAGCTTTTTGCTGTGCTACCAGTTTGCTACCGGAGAACCCCTTCCAAAAAAAGCTAGCGTTTAAGCCAACGGGAAGAGGCGGACAAATGATCTAGTGACTTCACTTCGTCGGCCGAAGCCGGTCAATCTCAACCATGATTTGATTGGCAAAGCGGATCGCGTCGGAGATGGCGCTGATGGTTGCCGGAACTCGGGGAGTAGCGGGAAACTGAGCAAGCTTTCGGGCTGCAAGAATTGCAGCTGCTATCAGCAGCACGCGAAACGGGGCCGCCATGGAGCCTGGTCGGCCTTCCGGGCACTGTCCCTGCCCTGTCCTGCTGTCTGCTTCGGTGACTCTTGCCTTCCCGCCCTTGCCCCCGATTTCGGAACGGCTCGCCTTGAACTGACCCATAGTTGGATCCCGGTAGGGATACCACTCACGTGATACCCCCCGGACGGACCCGGACGGGCGCTCATTAGCGCATCCGGTTCTTATCGCGGATGACTGGCGGCAAAGCGATCCGCGGGGTA
>Ga0075424_100002776_pt1 | contig 16165 bp, 12 predicted proteins | sample SoiMethybrSBSTD3_FD_75301 | JGI IMG/M metagenome (GOLD analysis project Ga0075424, IMG submission 75301) | Bulk soil microbial communities from a Populus tree surrounding site in Tennessee, USA - Soil MetaG P. TD hybrid SBSTD3 | ecosystem: Environmental > Terrestrial > Soil > Tree plantation...
AGTTCTTCGATGACGAGGTGCACGGTCGCTACAACGGCCGGGACTCTGCCAAGCGTCGCCGCGAGCAGTCCGAACTTGCACGCCAGGGGCCAGTTGAGTTGCGCGTGAACAACGGCGGGGCGCTGTGTAGCAATCGCGCTTACGAGCTGGGGAAGTCGTATCGGGAAATTCCGGTCGGTTACCCGTGGAACTGAGTCCACCTGTACGCCAGCCGAGCGGGCACCGTCGACGAGACGGGCGAGTCCGGGTTCGGGATGATGCAGCAACACGGGGCGCCACCGGCCGCGATCGAGCCCCGCCAGCAGTTGGAGGAGGACCTGCTCACTTCCGCCGAAGATGCTGCTGTCGACGTACTGCACTACAGTGCGGATCATGGGTCGAGCCCGAGTTCGCGGCAGGTCGCAGCCAACCGATCTACGAAGCCGGACCAGGAGTGATGCTCCGCCACGAACCCGCGCGCGCCGACGCCGAGCGAGCGGCGCGCCTCCGCATCGTTGAGAAGCGCGATGACGGCGATCGCAATGTCAGGGGCAGAACTCGCGACGCGGAGCGGCGCGTCGGGCGCCAGCCCTTCAGCGCCGAGCGGCGTGGTGACGACCGCTTTGCCGCGCGCGAGAGCCTGCAACAGCTTTACCCGCATCCCGCTGCCCCTTCGGAGAGGCGCCACCACGACGGCCGCGCGTTGGAGGAAGGGCGCGACGTCGGGAACGAACCCGGTCACAGTCACCCGCTCCGAGGCCAAGGCGCGGACGGCTCTGGGCGGGTCAGCACCTACGATCGTGAGATGAGCCGACCCGCGCTTCGCGCGAACGAGCGGGAAGATCTCCTCCACGAGCCAGCATGCGGCATCCACGTTGGGGCTGTGATGGAACCCGCCCACGAACACCAGCTCGTCCTCGCGCTCGGCCGTTGAATCGGTTGCAGGTTCGAGATCCACGCCAAACGGGTTTACTCTAACCCGCTCGGCGAGGTCGGGCGCGAGGCGGCGCAGGCCGGCCGCGTCGCGCTCCGTATACACCTGGAGCCGGTCGAACCGACGCCAGACGGTCCGTTGATAAGCGTGCCAGCGCCGGGCCTCCACACCCTCATCCGCAGAGCGGACATCGTTATCGGTGAGCACGGAGGGGATGCCCGCCGGATATCGGTACTGTCCCATCGCGCTGTCTTCAACCAGCACGATATCGAACCGACTGCCACGCGCTGCCTCGTCGAGCGCTGCTTGCATCGCAGGGTCCTGGAACTTGAGGGCCCGCATCGGATCGCTGCCCGAAGCCCACCGCGTTGTCAGGCGTGCCCGCCGCAGAAGCACGGCGAGTCCGTGGGCGGGACTGCGCCACACGTGGTGGAGGGTGATGCCGAGGCGCCTGAGGGTTTCCAACCCATCAGGATCGGAGGGGCTCGGGCCCGCGAAGGTGACGAGCGTGACGTCGTGGCGGCGGGCCAGCGTCGCGAGCTCGCCGAAGATGACCACTGCGCCGCCCGCGGTCGAGGCGGGGTGAGGCAGCAGAGGTGCCGCCATCAGGATGCGCATAGGATTCGGAATGCTGGGTGCCGGCGTGCGGCCGTGAACGCGATCACCCCGGCCGCACCGCGGCGAGCGGGTCTGCCTCGGGACGGCGGACGGCTTTCTGCCAGACAGCCATGTCTTCGGCGAGCCGCGAACGCGTGAGCGGGTCACCGGCGACGCGGAGCCGCAATGCGTCGCGGCACCAACGGAGGAGCATCGCCGCGCGGATCCCCAGTACCAGCAGGGCTGCGCGCAGCGGGCCATAGTGGCGTCGGTAAAACCGGATAGCGCTGCGCACCTTTTGCAGTGCCATAGCTCCGCGAAGTGGCGCGGTGCTCGCCGCGCCGCGATGGACGACATCGGTAACCGGTGCGAAGTGCACCTCCCACCCAGCCTCGCGAAAGCGCCAACAAAGGTCGGCCTCTTCCGCATACATGAAGTAGCCCTCGTCAAAGCCGCCGACGGCCTCGAACGGGCTTCGACGAATAGCCAGCGCGGCTCCCGTAACCCAGGGGACTGGGCGCGCCCGGTCGTGGGCCCAGTTGAGCAAGGCCCAGCTCGCACCGATGGCCGGGAGGCGTGCGATTGCACGGCCCAGAGCGCTTTTCTCGAGGACGGACCGAATCGTTCCCAGGGGTGGATGGCAAGACTGCTCCAACGCTCCGTCGGGGGCCAGAAGGCGCGGACCCACGATGGCAACCCGCGGATGCGCGTCAAGGTAGTCGCTGAGCGCGTCCACCGCTCCCGCGGCGAGCACGGTGTCGCTGTTCAGAAGGAGCAGGTAGGGCCAATCGTGTCGCCTGGCTCCAAGGTTTGCCGCCGCTCCATAGCCACGATTTGCTGGGTCGATCACAACCTCCACCTCGGGGAGCTGCAGGCGCACGAGATCGGGGCCGCCATCGGTCGATCCGTTGTCCACGAGCACGGTCGGGGGGGGAGAAGCAGCTGCCTGGCGAATCGATCGGAGACACGCCAGCAGGTCTTCGCGCGCGTTGAAGCTGACGACTACCACTCCCATGCGCGACATGCAGGCTCGTTGGTGGGGAACGGGCGGTAAGCTAGCGGGCCACCGGAATGAGGTACAGGCGCTGCGCTTGACAGCCGGGCGAGGATTCGGGCAGCTTCGGACCGGCGGTCGCACGAGTCGAGAGGCTGAGATCGCTCTTCCCAGTGGAGGCTTCGATTCGCAATTCCGCAGTCCCTATCCTCGCTTACCACGAGGTATCACCCGATCCGTACCCGCCCTTCCGCCGATACACGCTGAAGGTGAGCGAGTTCGCTCGCCAAGTGCGGTGGCTGTCGTCGCGCGGATACCAGGCGATCGACCTGGACACGCTGCTCCGGGCCCGAACGAGCGGAGACGCGCTTCCGGCCCGGCCGGTGCTGATCACCTTCGACGATGGCTTTCAATCCTGCGCGGATCATGCCGTGCCGGTTCTCCAGACATACGGATTTACGGCGACGTTCTTTCTCGTCGCGAGCCTGGTGGGAGATACCAGCCGCTGGATGACGGAGGCGAAAGTGACGCTGCCGCTGATGAGTTGGGAGCGTGCCCGGGCGCTCGCAAGGGCGGGCTTTCAGTTCGGCAGTCACACGCTCACGCACCCGCGCCTTCCGGAGCTCGACGCGACGCGTCGTCGAGTCGAACTTTGGGACTCGCGCCGCCGGCTGGAGGACGAGCTGAGTCGTCCGGTCCTGCACTTCGCCTATCCCTACGGCGCCTATGATGGGGACGTGCGGGCCAGCGTGGCCGACGCGGGCTATGCGACGGCCTGCGGCACGCGCTCGGGGTTGTCCGAGCCGGGCGAGGATCTTCTGGCGCTCCGCCGGGTGACCGTGCACGGGCATGACAGCTTGCTCGACTTTGCCTGCCGTCTGCGGACCGGTTTAGCGGCCGGAGAAAGGTTAGGGCATGTCATCAAAGGCGTCGCGCGGCGCCTTACGGGCCGAGCCGGGCCGGACGGCGACCGCGGGTTTGGTTAGACCGTCTCGCCTACGGGTCCAGTCCCGCAGCGGCTTGGTTCTTGCCAAGTTTGAGACGGAACTCGTCGCCAGTCGTATCGCCCCGCCCGGAGGATGACCCGTGGCTACTGAGCTTGTCCCCGCACCAGCGCCCGTCCTCCAGCCGGCGGCCCCGGCAGCCCGCGGTATCAGCATCATCATTCCCGCGTTCAACGAAGCTGCGACCATCGCTCAGGTTGTTCGGGCCGCGCGCGCACACTGCCCTGACGCCGAGGTGGTGGTCGTGGATGACGCGTCGACCGACGGCACTGCCGATGAGGCTGCGGGAGCAGGTGCCCGCGTCATCCGGCGACCCTACAACCTGGGAAACGGGGCCGGCGTGAAGACCGGCATACGAGCCGCGAGCGGCGATGTCATTTTGATCATCGATGGCGACGGCCAACACGATCCTGCGGACATCCCGCGACTCCTGGCACATGTAGGCACCTACGACCTGGTCATCGGCGAGCGGAGCCGCAGCAGCCAGCAGAACGCGGTTCGCTGGCTCGGAAACGTGGTGCTGAACCGGCTGGGCACCTACCTGGTGGGGATCGAGATGCGCGACCTCACCTCCGGCTTCCGAGCCATGCGCCGGGATGTGATCGCCGAGTTCCTCCACCTGCTGCCGAATCGATTTTCCTGGCCAACCACGAGTGCCCTGGCGTTTGCCAAGGCCGGATACCACGTCCGGTTCGTGCCGATCACCGTACACAAGAGGACCGCCGGCCGCAGCACCCAGGAGCTGCTACCCAACGGCATAAAGTTCACGCTGATCATCCTGCGCATCGCTACACTGTTCAGCCCGCTGCGGATCTTCTTCCCCATCTTTGTACTGCTCGAAGCTCTGGCGGTGACCGCCTACGTCTGGTCGATCGCCGAGGGAGGGCCCTGGCTGCACCTACCGCCTTCGACCGTAATGTTCTTTCTGGGCGGCATTGTGCTCTTTCTGTTCGGCCTCATCTCCGAGCAGATCGCCAGTTTGCGCTTTAAAGGACCCGAGCGCTGACGCCCAGTCGAGCTCGGAACCGATATGCCCGCTGGCTCCTGCGCCTGATCGGGCCTGCGATCCTCGCGTACTTCCTGGCGACCACCGACATCGGCAGCATCGTTTCCAACCTGCGCGGCCTGCGCTGGGTGCCGTTCCTGCTTTCGCTCGCGCTGTATCCACTCCTCGTCGCCGTGAAGGCCTGGCGGTGGAACCTGGTCGTGAGCGATCTGGGCCTGGAAGCGCCGCCGCTGGGTCACTCTATACGGCTGTACATGATCGGCATGTTCCTCAGCAGTACCACACCCGGGCAATCGGGCGACTTCGTGAAAGCGTGGTACTTGCGGGACAGAGGATTACCGCTGGCTGCGTCGCTCTTCAGCGTGCTGGTGGACCGGCTGCTCGACTTTCTGGTCATGGCGTTGCTGAGCCTGGTGGGGCTGGTTGCATTCGTCCATCTGTTTCCACAGCAGGCTCGAGGAGCGATCGAAGTTGCTACGGTCGGCTTCGCGGTCGCGATTGCGCTCGTGACGCCGGCACTGATGGATCGGCGTTCGCGCAACTGGCTCATGAGTCGTGCTGTCCGGCTGGTGCCCGCCAAGGTTGGCGGCAGGATCGAGCGCTGGCGGAATCAATTCGCCGCACTCGATATCCGGCCGGGGCTCGTGGCCGGCCTATTCGCCGGGACCTTGTGCGCGACTACCGTGACGATGGTGCGTCTCTGGCTTCTCTTTCGGGCGATGGAGGCAGCCATCCCGCTGGCCGCGATGGTAACGTCGATGGCGTTGATTTCCAACCTGCAGTCCCTGCCGATCAGCTTCTCGGGCGTTGGCGTGCGAGATGCGGTTCTGATTCCGGTGCTGGCATACTACGGCTACGGAGCCGAGAAGGCCCTGGCCCTGTCTGCGCTGGTCCTTCTCCTCAACATCGAGAACATCCTGCTGGGGTATCTGGTATCGCTGCGCCATCCCCTGGGGCCGGGAACCTCGACCAGGCCGCCAACTCGCTTCCCGCCCGTGACTGCCTGACTCAAGCCGCTGATGCCGAGGCGGGAGCGACGCATCGGTCGGCGACCTCGATCAGCACCAGAGCTCCGCGGTCGGCAATCACGCACCCGAGGCCGAGCAGCCGGCGTTCCTCTTCCGCGCCAAGCAGCACCTCGCGTCGGTCGAGGAGAATCCACTGCACGTGATAGCGAGCGATCACCGCGTGCCGTTCTTGGTCGGTGGCGTTTCCGAAGAACTGGTCCTGCGCCTTCCGGCGTTCCGCTTGGTCGGGGATCCAGTACACCGGATGCCGCCACGCCACGACACGGCCTCCACTGAGCGCGGGCACCAGGTAACTCGTGCGGGAGTCGGCAAGAACCACGTCGCCCGGGCGCACCGGGCCCAGGATGGCTTTGGCCTCGGGCCACACCTGCCGGTCAACTCGAATGATGCGGGGAAGGGGCGGCTTGTTTTGGGCAAAGAGAGCAAGCGCGGCCACGACAGAACCGGAAGGCACCAGCCAGGACCGGCCCTTCGCAACCCGTGACTCCCACCCGACCGCTGCGATCGCGAGCGCAATCTGAATGAAGACCACGATGTACGCGATCGTGCGCCCAAGCCCGTAACGACCGGTGATGCCACCGATTGCGTAGATGACCGCCAGCAACGCCACCAGGAGCACCAGCGGGTCGCGTCGATCGTCTCGGAGACGCCATAGCAGGACCGGCAACGCAAGAATGGCGGGCCAGATCTGACCCACAACTCCCTGATAGAAGACACCGCTCCAGCTGTGGAATTCGGGTGGCTGGTCGGCAAACAGCTTGAGCACCGGGAAGTAGGGCCACGTGAGGGCGAGAGCCACGCCTGCAGACACCGCTCCGAAAAGCAATCCGGCTGTGATCCAGAAACGTCGAGCTACCCGGGCCAAGAACAAGGCTGCCAGCCCGGCGAACAGCACCAAACCGGTGGGCGGGTGGGTAAGCATGCACACGGCGACGAGCAGCGAGATTGCCGCGAAGAGGCCAGTCCTCCCGGAGTCGAGCGCGTCCATCAGGACGGAGAGGCAGAGGAACATCGCAGCCGCAGCAAAGGTCGAAGGATAGGGTGCGTTGTAGCCCAGCATCCCGATGTGGAAGAATCCGCTCCACATCCAGACGTCCTTGCCCCACAGGAAGATGATGAAAAGAAGGGCATAGGGCGCAGCGGCGTCGCCGTGAGGAAGGCGCAGCAGGAAACGTCGAATGGCTAGGACCAGCAGGACCATATTGACCAGTCCTGCGATGGCCAGCATCGTCGTCGGCGCTGCGCCGGTCACTCGCGCAGCCAGGCCGACGGCAAGGTGGTATGGCGAGGCGTAGGCGTGCGGAGCATCGACTGCGAGCAGCGGATGTCTGGGCGCCAGCGGGCGCACCGAGAGCTCCCGTACCACAGCCGCATGCTCCCAGAAGTCGCTGGAGAAGTAGCCGCGCCACGCGTAGAGGGCGCAGAGCCCCAGGGCGCCGACGGCTACAGCCAGGAACCGAAGATGATCGCGCCGGCGCAGGCCGGCAGCGTCTACGTCGGGGACGTGCGAGTCGGGACGCGGATCGCGATCAGCTGCCACGCCAGGGCACTCCATCCGAAGGACAGCGGTACCAGAAGCGTTCGAACCATCCACCACTTGTGGATCGTGCTGTGGGTCTGGAACGCCAGGATCCAGGCGAGGACGATCGCACCGCCGGCGGCGAAGCCGAGAAGATCGCTGGTTGCCCACCGAACGCGCCGCCGCACTGCAATGAAGCCGGCGATCAACCAGGCAAGCGCAGAGGCAGCATATAAGACGATGGCGCCGGTATGGCTCCCATAGGTCAGCACGTATCCCTGACTCAGCACCGCTTCGACTGCCTTGGCGCTGGAGACGAGCAGCGGGTCCTTGGGTGACGACCATGTCTCACCGAAGTGCTTGAGGCTGGCACCCGGTGAGGGATTGATGTACCGGTGCAGGTATTCAGCAAACGTGCGCACGGCCTCCGGGCCGAAAATCACGACTGCCAACGCCTGCTTGATGGCGACGGTCAAGAGGGCGCCAAGCGCAAAGGCAAGCAAAGCCGCCAGAGCAAGACGCCGTGCCCTCACCGGATCATTCTCGGGCTCAGGTCTGAGCCGCTCGACCACGTATACGGTCGGCACGAGCAGCCCGGCTGCAGTCGGTAACAAGCCGGTCAGGAATTCAAGGTAGGCGACCCCAGCTCCGTAAACCGCGCAGAGGGGAACGAGCATCGACATGCTTCCCGCCCGTTTGCGCAAGGCCAGGAATCCAACAATGCCAAGGATGACGAATGCGTCTCCCGGTCCGTGCGTCAGTGACTGACCGAAGTAGGGAACCCCCCAGAAGAGCGCACCGGTCAGCGCGATGCTGGCCGACACCGCCAGGAGCAGGCGTTGGTGGAGTCCGGTGGCAATGACCAGCAGGGCCAGAGCGGCATACACGGTCAGCTTGAGGACCGTGCGAACGTTGCCCAGATCCATTACCCAGAGCAGCGCTGCGCTGATGGGGTTATAGCCGTGCCAGTAGCGGGTGTACCGATACACCAAGTAGGAGGCGGTGTTTGGCCCTTCGGTTACCAGCGTGCGCAGCGTCGGGCAGCGATCCGTTTCCCCTCGGTTCCGATTGTACATCAGCGGCCCTACGGCGGCGGCCCACCGATGGTCGTCCGCGTTGGAGATCATTTGAAGAACTGAACAATCGTGATACTGATTGAAGCCGCGGTGGCTTTCCAACCAGGGCCAGTCGTTGTCGATCAGCTCGCCGGATGTGAATGCATCACGGATGCGCTGATCCAGGTGCTCGCGCGGCAGCCAAGCGGCCCATAAAGCGAGCAGGAGGAAGACGCCGTTCTGCAGGAAAATGATGGCGGTCGCCATCATCCAGGGACGCCACGCGCCGAAGCGAGTCTGCACTCGAGAGGGCCTTTCGAGCGGGGAAGGTGGGGTAAGTGCCGGGCGCGCGTTCAGTAGCTGACGGCTTTCACTTTCGCCTGATAGATCGATCTGCGCCGTTCCCCCGACAAGAACTTGTCGGCGAGCAAGAACCCCATTTCGATCGAGTTGTCCGAATTGTTGTACTGGAACACACCGGTGCGGCCGAGCAAGGAGACGTGCTCCTGCTCGAGGAATCCCACGATGGTGTCGAGCTTGGTCTTATACGCCAGGTCGTAGTAGGGATACGCCTCGCGTACTCGGAACACGTACGTGTCTGCCACGTCCGCCCGATCGAGGTAACCCACCCGCTCGGCATCATGGAGCACGCGCTCGGACAGCTCGGCGTCGGAGGCGTTCCACAGGGAGCCCGGATCGTCCGCAAAGACCGTGATGTCGAAGCACAACGAGGTCTTACCCGGCGGGCACATGTTCGGTGACCAGTTGGCGAACTCTACCGCCCGATTGAAAATGACGTCGGGGTCGGGAAAGTAGAGCCAGTGATCGTTGGAGAGGCGAGAACGGTTGAGAAAGACGTACACGAAGATGATGTCCATGTATCGCAGCCCATCGAGGGCCTGCTCCACGGCGGCGCTTTTGCGCTCCTGGAGGGCGTATAGCGCATGCAGCGGGATGGTCGAAATCAGGTGTTCGAACCGTACAGTCTGTTCCCGCCCCAGCCGCGAATAGGTCACCGTCCGATCGCCCACCGAGACATTGGTGATCGTGACGCCGGTCTCGATCGCCGTGCCGTGGCTGACGGCGCTCGCGGCGAGCGCGTCCGGCATCTCCTGTATGCCACGGAGGGGGTAGTAGAACGGACCCCCGTCGGGAGCCAGACTGTCGTCTTCCAGGTTGTAGCTGCTGAAGTCCAGGCGTAGCAGCTTGGTCACGATCCGCTTCAGCAGTCGCTTCAGGTTCTCGCCCTGAAATCGTTGCTCAGCCCAGTCGGCCGAGATGTCGGCCGGATCGGTGTGCCAGATCTTGGAGGTGTAGGGCCGGCACATGATCTGATACAACCGCCGGCCGTAGAGGTGCACGAACCAGTCCTTATATGACACCAGCCGGGGCTTGCGAAACTTCTTGGTGATCAGGTTCCAGCCGAACGAGAGGCCGGCCATGAGGCTGTCCTTGAGCGGCATGGCGCGCAACAGGTTCTGCAGCTCGAAGGGGTACTTGAGAAACTTGCCGAACAAGTAGATCCGGCTCTTCTTGATATGCCGGTTCATGGTCAGCCCTGGCAGGGCCAGGATTTCCTCGAGAAGAGCGCGGTTATTGGTGTGGAAGCGATGGGCGCAGAAGTCGAGATAGAAGCCGTTATGGCTCAGCGTCCGCGACAGGCCGCCGACCACGGCTTCGCGCTCGAGCACCAGCACCGAATGCCCGTGCTCGCTCATCCGCTTGGCGAAGCCAAGCCCCGAAACGCCCCCGCCCAGGACGACGAAATCAACGCGTCGCATCGAGGTCCCTCTTGTACACCTCAGTGTATTCCGCGAGGCAGGTCCGCCAATCGCGCATCCGGTTCAGGCGCCGAGCATTGAGCTTGAGGTTGACCAGCCGCTCCGACGGCGGTCGAGGCGCGAAGTAGGTGCCCTGGTAGTAATCGGATGGAACCTTGGTCACCATCACCGTATTCGCGAGTCCCAGCAGGCGGACGAATTCAACCGCTACGTCGTAGCGACTCCCGCCACCTTCGCAGACGTGGTTGTAGACGCCGTAGTACGGCGTGGTGAGCAGGAACGCCGCGGAACGTGCAAAGTCCACCGTGTATGTCGGAGTGCCGAACTTGTCGTCCACTACGCGCAACTCCCGGGCTCCGCCTTTGATCTGCCGATAGATCTTGTTGATGAACTTCTTGTCCTTGCTCGGTCCTCCGCCCATCATCCACCCCGCACGCAGACAGAAGTACTTGGGGACGTGCGTTTCCACGAATCGCTCACCGTGATACTTGGCCCGACCATACTGACTCAGCGGGTTGGGCTGGTCGAAGTCGTGGAACTCCTCCTTCTCACCAGCGTAGATGCCTGCAGTGCTGATATAGAGCATCGTCGCGTCATGGCGCCGAGCCAGAAGTGCCACGTTTTCCACTCCGAGGGCGTTGGTCTTCCAGCAGTCGTCCGAATGCGTCTCGCAATACTCCAGATCGGTCAGCGCCGCGAGGTGAAGGACGATCGTCGGCCGCACGGTCGCGAACGCTCGCTCGCAATCGGTCACCTCTCGCACATCGAGGGGCGAAAGCCAGGGCTCGTTCACCACGAGGTCTGTGGCGGTGACGTGCCGGTAGCTCTGGCAAAACGTGTGATACATCGCATCGCCCAGCATGCCGCCGGCCCCAGTGATCAGTACCCTGTCGGCGGCGTTGGGACCTGCCGCTGCAGGTGCGGGCGTAGGGCCGCTCATGCGGGGCTCAACCGGGGCGTGACAATGCCGGCTTCCTCGATCGTGCGAGCGCCCATGAAACAGGCAAACAGCATGCTAGGCCAGAGCTGGAGCAGCAGGCGGTTAATCGACCGGATGTTGGTGTCCAGCAAGGGAGCGGGCGCAGTGAGCAACACCGCCGCGTACCCTGCCAGCATGAGGCCGATGACGATCACTGCGACCCGGGCATCGCGGCTAGCTGGTTCAACCTGTGTGCTACCAACGGCGAGCAGGTAGGCTGCGAGCAACACTACGAGCAGGCCCTTGGCCCCAACCTCCAGCACAGCCTGGGTGAAACCCGTGAGAATCTGGACGTACCGCCCGGCGTCGAAGAGACGCTCCGCGCTTTGTCGGAGTCCATGATCGGACAAGAGGTCGTTGGCGGGCGCGAGGTTGATCTTGAAGAAGGCCAGCAGCAGGACCGCCGGTCCCAGGCCGATCGCGAAGCTCCGCAGCGTGGCGAGTGCCGTACGCCAGCCAAGGGCTGGCCCCATCACCAGGCCATACGCTATCACCAGAGCGAGGACGAAAAGGGTGCCCTCGTTCTTGGTCCAGGCCGAGAGTCCTGCCGCAACCCCAGCCATCATCACCAATCGAGATCGGTTCGATTCGGAAAGCTCGCCGAGCGACAGCAGCGCAAGCGTCGCCAGAAAGAAAAAGCTGAGCGGGATATCGGCGTACTGCGACGCACCCTGGAGGATGTAGAACTTCGTGCCGAGCAGAACCAGTGCGGCGAGAACACCCTGAGTGCGGGACCGAAGGGAGGCAACCGCAGAATACAGGAGCCCGATGGTGGCGAAGGTAAAGAGCATGGCCACCGCACCGGGCGCGAACGTCGTCTCCTGTCCCGCATAGGTCCAGACGCGGGCAACGCTCCCGGGGACGAGCAGGGGATAATCCGGATGCGACCACGCGGGGAGGCCGGTCAGGACCTCACGCCATTGCTCGCCGCCGCGGAAGAGGGCTCGGGCGTGCATGTTCCACGTCATCCAGGCGTCCCACGCCCCTTGCCGATTGGTCATCCACTCGGCGACAAAGGCAATGACGGCGCATGCGACGCTCAGTGACAGGACCAGGCTGAGCACCGGGCGACCGACTTGGGAAGAGCGATCAAGATATTGCGAGGGCCGGCGGTTCCGGCTGCGCCCAACGAAAGCACCAACCGCGAGCAACACCAGCAATACCGACTCGGCGTAGGGGAATGCTGCGGCCGGCGCGCCGAACAGCAGCCATACCACGAAGAGTGACGAGCTGACCCCGAGGCCGATGCCGATCGCAAGGCAGGTCAGCACCGACCGACCCCGACCCGTCGTCGCGGTCCTCCCCCACCCCAGGCACAGCAGTGTGAGCAGGCCGATCAGCCAGACCGCTGCCAGCGACAGCGCGAGCCTCACTGTGCCTGGGATCGGAACAGCATGACGCCGTTCCCGTAGTCGCGGATCAAGCTGAGTCCGGCGGTCGCGTTGCTGTCGGGGCTCCCCGGAGCCGCGAAGTTACCCACTACAAGACCAGCTTGTGTGTCGGAAAGAACAATCGTCGGCAGGAGCGCATACTGCGTCAGCAGATATCGCTTGAACGCGAGCCGCGGGGCGTCGAGCCCCTCTCCCGGCCCGATGTCGCGGTCGGTGACATATCCCACGCGCGCTACCCGAGGGAGGTCCGGTCGAAGATCACGAAAGCGGGCCTCGTAGCTCGTGATGGCATCGCGGCTGGGGAGCTGGCGTAGCGCGTGAACGGCGCGGCCAAGAAGGCGCACGCTGGACCCCAGGGCGAACAACACGAGGCAGGCGAGCGCCAGCGCGGCAAGTGCAGTCCGACGAGTCGCCTGTGCACCGCTTTCTCGCAGAGCCGACGTTGCTCCCAGCCAGAAGAAGTAGTCGAGAGCCAGAGTGTAGTAGTGATGAAGGCGTCGGTGCTGCCGGCGCTCGAGCCACGCCATCGCTGCCACCAGGCGCTCCGGAAACCGGGGAAAAAGCCCGCTCAGCCACAGGAACAGGGAACGGGCCAATCGCCACCGGTACGGTCCCTCATCGTACGAGTTCAGCCTGAGACCGGAGGCGATCTCCGGATGCTTGCGAGCGAACAACACGGCAGTGTGCCCACGATCGACGCAATCCCGGGCGAGGCCCGCAAAGGTCTTGTCGTATTGCTGGTACGCGATCGCGTCCGGACTGTACCCAAACTCGACGCCGGCTTTGGCCAGCCGAAACGCAAGCTCGTAATCTTCGTGGCCGTAGAGCTTGAAGGTCTCATCCAAACCACCGACCTGGCGCAGGGCCTCGCGCTGCAATGACAGGTTGCCGGTGTAGACGTCCCGAAAGCCAAGACGATATCCCGGCTGACCCAGTCGTGCGAGCAAAGCATTCGTTGCGTCGCGCCGATAGCTCACAATCGGCGCGGAGGATGAGTCGGCCGGGATGGGAACCGGCCCGACGACGGCTCGGCGAGACCCGGCGGGATGAGCGTCGAGGTGAGCCTGGAGGAAGCCGGGTACCGGCTCCATGTCGTCGTCCAGGAACACGATCAGCTCCCCATTCGCCAGACGGGTGCCCGCGTTGCGCGCCGCAGCCCTTCCCTGGTTGGGCTGCCAGATGGCGGTGAGCCGAAACGGGGCCTGGAACCCGTCCAGCATCTCCTTGGTCCCGTCGTCCGACCCGTCGATCGGGACAATCACCTCGAACTCCGTCGCCGGCAGCGTCTGGCGGCCGAGTGCATCCAGCGCCCGCTGGATGGATGTGCGTCGCTGGTAGGTTGGGATGACGACGCTGATGCGGACCGTGCCGCTCATTCGGCGGGCTCCGCAACCTCGTTGCGCGGCTTCACAGCCGTGATCGTAATGAGAAACTCGTAGTCCGGGTCCCGATAATCGAGCTCGTCGGCGCGAAGTTCCTCCGCGGCAAGGCCGTGCAGAAACGCAGTGGTCGCGAGCACGTTACCGAAGGCTTCGACTCGGACGCTCGGAGCCGGGAACACCTCCTCAAACAGCAGGCGCACCGACAATGTCGTGAAACTCCAGTAGTGACCCCAGCGTTGCATGTCCCGCCGGCTGATCTGCGTGATGCCGCCGACGGTGGCGAGAATGGTCCCACCCGGCTTCAGGATCCGATAGAGGGTCCGCATTACCGCGTGAATGTCATAGATGAAAGGCAACGTCTGCGTCAGGATGATGCTGTCGAACCGATCCGACGGAATGTGGCCGGCATCCGTGAGGTCCGCGACGATGGTCGCACGCGGATTGGTCGGATTCACGTGTAGGACATCGCTCCGGGCGACCCGGCTATTCCCGAACCTGCGGGTGTAGCGGTCGTCGTCCAGCTCCAGCACATGCCCGTTGATGCACTCCGCGTTCCGCGCCAGGAACTGCTCGATGTAGTAGCGATCGATCGGCGTTCCCCGGTCGCGGCCGAGATTACGGCTGACCGGCGTCACTCGGCGAAGCTCGCCGAACTGTACCGACCCGAGCCGAGGTCGATGCCGGCGGCGTTCCCATTGGGCTCGGAGCCAGCGATGAGTGCGGGCGGGTAGCATGCGCCTCGCCGCCTTCTTGACAATGCCCCTTATACGCTTGACCGAGAATTGGCTTCCCGCATTCCGGAGCGCGTGGCGGACCGGGTGGTTGTAGGGCAGGAAAGCCTTGCTCAGCGCATCTCGAATTTCGTCGGAGTCGACTCCTTGTTGTGCGAGATACTGTTCGAGCCAGCGCAGATAGAAAAGCCTCGCTCCCCGGGTCCGGCCCGTGTTGGTCATGATCGAGAGCAGCGAGTTCTCGTGCCGCCGGTAACGGCTCCAGCACTCGGTCGCGACAAAAACCGACTCGCGGAGCTGGACCTTTGCCAGGAAGGCATCATCCTCGAAGGTCTGAACCGGGCCCACGAAGGATTCCTCAAAACCGCCCACTCGGTCCAAGGCCTCGCGCCGAATGAGGATGGTTGAGGGGTTGGCCACGAAGGTCCCTCGGGTCAGGGACGACAGCAGAAGGGCAGGGGGCCGGATCAGACCTGCGGGCGAGATGCGAAGATCCTTGACGAAGTCTCGCGCGATATCCTCCGCCTTGCCCGTCCAGCTATACCAGAATAGGGAAGGCCCGCAAACCATCGCCGCATTGCGCTCCGATTCCAGGATGGCCAACTGTCGCGCAAGCTTGTTGGAGACCCACACATCATCAGCGTCGAGAAAGGCGATGTACCCGCCGCGGCCCTGGCGAACTCCGAGGTTACGCGAGGCCGCTACGCCGCGATTCTGATGGTGCTCGTGCTCGAAATAGCGGAGCTTCTCGGGCAATCGCTCCACGTATTGCAGAGCGATTTGGGTGCTCCCGTCGGTGGAGCCATCATCGACGAGCAGGAGCTCCCAGTCGGCGAAGGTCTGGTCCAGGACGCTGCGAATTGCTTCTTCAATGAAAGGCTTGGCGTTCCAGAATGGAACCACGACCGAGACTCGAGGATTCCCCGTTACAGGCCCTGGGTCCACGCTGCCGCCCTGGTTCGTTGGATGCGCCATCTCTCCTGTCCGGGCCGCCGCCGACAGACGACAACAGGAGTGTCGCCTCTGCCTGACAACCCGCCTGTAGCCAGCGGGGGCCTATGGATGTCAGGAGCGAACTGCCGGCTCACGGGCCGCTTGCTCCGGGTCGTGGGACGGCGATCGTCTGCGCAATCCCCGGACCAGTCGGCGCCCGAACGTGCGGGCCAAGAGCCCCCAGCCGCCAAGGCGCCAGGGTGCTTGCCCGATCGCCTGGAGCCCATAGTGCCACGCCGTCCCGTACTCGCCTCGCTCGAGCCCCTGGCGCCCGTAACCGAGGTACGTCTCCATTCGCGAGCGCCGGTCCACCGGCCGCCACGCGCTCAGCTCGATCTTCCGGGGCGGAATCCCGCGCCTGCGGCAGGCATCAAGCACCGCAGCCGCCGACCGCTCGAGCTGGAGCATTTGATGCCGCTCGCTGAACGACGCCGGGTGCTGTCGGTAGTTCATCAGCGGTTCGGCGAGATTCGCGAGCCGCCCGATTTCGGCCAGCCGCAGCCAGAGATCCAAATCCTCGGCCGGCTCGAATTCCGCGCGGTAACCGCCGACCGATTCGACCGCGCGTCGGCGCATCATCACGCTGGGGTGGTTCAGGACGCAGTCTCCGGCCAAGATTCTCTGCTGGATCTCATCGTTGTCGAGGCCGGGGTGCCCGTCGCGGAGAAATCGCCCGGCATCATCAATGAAGTGCACCGCGGTGCCGACGCAGACGACGGCAGGGTTCGCCCGGAGATATTCCATCTGGCGAGCCAGCCGCTCCGGCAGGGCCACGTCGTCGGCATCCATCCG
>Ga0075424_100002777_pt1 | contig 16164 bp, 14 predicted proteins | sample SoiMethybrSBSTD3_FD_75301 | JGI IMG/M metagenome (GOLD analysis project Ga0075424, IMG submission 75301) | Bulk soil microbial communities from a Populus tree surrounding site in Tennessee, USA - Soil MetaG P. TD hybrid SBSTD3 | ecosystem: Environmental > Terrestrial > Soil > Tree plantation...
CAAGGTGCCCTTCTACGGGACCGGCATCGTCTGCCTGGACGATGCGTCGATTCGCCGGATTCTCCCCCGCCTGCAGCGCAAGGTGGTCACTTACGGACTGACCGGAAATCCAGACCTGCACGCCGACCGGATCGAGTTCCGGGAGTTCACTTCCAGTTTCGAAGTGTCGCTGAAGGGTGAGCGCCTGGGCGCCATCAGCCTCAAGGTGCCCGGCCTTCACAGCATCAGCAACGCCCTGGCCGCGATCGGCGTGGGGCTCGAGCTGGACCTTCCCTTCGAGTGGATCGCTTCGCACCTCAGCCAGTTCCGGGGAGCGGATCGGCGCTTCCAGCTCAAAGGGCAATTCGACGACATTCTGGTCATTGACGATTACGGCCATCACCCGGCTGAAATTCAGGCCACCCTGCTCGCGGCCCGCAAGGGATGGGGCCGGCGGATCGTGGTCGTCTTCCAGCCACACCGGTTCTCCCGGGCAAAGGCCCTGCACCAGGAATTCGCGCGATCGTTCCGCGACTGCGACGTGCTGCTGGTCACCGACATCTACCCGGCCGGCGAGGCGCCTCTGCCGGGCGTTTCCGGCGAAAGCCTGACGGAGGCGATCCGGCGCGAGGGGCACCAGGACGTGACCCTGGTCCCGGAGCTGCAGGACGTGGCCGCGATTCTCGAGAAAAAGGTCCGCCCGGGTGACCTGCTGATCACCATGGGGGCCGGCTCTGTCTGGAAGGCGGGCGAGGAGTTCTTGAAGCGGGCCGGGTCCCGCACATGAGGGCCGGGGGTCGGGCGCTGCGAGCCTCGGTTGAGGAGGAGATCGTGTCGGGAGGATGGGCCGAGAAGGCCGGGGAAATCCTGGATGCGTCCCGAGTGCCCTATGAGCGGAACTTTCCGCTGGCGCGCCTGACCACGCTGGGAGTCGGGGGAGCCGCCGACTTTCTCCTGCGGCCTCTCGAGGTTCCTTCCCTGGCACAGGCCCTCGAGGGGCTCACGGATGAAGGAATCCCGGTGGTTTTCCTGGGAGCCGGATCCAACTTGCTGGTGAGCGATGCCGGGTTTCGAGGGGTGGTGGCCTGCCTGGCCGATCTGGCGGCCGAGCCCCAGGTGGTGGACGCCACGATTCGCGCCGAGGCAGGGGTGCGCCTCCCCTCCCTGGTTGCACGTCTCACACGCCTGGGACTCTCGGGTCTGGAGTGGGCAGAGGGCGTGCCCGGGTCGGTGGGCGGCTCGGTGCGCATGAACGCCGGGGCCTTCCAGGATTCCATGCAAAGCCGCGTGCGGGAAGTCACTCTCCTGGATCGCCACGGACGGGTCGATCGAAAGAGGGTGAGCGCGACGGACTTTGTATATCGCGCGGCTCCGTTCGTGGGCGACCGAGTGGTGGTGGACACCCTTTTCGAGCTCACTCCCCGCCCGGCGAAGGAAATCGAGGAAATCATCCGCCCGTTCCGGGAGCATCGCAAGCGAACCCAGCCCCAGGGAGTCCGCAGCTCTGGCTGCATCTGGAAGAATCCTCCCGGGAGCCATGCGGGGCGCCTCATCCAGGAAGCCGGCCTCAAAGGCACCGCCCGGGGTGGAGCGAAGATCTCCGAGGTCCACGGCAACTTCATCGTCAACACGGGTGGCGCCACTTTCGCCGACGTGATGTCCCTGGCCGATTTGATCCGGGAAACCGTGCTGAAGACCCATTCCGTCACCCTGGAGATGGAGGTGGTCGTTTGGTCATGAAGGGCGCGGTGGTCCCGTCCACGGACGAGCGCTTCCTGCGATTGACGCGCAACGAGCAGGTGCGCAAGCGTCGGCGCAATCGGAGCTTGCTCAGGGGCGCCACCTGGGTGGGGCTGCACCTGGGCGGCCTGGCCGTGGTGGCCCTGTCGGCCTGGGGCGGCTATCAATACCTGACCCATTCGGAGCGCTTCACCGTTCGGCAGGTGCTGGTGTCGGGCGCCTCGGCCGCTCCCGCTTCGCAGATCAAACAGGTCACCGACCGCAGCCTGGGCAAGAACATCTTCGCGGCGGATCTGGAGGAGCTGCAGCTGAAGCTCGAGGCGCAGCCTTGGATTCGCACCGCCACCGTCAAGCGGAGGATTCCCGACGCCCTGCTCATCCAGGTGGAGGAGCGCGTGCCCGAGGTGCTGGTCAAGATGGGCGGTTCTTTGTATCTGGCCGATGGGGAAGGCGTGCTCCTGGATCGCTTCGGGCCGCGCTACGCCGACTACGACTTCCCGATCCTGACGGGGCTGGATCGTTTCGGCCGCGAAACCCTCAAGCGGAAGATCAGCCTCGGTACGGCCTTCGTGAATTTTCTGTACCGCAGCCGCCCGGCGCTCGCCGATCAGGTGTCGGAAGTGGGCCTGGAAGCGGACGACAGCCTGGAGGTGCGGCTCAACGACGGCGGGGCGCCTCTGCGGGTGAGCCCGGATTCCTTCGAGCTGAATCTGGACAACTACCTGGCCGTGCGCAATTTCATCACGGCCAATTACGGCGACGTGCAGTACGTGGACCTGAGATGGAAGGATCGGATCACCATTCTGCCAGCAGCGAATAGGAGCACCCAGCATGGGGCGAAGTAACAGACACATCGTGGGTCTGGACATCGGAACCACCAAAGTCAGCGTGACCGTGGCCGAACCCAACGAGCATGGAGGCCTCGACATCGTCGGGTTCGGCACCTGCCCCTCGAAGGGCCTGCGGAAGGGGGTGGTGATCAACCTGGATGCCACCGTGGATTCGATCAAGTCGGCCGTGGAGGAGGCGGAGCTCATGGCCGGTGTGGCCGTGGAGCAGGCATTCGTCGGCATCGCCGGAGGCCACGTTCGTGGCTTCAACAGCCGCGGCGTGGTCACCATCGCCTCCAAGGACCATGAGATCACCCGCTCCGACGTGGCCCGGGTGCTGCACGCCGCCCGGGCGGTCTCCATTCCGCCGGATCGGGAGATTTTCCACGTCCTGCCCCAGGAATTCATCGTGGACGACCAGGACGGCATCGGCGATCCGGTAGGCATGACCGGCACTCGGCTTGAGGCCAATGTCTACATCGTCACCGGCTCGATCTCGGCGGTGCAGAACATCGTGAATTGCGTGAATCGCGCCGGCATCGAGGTGGAGGACACCGTTCTGGAGCAGCTGGCGGCGTCGGAAGCTACCCTCACCGCGGATGAGCGGGACATGGGCGTGGCCCTCATCGACATCGGGGGCGGCACCACCGACTTGGCGCTGCTGGAGCGGGGGGCCATCCGACACATCAGCATTCTTCCGACCGGGGGCGACCATTTCACCAACGACATCGCCGTGGGGCTGCGGACCCCGGTCCCGGAGGCCGAGCGAATCAAAAAGAAGTACGGCTGCGCGCTGCCGAGCCTGGTGAGCGAGGAGGACACCATCGAGGTTCCCAGCGTGGGCGGCCGGAAGTCACGCGTCCTCTCCCGCCAGATCCTCTGCGAGATCATCCAGCCCCGGGCGGAGGAGATCTTTTCCCTCATCAACGAGGAAATCGTCCGCACCGGCTTCGACAAGTCGATCAACGCCGGAGCGGTCCTCACCGGGGGCGGATCCATCATGGAGGGCATCCCCGAAATCGCCGAAGACGTGCTGGACATGCCCGTTCGCCGCGCTGCCCCGGCCAACATCGCGGGCCTCTCGGACGGCGTCAACAGCCCGCTCTTCAGCACGCCGGTGGGGCTGGTGCTCTTCGGCCACCGACACCGCACGCGGCGCGTCGAGATTCTGCCGCCCACCAACCCTTTCTTCATCGCCCGCGTCGGAGGGCGGGTCAGAACCTGGATACAGGAGCTGTTTTGAGCAGGAGAAGCGGCCTCCCCAAGGGGCCAGTTCAGAGTCGCCTTCCGGGCCTGGAAGCCCGCGAGGCCAACCGATCAGGGGGAGATGCAATGATTCGCATGGACGACACCAGCGCCCAGGACAAGAAGCCGACCTTGGCGTTCGCGGAAGCCAGGGAAGTGGGGGCCAACATCAAGGTGGTAGGGGTCGGGGGAGGCGGAGGCAACGCCGTCAACCGGATGATAGCCAACGGCCTCCTGGGAGTGGAGTTTATCGCCGCCAATACCGACTGCCAGGCGCTGCGCAGCGCCAAGGCGCCGCTGCGCCTGCAGATCGGATCCAAGCTCACCAAGGGACTGGGCGCCGGAGCCAATCCCGATGTGGGGCGCAACGCTGCCCTCGAAGACTCGGAGAAAATTCTGGAGCTGCTCACGGGCGCCGACATGGTGTTCATCACCGCGGGGCTGGGCGGCGGCACCGGCACCGGTGCAACGCCCATCATCGCGAACCTGGCGCAGGAGCTCGGAGCGCTGGTGGTTGCCGTGGTGACCAAGCCCTTCGCGTTCGAGGGGAAGCGCCGCAAGGAGCAGGCGGAGCAGGGCCTGCGCGAGCTGCAGGAGTGCGTTGACACGGTCATCGCCATTCCCAACGAGAAGCTGCTGGCCACCGTGGACAAGAAGATGGCGCTGAGCGCCGCGTTCCAGTACGCCGACGACATCCTGCGGCAGGCCGTGCAGGGGATCTCGGACCTGATCACCATTCCGGGGGAGATCAACCTCGATTTCGCGGACGTCAAGACCATCATGTCCGGCATGGGCATGGCCCTGATGGGGACGGGCATCGCGCGCGGCGAGAACCGGGCCATGGAGGCCTCACAGAAGGCCATCTCCTCGCCCTTGCTCGAGGACGCCGCTATCGACGGCGCCAAGGGGATTCTCATCAACATCACCGGCGGCCCCGATATGACGCTGCACGAGGTCTCCGAGGCCTCGACCCTGGTGCAGAAGACCGCGGATCCCGAGGCCAACATCATCTTCGGGACGGTGATCGATCCGAACATGACCGATGAGATGAAGGTCACGGTCATCGCCACCGGCTTCAAGGACCACTCGACGGCAACGGCAACCGTCGCCCGCGGCCGGGAGACCTTTACCACCCGCGATCGGGGCGGCTTCGAGCACCGGATTTCCGACACGCCCGCCTTTCTGCGCAAGCAGCAGCGCGAGGGCGGCAATCTCAGCTTCCCTCCGGCGGACGACTCGGCGGCGGTCCCGGCTTACGCCTCGCTCCAGGACGAGCTGGACATTCCGACGTTCCTGCGCAAACAGATGGATTGAGGCGGAAAAAGAGGTGCAGCCCGGCCTTTCGGGGGCCGGACGGGTGGGCCCTGGACGGGTCGCCGGCCCCCAGGCAGAGGGTAGCGGGGCGGTTGCCCGCGTGTCTCGCTCAAGGTGATTGCGCGCGGAGGGTCGGGCGCATAAAATGAGCGCCAACGACTCGCGCCCCGCCGGGGCGTGAGAGCGGGTCAACGCGACGGGGTGGAGCGGACCCTGCAGAATCTCTACCGAATCCTCGTAGTGGACCATGAGCCGGAAAACGTTCGGCGGCTGAGCGACTGGCTGCGTAACGACAGCTTCGTGGTCAGCACCGCCGCCGACGGTCCCGAGGCTCTGGAGAAGGTGCGCCGGGAAACTCCCGATCTCATCCTCCTGGATCGGGCGCTGCCGACCCTGTCGGGAGAGGCGGTGGCCCGGGAGCTCAAGCAGGACAGCCATCTGGGGATGATCCCCATCATCATGCTCACCAATGGCGGCCCGGCCCCCGCGGCCGATCTTCTGGATCAGGGCGTGGATGACCTCATCTCCGATCCGCACGACATCCACGAAGTTCGCTCCCGCATCCGCACGATGCTCAAGAAGCGCGATGTCTACCTGCAGCTCGAGCAGGCCAATCAAGAACTGAAAGTGGCCAACTCGCGCCTGCAGCAGCTCCTGGTGCACGACGAAAAGACGGCGTTGCTCAACTACCGGGCCTTCACCGTGCGCCTGCAGGAAGAGTTCCGCAGAGCCCGTCGCTACCGGGAATACCTCTCGCTCATGATGCTCGACCTGGACCATTACAAAAGCGTCAATGACCGGCACGGGCACATCACCGGCGATGAGGTCTTGCGGGAATTCGGTCGGATTCTCACCCGCAGCACTCGTGAAACCGATGTCGTGGCCCGCTACGGCGGCGACGAGTTCATCATCCTTCTTCCGGCCACTGCAGGCCCGCCCGCCTTCAAGCTGGGCGAGCGCATCCGCCACGCCATGGAATCGCACCGGTTCGTGCTGGAGGGAGACAGCGTTTCCGTCACCTCGAGCCAGGGGATCGCCACCTACCCGGTCAATCCGAAGATTTTGGGGCATGAAGACCTGGTCAGGGAGGCCGACAAGGCCCTATATTCAGCGAAGGAGGCTGGCCGAAACCGGACAGTTCTGGACTCCCATTCCATACGAGGGCGAGATTAACAGACTAAGACCCTGCGCTTTGCTTCTGGCCTTCGCCATGACCGCCGCCTCGATTCCGCAGGCGGCGGAGCAGGTGCCCCGGGGCGGCATCAGCTACGGCGCCGGTAAGGTCGCCAAGCCCGAGTTCAAGGATCTGGTCCGCCGGGCCGACCTCATCGTCCTGGGGAAAATCGTCGAAATCGGCCCGATATCCCACTCAGGCCCATCCAGGAAACAGCCCAAATCCAAGCAGTACACCTACTGGGAGAGCAGTTTCGCCGTCATCCAGATCGAGCAGACCATCAAAGGAAAGGCGCGCGGGACGAAGGTGAAGATTGCCTACAAGTCCGACCTGGAGGGAGACTTCACGAGCTACCAGGCCGGCAAATCGTTCGTGGTCTTCCTGACCAATCCCAGGAAGTTTCCCGACGCTTACACCACCACCGCGTTCCATTACGGCGAATTCCGAATCAACGACAAGGGAAGAGCGGAAAGGGTGCACGACGCTTCCGAGATGAGCAAACCCTTGCCGGTCCTCATCGACAATATCCACCTGGCGTTGGGAAAGCCTGCGACCAGCGCCTCCTGAGGCGCTCCGTTCCGGGCTATTCGCTCTGGGAATAGAGAGTCTGCAGCCAGGGAATGCGCTGGATGATCGGCCCCGCCAGGAGTTCCTGCAGGGCGGCCGGCAGCGCGAGGAAAATCATCCAGGCGCACGCCACCAGCATCAAACCCACTCCCACCGCGTGGGTGACGGCTGACAGATTTCGCACCGAATCCTCACCCAGCAGCCCCCATTCATAGAAGAGATGGTTCCAGTCGTTCTCTCCCCCTCCCACCAGCGGCAGTCTCAACTCCCGGGCGTCCGCCATATAGTAGGCAATACCGAGGAAATTCTGTCCGAACCACCAGAAGCAGGCCGACGCGGAAAACGGGCTGGCCTTGAAGAGGAAATGGACGGCAAGTCCCAGAGGGATCAGCAGCTGGAATATCGTTCCTCCAAGAAAATGGAGAGTTTCACCGAAGGGAAGGAGGAACAGGTGCCCTGCTTCGTGAAAAGCGAGATTGATCCAGTCGATGAAGGACCAGGGATTATGCCGCGACGCCAGGGCCACGCTCCAAAGCACGAGGGCCGCGCCGGACAACATGCGGGGCCAGCGAAATTCGGCCGACGCGTCACCGACCGCGGGGGCGGAGTCTCTCATGACGGCAAAGATGCGGGTCGAACGCCCGCCGGTCAAGGCCCGGGAGGAGGAAGTGCCGTGCGAGAGGCGCGGGAGCGACTGGCCGGATAGGGGCATAGTGCTTCGAGGGCGCATTCCGCGCAGCGGGGAGAACGGGCGAGGCAAACCCTGCGGCCATGCCAGATGAGCTGCAGGGAGAAGCTCGACCACTTCTCCTGCGGGATGAGCTTCATCAGGTCGAATTCGACTTTGACCGGATCCTGTTCCTTGGTGAGACCCAGACGGCGGGAGAGCCGGCCCACGTGGGTATCCACGGTGATGCCGGGGATCCCGAACGCGCTTCCCAGGACGACGTTGGCGGTCTTCCGTCCCACCCCCGGCAGAGACACCAGATCTTCCAGGTTGGCGGGCACCCGCCCGCCGAAGCGCTTCAGCATGGCCCGGCAGCATTCCCGAATGTTCTTGGCCTTGTTCCGAAAGAACCCCGTGGTTCGGATGGCCGATTCGAGCTGCTTGAGTCGGGCGTCGGCGAATGCCTGGGCATCGGGGAACCTGCGAAACAGATCCGGCGTCACCAGGTTTACCCGGGCATCGGTGCACTGGGCCGAAAGGATCGTGGCGACCAGGAGCTGCAAGGGGTTATCGTGAAGCAGGGGGCAGTGGGCGTCGGGGTAGAGCTCCTCGAGGCGATCGAGAATCTGCGCCGCCCTTGCCGCCACGGCCTTTCGGCTCATTCACTCTCCTGTGATGGGGCCGGATTCTAGCATGCAGGATGGAAATCGCGCCGGTGCACCTGTGGTATAAGTACCGTCGGAGATGGGCTCGTGGAGAATCGCGAGACAGAGATCAAGCTTCGAGTCGACCGCCCCGCACTCCTCAAGAGCCGGCTTCGCTCCCTCAAGGTCAGTCTCATCCGCCGACGCCATTTTGAGGACAATCTCATCCTGGACTTTCCAAATGGAAAGCTGCGGCGCACCGGCTCAGTGCTTCGACTGCGCCGAACTGACGGGAAGAACACCCTCACCTTCAAGGGCCCCGGCCGGATCATCGCCTCTGCGAAAATCCGTCTGGAGGTGGAAACCGATGTTTCGGACGCGGATTCAATGCTTCGGATACTAAGAATGATGGGATTCCAAACGGCGTTCCGTTACCAGAAGTACCGGACCGTTTATCGGAAGGGAAGATGCCTGATCACAATCGATGAAATACCCATAGGCAACTATGCGGAAATCGAGGGTCCGCGAAGGACGATCAAAACACTGGCTCGAAAACTCGGGTTCCGGGATGCTGATTTCATAACCATCACTTACCTGGATCTGTTCATGAAATACAAAAGGGCGAATCGAGTAGCCGGGAATAATATGATATTTGGCATTAGACCATAAATGTGAGGATGGTTGGGTATGGGTATTTTTTTGAGCACTGATCACTAGAATGGTTAGCTGGAGCGACTTTCCAGTCATGTCGTCCCGCCGACCATTGTTGTATCAACATATTCCGGAGGAGATATGAAAGCGATGGTACTTGCCGCCGGATATGGTGAAAGGATGAAGCCTCTTACCTGGAATCGGGCGAAACCGGTCCTTCCGCTCCTCAATCGCCCCTCAATCCTCCACCTCCTGGAACACCTGGCTAGGAACGGAGTGTCTCAGGTCATTCTGAACCTCCACTATCGACCCGACTCCATCCGGGCTCTGGAGCCGAGAATCAAAGAAATGGGACTTCGGGTGGGATTCTCCGAAGAGGCAGTGATTCTTGGAACCGGGGGTGGGCTCAAAAACGCGGAGCCGTTTCTCACCGATGGAACGCTCATCATGGTCAATTCGGATTTCGTGACCGATTGTCCCATCCTCCTCGCCCTGGAGCATCATCGGCAGACCCGAGCCCTGGCCACCCTAGTCCTTACCCCTTACCGGGAGGGGACTGAGTATGGCGCCGTGGAGATGGATGAAGGAGGGAGAATCGTTCGAATCGCCGGGAGACCGGGCGAAGATTCCGGCAAATCCCGGTTTCACTTCACCGGCATTCACATCCTGGAGCAGCGGATATTCCTGGAACTCCCCGCAGGAGTTAAGAGCGAAATCAACAGAGAGATCTATCCACGCCTGATTCAAGCTGGAGCGAGAATCTCAGGGTATGTGCACCAGGGGTTTTGGAGAGAGCTGGGAACCCCCCAGAGGTATCTGGATGGATCTTTGGATCTGCTCGCCCGTGGCGACAGCGGGTTCCTGCAAAGTTCAAGGGTTCGCGAAGGGGTATTCAGCGCAACGCCAATTTCGGAGCTCCATGGCACCGTTGAATCCACGTTTCTGGCCGGTTCGGGGTTCAGAATGGAGGAAGGGACATTCGCGGCCGGTGTAGTGCTGGGGGATGGGGTCCAATTGAAACGCCGTGCCTCGCTCACCCGCAGCATCCTTTGGGATGATGTGGAGGTCGGTGAAGAATCATCCCTGAATGAATGCATCATTGGATTCGGAGCCCGGGTTCCTCCGCGCACCCGATTGCACCGAAAAATCGCCCTCGATGCTGCATCCTACGGCGGGGATCTCAAAGGCCTGGAGCGGAGGGACGGCCTCCTCCTGACATCATTCTGATGGGCGAGAGTGTCTCCCCTGAAGAGATTTTGAGGCATCACTTCCCTCCCGGCTCTTCCGCCATCCCTCTCAAGGGCGATGCTTCCACCCGGAGGTTTTACCGCATCCTAATCCCCGGCTCGCCTGCCGGTATTCTGATGCTCTACCCTGAAGCCTTCGTTTGGGAAGGCTCCGCGCTCGAAGGAAACCACCGACACCTGGAATCGCTGGGGGTGCCGGTTCCGAAAATCACCCGGGTGTTCCCGGAGCTTGGAGCTGTTTTCCTCGAGGATCTGGGAGACACGACCCTGCAAATCGCCCTGCAACGAACTCCAGCCATCGACCGGCAGGCCCTCTACCAGGAGGCCATTCGAATCATCGCGCTTATTCAGGAGCGCGGAACCCGCGAGCTTCCGGATGGGGCCATCGCCCGGCAGTCCGCCCTGGACGGAGCAAAATTCCTCTGGGAGCTGGAGCATTTTTATGAGCATTTTGTCCTGGGATACCGTCAGGCCCGCCCTGTAGCGAAGGAGAGACAGCTCTTTTCCAGCTTCTTCAGCTGGCTGGCCGCCTCTCTGGACGCCGTGCCGCGTACCCTGTGCCATCGCGACTTCCAATCCAGAAACCTGATGCTGACGACCGGCGGGCTTCGCGTCATCGATTACCAGGACGCCCGGATGGGCCCGGTCAGCTACGATCTGGCGTCGCTGCTGCGCGATTCATCTCTGGATCTCGAGGAGGGATTTCGGGAGGAGGGATTGGCCTATTTTCTGGCACTCCGGCGGCAGCTCCCGCCGGAAGAATTTCGCGCCGAGTTCGACAGGCAGGCACTGCAGCGCAACATCAAGGATCTGGGGACGTTCGGCAGACAGGTCCATCTGCTCGGCAATGAGGACTATCGGCAGTACATTCCACGCACCCTGCGCATGGTCCGGGACGCCATGCTTCGGGATCAGCGATACCACACCGTGTTCCCGCTGTTCGAGAAGCACGTCTTCACAAGCTCGGATGAATGAGCAGCTCGCCGCAACCCAGAGCAGCGGATCGGTGCAGGGAAAATCTCGTGCGGCTGGAAATCTCCACGACCCCCTCAAGGAGCTGGCGCGGAGCGGCGCGAAACAGGAACCGCTTGCATTCTCCCGATGGCCGGCCGTCGCGCACTTCCCAGCCGATTCCCCGCCATTGAGCTTCCAAGTCCGGCGGGTAATCGCGGGCATCGTGCTCCAACGCCGCCAGCACCACTCCCCTCTCCATGCCCCCGATCATCTGGGAGCCGGAGCGCCGGCCGGGCTGGAGCAGCAAATTCGTTCCGCCGGGGGCCGGGGCATCCCGGTAGGAGGGACGCACCCACCTCCTCCCGCCTTCTGAGGCCGCGCCTCCGGTCTCTTCCAGAGTGCCAACCTGAATTCCGGATTTCAGCAGCACCTTGCGGCGACTGGGAAAGCCTTCCGCATCGAACGGCGTGCTCGCGACGCCTCCCGGCAGCAGCGGATCATCCACCAGCTCGACGACTTTGGAGGCGATTTTCCTGGCTGCATGCACCGGCTCCGGGGTGCGGAGCTCCTGGTGCAGCCAGCGCATCAGGACTGGCGCGGCCGAAGATTGCAGCAGCACGCCTTGCGGCACGATCACTTCTTCCTGCCGGGCTTCCCGCAAGCGAAGAACCTCCTCCGCCGCCTCGGAAATCTCGTGTGCGCCGATTCCGCAGCCCACATGCTCGGCCACCAGAGTGGGGCTGCCGGGCTGAGACAGCGTCAGAGTCAGCAGAGAGAGAGTGCGTTGAAAACCGGCCTTCACTCCCCGGCTGTTGGCAAGCGTCACTCGGGAGACGCCGTCCCGCAAGGCGATCGTCAGGGGAGAGATGGATTCCCGCGAGACTTGCCGCAGCGCCGTCTCGACGATTTCCCGTTTATGGGCGGGAGAACCCTGCAGCACGCGCGCGTCGATCACTCCATCGATGGACGGAAACGGGGAGAGGGGACGCGGTGCAGGTGCCAGCGGAACGGTCGACTCTCCAGCCAGGTTCTCGAGGGCCGCCAGCGCTTCCCGCACGAGTCGCCGATTCATGTCCGGTTCACCCCAAGACGCATGGGCGTGCCCCCAGCGACCCTTCCCGTCGAACACCCTCAGGGCCACTCCTCGCTCATTTCCTCCGGCCATCGTCGCGAAGCCGCTCTGCAGGAAAACGCCGCTCGTCCGGCTGGTCTTGAGATAGACTTCGGCCTCTTCCGCTCCCGCCAGAAGGGCCTCCTCCACCAGCGCTTCGGCTTGATCCAAATCCCTGGGCGCCGCCGCGAGAAAATCTTCTCCGGCCTGCTCCGGCCACTTGTCAGCGGGCGAGTTTTCGATCATCCTGCGCGCCTCCGCCTCGGGAGGATATCATGCACTCCGCGCGGCGGGCGGATCGGCCCCGAGTCCCCGGTCCGGGCACAGCAGAGGAGAATTCAACTTTTGGCCGGCACCGTTTCGAAGCCTCCCGTGGAGACTCCCAGAGCGTCGCTCGCGTGGGACCGGGAGCGCCACCTGCAATTCCTGGGCGAGAGAGTCTTCGACCTTCTCGTGGTCGGCGGCGGTGCCACCGGTTGCTCGGTGGCCCGGGACGCCGCGCTGCGCGGACTCGATGTCTGTCTCGTGGAGCGTGGCGATCTGGCTGCCGGGAGCTCTTCCCGCTCCACCCGGTTCATTCATGGCGGCTTGCGCTATCTCAAGACTTTAGAGTTCGGCTTCGTCCGCGAGGGGCTGCAGGAGCGGGCCACCTTGATGGCGGTGGCGCCCCACCTGGTGCGCCCGGTCGAATTTCTCTTCCCCGCCCTGCGCGCCGTCGGCATGGCGAGGACCCGCTTGCGTCTTGGAATCGGGCTTTACGATCTGCTCGCCGGTCGGAATCGGCTTCAGGGCACCCGCTCCCTCAGCCGATCCCAGACCTTGCTCCTGGAGCCGTGCCTTCGCGGCGAGGGACTGCGCGGCTCGGTGATCTATTTCGATGGCGCCGCCGACGATGCTCGACTGGTGATCGAGACGGCGGTTTCAGCGGTGGAGGCGGGAGCGACGGTGGGGCTGCACGTCGAAGTGGAGCGCATCGTTCCCTCGGATACCGGCCCCGCGGTGCTCATCCTGAAGGACCGGCTCACCGGCAAACCGCTGGGCGCTCGCGCCTCTATCGTCGTCAATGCCGCCGGGGCGTGGGCCGGCAACCTCCTGAGAGAGCATTCCGAAGGGGGAAAGTCGCAACGGGCGACCAGCCCGTTGCGGCCCAGCCGAGGCTCGCATCTGGTGTTTCCCCGAGAGTCCTTGCCGGTATTCAGAGTGGTAGTCATGCCTTCCCGCAATGATGGCAGGCTGCTGTTTGCCGTCCCGGCCGGAGATTTCACCTATCTGGGCACCACGGAAGTGGACCACACGGGGGCCCTGGATCCGGTGCGCGCCGATGCCTCGGAGGTGGAGTACATCCTCCAGGTCGCCAAGGAGGTTTTCGACGCTCCGGGAATCTCCCGGGATCGGATCCTCTGCACCTGGGCGGGCATCCGCCCGCTGGTGGAGCGCCCGCACACTGAAACCGGCAGGCTTTCCCGCGACTTCCGGATCTTGCAGGAAGCGGCGGGCGTCGTGTCGGTGGTGGGAGGAAAGCTCACCTCCTGCCGGCGCATGGCCGAGGCAACGCTGGACCTCGCCACCGGAATTCTCGCTTCCCGAACCGGGCGGACCTCGGACGCCTGCATCACCGGCTGGAAACTCTTCCCGGGCGCCGAGGGCGCCGTAGCCGAGGCAGACCGCGAGCTGACTCCGGGCCTGGACGGTGAGGTCGTAAAACATCTGCGCACCGTTTACGGCGCCAGGGCGGGGAGCATCCTCCGCAAAATCGCTCAAGTCCCCTCGCTCGGCAGACCCTACGCTCCCGGCTGTCCCGTGACCCCCGCGGAAGTGATTCATGCCGTCGAGCGGGAAGGCGCCGTGCGCCTGGCGGACCTCCTGTTCCGGAGGTTCCATCCCTTGATGATGGAAGCCCGCATTCGATCCGCACCGGGGAAAGCGGTGGCGGAGGGAGCTTCGCGCCTCATGGCCTCGTGGCTCGGCTGGACGGAAGAGCGCCGCTTGAAGGAGCTCGTCAACCTGACGGAGGAGTGGGAGCGGGACTTCTGGGTGCCGCGCCCCGATTAGCCCTGGAGGGAAGCGCAGCGAGCCGGCACGCCGGACGGGGAGACCCCGGCGCGCGCTTCAGCAGGAACGGATGGCCAGGGAATCCAATAAGACCGTGGGGAGGCCTGAAGCGACCGGAATCTGCTGGCCATCCTTGCCGCAGGAGCCCGCACCGTCTCCGAAGGACAAATCGCATCCCACTCGCCGTATTCTGTTCAGCACCGCCGGAGTCTCGCCGGCAAGGAGGAAGGGGCGCAGCGGAGTCGTCAGCTTCCCCGCCTCGATGAGGCTTCCCGAGGAGGCGCGGAAGAAAAAGGCGCCGGTGGCCGGATCCATCCTTCCCCCTTCAAGACGCTGGACATAAATCCCCCGCTTCGTGTCGCTGAGGATGGCCTCGGGATCCTCGTCTCCCGCCATGAGAAACGCGTTCGACATGCGCGGCAGCGGCAGGTGCGTGAAGGATTCTCTTCGGCCGTTGCCGGTCGTCGTGCGACCCAGCCGTGCGCCGGTGATTCGATCCGACAGGAACGCTTTGAGAATTCCCTTGGCAATAAGTACGGTGCCCTGAGAGGGAGTGCCCTCGTCGTCCCACTGGTAGCTCCCCTCCAATCCCGGCTGACTGGAGTCATCCATCGCCCCCAGAAACGATGGCCCGATCCGCTGGCCCATCAAATCGCGAAAGGGGGATGCCGCCTTGAGGACAAGGTCGGCCTCCAGGGCATGACCGCAGGCCTCATGAAAGAAGACTCCCCCCGTGCCGGGAGCGAAAATGACCGGCCATTCCCCCGGCGCCACCTCGCGGGCATCGCTCAGGCGCGCCACCCGCAGCGCGATTTCGGAGCCGATTCTGGACGCGGGATCCGCCGCCTCCAGCGCTTCCAGCGAAGCGGCTCCCATGCCGGCCGATACGCTGCCCAGTGGAACGACCGCCCGGCAGGTCAGCCAGGCCCGCCTGGAGTGATTGCGCCGAGTCGGAGCGCCTGGTCGCGCGACGCAGGTCTGCCGATCCTGCACCTCGACCCGGATGGAGAGGTTGACGGCGTCACGAAGCCGGGCACGCAGCGCGCCGGCAAGAGCATCCACCAGCGGCTCGCCCCAGGGGAATTCGGCCAGGGTCGTTTCCGCGCGACGTGCCGAGGGCCCGGCTTGCGGCGGTGATTGCCCCGCTTCGCCCTGCCCGCACGCCCTCGAGATGCTTTCCTGCTGCAGCCCTTCCTGCGAAACGAGCTGCTGCTCGCCTGCGGAAACCCGACGCAGTGCAAAGCCTTCCCGCAGGCCGGGAGATCGGCGCAGGCCCCGCAGCGCGTCCCATTCCAGGCGCTGGGTGAAGCAGCGCTCCAGGAACAGGTCCGCCCAGGTCTGGCGCGGCAGCGGCAATGACGCCAGGGATTTTTCCAGGAATGAATCGTCGAATTGTGACTCGAGGGAGGTCATCGTGGGCTCCGATTCTAGGAACCGACCCGTATCCGAGTCAACAGGGCTGGAAATTGCCGACTTCCACGCGCCTCTGATACCATCCGGCCGGATGGCCGAAGTCCCTCCGATAACTCATCGCGGTGGAGGAGAATCATGACGCGAGCGCCCGCACCCTTCCACCTGGCAATCCTTCTGGGAATCGCCCTGCAGGTCGCCTCCGCCACTTCCCTGCAAGCCGCGAATGAATACCAGATAGACCTCCGTGTGGATCCAGCCAGGGGAATGCTCCACGGCGTGGAAAAAGTCGTTTATAAGAACGACACCCAGGCGCCGCTGGACACGCTCTTCCTGGATGCCCCGGGACTCCCCGGCAATCCGCCGGTGCCGGGAAACGAGCGGTGGCAAATCTTCGCCGTGGTGGACGCCAAGGGAAACAAGGCGAATCTCACCTGGAAAGGGGACGAGCAGACTTTTGCGATCGCACTGGCCACGCCCCTGGAAGCCGGATTCAAGACCAACTTCACCATTGAATACGAGCGGCCGATTTCGCCCGCCGATCAGGCACCGGGCTATCTGAGCCTGAACGACCGGGAT
>Ga0075424_100002780_pt1 | contig 16159 bp, 9 predicted proteins | sample SoiMethybrSBSTD3_FD_75301 | JGI IMG/M metagenome (GOLD analysis project Ga0075424, IMG submission 75301) | Bulk soil microbial communities from a Populus tree surrounding site in Tennessee, USA - Soil MetaG P. TD hybrid SBSTD3 | ecosystem: Environmental > Terrestrial > Soil > Tree plantation...
AAAAGCCAGCGCTATGTCGCTTGATCTCGCGCGCGGGTGCTGTAGGTCGGCACCCTCGCCGCTGCAGCACTTCAATCGCGCCGATTGCCGGAGAAGGTCGCTGGAGGCATTCCCACCCCACCTGATGATCAACGGCGCGAGTGCCATCGGCCCTTTGTGCTGGCAACGACGGCCAATTCGATTCCAATCGATCTGGAATGCCAACCGTTGCAGATGAGACTGACAGGTACGTTCTTGTGTCCGGAGGTTCTTCATGTCTGTCACTGCATGAGCGGTGGCAAATCCGCGATACCCTCGCTTTGGCGTCTGCGGGGCTGGTGGCGCGAGATCGCAGAGACTAGGGCTTCCTGGCCGAGGAACAGCCTGATTGGCCCGGCCAGGCACGACTGATCCTCGACAGTTGGGCGTCGACACTTCGAGGAGCAGCAGGTGTTCCGAAGTGCCGACGCCGAAGTGTCGACGCCCAGCGAGGGTGGAGCACGTTGGACACCGAAACGAATAGGCAGACATTGCGAAACCTGCGGACAAGGGCCGCGCTATCTCCTTTTTTGCATCTCGCGCGCCAATTTAGCTAAGTTCTCGGCGGCCCTTGGCGAGGTGGTCATCCACTCATCGCTTTCTCCGCCGGTAACCAACTCCTCGCCGCTCTTGGGCTGATTAGTTAGGCGGGATGACTGAAGCTCATCGAACGTTAGCCAGTACATGTCCTTATGCGGGGTTGCCAATAACCTCAACATGAGGTTGGCATCGACGCCCATTTCGACGAAGTAATCCTTCATTGTGACGTAGGTGGCCTGCGGAACTCTGCGATCGGAAACCGCGCCGGGCACATCCCTTCCGATCACGTGGTAAGCCGCCTGATGAACGCCTACGAGGGCAGTAGGTCCAACCGAGCGCACGGTGCCTGCTGCTAGGATGTTCGTGCAGGCCGATGCGCAGCTCGCCAATTTGCCGCGCGGCAGGCCGAACTTTACGTGGAGAGCCTCGGCCTTGCGGCATACCTCGGGTGTAGATGTGCAGCGGGCAGACTCTGTGCGCGTCACATAAACGTCGAGCTTGCGAGCGCGAATCATCCGTCCAACCTCGTAGGAGGCTGCTAGGTTGCCTCCCAAGGAATCAATGAAGATCGGAAGCTTTCGATTTCCGATGGAATTCAGCACGGCACGGAACCTCTCGGGCGTACTCCCATCAATCCGACCTTCTGCGGAAATCCATTCGGCACATTGATCGCCGCACTTAGGATTGGCGTTCCGCACGACGCTGACCTGCATTGCTGTGTTGCTGTGCGCCGGTTGGGTGAGCAAGGTCAGTGCGAGAATCGCGCCGCGATGACCTGGATCGATTTCAATGGCTTTGCGGAAATCGTCCGTCGCCTTCGAATAATTTTTCGAGTTAAGGTGCGAAAGCCCGCGATGGAAAATCACTTGAGAGCCGCTTGCTCCCATTGCGATCGCCTTGTCCAAATCGACGATTGCCAGATTGAAAGCTTTCAATGCAAGATGCGCAGTGCCGCGCAGCGCGTACAAAGTGGCGTTGGCAAGGCCGAGCTCGATGGCTTTGTTGCAGTCCGCAAGGGCCTTGTCGTACGCCTTCCTTTCCAACTGGATGTTACAGCGAACGGCGAAGCCCGTCGGTGCGGTACTGTCTAGCTCGATGGCCTTCGAAACGTCGGCCAAAGCCCGCGGGTAGTCCTTTTTGCCGCCGTAGGCGAGACCGCGCAATGCATAGGGCCAGGCCCCCGGCTGGAGGACCACAATCTTATCAAGCTCGCTGATGGCAAGGTCAAACTCCCCACGGCTGATTTGACTCTCGGCCACCTTGAGCATCATGGTTGACATCGGCGCTACGCTGGGGGGACGTGGCACAGTATCGCCTGAATAGGAGACGCCCGGGATCCGTTCCAGCCTTGCGGGAGCGGGCTGAGCAGTTGCTATAGTCGGTGGCTCTGGAGTTGCCGTGCTGCGAGCCTGCGTGGTTGTCGTTTTGTTATTGCTAGTAACCTCCGCCGTGAGACTCTCGGCGCGTGCGCGATCGGCACTTGCACTTGCAGATCTGCCCAACGCGTCAAAGACCTCAGCTCTTCTCAGATACATTTCAGCGAATTTCGGTAGAGACTCGATGACCTTGTTGTAGTCGGCAAGCGAACGATCGAATTGACCAAGCTTGCTATGGGCTTCAGCTCGAGTGATATAAGCCGGCACGAGCGAGAGCTGTAGTAAAACGAGCGAGGGCGTTAGTTCGATAGCCTTGCTCGCGTCCTCCACAGCCTGGACGAAATCGTTGCTGCGCAGGCGCGCTTTGGCGCGTTCTGCATAGGCATTGGCCATTGTGGGAGCGAGATTGATTGCCTCTTCCGCATCGGCCAATGCCCGATCGAACTCTCCTTTGGCGGTTAGACTGATACTGCGGCGCAGCCAAACTTCGGCCTTTCTCGCATCTAGCTCGATGACTTTCGAGTAGTCGGCAACGGCCCGGTCGTGGTCCTGCTTTTGCGCAAAGGCTTGCCCGCGTGCGACATAAGCGGGCGCAAAGCCGCGATTGAGGGCGATCGCAATGGTGAGATCGGCGATGGCTTTGTCGTAATCACGCCGGTCTAAGTGCAGCAAACCCCGGTTGTAGTGCGCACTGACGAGGGCGGGATTCATCTCGACCGCCTTGTCGAAGTTGGCCAACGCGAGATCGTAGCTCTTCTTTGCGAGATACGCGCGGCCTCGCTCCACATACGACTCCGACAGCTCCGGATCCAGGCGAATGGCGGTCTCGATCGCGGCGATTGCCTGGTCAAACTGCTTCTGCACAATCAACGCCCGGCCACGGGCCAGATGCCCAAAGGCGAAGTCGGGGTGCGTCTGCGTCAGTTTCTCGTAGTCGGCCATCGCTGCCGGTAAATTGGGCATCTCCATGTAAACCGCGGCACGGTTGACCAGGAGCAATGGATTAGCCGGCTCAAGCTCGAGACCGGCAGAATAGTCCTTGAGCGCGGCGGCATAAAATTGGCGCAAGGATTGTACGAACGCACGCGCCTCAAGATCTTTGGCCTGCTTGCTGTGCGCAATGGCAAATATGCGATTAATGTCGGCCTGGGTTCCACTCTGATTGCCGCTCGTCATCTGTAAACTGACACGCCGACTGAGCGCGAAGCTGTGGTTTGGATCGATGGCGATGGCCTCATTGAAGTCCCTGAAGGCCGCGGCATTGTCGCCCATTTGCTGATAGGCGTTGCCACGCTGCGCCAGCGCATCGGCATTTTTCGGCTCCGCTGCCAATACCCCGGTGCAGGCTTTGATCATGCGCGATGGGGGTTGTGTGAGCTCACAGCCGCTGCCCTTGAGCGTTGCAGGGGGAGATACGAGGTAGGGCGGTGGCCGTCCCGCAGACGATTGCGCGTTGCAATCGAAAGCCGCGCTCCAACACGCCATGGCTGACAAAATGAGTGTTATGGTGGTGCTCTGCGGCCCGCTGGTCATCGCAATATCATCACGTGGTGATCGTGTAGAAACTCTGCATCGGCTGAATTTTACGCGCCCGGCCGTGGCAATTCGTTGACCGCATGTCTGCACTTTGCAATTGCAGCGACGGTAACGTCTGAGCGTCTTCCTCGAACCGGTTATATCTCAAAGCCAAAACCGTATTTCGGTCGCATGAATCCCGTCACCTCGATCCTCGTGCGGCCACATGGGGTTGTCACCGGTCGCTCCACCTTACGGATCTCCATGACCGTGTTGTTGGAAAGCCCGAGATTGCGGCCAATGAGTCGGTAGAAGAGGCCCTCCTTCTCGGTGGGCGTTGGCCGTGTTGTCGGCCTAGTTTGATCCCCCTGGCTCGACCGCCTGCAAGCTTGACCTGACCCGCTCCCTAATTGACGTCGCGCTCGAAATCGGCCAAGCCCGCCATGATGGTAGCATCAGCTTGCCCGTAGGTGTGCTGAGGTGAAAGCTCAGCCCGTTCTGCGAGCCCGTTGCAAACCGTGCTCAATGGCAGTTCCTGTGCGCCTCACTGTCGATATGAGCAGACGCAAGACAGGAAGGCAAGCTGGCCGCAGGGAGCACCCTTTGAGCCACCACTCTTAGCGGCGGCGTACTAGCCGCGCGCCTGTCGTCCTCGCTATCCTTGGGCGCCGACAAAGAAGGTGAGAACTGATCCGCGCTTGCCGTCGCAAAAGATGGAGCCAAGAGGGCGCCGCCGGCCGAGAGACATTTGCCAGATGGGACCCACAGCTGCGCGTCGACACTTCAGCGTCGACACTCGCAACACGTGCTGCCCCTCGAAGTGTCGACGCTCAACTGTCGACGCCTAAGCGAGAGCGGAGCAACTGCTTCCAGCCACCGCGAGAGCGGCCCAGAGCAAGGCCCGCTTGGCCGAGTGTGGTTCGGTCAACGATGTATAAGCGGTCCTCGACCTTAACCTGGATTAATGACAGGTGGGTAGCCACCGATCATGTCCGCTCATAGGGGTGTTGCGTCGTCACGATTGGTCGTGGCTACATCGATCATCGGTTGTTAGCTAACGACGATGAAGCCGCCGCTCGGTCTAGGAGGTCCTGCAGCAGAAGTATTGCTGAGTATGCCCGCAGTGTAGACCGTCGGCCGCCAATACCCCTCGAGCGCTTGGACCATAGCTGGCAAGCCGATGGCGACTGCGGCTTTCGCATAGAGCGCTGTTCGGTTATCCAATCCCAGTATCACTACTACTGGCTGACCACCGGCATGCGGATCAGATTGTAGGCGCGTCATCGCCAGGGTGAAAGTGGTCGCGCACGCGGGCAAGCCCGCGGCAGGCTCGGCCACCACAGAGCGAACCTCTCATTTCGAGATCACCCGAGCAGCACTTTTATCGACGCGATCCAGCAGCGTGCGCGCGTCTTCGATCTTTGCGAATGCGCTATCGTTCTCTCTGCTCGCACCCGGATTGAGCTGGTCATCGAGGTATTTCTGCACATGCTTCGACAGCCACCAGCTCATCGACAACGCCTTGTTGGGATTGCGCGTGTCCCTCTCGATCGTGATGAACGCGAAGCGATCGGGATCATCAATCCAGTTGCGAAGCTCAGCGGCGGCATACGTGGCGCGGGCCTGCCGGGTCCCGGTCAGCGCATTCAAGGGGGACAAAATGGATGCGAACCACGTGGTTTGAATCGTCGTCGGGTTCTCCAACCTGTCGGTGGTGGTCGGCTCGTTGTTGATCAGGATGATTTGTGGCGACAAACCCTGTGCCTCGAGGACGCGGGCCAGCTCCAGCGCCGTACTCGCCCCGAAGTTCTCGAAGTAGCCGCCGTCCACCACGCGGTCGATGATTTTGCCGTCCTTGCCGCGGATGTTGCCGTGCGGAGAGATAATGGGAAAGCGGGCACTCATCGTGGCACCGGTGCTGAGGCGAATGTCACAATTCCGGCAGGTCTCACCCGATTTCGCATCGATGAGCTCCGTCAGCGTCTTGTGATGGCTCGACTGCGCCTTCACGCCGGCGAACAAGTCATGCAGAACATAGGTATCCTCGAACGCCGGCTCGACCGCCCCTTCTCCGCCTACGGCTTGCATGTATGGCGTGAAGTCAACGGTCACGATCCTGCGCCCCGTGCTCACGGAGGTCCCGTTGAGCAGCAGCAGCGGCAACCAGTTTCCCCGGTCCGCGGCAAGCACACGTCGGCGGACGCTCAGCATGGTCTCGCCGAGCGTTGGCGCCTGCTCCGATTGGCCCGTTAGCCGCGCATATCTTGACTCCCATGCCTGCTCGAGCACGGCGGCGCGATCGCCTCTGCCACCGAGAACGGTCATGAGATCGCTGCTGGCGAGCGCAGCCATGACCGGAGAGAGGTAATCTCCCGCCACCAATTTCTGAAGGCAACTTCGCCAACTCTCGTGCGGCTTCGAGGCGGCAGGGGCGAACCAGTCGGCGTCGGCAATCCCCTCCTTGCACGGCGGCTGGCGAAGTCCATTGGTGGCTCGCTCGCGGCTCTGGCTGTCGGCCAACGCGGCGTAGGTCACGACCGCGCCGAGAGCGCCACCGGATACGGCGGAAATGGCGAACAGCTGCTTGCTGAACGGCTGGAGCCGCCACTCTTCAGTATGGTATTTTAGGACGGCGCGCGGAACGCCTGTCTCCGCGTCCCACACCCGCGCCGTCTGGTCGGAGGACGCAGTGACGATCCGCTGGCCGTCCAGGCTGAATGAGGCGGCCAGTACGCTACCCGCATGGGCTTTCAGAAGGGCGACCTCACTTGCGCTCTCCGCATTCCAAACCCGCGCCGTGTTGTCGTCGGACGCGGTTGCGATCGAGCGGCCATCAGGGCTGAAAGTGGCGCTGTTCACGGCCCGGTCATGAGCCCTGAGGAGCGCGATCTGTCTGCCGCTCTCTGCATCCCATATCCGCGCCGTTCCGTCCGAGGACGCGGTCACGACCCGGCGACCATCGGGGCTGAAGGCACCGCTACGCAACTGACCCTGATGGCCTCTGAGGAGGGCGATCGGCTGACCGCTCTGTGCATCCCACACCCGCGCCGAGCCATCGGACGATGCCGTCACGATTCGGCGGCTATCTGGGCTGAATGATGCTATCGGGATGCGGTCGTTGAGGTCCTTGATCAGTGCGATCTGTTTTCCCTCCTCTGCGTCCCACACCCGCGCCGTCTTGTCAGAGGACGTGGTCACAATGCGGCGGCCATCCGGGCTGAACGACGCGCTCAGCACCGAGTCGGTATGAGGCAGCATGAGGGCCCAATCTCTTCCGCTCTCGGTATTCCAAACGAGCGCCGTGTTATCAACCGAGGCAGTCACGATCCGGCGGCCATCAGCACTGAAAGAGGCGGTCTGGACCGAAGCCAAGTGCCCTTTGAGGAGAGCGACCTGCCGTCCGCTCTCCGCATTCCACAGTCGCGCTGTGCTGTCGGCGGATGCCGTCACGATGAGCCGGCCGTCCGAACTGAACCATGCGCCGTGCAATCGGGCTTGATGACCCTTCAATACAGCAATCTCGGCTCCCTTCTCCGCATCCCAAATTCGTGCTCGCCGGTCCCCGACATTAGCGGTCAGGATGCGCCGGCCATCGGGGCTGAACGCGGCTCGAAGGACCCTATGCTCTGGATCCGGCTTGTGTCCTTTTTGAACACTGCTGGTCGCGCCGTCCAAGAGCCTGCCGACGACACCAGCGACGTGAAACGCGGAGCGACTGGCACCGCCGGCCGCGGCGATGATCATGGGGCTCGGACAGGCGCGGGCATGCTCGCGCGTGTCCACGCTGCAGTCGTTCACCTCAGCCCAGCGCTCGATCTCGGTCGACAGCCGGTTGCGGGTCGGCGCAATCTCGATCGTCGCGACCGTCCGAACGTCGTTGGTGTTTCCCACTAGCAAGGTCACACCGCTGATAAGCAGAACAAACACGAGCACGAGCGGGGCACGAGCGCGGACGGACCAGTAGCTGAGATACGTGACCGGCGCGACCATGGCCCCGAGCAGGAACGGCAGCATCGGGGCGCGGTAGACGTGCTCGGCGATCTTGACCGGATGCACTGCGAATGGCAGCGCGATTGCGACGAGCGAGGCGATGACGACGCCATAGAACAGGGGGTTCACCACCCTAATAGCCGCCTCCTCCTCCCCCATTTCGCCCTTGGTGTCCCCGAAACGCAGCAGCGCTCGCCCGATCAATGAAGCCATGCCGACAGGATTCGGCCGCAGCCCACGCCATGCCAGAAAGCCGGCAACAAGCGTCAGGCCCGGCAGCAATACGAGGTGCGTGAGGTTGAAATCCCTGGACCATTCCTCGACCGCGAAGTCCTTGAAGACCAGCAGCGCCAGCACCAGAGGCATTGCCAGAAGCACGGTCACGACCCACCAGATGACCGTGCCGCCGATCCGTGCCGCCGCGAAGGGCCACGAGAACAGCCATCGGCGAAGAACGAACCAGCCCAGGACGCCGAGCAGGACGGCATAGATGATGAGAATTACGTTCTCTGAGCCGAGCATATCCGAAACGAGGTGAGCGACCGATCTGGACAGCTCCGATACAAACCCCTGGATAACGCAATACGATTCACCTTGCTCCTTGCATGCGGCGCGGGCGGCATCGAGCCGCTTATCCAAAAACTCGAGGTCCGCTAGATTGGGAATTTCCTTCGAGACGAGCCGGCGGCGCCGGGGACGACGCCGAAACGACCGTTGGCGCGTTTCCAAGCGCCATGATTTCGCCGAGCAGGACGGCGCCGAAACAAGCGACCGTGAGCAGGGGCGGCAGGAATTGCCTCACCCAAACCTGCACCGGTTCGAAGGGCGGGCGCGACTCGCTTCCCGGACCTTGCGCGAAGCGCCACAAGATCCAGCGCGAGGAGATGTAGACCGGCAGTCCCCACGCGACGATCACGACGAGATAAAACATCAGCCAATAGCCGACGCTTGACAGCAGATTATACTTCACCTCAAGAAAGAGGTCCTGCACCTGCGGCGCAGTGCCAAACATCAGCATGCCGAGTACGACGCTCGCCACGCTCACCCAAGCGATCTGCAAGCCTCGGAAGAGGCTACGAACCGTGGACCATCGCTGATAAATTTGCTCGCCGAAATCGGCGGATCGAGTGCGCTCCATGACGACGCATGATAGCGAAGGTCTATCCTTTGAGCAGCGCCGGTCTCCTTGTTTCCGGCGTACCCAGAAGGAATGATGCAACGTTGCCACACCTGTCGCGGGAGGCAAAGAACCATCGCGTCGTCAATACTATTGCCGAGGCGCGGCAAGCGTGCATCGTCTTTGCCACGGCATTTCCCCTTCACGCGCGTGGTCCGTTGTCGTGGATCACGTCTCGAGCGGAGGGCGAAACCCGAATGGTCCATCGCTGTCGGCAACCTCAGCGCCGTGGCGCTGCTGTTCGATTTGTCGAATTCGCTGGGCGCCATTGCCGGTAGGGCCGACACGGTGACAATGGAGCGCATCACGAAAAACCGCTCGATAAAGGAGGCGCGAGTTTTGGGGCGGGGAGAACGGAATACGACTGGCACCGTCGGGCGATGCTGGCGGATTGAACAGCGCCAGAATGAAGTTCGGTCACTTCCAAATCTGGCACGTCGCGACAGCCGCCTGACAGCGGCTATCGAATCACTCCGGCCTCCGCCAACGTGACCGCCGAGTGCCTGACTGACCCCGGCTTATTCATGTGCGGATGGTAGCGAGACTGCCGCCTATGGAGATGTCCGCTCTGGAAGGTGTGTTGTCGTTGCAGCATCGCCGCAAACCGGCGCAAATGACCCTGGCTGCGCAAAAACCCTGAAAGGACGTGAACGGAGGGGAATCGCGTTTTTTGCCAACGAGTCGCGCCTGGGATGGCAGGAAAATTCCTGTCACTTCGCTGGCGGCTTCCAGGAACATCGTTCTAAGGGTCCGACACGCCGTTCCGTTTTTGCGCAGCCAAGACCCAGAGGCGACATCGGGAGGAGGCGGGCAAAGCCTCACTAATTCCGGCGAACCATCGAGTAGACAATGTAGGCAACATAGAGAAATGACCCTAACGACGATACTGCGCCTGCCACGTAGGTCCAGGCAGCGGCCCCGAGCACTTTCTCAATTCCTTCCACCTGTTGTTCGCCACGAATAATTCCCTGGCTCAAGAGCAGCTGCTGTGCGCGAGCGCTGGCATCGAACTCGACTGGCAGGGTAATCAAGGTGAAGAGCGTCTGCGCCCCGAATAAGATGACCCCTACCCAGGCCAGAGAATTCGCTCCAAGCAGCACTCCGGCGATGAACAACCATGGAGCGACTTTTGCGCTCAATTGGACGGCGGGGACAATCAACGATCGCGCTTTGAGAGGCAGATAGCCGGCGGCATCTTGCAACGCATGGCCCGTTTCATGCGCAGCGACGCCCGCGGCGGCAAGGCTGGGCGTATAGTAAACCTCTGGACTAAGCCTTAACGTCTTCGACTGCGGATCGTAGTGGTCGCTCAGCATGCCGGGCGTCGGTTCAATCCGCACCCTTTGAAGTCCCCGCGCGTCCAGCAATGCTCGCGCCACCTGCGCTCCCGCGATGCCGCCGGACGTGCCGACCCTGGAAAAGCGCACATAGTTCGCTTTGATGCGCGCCTGCGCATACAGGCCAAGCAGCAAGCCGGGCGCGACAAAGAACCAAAACGTTGAATCTTCAAACATCTCCGCCTCTTCCCGAATTCGCAATGCCCAGTTGTCCTAATGCCATTGGTGATGGCAGTAAGGGCTCAATGTAACCGATCATCACTTCCGATAGTGAGAGGTACTGAGATGCACCATTCCCGCCTATGCGCTGTGCTGATCGACTGCAAGACCTCCGACGTGGACCAGGCCGCGCGCTTCTGGAGTGAGGCGCTGGGCCGCACCGTTGACCTCAATCATGCGAACAGCCGCGGCAACTACCGAATGCTGGAGACCCCGGCCGACGAGCTTATCGTGGAAATCCAGCGGGTGGACCACGAGAGTCGCGTTCACATAGACATCGAGACCGACGATATCCCTGCCGAAGTGGCCCGCCTGACGAAGGTGGGCGCCAAGGTGGTGAGTCGCCTGCGGCGCTGGGTGGTGATGGAGGCGCCGACCGGTCAACGTTTCTGCGTCGTACGGGTGCAGCGTCCCGGGTTTCCGAAGAACGCTAACCGCTGGGATCAAGGTGATCACCTGCGACTGCGGTTAACCGACCGTGAAGGCATTCGTTTGCGTGGGCCCACGCTCGCGCCGCCCACGTTGGCACATGGCAGCCCAGTGGGTTTTCGCACGCCCGCGTCAGGAACTGCTCGAGAGCAGACACACAAACCGGACTAAGCACCCCGAGGGTGCATAGTACGCGCCGCAGATCTTCCGCGAAGATTATAGGCCGCGCTTCCGAAATTCGGCGCGTGTGGGAATCTCCATTTGGAACGTCGAGCCCTTCCCTACGGTCGATTCGACCCAGATGCGTCCGCCGTGCATCTCAACGATCTGCTTGGCGATGGCGAGCCCGAGCCCAGTGCCACCGGCGGCCTTGGTCAGCGAGCTGTCGACTTGGTGGAACTGCTCGAAGATGCAAGTGCGCTCATGATCGGGAATGCCTGGCCCCGTATCGGTCACGCTGACGTTGAAGTGGCCGTTGACCGCCTTTGCAGTCACGCGCACCTCACCCGCATCAGTAAACTTGATGGCGTTGCCCACGAGGTTGAGGAGCACCTGGGTGAGGCGCTGCTCGTCACCAAGCCCGATGGGCAGGGACTTCGCCACCTCAGTCTTGAGGGCGAGCTTCTTGTTCTGCGCGAGGGACTCGGTGGCAGACCTAACGGTCTCAACCAAACTCTCGATGGCGTACTCGGCCATGTTCAAGGTGAACTGGCCGGACTCGATCTTAGCGATGTCGAGCACGGTGTTGATGAGGCCCAACAAGTGCTTGCCGTTGGAGCGGATGCGGGTGAGCGCGTCCAAGGATTTTGGCCCTTGTGGCTCGTAGAAACCCTCCTGCATCAGCTCGGCATAGCCGAGGATGGCAGCTAGCGGCGTTCTTAGTTCATGGCTCATGTTGGCAACGAACTGCGACTTGTGCTGGCTGGCGATCTCGAGTTCCCGGCTTTTCTGGGCGATCTCGCCGAACAGGCGAGCATTCTCCACCGCGATAGCGGACTGGGTCGCGAAGGCCTCGACCAGCCGGATGACCTCCGGGGAGAATGTGCCGGGCTGATTGCGCCTGACGACCAGCACACCCACCACCTCTGCCTGGTGCAGCAGAGGTACGGCAAGAACGGCGCGCACGCCTGTGCGCAGAAGGATATCGAGCAGCGGAGAAGGCGCCGCACTACTAAGGTCAGCAACCTGAACGACCTCGCGCCGCATAGCGCATTCGCCGACCACGGCACTATTGAGACGCATCGGCTGCGCCCGCACCATGGCAATGTGCTCGTCACTCATGTTGTGGGCGGCCGCCAGCCTAAACACACTGGTTGTCTTGTCGAACACATATACCGTGCCGACACCTGCATACGACATGGCGCAGGCATGTTCGAGAATGGTCGGCAACACTTTATCGAGTTCGAGCGACGAGTTGACGGCCTGGCTCACCTTGCCAAGCGATTCGAGCTCCTCGACCGAGCGAGCCAGCTCACGCTTGCTCGCCTGCTCCGCTTCGAATAACCGAGAGTTCTCAATGGCGATTACGGCCTGGTCGGCGAAAGTTTTGAGCAGTTCGATCTGCTTGTCCGAGAATGGGCGCACCTCTTTGCGGCGGATCATGAAGGCGCCAATGGCGTCGCCCTCGCGTAACAACGGCACGGCGAGGCCTGTCCTGACTCCATCACGCATGCTTTGCTGATAGCCCTCCGGGAACTCCTCGCACATCAGGGCGAAATCACACACGTGTACGGCCGCATGATCCATGACTGCCCGGCCAGTTGCCCAACCGCGTCCAAGTGCCATGCTCCCGACGCCAAGTGAGATGCCGCCATGGTGTGCACCGACCCTAAGCTGGTCTCCCTCCTTGAGGAAAATGCTCGCATCGAAGCCATCGCAGAGCTTGATGGCGGTGGCGACTATGGCATCGAGCACATGCTGCAATTCAGAGGGTGAGCGAGAGATGATGTTCAGGACCTCGCCGGTCGCAGTCTGGTACTCAAGAGACTCGGTAAGCTCCCGCGTGCGCGCCTGGAGCTCCTTTGTGCGCGCCTCCAGCTCCTCGAACAGCCGCGTGTTCTCGATGGCGATGACGGCTTGATCGGCGAAGGTGCTGACGAGCTCGATCTGCTTGTCAGTGAAGGGGCGCACTGCGCGACGCGACAGCACAAACACGCCGATTGGTGCTCCCTCGCGCAGCAGTGGAACGCCAAGTATTGTACGACTACCCACGACCTTGTATCGCGAAGCGTCAAGTTCTGGATCCTCGAGTACATCTCCAACCTGAATAGCTCGCCCTTCATGTATGACCCGACCGGTTATAGTGTCGCGTCCCACATCAAAGGGACTAGCTCTCAGAAAGCGAGTTGACTGGAGCGAATGTCCGTAGTTTGCGACGGTGATATAGGTCGAGCCTTGCTTCCGAACCATCCCCCCTTGATCCGCCTCGCAAAGCTTGGCTGCAGATTCGACCAGTGTGTCGAGTACGGGCTGGAGATCGAACGCCGAGCGGCTGATGGCCTTGAGCACGTCGGCAGTGGCGGTCTGCTGTTGGAGGGACTCGCGTAGCTCATTGAGCAACCGGACGTTCTCTATGGCAATCACCGCCTGGCTGGCGAAGCCCGCAACAAGTTGGACCTGCCTATCGGTGAACGATCGAACCTCCCGGCGGTAAATGGCGATCGCACCGATCAGTTCGTCTTCTTTCAGCATCGGGACGATGAAATACGTGCGAGCCCCCGCGATTTCCACCAATGCAACGCGCGATGGCTCACCTTCGGCGTAGACCGGCTCGGCGGCGACGTCGGCTATGTGGATGGGCTGCTTCGTTTGCAGAAGCCTGTGCACGGCGTTTCTTGGGTCCGGGCGCGGCGGATTGTGCCGAAGATGTTCGGCGAATTCCGGCTCTACCTCCTGCAAGGCAGCGGCGTGAAAGAGGTGTCCATCATAACGGAAGAGAACGCCGAAATTAGCCTCGCAAAGGCGCGTCGCATTCGCGAGCATCGTTTGGAAGACTGGCTCGAGGTCGCCAGGCGAGGTCGATATGATACTCAAGATCTCTGAGGTTGCAGTTTGCTGCTCGAGCGACACCGTCAAATCGCGTGTCCGCGCTTGCACCTCTTCGAACAGCCGCGTGTTCTCAATGGCGATGACGGCCTGGTCGGCAAACGTCCGCAGCAGATCGATCTGACGCTGAGGGAATGCACCGGGTACGGCGCGCGAGACAGCGATGGTGCCGATAGTCCGACTCTCGTGGATCATCGGCACGGCAACCACAGCTCGCAGTGAGATTCGACGAAATGCTTTGAGTGCCGATTGGGACAGTTCTTCGTCCTCTATGTCGGAAATGTGGACGACAGCGTTGTCTTTGATCGCCGGTGCCAATACGGACGGCGCCACCGGAGGGTGTGGAAACCAACGCTCGGTTTCGCTAGCGCTGTCAGGGCGTGGATTGTGTTGCGCGACGAGATGAAGTAACTCGCCGTCGTAGCGCGCGACGATGGCGTATTCGTCGCCACAGAGCCGACTAGCACTCTGCGCGATGACATCAAATACGGGCTGTAGCTCATTCGGTGAGCGGCTTATTACGTTCAGCACTTCACTCGTTGCCGTCTGGTATTCAAGCGACTCCCGGAGCTCGCGCTTGCTCGCCTGCTCCGTATTGAACAACCGCGTGTTCTCGATGGCGATGACGGCTTGATCGGCGAATGTCCTAAGGAGACCAATCTGTCGATCTGTGAACGGGCGAACCTCTGTGCGTCGGATGCCAATGGCGCCAATGGCCTCACCCGCATGAATTAGAGGGACGGTGAGTATGGTGTTGAAGCCAAGAAGCCGGGCAAGAACGCTACTCTCTGGGTACTTATCGGTTTCGACCTGCAAATCAGCGACGTGAATCGCTCGCCGGTCGAGGACTACACTTCCGGTCATGGTCGCCCGCGTTAGGGGCAAGGTCCCGCCTGGGGGGATCGGTCCATGATGGGCTACGACTCGAAGACTGTCGCCGCGCACCTGAAAGATCGTCGCATCATGGGCATCGCAAAGACGAGCCGCACTCGCCGCGATCTTCGCGAACACTTGGTTCGCGTCAGTCACAGAGCTTGAGATCGAGGCCAAGATCTCCGCAGTGGCGGCTTGCTGCTCGCGCGCCTCGGCCAGTTCATGCCTCAACGCTTCAACAGTTTGTTCGCCCGTGACCGTCGACCCTTCCAATGGCATGGGGACACTCAATCATTGGATATTGGGCAAAATGCCAGTGCGACCCCTGATCAAAATTGCGGAGTGGCACCCATCCTACGCCACAGCGGTTCCACGCGCCAATGTCGGCTTTGCGGCGTTTCACCGGCCCGGCGCATCCACCATTGGTGTCTCAAGTTGGCACCTGAACCGGCGTCCTTAGCTCCTGCAGCACCATAGTCCGCAGGCCGAGGTATTGCGGACCTAACCCTCCGGCGTCGGGCGCCACCGCGGGAGCAGCGCTCGTTGTTCCGTGGTAATCTTGTTGGGCGTGCCTCTCTTTCGGCTGCCCGTCTTCTGTTTGGCCATCTCTATTTCGCTCTACTTTAGAGATCAGCGCTCCTGGCTCAGCGCATCAATATGTGATGCCGGGTAAGCCGCCATCCATACAGCACTCTCCGTTCGTGCCGTCGCGTTGGCCATGGTGTCTACCACAGTTCTCGCGTCAAGCTATGGCGGCAGCCACATTTGGCCGGTCGCTGCATCGATGTGCGCGAGCTTGAACCCGACCGTCGAAACGTCGATCGTACCGAGCACGATCGGCAGTGCGAAGCGACGTGGCCCGATCGAGCCAGGATTGAAGATCGTTACCCCCTTGTCGCTGCCGATGAACGGCACGTGCGAATGGCCGCACACCACGAGCCGCGCGCCCTCGGCCTTCGCCGTGCGTGCTACCTCCGCACGCAACTTGGGACCGTAGAGCGCGATGTGCGTCATCAGGATCCGCGACGGAACCGGGGCAGCAACATCGAGAAGGAGCACGTCGGGCAGGCCGCGCTCGTGCCCGTCAATGTTGCCACGCACGGCATAGACCGGCGCCAGCTCGGCTAGCGCGTCAAGAATTGCCGGATCGCCGACATCTCCGGCGTGGAGAATCGCGCCAGGGACGATCTCGGCGAGCCGCGCGGTCATTGCAGGATGCGGTTGCGAGTGCGTATCGGAGACGACCGCCAGACGCACGGAGCCGTCCGCCGCCACTGGCACGGATGTCCTCTTAACAAGTCGTCCCATGGCCGCGTCCTCGCCGTATCGCGCGGCACACAGCCCGCGAACAGCATGGGGCCGGCCTTTGCCCGTCCAGACTGCGGTGTGCTCCGGCCATCGTGCTCATTACACCAAGCCAGACGCCGTGAGCCATGGCAAGAGGTCAGTCCCTAACTAGCGCCTCGGCAAACTTGCGTTCTACGTCGACGTACACATCATCGGCGCGGTCGAAGATGCCCTTGATTACTCGTCCGAAGACGTACGCTCTGGGAGTCTGGATTTGGCACATCACGCCGAGGAGTGATTGTCGGCTCCTAGATGCTATGGGGGATGCGGCGAGGCAAATGCACCGGTCGGCG
>Ga0075424_100002781_pt1 | contig 16158 bp, 20 predicted proteins | sample SoiMethybrSBSTD3_FD_75301 | JGI IMG/M metagenome (GOLD analysis project Ga0075424, IMG submission 75301) | Bulk soil microbial communities from a Populus tree surrounding site in Tennessee, USA - Soil MetaG P. TD hybrid SBSTD3 | ecosystem: Environmental > Terrestrial > Soil > Tree plantation...
CCCTCCGCCAACTTGTCAAGGCGGAAACCCACAAAACCTGTGCATAAGTTGTTGATAACCCCTCATGGGCAGGTTTCGTAAGGCTGAAAATGGCTGATCGGAACGAAATGCACAAAATATTCGCAGATAAACACTATATATTTCAGTAAGATGCGTATAATTCAGAATTATTGTTACCGGAGTATGAAACGCCGGACAGCGGTGTTTGTAGGAACCTGCATGCCTCTCCCGTTTCGCAAAAACCCGTGTCACATCGGGGAGTTTTGTTCTGCGTCGTGCGCGCAACCGCCGCGTTGACTCCGGCGCTGCGGCGTGATAAGCCTTTGAAAAATTTGCGGAGGTTTTCGTTTGGCAATCCATCAATCGGCGATCAAACGCCACCGACAGAGCTTAAAGAAAAGAGCCATCAATAAAGAAGCGCGTTCCAGGCTCCGAACCCTGATCAAAAAAGCGCGCCAGGCGATCGAGAAGAAAGACGCCGAGCAGATTTCCGCCGGGCTGCGGGAAGTCGGCAGCGCCCTCGGCAAGGCGGTGAGCAAGGGGATCGTGAAAAAAAACACCGCTTCGCGCTGGCTCTCGCGTCTTTCGCGCTCCGCCAGCCGTCCAGCGTAATCCGGCCTTTCGCTTCGCCCGACGTCAGAACAACTCCAACAACCGCATGTGGAGATCGTGCGCCGCCGATTCGAGCAATCGGCTGCGCGCCTCATCCTTCTGCGTTTCGGTTAGCTGCACGTCGGTGAAGCGGCGCAAGTCCGACCCCTGGTAGCCGAGCGCGCGAGCCTCCGGCGAGCTCGTTACCACTGCGGCGCGCGAGCCCCCGAAGAGGTCCGTGAAACGCGCGCCCTGCGTGCGCCACAAGAGCTCGTCCGGGACTCGACGCCGGAGATTCAAGTCGATCACCAGCAGAAACTCGTACTGCAGCGCCTCATCGTGGCGGTTGACGCCTACGACGCGGCTGTCGAACGTGCGAATGACGCCGCTCAGAATCGCGTCGGCGTCTTCGACCCGGTCGACGACGCGCAGCAGCCCTTTGCGGTTGATCTCGGTCTTGAGCGCCATCGTCATCTCGCGGTCCACACCGACTTCTTTGGTTCGGTTGACCAGCGGATCGACGAAGACCGTGCGGACATCGCGGGGAAACGCGTCGCCGCGGCCGGTGAATTGATAGCCGCAGCCGGCGGCGAGCGCGAATAGGCACAGCGGAATTGCGATCAGTTTCAGGATGTGACGTTCCTTTATCGACGAAATGCGATGCCGGACGGCACCGACGGGCGCGGACGCGAGACGCTTCATCTCACCCCTCCAGCACGATGTTGACCAGCCGCCGCGGCACCTGAATGACTTTCTGGATTCCCTTGCCGGCGAGAAAACCCTTCACCTTCGGGTCCGCCAGCGCCATCGCTTCGATCGCATCGCCGCTCGCGTCCGCCGGTACGGTAACCTTGCCCCGCACTTTGCCATTGACCTGGACTACGATCAAGAGTTTTTCTTGCTCCAACGCTTCGTTCGAGTAGCCCGGCCAGACGACCTGATCGAGCGGCTTGGTCTGTCCGAGTGCGGTCCACAGTTCGCTCGCGACGTGCGGGACGAATGGATAAAGCAGCGTGACGATCGCGACGAGCGCGTCTTTCACGACCGCAGGGCGTCCGTCGAGAGAGTCTTTCTGTGCCGTCGCCATGACCGCGTTCAGGAGCTCCATGATCGCCGCGATGGCGGTGTTGAAATGAAAGCGGGTCTCGATGTCCTCGGTTACTTTTTTGATCGTCCGGTGCACGAGCCGGTTGAGATCCTTGAGCTCGCCCGAAAGCGCGGCCGGCGCGCTCCCCGCGGCGGCGAGCTGCTCCCGATTCTGCACGACGAACCGCCACAGGCGCGTGAGAAATCGGAACGCGCCTTCGACTCCCTGCGCGTTCCATTCGAGGTCCTTTTCCGGCGGCGCGGCGAAGAGCGTGAAGAGCCGCGCGGTGTCGGCGCCGTATTGGGCGATCAGATCCTCCGGGTCGACGATGTTCTTCTTCGATTTCGACATCTTCTCGACCCGGCCCTTGATCGCAGGACGGCCGCATTTGGGACAGCGCCAGCCTTCGGCCTCGGAGCCGACGAGCTCGTTCGGAAAAAGCCAGTCGTGCTCCTCGCAGCGGTAGGTCTCTTTGCTGACCATGCCTTGGGTCAGCAGATTCGTGAACGGCTCGTTCGCTTTCGTCAGTCCCAGGTCGCGAAGCGCCTTGGTGAAAAAGCGCGCATAGAGAAGGTGCAGCACCGCGTGTTCGACCCCGCCGATGTACTGATCGACCGGCATCCAATAATCCGCCTCGGCCGGGTCGAAGGGCTTCACGTCGAAACGCGGCGAGGTATAGCGCAGAAAATACCATGACGAGTCGACGAAGGTGTCCATGGTGTCGGTTTCCCGGCGCGCCGCACCGCCGCAGCGCGGGCAGGTCGTCTCAACGAACGACTTGCTTTCCGCCAGCGGCGAGCCGCCTTTGCCGGTGAAGGGCACATCGCGCGGCAGAGTGACGGGAAGATCATTTTCCGGCACCGGGACAATTCCGCACTTGTCGCAATACACTATCGGAATCGGCGTGCCCCAGTAGCGCTGGCGCGAGATACCCCAATCGCGCAGCCGGTAGTTGACTTTGGCTTCGCCCAGGCCGCGCTCGACGAGCCAATCGATGGCGCGCCGCTTCGCCTCATCCACAGCGAGACCGTTTAAAAATCCGGAATTGATCTTGACGCCTTCGCCCGTGTAAGCCTCGCCCGTCCAATCGGCCGGCCTTTCAACCGTTTCGACGATGTCGAGCCCATAGCGTTTGGCGAAATCCCAGTCGCGCTGATCCTCGCCCGGCACCGCCATGATCGCGCCGGTGCCGTAGCTCAGGAGCACGTAATCGGCGATGAATAGTGGTATCGCGGCGCCGTTGAACGGATTGGTGACCCGCGCGGAGAGCCTGAGGCCGCGCTTGGGACGGTCTTCTGCCGTTCGCTCCTGATCGGATTGCTTTGCCACTTCCGCGCGAAACGCTTCGACCTCCGCGCGCTCCTTGGCATCGGCGATCAGCTTATCGACCAGCGGGTGCTCGGGTGCGAGCACGGCATACGTCATGCCGAACGCGGTGTCCGGACGCGTGGTAAAAATACGCACCTTGAGGTCCGCGCGGCCGACCACCGGCAGATCGAACTCCGCGCCTTCGCTGCGTCCGATCCAGTTCCGCTGCATCGTGACGACCTTTTCCGGCCAACCGGTCAGCCGATCGAGAACGCTCAGCAGCTCCTCGGCGTAGGCGGTGGTGCGGAAAAACCACTGCTCCAGCTCTTTTTGCACAACCTCGGAATCGCAGCGCCAGCACGCGCCCTCGATCACCTGCTCGTTCGCAAGAACCGTCAGGCACGACGGGCACCAGTTAACGAAGGAGCTTTTCTTGTACGCTAAGCCGCGCTCGTAGAATTTCAAAAAGATCCATTGGTTCCACCGGTAATATTCCGGCTCGCAGGTCGCGATCTCGCGCTCCCAGTCGTACGACAGCCCCATGCGCTTGAGCTGCGTCTTCATGTATTGAATATTGTCGCGCGTCCACGCCTCGGGGTGGATGTTGCGTTCGATCGCGGCGTTTTCCGCCGGCAGACCGAAGGCGTCCCAGCCCATCGGATGGAGCACGTTGAGCCCGCGCATGCGCTTGTAGCGCGCGACGACGTCGCCGATCGAGTAATTCCGCACGTGGCCCATGTGGATGCGGCCCGAGGGATAGGGAAACATCTCGAGGACATAGTACTTCGGCCGCGCGGCGTCGCGGGCCGCGCGGAAGCTTTTATGCTCCTCCCAGATGCGCTGCCATTTCTCTTCGACGGCTTGCGGGTAGTATCGGTCGTCCATAAGTGGAATGCCGTTCAGCTAATCCTTCGGCTGGGTCGCGCCGGCGATTTTATCCAGAATGCCGTTGATGAACGTGGAAGAATCGTCGGCGCCGAAGCGCTTGGCGATCTCGATCGCTTCGTCGATGCTCACGTTCACCGGGATATCGGCGCAACAAAGCAGCTCGTAGGTCGCGAGCCGAAGAATAACGAGATCGACCTTCGCGATGCGATCGAGCTTCCAGTTTTCCGCCGTCTCTTCGATGCGGCGGTCGATCTCCTCACGATGTTCGAGAACGCCGGCGATCAGCCGGCGCGCGAAGTCCTTAGCATCGACGCCGCCTTCGAAATGACTCAGGAACAGCGCCAGCGATTTCACCGATGCGTCTCCGGTCACCTCGACCTGATAAAGCGCCTGCACCGCGAGCTCGCGCCCTTGTCGACGAGGTCCCATAGATAATCGTCAGGCGTTCGATGGAGATTCTCCGCGCCTACTTCGCGCCCAAATCCTTCTTCAAGTTCGCCATCTCGATCGCGGTCAGCGCAGCCTCGAAGCCTTTGTTCTGATTCTTCTCGCCGGCGCGCTCCATCGCCTGCTCAACGTTGTTGGTCGTCAAGACGCCGAACGAGATCGGCAGGCGGTATTCGAGCGTCAACGCGCCCAGGCCGCGCGTGACTGCGTCGGCGATGTAGTCGAAATGCGGCGTGTCCCCGCGGATGATCGCCCCGAGACAGACAAGCGCGTCGTGCTTGCCGCCGGCGGCAATTTGCTTCACTGCGAGCGGAATCTCGAAAGCGCCCGGCACGCGGATCACGTCGATGCGGCTCTCGTCGGCGCCGTGCGCCTTCAGCGCCTCGAGCGCGCCCTCGAGAAGCCTTTCGGTCACGAAATCGTTGAAGCGACTCACGACGATGGCGAACTTGAGGCCGCTGGCGTCGAGCCGTCCCTGAATCGCTTTTGGCATGAACGGCGCTACTTTCCCGACTTGGACTCGAGCTTGGAAAAAAGATGTCCCATCTTCCGCTGCTTGGTGCGGAGGTATTCGATGTTCGACGCCTGCGGCGGGACCTCGATCGGCACGCGCTCGACGACTGTCAGTCCGTAGCCTTCCAGCCCGATAATCTTCCGCGGATTGTTCGTGAGCAGCCGGATTTTCTGCACGCCGAGATCGCGCAAAATCTGCGCGCCGATGCCGTAGTCTCGGAGGTCTTCTTTGAAGCCGAGCTCGAGGTTCGCCTCGACGGTGTCCATGCCCTGGTCTTGCAGGGCGTACGCCTTGATCTTGTTCGTGAGCCCGATGCCCCTGCCCTCCTGGTGCATGTAGACCAGCACGCCCTTGCCTTCCTGGTCGATCATCCTGAGCGAGCGCCGGATTTGATCGCCGCAGTCGCAGCGCATCGAGCCGAAAACATCGCCGGTGAGACATTCCGAATGCATGCGCACGAGCATGGGTTCGTCTTTGTGAATGTCGTTTTTCACGAGCGCCATGTGCTCGTAGGTATCGGCGGTGTTGCTGTAAAGGATCGCCTTATACGCGCCGCCGTGAATCGTCGGAAAATCGACCTCGGCGATGCGCTTGACGAGACACTCGCTCCGCAGCCGGTACGCGATGAGATCGGCGATCGACGCGATCTTGAGCTTGTGCTTCGCCGCGAAGCGCTCGAGGTAGGGCATGAGGGCGACGGAGCCGTCGTCCTGGAGAATCTGGCAGATGACGCCGCCAGGCGCGAAACCGGCGATGCGCGCAAGATCGACGGAAGCTTCGATGCGTGCCGAGCGCACGAGGACGCCGCCGTTGCGCGCTTGGACGGGGAAGATATAGCCGGGGACGGCAAGATCGCTCCGGCGCGTTTCTTCCGCGACGACGGCGCGGAGCGTGCGCGCACGGCTCGCGGCGGAGGCGGCCGCGGCACCGTCGGCGCGGAGCGTGATCGACGCGCCGAGTGAGCCCACGACTTTCGAGCTGCTCTCCTGGACCATGAGCGGAATCCCGAGCTGCTTCATACGCGCTTCCGGCAGGCCGAGGCAGATGAGTCCGCGGGCGTGCTGCATCATGAAGTTGACCGCTTCCGTCGTGATCGTCTCGGCGGCGGCGCAGAGGAACCCCTCGCCGTCGGCGCTGTCGTCATCGACGAGAACGACGAGCCGCCCGGCGCGAATTTCTTCCAGTATCTCTTCGATGGGAGAAATAGCCATAATTTAAAGGTTGAAACGCGATCGATGCGGAGGAAGCGGAACTATTCCCGCCGGAGCAACCGCTGAACGTATTTTCCGATCAGATCGGTCTCGATGTTGACTCTAGCACCAACCCTAAGGTGGCGCAAATTCGTGTGTTTTAGCGTAAATGGGATCGCAGCGATGGAAAACCGGGCCCGCCCGCAGGCGTTGACGGTGAGGCTCACGCCATCGACCGCGACCGATCCTTTTGGGACAAGAAGCCGGGAGAGCGGCGCGGAGACGCGAAAGGTATAAAAGGTATATTCGCCTTTTTTTTCGATTTGATCGGCGGCGGCGACGCCGTCTATATGGCCGGTCACGAGGTGCCCTCCGAGGCGATCGCCGAGCTTCATCGGCCGCTCGAGATTGACCGCCGCGCCTCGTTTCAGTCCGCCGAAAGTCGTCCTTTTCAATGTCTCGGGCGACACGTCGACCTTGAACGCGCCGCGGCTTTTCTCGGTCACCGTGAGACAGGCGCCGTTGACGGCGATGCTGGCGCCGAGCTCCATTTGATTAACGGGCAGGCCGGTGCGCACGACGAGCACGCCCGCACCGCCGCGCCGCTCCCAGCGCACGACCTCGCCCACGTCCTCGACAATCCCGGTAAACATCGTTTACAGATATCCCGTCAGCAGAATGTCGTTGCCGATCGTTTCGATTTCAACGTTTTTGACCGGCAGGCTCCGGCTCATGTCCTTGATCCCGAGCGACGAGACGATCGGAAGGCCGTCGCCGCCGACGATTTTCGGAGCATAGAAGAGCGCGATCTTGTCGACAACCTTCGCGGCGAGCGCGCGGCCGGCGGTGACCGCGCCCCCCTCGATCATGACGCTCACCATCTCCCGCTCGGCGATTCTTTTTAGCACCGCGGCGAGCGGGATTCCGTCGCGGCGCGAGGGGAGCCGCCAGACTTCCGCGCCGAGGCTCTGGAGGCGCGCGGCCTTTCGCTCCGGCGCGCGTGCGCTCGCGACGACAATGGTCGTGCCCGCCTCCTTGAGGACGCGCGCTGTCAGCGGCATGCGCAGCCGCGGATCGAGAACGACGCGGACCGGGTTGCGTCCTCCCGGGATACGGCAGGTGAGCTGCGGGTCGTCGGCGATCACCGTGCCGACGCCGACGATCACCGCGTCGACGAAGTTGCGGAGTTCGTGGACGCGCCCGCGCGCCGCGCGCCCGGTGACCCAGCGCGAGCTGCCGGTCGCCGTCGCGGTTTTGCCGTCGAGCGTCGCCGCCGATTTCAACAAGACGAAGGGAAGCCCGCGCGTGATGTATTTGATGAACGACTCGTTGAGCTTTCGGCAATCGGCTTCCAGGACGCCGGAGCGAACCTGGATCCTCGCCTGCCGCAGGCGCCTGAAGCCTCTGCCGGAGACGAGCGGGTTGGGATCCGCCATGCCGGCGACGACGCGTTTGATCTTCGCCGCGATCAGCGCGTCGACGCAGGGCGGCGTCCGGCCGTAGTGACTGCAGGGCTCGAGATTGAGATAAAGCGTCGCACCGCGGGCCTTTCGCCCGGCTCGCTTCAGCGCGTCGATCTCGGCGTGATCGCCGCCGGCCCGCCGGTGATAGCCGGTCGCGACGACTTTGCCGCCGCGCACGAGAACCGCGCCGACCATGGGATTGGGGCTCGTCCGCCCCGCCGCTTTCTCGGCCAGGCGAAGCGCGCTCCGCATATATCGAATGTCGGCTTCATCGCTCAAGACGAATGGCTCTCCTGCTTTTTCGGCTTGGGCGTCTTGTTCGACTGCCCCTTGCGCTCTTTCAGCAGCTCTTCGAGCTCGACCATGAATTCGTTGATGTCCTTGAACGAGCGGTAGACGGAAGCGAAGCGGACGTAGGCGACCTCGTCGATGTCGTGGAGCTCTTTCATCGTCGCCTCGCCGATCACCGAGCTGGGAACTTCCTTCTCGGCGCGCTCCTGCAGCCCGCGCTCAATGCGGTCGGCGACCGCCTCGATGGTGTTGATGCTGACGGGCCGCTTCTCGCACGCGCGCTTGAGGCCGTTCACGACCTTCACGCGGTCGTAGCTCTCGCGCCGCCCGTCCTTCTTGACGACGAGCGGCATCGTCTCCTCGACGCGCTCGTACGTCGTGAACCGGCGGCCGCACTTCTCGCACTCGCGACGCCGCCGGATCATATTGGCGTCCTTGCTCAGGCGGGAGTCGATGACGCGGTTTTCCGCCTCGTGGCAGAAGGGACATTTCATGGGAATAGTGAGTGAGTGAGAAGTAAGGAGTGAGCAGGGTATCGCAGCTCGCTGCGTTTTGACTCCTCACGCCTCACGTCTCACTCCTCACGTCTCACTCCTCACGTGTCTCGCCGGAGGCGATTCGGATATATCGGGAACTTCCGGCACAGCCCGCGGACGTCGTCGCCGACCGAGCGCAGCACCGCGTCGTCCGAGACGTTGTTGAGCGCGCGCGCGATGAGCTCGGCGATCGCCTCCATCTCTTTTTCCTTCATGCCGCGGGTCGTGACCGCTGGCGTGCCGATGCGGATGCCGCTCGTCACGAAAGGCGAGCGCGTCTCGAACGGCACGGTGTTCCGGTTGACGGTGATGCGCGCCTTGTCGAGCGTCTCCTGCGCGACCTTGCCGGTGAGCTCGGATTGCCGGAGGTCCACCAGCATCAAGTGGTTGTCGGTGCCGCCGGAGATCAGCTTGAAGCCTTTTTTCATGAGCGCGGCCGCGAGCGCCTTGGCGTTTTTGACGATCTGGCGCTGGTAGTCTTTGAACTCCGGCGTGAGCGCTTCCTTAAGAGCCACCGCCTTCGCCGCGATGACATGCATGAGCGGTCCGCCCTGATTGCCGGGGAAGACCGACGAGTTTAGCGACTTTGCGAAGGCTTCCCGGCACATGATCATACCGCCGCGCGGCCCGCGCAGCGTCTTGTGCGTCGTCGTGGTGACGAACTCGGCGTGCGGCACCGGCGACGGATGCACGCCCGCGGCGACGAGGCCCGCGAAGTGCGCGATGTCGACCATGATGACCGCGCCGACTTCGTCCGCCGCCTCGCGAAATGGACGGAAGTCGATCTCGCGCGGATAGGCGCTGTAGCCGACGACGATCATCTTCGGCCGGTGCTGGCGGGCGAGCTCGCGCATGGCGTCGTAGTCGATGCGCTCGTCCGAGCGGCGGACGCCGTAGGGCACGACTTTGAAGAACTTGCCGGAAAAATTGACCGGGCTCCCGTGCGTGAGATGGCCGCCGTGCGTGAGATCCATGGCGAGGATCGTGTCTCCGGGTTGAAGCTGCGCGAAGTAGACCGCCATATTCGCCTGCGAGCCGGAATGCGGCTGCACGTTGACGTGATCGGCGCCGAAGAGCTCTTTCGCGCGCGCGATCGCGAGGTCCTCGACGATGTCGACGAATTCGCAGCCGCCGTAATAGCGCTTGCCGGGATAGCCTTCGGCGTACTTGTTCGTCATCACCGAGCCCTGGGCTTCGAGCACCGCTTCGCTGACGGCGTTTTCGGACGCGATCAGCTCGAGATTGTCTTCGAGCCGCGCGGTCTCCTTTTCGATGGCGGCGAATACTTCCGGATCGGTCTTTTGCAGAAACGACATGAAAAAGTTTTCCTTTAGTCTTTATTTTTCTCTTGAAGACGCGTTCCCAGATCCCGCTCGACGTCGGCGATCTTGTCGACGCGCCGTTGATGCCGCCCGCCCGCGAACGGCGTATCGAGCCAGATGCCGAGGATTTGCTCCGCCATCGGCGGGTCGACGACGCCGCCGCCCAGCACGAGCACGTTCGCGTCGTTATGCTCGCGGCTCGTCTGCGCGCCCTTCGGCTCGTGGACCAGCGCGGCGCGCACGCCCGGATATTTATTCGCGACCATCGACATGCCGATGCCGCTCGTGCAGAGCAGGATGCCGCGCTCGGCCGCGCCGCTGGCGACTTTCTCCGCCACGCGGCGCCCGAAATCCGGGTAATCGACCGAATCGCCGCCCTTGGTGCCCACGTCTTCGACGTCGATACCGCGCGCGCGGAGTTGCTCGACCAGGAAATCTTTGAGCGCGACGCCGCCGTGATCGCTACCGATAATAATCATCCGAGCGCTTTCAAGCCGGGGAAATGCCGCGCGTCGCCGCCGGCTCTCGATAAAAGAAAATCGCAGGAGAATGGCGCGCGGCCATTCAAAGCCCCTGCGATCGCCTTTTGTGGCCTGCGGGGAGCGCCCGACGGCGAGCTCGTCCGCGGCCGAGAATATCTACTTATGGGCTTCGATATAGGTAATGACGTCCTGAACAGTCTTGATCTTCTCAGCGTCTTCGTCGGAGATCTCCATCTCGTACTCTTCTTCGAGAGCCATCACTAGTTCGACGATGTCCAAAGAATCGGCGCCCAGATCCTCGATGAACGAGGCATCAGGCGTCACCTCATCTTCGCTGACGCCCAGCTGCTCACAGACGATTTCTTTAACCCTGGCCTCTACCGATGATGCCATTCGCTCACCTCCTCTGACTTTCGTTACGCCATCAACAATCCGCCGTTCACGCCGATCACCTGCCCCGTAATATAGCCGGCAGCGGGGCTTGCGAGAAACGACACGACGGCGGCGACATCCGCGCCGCTGCCGAAACGCCCCAAAGGTATAGACCGCAGAAATTCCTGTTTCAATTCCTCCGGAAGCTTCTCCGTCATCTCCGTGTCGATATATCCCGGCGCCACCGCGTTGACGGTGACGCCGCGGGAACCCAACTCGCGCGCCATCGCGCGCGTAAATCCGATGATACCGGCCTTGGAGGCCGCGTAAGCCGATTGACCCGCGTTGCCGGTCTGGCCAACGACCGAGGTAATACTGATGATCCGGCCGTACCGTTCCCGAAGCATGCCGCGGCAGACGGCCTTGGTGCAGTGGACCGTGCCCTTGAGATTGATGCCGAGAACGCGGTCCCAATCTTCCGTTTTGAGACGTACGAGAAGATTGTCGGAAGTCACCCCGGCGTTGTTCACTACAATATCAATTTTTTTGTGCTGGTCAACGATTTTTTTGACCCCGGAATCGACCTGTCGCTCGTCGGAAACATCGAAGGATGAGAGCTCCCCGGAGCCCCCGGATTGGGCCAGCTCCCTGAGCGTCTCCTCGGCCGCCGGTGTGTTGGTCGCATAATTGACGACGACATGGGCTCCCAGCCTGCCGAGATCCAGCGCGATCGCCCGGCCGATGCCGCGGCTCGCGCCGGTAACTAATGCGACCTGACCTTTTAGAATCATCAGGAGTCGACGATTTTTTTCAGATCGTCGGGTGTCTCGATGTTATCGACCTGGAGCTTCGGGCTTATCCGTTTTATGAGGCCGGTCAAAACCCTGCCGGGTCCGATCTCAAAAACGCGGTCCGGAGCTGATCGTTCGAGGCGTTTTACCGACTCTTCCCAGCGCACGGGGCTCACCGCCTGTTTAACGAGCAGTTCCTTGACGCGGCTCGCGTTGGTATTGATTTCCGCATCGACGTTGGTAATGACGCCGATCGAAAACGGCCTCACCTCGACATTCGCCAAGACGGCTTTGAGGCCGTCCGCCGCGGGCCGCATGAGCGCGCAATGGAACGGCGCGCTCACCGGAAGCTCCAGCACGCGCTTCGCGCCGCGCTCGCGCGCGAGCGTCATCGCGCGAGCGACGGCCGGTTTTGCGCCGGCGATCACGATCTGCCCGCCGCCGTTGAGGTTCGCCGGCGCGACGACCTCGCCTTGCGCGCCTTCGCGGCAGAGCTTTTCCACATCTTCTGCGGCAACCCCGAGGACAACCGCCATCGATCCTTGACCGGCGGGCACGGCCTGCTGCATGAGTCTGCCGCGCTCCCGTACTACCTTGACCGCGTCGGAAAACGCAAGCGCGCCGACCGCGACGAGGGCACTGTATTCGCCCAAACTGTGTCCGGCGACACAGACCGGGTCGAGACCGTATTCGGCTTGCAGGACGCGAAAGATGGCGATCGAGACTGCAAGAATCGCAGGCTGCGTGTTTTCGGTAAGTTTCAGTTCCTCTTCAGGGCCGGAAAAGCATAGTCGTGTCAGCGGCGCGTGGAGAGCTTCTTCGGCTTCGGCGAAGGTGTCGCGCGAGGCCGGGAAGCGCTCGCAAAAATCCTTCCCCATTCCAACATACTGCGAGCCCTGACCGGGAAAAACGAAGGCGAGATTAGACTTTGCCGCCACCCTTCGTCCCGCTTTCGGCAGCGGATTTTCCGCTGAATTTCGATTTCACCCGCTGCCAGATACGCTGCGACTCCGGGGGCACGCCGTCCGCGGCGTGGCTCTGGACGAGCAATTCCATGATGCGCCGGTTGACGTCGTGTGCGACCGCTTCTTTCGCGACGCGGATCGCGTTCTTGATCTCTTTCGGCCCGGAGCCGCCGTGCGCGACGATGGCAACCCCGCTGAGGCCGAGCAGCGGCGCGCCGCCGTATTCACGGTAGTCCAGCCGGCGATAGGCGCGCATCAGCGGCCCGCGGCTGAGAAGATAGCCGACGCGGCTGAACGCGGTCTCCTGAAACGCGCCTTTCAAGATGCGGCCGATGCACGCGGCGAGCCCCTCCATCGTCTTCAGCGCCACGTTGCCGGTAAAGCCGTCGCAGACGACGACGTCGACGCTGTCGTTGAAGATGTCGCGTCCCTCGACGTAACCGATGTAATTGAGCGGCGTGCGCGAGAGTTCTTCGCTCGCCGCGCGCGTGAGATCGTTTCCTTTGGATTCCTCCTCGCCGTTGCTGAGCACGCCGACGCGCGGCTTGGCGACGCCGAGGATCTGCTCGGAGTAGACTGAGCCCATCATCGCGAACTGGACGAGCTGCCACGGCTTGCAGTCGATGTTGGCGCCGGCGTCAATAATGACCGTCCCCTTGCCGGGCGTGGGAATCACGACGGAGATCGCCGGCCGGTCCACCTGGGGCAGCTTGCCGACGACGAACATGCCGACCGCCATCATCGCGCCGGAGTTGCCGGCGCTGACCACCGCCTGCACTTCGCCGCGATTCATCAAGTCATAGGCGACGGCGAGAGAAGAATCGCGCTTGCGGAGCGCGGCGCTCGGCGATTCGTCCATCGCGACCGTTTCGGCGGCGTGAACGACGCGCACGGCGGGCGCGAGCGAGCGGTGCTCGAGCTTGGGCTCGATCGCTTCTTTGCGTCCGACCAGGACGACCTCGACGCCGAGCTCATGGACGGCGGACAGCGCTCCGGCGACGACGGCGTCCGGGGCGTGGTCTCCGCCCATGGCGTCAACGGCGATTTTCACCATTTGCGGCGAATCAGCTCTCTTCGACGGCAAGCGCTTGCCTGCCGCGATAGTAGCCGCAGGCGGCGCAGGCGCGATGTGGAAAGACGGCTTCGCCGCACTTGGGGCAGCTCATGAACTGCGGCGGCGTCAGCGCGTCGTGCGCGCGGCGCTTGTTCTTCTTGGTCTTGGAGGTCCTTCGCTTCGGAACCGGCATGTTGGTTTTATCCCTTCTTTTCTCTCCGCGCTGGCGGAAGGAAAGGCGTCATGAATGGAGGGTTATTGATGCAACTTCATATCGCGGAAAACCGCCATCCGCGGATCGACATGCGTATCGTGGCAGCGGCATTCGGATTCGTTCAAGTCGGCGCCGCAGCGCGGGCATAGCCCGCGGCAATTCTCGTCGCAGAGCGGCCGGGTGGGCAGCGCCAGCAGCGCCTGCTCGCGAATCAGCGGTTCGAGGCTGATCTCCTCGCCGCGGTAGAAGCTCAGTCCCAATTCGCCGGCGTTGAGCTCCTTGTTCTTGGCCGACGTCGAATCGGGCGCAAGAACGAAATCGAATTCCTTCTCGAGTGGGAACGAATAGCTTTTCAAGCAGCGGCTGCAATGTCCCTCGATCTGCGTCTCGACCCGACCGTGAAAGAAGAGATCCGCTCCCGACCGATAGTAAAGGAGGCGCACGCGCAGCGGGTCGGGAAAGCGAAAATCCTTGCTTTCGCCGCTATAAAGCCGGTTCAACTCCTGCGGAGTTTCGGCAAAATCGATCTCCTTCGGAGTTTCTATGATTTGGGAAATTAGAAGCTTCACGGGCCTACTTATTTCTATAGTGATTGCGCCCCCAATGTCAAGCTAAAGATCGCGGTGCTGTGGCGAAAAGCGCGTGAGATTCTGCGCACTTCGCGCGATTTCGCTTCATCCGGCGGGAAGCGGATCGAGCGCGAGAATACGCCCGAGGACGGCGAAGAACTTCTCGTACGGCGCCGACTCCAGCACCGGGGTAACGTCGTACCTGGCGACGGCGCGGACGAGCATCCGGTCGGCGCCGGACGGCGCGACCGTGACCGTTAGGCGCATCAGGTACTGATCCGCCTTCGCGCCGCTCACCGAGCCCGCGGCGAAGTCGGCGCGATCGACGACGAAGTCGAGGTCCTGCAGCGCGGTGATCGCCGCGCGCAGCGCGCCGCGCTTGTCGGCCGTCATGAAGATTCGGCTGCGCCTCTCGGCGAGCTTCGCCGGGCTCTCGGGCAGCTGCGAGAAATCGCGCAGGTCGGACGCGCAGCCGACGAGCGCGACGAGCGCCAGAGCCGCGCGCGCGATCGGCAGACGCACAAGCTTACAATTCATGCGCTTCGGCACCGGCGGCTTTGGCGAGCTTGGCGAAGAACTCGGCGTAGGCCGCGGGATCGCTCACGAGCTCCGCCTTGGAGTACGTGCCGTCGGGCTCCCACAGGACGCGCTGGAGCGTCACGCGCAGCACGACCGCGCCGGGCGCCGCGCCGGGATGCGCGACGACGGAGGCGCGGAGCGCCTGGTTCCTGCTGAACGGCATTCCCGAGCCGATGCCGGTCGCCTGCGAGAGCACGGTGGTCGCCGCGGCCGCGGCCATCTCGCCGATATTGTACGCCGTGCCCTTCTTCGACGCGGCGATCACGCCGAGGTCGTCGCTCCGCACATCGACGGTGAAGCCCAGCTCTTTCAGCACCGCTGCGCTCGCGCCGAGGAGCTGCGCCTCGTCGACAGTGTCGAAGCTCCGGCTCTCGACACGCCGGCGCGCCGGGCTCTCCTCGGCGAACTCTAGCGACTGCTTCGGGATCTCGCCCGGCATGCAGGCGGCGAGAAGCCCGACCAGCGCCGGCGCGAGCCATCGCTTTTGCATTCCTCGATGATAGCCCGCGGAGCGCGCGCGACGCAAACTTCCCGCTCAACTCCAAAAACTTGACAAAGAGGCGGCAACCCTTTACATCAAGTGGTCTTATGGTAGAAGTGCGCGGCCTCACGAAGTACTACGGCGACTTTCGCGCGATCCACGACGTCAGCTTCACCGCCGAGCACGGCCAGATCCTCGGCCTGCTCGGGCCGAACGGCGCGGGCAAGACGACGACGATGCGCATCGTCACCGGCTTCATGCCCGCGACCGAAGGCACCGTCTCGGTCGAGGGCTTCGACGTCGTCCGGGAGGCGCGCGAAGCGCGGCGGCGCATCGGCTATCTGCCGGAGAACCCGCCGCTCTACCACGACATGACCGTGAGCTCGTATCTCAAGTTCGTCGGCCGCATCAAAGGCGTCGCCAAGAGCGATCTCGACGCCGCGCTCGAGCGCGTGCTCGAGAAATGCTTTCTCACCGACGTCGCGACGCGCATCGTGAGCCGCCTCTCCAAAGGCTACCGCCAGCGCGCCGGCCTCGCGGGCGCGCTGATCCACAACCCGCCGGTGCTGATCCTCGACGAGCCGACGATCGGCCTCGACCCCAAGCAGATCATCGAGATCCGCGGCCTCATCAAGGAGCTCTCAGGCGACCGCACCGTCATCCTCTCGACGCACATCCTCCCCGAGGTGTCGCAGATCTGCAACAAGGTCGTCATCATCAACGACGGGACGGTCGTGGTCGAGAAAAACCTGAGCGAGCTCGCGCAGGGCGCGAGCCTGGAGGAGGTCTTCCTCCGCTACATATCGAAGGAGAGCGCGGCGGCGGCGGTGTGAGCTGTCAATTCGTTTTCGAATATCCCGAATCGACGATCCCAATCATCGACTCCATGGTTGAACGCAACTTGAAAACTGAACAGCGGACCGGGCACGGCACGCCGTGCCCCTGCTCGAAACCCGAAATTATAAACCTGAAACCATGCGCGAGTAATGCGAGCGCATGCCCTGAGCAACGTCG
>Ga0075424_100002782_pt1 | contig 16157 bp, 9 predicted proteins | sample SoiMethybrSBSTD3_FD_75301 | JGI IMG/M metagenome (GOLD analysis project Ga0075424, IMG submission 75301) | Bulk soil microbial communities from a Populus tree surrounding site in Tennessee, USA - Soil MetaG P. TD hybrid SBSTD3 | ecosystem: Environmental > Terrestrial > Soil > Tree plantation...
GTGATGACGATCACGGCGATCTCGCGCTCGCGCTCCGTCAGCGACGACTGGCCCGGCGTGAAGTGCTGGCCGAGCGGCGCGGCCGCGTGCACGAGCTTCGGGTTGTGCACCCAGACCTTGTAGGGGCCGGGCAGCCGGCCGCGCGGGCCGTCCACGAGAAAGCGGTAGCCCTCGCGCTGCTCGGGCGTCATCTGGTCCACGGGGATCTCGGCATAACGTCCGAACGTGGGGGTGGAGCTCATCGTCCTCGCCTCCTGGCTCGCGAAGATACCATCCTGCGTTACCCTGGCGGCGCATGGATGACCTGGCGCGCGCCGCCCTGGCCCACGTCGACCCGCGCGAGCTGATCGACCTCGCCGGCGCGCTCATCCGCATCCCGAGCTTCAAGACCGAGGAGACGCCCGTGGCGCGCTTCCTCGCCGACTTCTTCCACATGCGCGGCTACGACGTCGAGCTTCAAGAAATCGAGCCCGGCCGATTCCAGACGATCGCCATCCTGCGGGGGACCGGTGGCGGGGCCAGCCTGATGCTGAACGGCCACACCGACATCAATGCCCTCACCCGGCGCTGGCGGCGTGATCCGTGGACGCCGAGCCTCGAGGGCGATCGCCTGTACGGCCACGGCGTGCAGAACATGAAGGGCGGGCTCGCCAGCATCGTCATGGCGGCCGAGGCCGTGCGGCGCGCGGGCGCGCGGCTCGCGGGCGATCTCGTCGTCGCCTGCGTGGCCGGCGAGACGCAGGGCGGCGAGGGCACGCACCACCTGATGGAGCGCGGCTTCCGAACGGACGCCGCCGTGGTCGCCGAGCCGTTCGGCGCCGACAACCTCGTCACGGTGCACTCGGGCATCGTGCACATGGCCATTCACACCTACGGCGTCACGGGACACATCGGACACCTCGAGGGCACCGTGAACGCCGTGCAGAAGATGACCGCGGTCATCGAGGCGCTGCAGCGCGTGACGTTTCGCTTCACGCCCCGCCCCGACCTGCCGGCGTTCCCGCGCCTGAACATCGGCGGGATCCTGGGCGGGCGGGGCGCCGACTACGTGCTGGTGGAGCCGCCGTACGTGCCCGACCTCTGCACGATCATCGTCGACGTCCACTTCCTGCCGGGGCAAACCGTCGGCGGGATCGTCGCCGACATCCGCGCGGCGCTGGATCCGCTCGCCGCCGGCGATCCCACGCTGCGCTACGAGATCGAGATCCCGCCGCCCGCCAGCTTCAAGGGTCGCCGCCGGCTCGTCATGGATCCGTTCGACATGCCGATCGACGCGCCGATCGTGCAGGCCGTGGCGCGCAGCTATCGCGCCGTCACCGGCCAGGGGCCCCGGGCGATCGGCACGGTGCTGCCGCACTCGTACAGCGCCGACGACACCTGCCACCTGTGGAAGGCCGGCATCCCGTGCCTGCTCTACGGCCCCGCCACCATCCGCGGCAACGCCGACGAGGACGACGCATGCGTCCTGGTGAGCGAGATGGAGAAGGTCACGCGCGTGCTGGCCGTGACCGCGCTCGACGTCTGCCAGCGCAAGCCGGCCGAGCTCGCCGTCCCTACGCGCTGAGGATCTCCGATCCCGGCGCCGCGGCCGGAGTCGTCAGCCCGCAATCGACCATCTTGTAGAGGAGGGCCTTGTAGCTGATCTGCAGCAGCCGCGCCGCCTTCGCCCGGTTCCAGTACACGCGCTCGAGCATCTGGGCGATGACGATGCGCTCGGCGTCGCGCGCGGCCTGGCGGGCGATCGCCTTGAGGCCGGGATGGCTCGCTGCCGCGCCGGCGGACGCACCGGCATCGGGCGGCGGCGGCCAGGCCGGCGTCCCGCTGGTCACGGCGCCCTGGCCGGCATGCTGGCCGAGGTCGACGCGGCCGAGCACCACGGCGCGCTTCACGGCGTTCTCCAGCTCGCGGATGTTGCCGGGCCACGGGTGGTCGACGAACTGCTCCCGTGTCGCCGGCGACATGGTCAGCGTGCCGCCGAACTGCGCGTTGGACGCCTTCAGGAAGAAGTCGACGAGGGCGGGGATCTCGTCGCGCCGCTCGCGCAGCGGCGGAATCTTCACCTCGATGACGTTGAGTCGGTAGTAGAGGTCCTCGCGAAAGCGGCCGGCCCGGACCTCCGCTTCGAGATCGCGGTTCGTGGCGGCCAGCACGCGCACGTCGTTGTCCAGCACGCGGTCACCGCCCACGCGCGTGAACTCCCCGTCCTGCAGCACGTGGAGCAGCTTCGCCTGCAGGCGCAGGGGCACCTCGCCGATCTCGTCGAGCAGGATCGTGCCCTTGCGTGCCTGCTCGAACTTTCCGGGCTTCTCCCGCTCGGCGCCGGTGAACGCGCCGCGCTCGTGTCCGAACAGCTCCGATTCGAGCAGCTCGCCCGGAAGGGCCGCGCAGTTCACCTTCAGGAACTGGCGCGCCGCACGCGGGGACGCGCGGTGGATGGCGCGAGCCACGACCTCCTTGCCCACGCCGCTCTCGCCCGTCAGCAACACGGCGGCGTCCGTCGCGGCGATCTTCGGGATCATGTCCCGGACGACCCGCATCCCGCTACTCGTACACAGATCGAGGGAATCCATCCACGCTCCTTCAGCGACGTGGGCCGGCTTGTCGCTGTGTGAAGCGCAATGCAGGTTTGCGGCCATGGCGGTTTTCGCGTCATTCCTTCGATATATCTGTAGCGTGGGACGACCTGGAAGCCGCTTCCTACAAGACGACGTAACATTTACATTCGATCGCGGTGGCCCCCTCTTGACGCCGGATTCAACCTCGGTTACGAAGCAGCCGGAAGGAAGGGAACCCATGTCACGAGCTTTGACGGCAGGGGCAGTACTGGCGCTCGCTCTCCTCGTCCCCGCAACGGGCGCGTGGGCTCAGGGGCTGATCAGTGTGCAGAAGCTCTCCGCGCCGCTGGCCAACGAGCTGGTGGGTGAGACGGTCGCCACGTGCGCCCAGAAGGGCTATGCGGTGACGGCGGTCGTCGTCGATCTCGACGGCGTTCGCCAGGCCCTGCTGCGCGGCAACGGCGCGCCGATCCACACGCTCGACAACGCCTTCTACAAGGCGTACTCGTCCGCCTCGCTGACGCTCGCGCGCAAGGAGGACAGCACGAAGGCCGTCGCCGACCGGATGGCCAAGAATCCAGCCACCTCCGTCCCTCAGACGCCGCTGCCCAATGTGACGTATGCGGTAGGCGGCGTGGCCATCATGGTCGACGGCAAAACGATCGGCGGACTGGGCGTCAGCGGCGCTCCGGGCGGCCAGTTCGACGAGGAATGCGCCCGCTCGGCCATCGCCAAGATCCAGGGCCGGATGAAGTAAGCCCCGGCGACCTGGTCTACAGCGCCGCGTACACCAGGTCGATGAGGTGGCGGACGTGCGTGTGCTGCCAGCCGGCGCGTCCCTGGTTCATGGCGTAGCCGAACGCCACGCGGGCGTCGGGATCGGCGAAGCCCAGCGAGCCGCCGGCGCCGAAGTGGCCGAACGCGCGCGGGCTGGGGCCGAGCGGGCGCTCGGCCATCGTGAGCTGAAAGCCCAGCCCGAAGCGCGTGGGACGCTGCAGGACCAGGTCCTCGCCCTGGACCTGCTCGGCGCTCGCGCGCGCGATCGTCTGCGGTGACAGCACGCGGACGCCGCCGAGCGTGCCGTCGCCGGCGAGCGCCGAGTAGAACCGCGCCACCGCGCGCGCGTTGCCGTGGCCGTTCGTCGAGGGCACCTCCGCCGCGCGCCACGCCCGCGTGTTGACGACGCCGGTCCCCGACACTTCCGGCGGATTGCGATAGGCGTTGACGCGCATGAGCGCCACTCCGCTCAGGCTCGCCGGATCCGCGCCGAGCTGGCGTCGCAGCGCGTCGCCCTCGGGGCTCGGCGGCGGCGGGAGCAGCTCGGCGCAGCGCGCGTCGAGCTCCGCGGGCAGGCCGATGAAGAAATCGATCCCGGCGGGCCCGGCCAGGCTCTCGCGCAGATAGGTCCCGAGCGTCGTGCCGGTGATGCGGCGCACGATCTCGCCGAGCAGGAATCCCTGCATGTTGACGTGATAGCCGTGACCCGCGCCCGGCTCCCACCACGGCGCCTGCGCGGCGAGCGCCTCCGTCATGACGTCCCACTTCCGCCACGCGCCGGACGGGAGCGGGCGCGCGATCGCGGGCAGCGCGACTTGATGAGTCAGCACGTAGCGGACCGGGATCTCGGCCTTGCCGGCCTGGGCGAACTCCGGCCAGTAGCGGGCGACGGGCGCGTCGAGATCGAGGCGACCCGCCTCCACGAGACGCAGCGCACAGACGGCGGTGACCGCTTTCCCGACGGAGTAGAGGTTGACGAGCGTGTCGCGCTCCCACGGCCGCGTCCGCGCGCCGTCGGCGTGGCCACCCCAGAGATCGATCACGGCGTTGCCGTCGACGTAGACGGCAAGGGCCGCGCCGACCTCGGCGCCGGTGACGATGGTGTCGGCCAGCGCGTCCCGCACCCGCTCGAAGCCGGGCGCACAATGGCCGTGCACGGTCTCGCCGCCGGCGTGTCGCGCGAGCTCGGTCATGGCGGCGCCTAGTGTCCGTCATGCGCCGGGCGCACGCCGGGATTATTCTGGTCCATCCGATTCGAGAGGAGCGAGCGCGTGGAGACCACCGACGCCATCGTGACGCCATGAGCACGCGAGCCACGCCCGAGCGCATCGAGGCCGCGCATGCCGCGCTGATCGTGTACGACGCCTGCCGGCGCGCCCTCACGCCGACCGACGCAGCGCGCCGCACCGCGCTGCGGCCCGTCCTCGACGCGTGGGTGGCCCTGATCGGCGCGTGCCGCGCGCGCGCGATCCCCATCATCTACACGACGCCGGTGAGCCGGGCCGACGGCAGCGACGTCGTGCTGCTCCCGACCGACCTCAGCGTGCAGACGGGAACGCCGTCGCTCACCAACTGCATCGAGGGCACGCCGGAGGCGGGCTTCCCGGACGAGATCGCGCCGCTCCCACAAGATTACGTGTTCCTCAAGCGGCGTCCCAGCGCGTTCTACGGCACCGGCGTGGCCGACGTGCTGCGCATGCTCCGCCGCACGGCGCTGGTGATCGGCGGCGGCGCGACGAACCGTGGCGTGGAGACCAGCGTGCGCGAGGCCTTCAGCATGGACCTCGACACGGTGGTCGTACGCGAGTGCTGCTGGGGCGGCGACGCCGCCGCTCACGCCTACAGCCTCGACACCTCGATGAGGATGTACGCGCGCGTGCGCACGCTGCCGCAGACGCTGGCGATGCTCGGCTGAGTCAGCGCGCGTGCGGTCGCCGGGCGGCGAGCCACTCCGCGGCCGGCGGAACGTTGGGATCGCGCGGGCGCAGGTTGTAGTAGTCGACCAGCGGGAAGTACGCGTCGGCCAGCCGCCGCAGCTCGGCGACGGGCTCCGGATGGAGATCGACGCGCAGGTCCACCATGGCGTACGGCTCCCGGTCGACCACGAAGAGGCCGCTGGACGTCTCACCGTTCGGCTGGCCCCCGGCGGCCTTCCCGGCCTCGAGCGACGTCAAGAGCCGTTCCCAGAGTGGCCGCTCGGGGCTCTTCTGGAACGCGCCGAGCATCGCGTCGGCCACCTGCGGCCCGGCAACCATGTTGGCGGCGACGACCACGTTGCGGTCCACCCGATGCCCCGCCCACGGCTTGTTGTCGGCGCCGGTGCGGGCGGCGGCGAGCCCGCTCACGTCCAGGCATCCGAGCTGCCGGCGCTCGACGAACTGGTCGCTGGCCGCGATCTCCTCCAGCACGCGGGGCGCCGAGTGGCGGGCGCGCAGCAGGTTGAGCCCGAGGTGGCCGAGCCGTGGATTGGTGCTGGCCTGCGTGACGATGGCGCCGACGCCCGGCGCCACGTGGATGCAGCGCGAGCCGACCGCCATCTCGCTGGTGGCGATGGCGATGCCGAACATCCCGGTGCGCTCGCACCGGCCCACCAGCGAGAACGTCGTGAAGTCGATGCCGATCACGCCGGGCCGACGGGCAGCCGGCGCAGCTCGACTTCGGTGCGCTCGGACCACAGCCGCATCTGCATCTCGCGGAAGAGCTCCGCGGCCGCCCGGAGGTTAGCGTCGGCCTCCTGAAGCTTGCCGGCACGCTGGTAGAGCAGGCCCAGCCCCAGGCAGCACCGCGCCAGAAGCGGGCGGAGGCCGCAGGCCTCGGCCCGTTGCATGGCCTCGCGGTACAGGCTTTCGGTCACCGCCACGTCGAGCGGCTCGCGGTACGTGCTCGCCTCGGCCACGAGCCGCAGCGCCCAGCCCTCGAGGCCGGATTGCTGGCGTTCGCGCGTGACCTCGAGCGCGCTCCGGGCCAGCTGCTCCGCCTCCGCCACCGCGCCCGACAGCAGGAGGGCCTCGCCGAGCCACAGCGTCATCTGCGTGTAGAAGACGCTCATGCGCATGAGCGCCGCTTGATCGAGCGCAGTGCGCAGCATCACCTCGCCCTCGGCGAACCGGCCCAGCAGGGCCAGCGAGTACCCGAGGAACGACGCGACGACCGGTCGCCAGAAGGGGATGTCGTGGCGCTGACAGAGCTCGTTGGCGCGCTCGAACGGGCTCAGCGATTGCTCGATCTCCCCGCGCCGCACCCGGAACGTCCCCATCGCCAGCAGGCCCAGCGCGACCGTCGATGGATCGCCGATGGCCTCGGCGATCTCGAGCGCCTCGCGGGCCACGGCCTCGGCCTCGGCGAAGCGTCCCATCTCCGACAGCGACCACGACAGGAACCCGCGCGCGAACACGGCGGGGCGGATCGCCACGCCGAATCGCTCGTGGCTGCGCTCGGGCGGGACGAGGGCGACCACGCGCCGCGCGTACTCGATCGAGCGCCCGTGCTGGCCCAGGAAGAACGAGGCGCCGCTGAGGTAAGTGCTGGCCAGCACCTCGATGCTCGAATCCCGCGCCGCCGCCGCCATCTCACAGGCACGCTCGCCGTAGCGCGATGCCTCGACCGACTGGCCGAGTGTGAAATAGAGGCCCGCCATCAGCGCCGTCACCAGGCCCTGTCGGCGCGGGTCGCCGAGCTGCTCGGTGAGGGCCTGCAGCTCGGTCAGGATCCCCATGATGCGCCCGAAGTCTCCGACCGGGATCAGCGCCGTCCGCAGATCCAGGCGAAGGTCGATGCCGAGGGGGAGGGTGAGCGGTGTCGGCGGCGCTTGCTCGAGCGCGGCCAGCGCCCGGGTGAAGCAGTCGGCGGCGTCGCGATAGGCGGAGTGTGCGATCGCCTTGTGACCGGCCTGGCGGCGGTAGTCGATGGCCCGCTCCCACAGCGCGCCCTGCTCGGCGTGCTCGGCCAGGCGCTCGAGGTGATCGTTGAGCCGGCTGCCATAGCGGTCTTCGATGCCGGCAACGACCCGGGCGTGCAGCGCGCGCCGCTCGTCCTCCAGCACGAGCTGGTGGGCGACGTCCCAGGTGAGCGCGTGGCTGAACGTGTAGGCGGCGTCGCCCCCCAGGCGCATGGGATAGAGGAACTCCGCCGCCTGCAGTCGGGCCACGCAGGCGCGCGTGCGCTCCGGCGGAAGCTCGGAGACGACCTCCAGCAAGGCCAGCGGCACGTCGCGACCGATCACGGCCGCGAGCTGCAAGACCTGGCGCTCCTCGTCGGGCAGGCGCAGGATGCGCGCGCTCAGCACCGCCTCCACGGTCGCGGGGATGGTCAACTGGGTCATGGCATCGCCGCCGCGCAGCACGCGCACCAGCTCTTCCAGAAAGAACGGGTTACCTTCGCCGCGGCCGAGAATGGCCTCCACCAGCCCATCGGTGACGGCGTGCGCGCCGAGGGCCGACGTCACCAGCAGCCGGCTGACCTCGTCCGACAGCGGCGTCAGCGCGATCTGGCTCGCGTGCGAGCGACCCGCCCACGGCGGTGGCGGGGCCGGGCGTGACGTGCACACCAGCAGGATGTCGCGGCGCACGATCGCGTCGCTCAGCGCCACGAGCAGCTCGCGCGACGTTTCGTCGATCCAGTGCAGGTCCTCGATGACCACCACGACCGGCTTCCGCTCCGCCTGGGCGATCAGAAGCTGCTGGAGCGCCTCGAACGTACGCTCCCGCACACGCTCGGGCGCGGCCGCGGTCAGCACCGGGTCGCGCCCCGGGCAGAGCAGGTTCACGATGTAACGCGCCCACGGCGCGTCGGCCGCGCCGACGCGCTCGAGGAGCGCGAGGGCCTTGGCCTCGATGGCGTCGGAGGCGTCGGTGTCCTGGACGACGCACGCGTCGCGCAGAACGTCGAGGACCACGTGGTAGGGCGCGTGGGCTCCGTACGACACGCACCGGCCTTGCAAGACCGTGATGGTCTCCGGCGCCAGGGTCTGCGCGAACTCGTGGACGAGCCGGGACTTGCCGATGCCGGGCTCGCCGATGATCGACACGACCTGGCCGTGGCCGTCGACGACGCGCTCCAGCAGGCCTTCGAGCAGGCTCACCTCCCGCTGGCGTCCGAGAAACTCGCTCGGCGCGAACTTCTGATCCTTGGGCACCGAGCCCACGAGCCACGCAGCCACGCGGTCGTCGTCGGCGTGCGGCACGAGCTCGAAACGGCGGCCCAGGAAGTGCGTGGCCATCTCGCTGAGCGCGATGCCAGCCGCGTTCGTCCGCGTGAGCGCCTCCAGCGTGCGCCAGGCCTCGGCCTTGCCGTCCTCGTCCAGGGTCACGGTGCCACCGACGTCGGCGAGCAGCATCTGGGTGACGTGCAGCCCCACGACGATCGACAGTCCGGGCGGCCGCCCCTCGTCGTCACGTTCGAAGCCTTTCACGATCGCCAGCCCCGCGTGCGCGGCCCGGCGCGGCGCGTCCTCGTCCGGCTCGACGCCGAACACCGCGACCAGGCCCTGGGAGCCGACGCTCTCGACCCGGCCTCCGAAGCTCTGCACGCGTTCGATGATGGGCTGCAGCACGCGCGTGGCAACGGCCAGCGAGACCGGCGCGTCGCCCCGCACGCGCGCGCGCAGTAGCGTCAGCCGCCGGCGCGTCCACCGCACGCCGGCCATCGGCGGCGCCGACGCCGCGACCGCGGCTGGCCTCGTCACCGCTGGTTCTGGCCGGGGGGTCGGCGCGGCGCTCGCGGGCGGCGCCGGTACGGGCTCCTTCACCGGCGCGCCGGCGGCCCGTGGCGCGGCCGGCGCCGCGAGGTGCGGCGATTGCAGCCCGTACTTCTTCATGTGGGCCTTGACCGTGTTGCGAGAGAGCTTCAATAGCTCCGCCGTCTGGCTGATGTTCCCGCGCGTGCGCGTCAGCGCCTCCTGGAGGCGCTCGCGCTCGTCAATCGCGCCCACGCTCACGGGGGCCGTGCTCGCGGCGCCCCGCTCGAGATCCTCCACGGCCACCGTGCTGGACTCGCACTGCAGGGCGACGCGTCGCATGACGTTGGCGAGCTCGCGGACATTGCCGTGCCAGGGGTGGGCCCGGATGGCGGCCAGGGCGTCGTCGCCGAGCGTCTTGGCCGGCACCTCGAATTCCTTGCAGAAGCGGAGCAGGAAGCGCTTGGCCAGCAGCTCCACGTCGGCGCCGCGCACGCGCAGCGGCGGAACGGTCAGGATCATACCGGCCAGACGGTTGTAGAGATCGCGACGGAAGCGCCCGGCATCGACGAGACGGGACAGGTCCGCGTGCGTGGCGGCGATCACCGCCACGTCGACCACTTCGCTCTTCGTCGCGCCGACCCGGCGCACCTCGCGGCCGCCGTCGTCGAGCACCTTCAGCAGCCGCGCCTGCAGGGCGATCGACATCTCGCCGATCTCGTCGAGCAGGATCACGCCGCGGTGCGCCGCCTGGAAGAGGCCTCCGCGCCGGGGGCCGGCGCCGGTGAACGTGTGAGCCTCGTACCCGAACAGCTCGCTCTCCAGCAGGGACTCGGTGAACCCGGCGCAGTTGACGTCCACGAAGGGGCCGCCGGCGCGCGCGCTCGAGCGATGGATCAGCCGGGCCAGCGTGGTCTTGCCGGAGCCCGTCTCGCCCTGGATGAGGATGGGCGGAATCTCGCGCAGCCCCGCCACCTTGCGCAGCAGGTTGTCGACCGTGCGCCGGAGCTCCAGCATCGGCGGACTTTCACCGATCAGCTCATCCAGGCTCGCCACGGCGCCATGGTACGTCAGGCCAGCCATGAACGGGAAGGCCGCCTCCGGCCCGCGAGGCCCTTGCTATTGCCCGATCGTCTGCGTTAAGGTGCGCCCCTCGACCGACCGACCCGCGACAGGGAGAAGCGGCATGACAGCGGAGTCCTCGGTGCCCGAGCCCGGAAACGCCCCTCCCCGCGCGCGCGCGTGGCATTCCAAGAGCCTCGCCGCACTCTTCGACATGGAGCGGACGCCTCGGTTCGACGTTCTGATCATCGGGAGCGGCTACGGAGGCGCCGTGGCGGCGGCCTCGCTCGCTGGCGCCCGCGTGCCGTTACCGGAGGACGGCGGCACGCGAGCGCTGCGCATCGGCGTGCTGGAGCGCGGCCGTGAGTACCTGCCCGGAGCGTTTCCGTCGCGGCTCTCGGAGCTGCCCGGCCACGTGCGCTTCTCGTTGCCCGGCGAGGCTCAGCCCAAGGGCGTGCGCACCGGACTCTTCGACGTGCGCGTCAGTCCCGACATGGTGAGCGTGGTCGCCAACGGCGTGGGCGGCGGCTCGCTGATCAACGCCGGAGTCATGTTGCGGCCGCGCCACGAGGTGCTCGCAGAGGCCCAGTGGCCCTCCGCGATCCGCTCCGACCCTGCCGGGCTCGACCCGTTCTACCAGCGGGCGGAGCAGTGGCTGGGGGTGCGCTCTCGGGAAGGCGTCAATACCGTGGCCCGCGCACGAGGGGGGGCGCCGAACAAGCACGTGGCGATGCAGACGGCCGGGCGGGCAGGCGCGGGACGGATCCCCGGCCAGGTCGTGAGCGTCGCCGCCGTGCCCGTGTCGGTCGCCTTCGAGGCCGGGCGATCGAGCGCGGGCGTCGCGCTGGAAGCGTGCGTGGCGTGCGGCGATTGTGCCACCGGCTGCAACATCGGCGCCAAGCAGTCGCTCGACGTGAACCTCCTCGCGCTCGCCGTGTTTCGCGGGGCCGAGATCTACACCTGCGCCACCGTGCTGCGCGTGGAAAAGCTCGGCCCCCACCACTGGTCGGTCGTCGTGAACCACACCGACGAGGCGTTGCGCGCGCGGCAGACAGAGCCGCTTCGCATCGAGGCCGACAACGTCATCCTGGCTGCCGGCACTTTCGGCTCGACCGAGATCCTGCTGCGATCCCGTCCGCAACTGCTGCTGTCCGACCGGCTCGGGGACCGCTTCTCCGGCAACGGCGATCTCTTCGCCGCGGTCTACGACATGACCGACGTGAACGCGGTCGCCGACGAAGCAATGGAGCCGTGCGAGCGTCGCGTCGGGCCCACGATCACGGCCGCCATCACGGCGCAGCACGAAAGCGACCCTGAGCTCGCGGTCACCATCCAGGAGCTCGCCGTGCCCGCCGCGCTCCGGCGCCCGTTCGAGGAGCTCTTCGCAACCGGGCGCACGCTGCACTCCCTGGAGTCAAAGGACCCCTCGCGCCATCGCGAGGGCGATCTCGATCGCAACGCGGTCGATCGCCGCGCCTTCGGGCGAACCTTACCCATCGCGCTGATCGGCCGGGACACCGCCGACGGCAAGCTCGTGCTCCAGGCGAGCAACCCGGCCGCGCCCGACGCCGACGGAGATGGCGCGGTCCAGGTGAGCTGGAAGGACGCAGTTCACGACCCCCGACTCGACCGTCACCTCGCCACGGCCGAGACACTGCTGACCTCCGGCCATCGCGCGTCCCGGCTGCTGCCCAACCCGGTGTGGAAGGTGCAGCCCGATGAGGCCGCGCAGCGACTTGGCCTGGACCGCGGCCCCTTGCTCACCGTGCATCCGCTGGGTGGGTGCCCGATGGGCGACGATGTCATGACCGGCGTCGTCGACCATCGAGGTCGCGTCTTCGATCCGGAGGCCGACGTGCACCCAGGGCTGTTCGTGCTGGACGGTTCGATCATCCCGACCTCGCTCGGCATCAATCCGGCGCTGACGATCACGGCGCTGGCGCTGCGGGCGATGGACGAGCTCCGGGACGAGTGGCGGCACATCGTGCCCGGCGCGGGCCTCGAGGACATCGAGGAGGCGCGCCGCATCGAGCAGCCGCGGCCGCGTTTCCGTGTCCCGCCGCCGGCCGTCGCGCCAGCCCCTACAGAGGTGCAGATCATCGAACGGCTCCGAGGCGAAGCCATCCTCGCCGATGGGCAGTGCCATCTCATCGAGTTCACTCTGCACTCGCAGCCGGTGAGCCTCGCCGCTCTGGCGTCGCCCATCCCTGCCGCTCGACGGATCGTCTACGACGCTCGCGCCAGCAGGCTGCGGGTCTTCGACAAGGAGCCGTCGCCGATCAGTGAGGACGCCGACGAGCTGCCCCCGGCCCGGCAAGGGGACAGACGCTCCGAACCGGCACAGCTCGAAGCCACCGCCGAGGTGATCGACGGCACGCTGATGGTGCTGCAGCCGGAGCGCTCTGCTGCCTGGCGGCGCGGTCTGCGCGGCTTGCTCGCCTGGGTCCGGCACCGCGCGCTGCGGGACATCGTGCAGCGCGTCGCCGGTCGCATCGCCGGACTGACGCCCCCGCCGGATCCGCGACAGTCGCCGCGGCGCGGGCTGCTACCGCGCCTGTGGAACGAGGCCAAGACCGCGTGGGCGCTGGCGACACGGGCCGGCGCTGTCCGCACGCTGGAGTACCGCCTGGTGCTGACGGGTTTCAGGCGCGTGGATGGGCGGCCGGCGACCACGCTGTTCGGCTCGGGCGCCGTCGACGGCGCGCGCCTCGAGGTCCGCGGGCGCAAGCGGTTGACCTATGACGGGACGTCGAGCCCGTGGACGCAGCTCATGGAGCTGCCAGTCTCGGAGTTCCCGGGGCTGACGGGGCCGACTCCGATCCTGAAACTGGACCTTCCGTACCTGGCGCGCCAAGGGGTGCCACTGCTGCGAGTCGTGAGCCAGCAGGACCACATGCAGGCGCTCGTCGACCTGGCCTCGCTGAACCTGTACGTGCTCCGCACGCTGATTGACGGCCACAGCTGGAGCTTCCGCCGGCCCGATCGAGTGCCGGAGCGGCAGATCATCCGCCTTCCTGGCGCCGGGCGGCCTCCGATGGATCGCCCGGAGATCACCGACTTGTGGGTCGCGGACATCGAGGAGCCTGGGCGCCCGCCGGTGCCCACGCACCTGCGCCTGACGAGATACCGCCCGGTCGCAGCGCGGCGGGTCGAGGGACCGCCCGTTCTGCTGATTCATGGCTACAGCGCCAGCGGCACGACCTTCGTGCATCCCACACTGCGGCCGGGCCTGGCCGAACGCCTGGTCGACGAGGGACGCGACGTCTGGGTGGTCGATCTCCGCTCGAGCTGCGGCATGCCGTGGAGCGACCGGGCGTGGAGGTTCGAGGAGATCGGCTTCGAAGACATCCCGGTGGCTGTTGCGCACGTGGCCAACGTGTGTCGCAGCCCCGTCGACGTCGTGGCCCACTGCATGGGCTCGGCGATGTTATGGATGGCCCTGCTCGGCGACGTTCCGAGCCTCTCGTATCCCGAGGAGCATCAGGCGAAGCTTCGTCAAACCATGCGCAGGCACCTGCGCCGCATCGTGCTGTCCCAGGTGGGACCGGTCGTCATGATGTCGCCGAGCAACCAGGCGCGCGCGTTCTTGATGCGCTACGTCCGGCAGCTGCTGCCCATGCGCGACTACCGGTTCCGTCCTGACGGCGATGGCTCGATGGCCGACATCCTGCTGGACCGGCTGCTCGCCACGCTGCCCTACCCACGCGAGGAGTTCCGTCTGGAGAACCCGCGGCTGCCGTGGAAGACCGCTCCGTGGGTCCGGAGCCGACGTCGCATGGACGTCCTCTATGGTCAGGTCTTCGAGCTCGGCCGCCTGTCGCGGGAGACGCTGGACCATCTCGACGACTTCTTCGGTCCCATGAGCGTGCAGACGGCGAGCCAGGCGATCCATTTCGCCGGTGTGCGAGCCATCACCGACTGGCAGGGCTACCACGTCTTCGCCACCCGCGACAGGCTGCGCAGCCTCACGGAGGAGGTGCCGGACCTCCGCATCCTGGCGATCCACGGCGCCCGGAATGACCTGGCCGACGTGAGCACGCTCGGCCTCATGAGGCTCGCGCTGGGGGACGAGCGGCTCGAGGTCGCGGAGTTCAGCGCGTTCGGCCATCAGGACTGCCTGATCGGCCGCGACACGCGCGAAGTGTTCGACCGGATTGTGAGGTTCCTGCAATGAGCAGCGGTCCGTCACGCCCGCAGATGATCGCCACCACGCCCTCGCTCGGGGTCCGGCAGTGGCGCGAAGACCGCTTCAAAGGAACCGTTCGCATCGCCTGGGCCAGCGCGGGCGGCCGCGGCATGCCGCGCACCGTGATCCTGCTGCCGGTTGTCTTCGACGGCACGAAGTGGGCAGCGGCGCCGGCGCTGATGGAGAAGCTGCAGGGCGATCCAAGCGGCACGTGGGCAGCCCTCGGCGGGCGGTTCGCGCCCGACGCTGCCGACGTGTTTCGCGACGGCGGGAAGGATCCGAAGGTTGGTCCGGCGGAGCCCCGCGCTGTCACCATCCCGGACGACTATGGCGACCGCTGGGGGGCGGACCACCTGCTGGTCCTCATGATCTACGACGGGCCTCCCGCGATCGGCGAGCAGGGCGACGTCCAGCAGCAGGGTGCCGCGGACGCCGCCAAGGCCTCCGCGCGCAGGCACGAGCAGGAGCTCGAAGCGCTGACGAGGTTCTTCGGTAAGAAATACGACCCTCGCCTCGTGACCCGCGGCCTCGTCCGGTTGCCGGCGCGGGGTGGCGACCGCGCCGGGGACACGGTCGTCTTCGCCCTGGCGAGCTGTCAGTACCCGGCCGACCTGACCGACGGCGCACCTGGTGATCACGCGGCCCCGTATGCCCCGGCGAGCGCGTCGCTACTACGTCTGTCAGAGCTCCTGACGCCGAACGTTGCCGGCGAGTCGCCGTCGCTGCTGGTGCTCGCCGGTGACCAGGTCTACGTCGATGCCACCGCCGGCCTCTTCGACGCCCGCACACAGAGCGACCGAGAGCGTCTGCCGTACCAGAACCTCATGCGCAGTCCCGGGGCGCAGGCGGTCTTCGGCCTGCTGCCGGTCGCCATGGTTCTCGACGACCACGAGCTCATCAACAACTGGGAGCCGGGCGTGCCTTTTCCGTATCCGATCACGAAGGACCATGGCATGAACGCCTACCGCCGCTTCCAGCGCATGGCGGGTCCGCCGCTGCGCAACAAGCGAGCGCTGTGGTGCGACTTCGCCCATGCCGAGGTTCCGTTCTTCCTCGCCGACACGCGCAGCGAGCGCAACGCCCCGGGGGAGGCCTTTCGCAACGTGAGCAACTGGCGCGAAGCCCGCATCATGCGCGAAGACCAGTGGCAGGCGCTGCAGGCCTTCCTGGTCAAGCACCGGGAGGAGGTGGCCTTCGTCGTCTCCCCCTCGATGCTGCTACCGCGTGACCTCGGTGTCGACCGGGAACCGAGCCTGGCGCTCGAACGCGATGACTGGGACGGCTTCCCCGCCTCGCGCGATGCCCTCCTGGCGTTCCTCTGTGAGAACGACATGCGGCGCGTCGTGTTCCTGTCGGGCGACGCGCACACGTCGTGCGTGGCGGCGGCGACGGTGAAAGGAAACGGGCACGAGGCGCGCTTGTGGTCGGTGCACAGCTCCGGACTCTATTCTCCCTATCCGTTCGCCAACGGCACGCCGGACGACTACGCGCGCGACGAGTCGTTCCACTTCCACGCGGCCGCGACTCGGAGCCACCCCGTGCGCCGCTACGAGTGCGACGTCACGTCGCTGACCTGGCAGCCGGGCGACGGTTTCGCGACGCTGGCCCTGAGCCCTTCCGGGTCGGGTCACACGCTGCGGATCCGCTTCCACCGCTCCCACGCGACCGAGCCGCTGGAGGTCGAGATCCCGCGCTGAACGCGCCGTCACCCCAGCTTCCGGCGCAGGAAGTCGGCGACCTCCAGCGTGGCGGCCATGCCCTGCGGGATGGCCTTGGTCAGCGACACGAAGGCGTGGATCTGGCCGGGGTATTCCCGATGGACGACGTCCACGCCAGCCGCGCGCAGGCGATCGGCGTACGCGCGGCCCTCGTCACGCAGCGGATCGAAGCCGGCGGTGATGAC
>Ga0075424_100002785_pt1 | contig 16152 bp, 13 predicted proteins | sample SoiMethybrSBSTD3_FD_75301 | JGI IMG/M metagenome (GOLD analysis project Ga0075424, IMG submission 75301) | Bulk soil microbial communities from a Populus tree surrounding site in Tennessee, USA - Soil MetaG P. TD hybrid SBSTD3 | ecosystem: Environmental > Terrestrial > Soil > Tree plantation...
ACGGTGCGCAGAATGGTGGCGTCGAGCGCCTGGAACACTTCCGCCACCGGCTGCTCCACGAACACCTTCCAGCCGAGCGGATCGACCTTGCGGCCATCCTTGTCCTCGCGCAGGTCGACGGGCGCGTGCGCGGTGAGGACGCGGTTTCCGGCGAGATCGCGGGCCACCATGGCGAACGCTTCGTCGGCGCCGGGCGCGAGCGCCGCCTTCACCTGCTCCAGGCCCGAGAGATCGGTCTTGCGCAGCACGAGGCCGATGTCGGGGTCGGCGACGAGATAGCCCGAGCCGTCGACCACGTAGGCCTTGCCCTTCTGGCCGACCTTGATGCGCGTCACCACGTCCCAGATGAACTTGAGGTTCACCTCGGCGACGGTCACCGGGCCCTGCTCGCCGCCCGAGCGCACCGCGATGGTCATGTAGGGCTCGGTCTCCTTGCGGAAGTACACCGGGCCGAACCAGGTCTGCCCCGGGCGCGCGTTCTTGAACGCGGGGTCCTGCCCGCGGTCGGTTTCGGCGCCGGCGGTGTCCATCCGCAGGCGCGACACCGTGAGCTGCTCGCGGCCGCGCGGATCGATCTGCGCGATGTCGGTGACCGCCGGCACGACGCGCAGCAGCTTGAGGAACTCGATGCGCCGCTGCTCCAGGCCCTCGACGCCGAGCTGCGGCAGCGCCGCGAAGGCGAGCTGCTGCTCGATCTGGCGGACGAACTGCTCGATGCGCGCCGCCGCCGAGACCGCCTTCTCGCGCTGCAGGCTGGCGAGCGCGACCTTGTTCTCCTGGTAGGCGAAGTAGAGGCCGATGCCGCCGGAAATGATCAGCGCACCGCACACCAGCGCGAGGATCAGCAGGAAGTACTTGCGGAAGAGGCGCCCGCGCTCGATGCGCGTGATCTCGGCGTGCTGGCGCTTGACGGTCTCGACCACGCTCACCGGATTACCTCGTCGGCGCGCAGCAGCACCGACTCGGGAATCGCGAGCTTCAGCGCCTGCGCGGTCTTCATGTTCACCACCAGCGAGATGCGCGTCGACTGCTCGAAGGCGAGCCCGGCCGGGTTCGCGCCTTTCAGGATCTGCGCCACGAGCTGCATCACTCGCGCCATCGCATAGCGCAGGTCGCCCGCGTACGCCATCAGGCCGCCTGCGTATACGCACTCGCTGAAGGGGTAGACGATGGGCACGCGCGCCTTGTTGGCGGCGGAGACCATCTGCTGGCGCAGCAGGTAGTTGAGCTGCGAAGTGGCGACGCTGACGCCCTCGGCGCTGAAGCGCCGCGCGAAGAACGTCTCCACATCCTGCCCGCTCTCGACCACCGCCGGCGCTATCTCGATGCCGAGCCTCTGCGCGTGGACCCGGTCATTCTCGATGAAGTGCAGGTTGGCTTTCTGGTTGAGGTAATAGACGCGGCGCGTATCCGGAAACGCCTCCTTGAGGACCTCGAGCCGCTTGTTGCCGGTTTCCACCGACAGCAGGCTCACGCCGGTGAGGTTGCCGCCCGGGTGCGCGAAGCTCTCGATCAGGCCGGCCTTGACCGGGTCGAAGCCGATCACCGCGACGATCGGGATCGTCTTCGTGGCGCGCTGCAGCGCATAAACGCCCGGGTTCGAGCCGACGAAGATGGCGTCGGGCTTGGCCGCCACGACCTGCGCCGCGGCGTCGTCGAGCGGCAGCGACTCGCTCGCCGTGAGATGCAGGTCGACGGCCAGGTTGCGGCCTTCGGCGAACCCGGCCTTGGCGAGCACCGCGAGGAACGGTTCCAGCATCGGCTGGACTGCGGCGCGCTCGCCGAAGCCGAGCACGCCTAGCTTGTACATGCGCCCCGGCTGCTGGGCGAGCGTCCACGCCGGGGCGAGGGCGGCGGCCCCGGCGAGCGCGAGGACGCCGCGGCGCTTCACCTCACGACCTCGTCGGCGCGCTGGAGAAGCGACTCGGGCACGCTGACGCCGAGCGCCCTCGCCACCTTGAAGTTCACCGCCAGCTCGAAGGCCTTCGCAGGCTCCACGGGGATCTGGCTGGGCTTCATCCCCTTGAGGATCTTGTCGACGTACTCGGCGCTGCGCCGGTAGAGGTCGGTGCGAGACGGACCGTAGGAGGCGAAGCCGCCCTCGCGCACGAATTCGCTGTCGCCGTACATCACCGGCAGGCGCCGCTGTATCGAGCGCATGACCGCACGGCGCCGGTAGCGCCACAGCGTGGTGTCGTCGAGGAAGAGTATGGCGCCCTGCGCGGTATCGAGGGCGCGATCGACATCGTCCTCGCTGCGCACCTCGACCACGTTCAGCACGAGGTTGAGCTCGCGCGCCGCGGCCGCCGTTTCAGAGAGGAAGCGCTTGTGGTCGGCGTTGGCCGGGTTGCTCACCACCGTGAAGGTGCCAAGCGACGGCAGCAGCTCCTTCAGCACCTTCACCCGCTCGCCGCTCAAGTCCGGCGCAAGCAGCGCGAGGCCGGTGACGTTGCGGCCAGGCTTTGCCATGCTCGCCACCAGCTTGAGGCGCACCGGGTCGCTGACCGCGACGAACACGATCGGGATGTTCGTCGTCGCCGCCTTGGCGGCCGAAGCGGCCGGCTGCGCCGAGGCGACGATGACGTCGGGCCGGGTCGGCAGCAGCTCCTCGAGCTGCGCCTTCAGCTTCTTCGGGTCGCCGTCGCTCCAGCGCGGCTCGAGCGCGATGTTGCGGCCCTCCTCGTAGCCGAGCTCGTGCAGGCCCTTGCGGCAGGCGTCCCACCAGGCCTTGGTCTGCTCCTCGCGGAACGGGAACAGGTAAGCGACGCGCGGGATGCGCGCCTGCGCCAGAACGGCGAGCGGCGCCGCGGCGAGCGCACCGCCAAGCACAAGGATTCGTCGCCTGCTGATCGCCATGGGCCCTCCCCCGTGCCGGGCGCGGCGCGCGCCCGGAGACCTAGCGGTTCAGTCTAGGGGATTTCCGGTCTCCCGGGCGCCGGGCACTCGCAGGCCTGCGCGGTCTGCAAAGGCTGCTGGCTGGCGGCCGGGGCATCCGGCCCCGCGAGCGAGAACGCCGCCGCGGCGACCAGGACGATGGTCGGCAGCATCAGCGCGACGAACAGCAGGTGCTCGGTGATTCTCAGTAAGCGCTCGGTAATTTGCATGGATCCCTCCCGATGCGGAGACCGGGCTCCAGACTAGGCCTCCGGGGCACCCGGGTCAGCGAACTACGGCGAACCCGCGCTGTGACGAATTCACCTCCCCGGAGCACAATGCCGGCCCATGAAGGACCGCTCGGCCGAAGTCCTGCCGCCGCCCCTGCTGGAGGCGATCGCCAAGGTCGCGACGGTGCGGGTCTTTGCCAAGAACGCGATCATGGTGAGCGAGGGCGACGACACGGACTCCCTGTATGTCGTGCTCTCGGGCCGCGCCCGCGTGTATGTATCGAACGCCCAGGGGCGCGAAGTGCAGCTGAATACCATCGGCCAGGGCGAGTACTTCGGCGAGGTGACGCTCGACGGCGGCCTGCGCTCGGCCTCGGTGGTGGCGCTCGACGAGTGCCGCTGCGCGGTGGTGAAGCGAAGCGAGCTGCTCGGCCTGGTCGAGCGCCATCCCGAGTTCGCGCTGCACATGGTGAGGAAGCTCGCGAGCCGGGTGCGCGACCTGACCGAGAACGTGCGCAGCCTCGCGCTGATGGATGTCTACGGCCGCGTCGCGCGCCTCCTGCTCGAGCTCGCCGAGGAGAAGAACGGCCGCCTGGTGGTCGACGAGCCGCTCACCCACCGCGACATCGCCTCGCGGGTCGGCGCCTCGCGCGAGATGATCAGCCGCATCTTCTCCGACCTCACCGCGGGCGGCTATGTCGGCAAGGAGGACGGGCGCCTTGTGATCATGCGCAAGCCGCCCCCGCGCTGGTGAATTAATCACAGGCGCGCGGCGCAGCAGTTACTTTTGGCCGGGCTTCGCGGCGCGTAGCTTCTGGCGCCATGGACCGCAACGCAGCCTACCTGCACCGCCTCCGCGATCCGCGGCCGGGCGTCGAACTCCTCCTCCTCGCACGCCGCGAGCTGGCGGATGTGGCGCAGCGGCTCGCGGCGGTCCTTTTTTCTCTCGGTTTCGAGCGAGCGGCTTCCCTTCTGCTGCTCGGCCTCCTGTGCACTACCCTCGCCCGGCTGATGTGATGGAAGCGACCCTGCGCCTGGCAATCGCGTTCGTGCTCGCCGCCGCGCTCCTCGCCTTCGGCGTGTGGGCCGCCTGCGCGCGGCTCAGCGGATGGATTTCAGCCGGAAAGCCGCCACCGGCTGCTGGAATCCCCGGAGCGTAAGCGGCCCCACGGGCACGGTCTCGGCCATGTGGGCGACGTCCTGCTCGGTCTGGGCGTCGAGCACGATCTCGCCGGCGCGCGCCGTGCCGCACAGGCGCGCCGCGAGGTTGGGCACGTTGCCGATCGCCGCGTACTCCCAGCGCTGCTCGAAGCCGATCACGCCGAGCGTCGCCTCGCCCTGGGCGATGCCGATGCCCAGGCCCACCTCGTGCCCCAGCTGCGCCCACGCCGTCGAGATCGGGGTGAACGCCTGCTGCAGCGCGAGCGCCATGCGAATCGCGCGCTCCGCCGGCCGGTCGACCGGCAAGGGATCGCTGAAAAAGATCATCACGCCATCGCCCGCGAAGTGCTCGAGCGTGCCGCCGTACTCGTCGACCGTCAGGCCGAGCGTGGCGTGGTAGGCGCGCAAAAGCTCCATCACCTGGTCGGGGTCGGCGCGGTCGGTGAAGGCGGTGAAGCCGCGCAGGTCGAGGAACACCGCGGTTATCTCGCGCCGGTGCGGCTCTAGCGCCTCCTCGCCGCCGGCGACGATCGCCTCGGCCACCGGGCGCGAGAAGAAGCGCTTGAGGCGCGACAGGCGCTCGAGCTGTGAGACCTGCTCGCGCACGCGCTCCTCGAGCTCGCTGTTCACCTGCTTCAGCTGGTCCTGCAGCGACTTCACGCGCATCAGGGAACGCACGCGGGCGAAGAGCTCTTCCCAGTTCACCGGCTTGGAGAGGAAGTCGTCGGCGCCCGCCTCGAGGCCCTTGATGCGCTCGGCCTGCGCGTCGAGCGAGGTGACCAGCACCACCGGCAGGAGCGCCGTGTCGGAGCTCGCGCGCAGCCGCCGGCACAGCTCGTAGCCGTCCATGCCCGGCATCAGGATGTCGGAGACGACGAGGTCGGGGCGCACCTCGCGCACCTGCTCCAGAGCCTGCTCGCCGTTGAGGGCGGTGAACACGCTGTAGCCGCGCCCCCTCAGCACGCCCGCCATCATCTCGACGTTGGCGCGCTGGTCGTCGACGACCAGGATCCTGGAAGAAAAGCTAGAAGACAATCACGCCTCGCGCGTTGCGGCCGGACTGCAGGTCGGTGAATGCGGCCGACGCCTCGTCGATCGAGTAGCGCCGCGTGATCAGCTCCTCGAGCTTGAGCTCGCCCTTGAGGTAGAGGCCGAACATGCGCGGGAAGTCGACCCGCGGCACGCAGGAGCCGAAATAGCTGCCCTTGAGCGTTTTTTCCTCGAAAGGCAGCGTCATGGTGCGCACCGCGGTCGACTCGGAAGGCTTCGCCACGCCGACCACCACCGCCATGCCGCCGCGCGAGATTGCCCGGTAGGCAGTGGCGGCGAGCTCCCCCGAGCCGACGCACTCGAACGCGTAGTCGGGCCCGCCGCCGGTCAGTTTCTTCAGCGCCTTCACCGGATCGTCTTTGGCCAGAAGGACATCGGTGGCCCCGAACTGCTTTGCCATCGCGAGCTTCGCCTCGAGCGTGTCGATGGCGATGATCTTCTCCGCGCCGGCGATGCGCGCGCCCTGGATGACCGAGAGCCCGACCCCGCCGCAGCCGAACACCGCCACGCTCGATCCGGGTGCGACCTTTGCGGTATTGAACACCGCGCCCACGCCGGTCGTGACGCCGCAGCCGACGAGCGCCGCGCACTCGAGCGGGATCTTGGGGTCGATCCGGATCAGGTTCTCGGCCGACACGGTGGCATACTCGGCCATCGCGCCGCAGCCCGAGAAGATATTGAGCGGCGCGCCTTTCGCGTCGCGCACGCGCGGCGTGCCCTCGAGCGGCGTGGTGAGCGCCCTGCCCTGCTCGAGGCACAGTACCGGCCGGCCGGAGACGCAGAAGCGGCACTTGCCGCACATGTAGATGAACGAGAAGGCGACGTGGTCGCCGCGCGCGAGCCCCTCGACGCCCTCGCCCACCTCGTCGACCACGCCCGCGCCCTCGTGGCCGAGCACCAGCGGCAGCGGCAGCGCGATGGTGCCGGTGACGGCGGAAAGGTCCGAGTGGCACACGCCGCACGCGCCAAGCTTGACAGTGACCTCGCCGCGCTTCGGCGGATCGACCGTGATCTCTTCCACTTGGACCGGCTGGTTGTGCTCCCGGCAGGTGACTGCGCGGGCCTTGCGAGCCATTTGGCGCGAGTATAGCCGGACGGCCGGCGAAGAGTTCTTACGGGCGCTTGCCGACGTCGCCGAGCAGGCGGAATGCCATCCAGGCGAGCAGCAGCACGCCGGCAACGAGCGCGGTCCACAGCAGCCACTTGCGCACGTCGCGGCGCTCGGCGAGGCGCTGCGCGAAGCGCGCGGGCTCCTTGAAGAGCGACGGCTCCTCCGCCGACCCGGAGACCGCGCCGAGCTTCGCCTGCTGCGCCACCAGCGGCTCGCCGTCGGCGCGCCGCGGCAGCACCGCGCCGAGGGGCGCCGCGCCGGGCTTGGACTTCTCGTTGCCGAAGGCGACGTTGAACGGGCCGGCGCCGCGCGCGGCGAACACGACCTCGTGCGGCATCCAGCCGATCTCGAGCTTCGCCTCGCCGGCGCCGATGCCGCCGCCCTTCTGGTCGATCTTCAGCATCCAGTAGCGCTCGCCGTTCGAGCCGACGGCGACGTCGGGATTGACGATGTCGCCATGGGTTCCGCTCAGGCGGTAGACGATCGCCGAGGCCGCCGGCCGCCATGCGTCGTCGACACGCGTGCGCGTGAGGAACTGCACCTGGGCCACGGTGTTGGGCTGCGGCAGGTGCAGGCGCAGGCGGTCGACCGGGAAGTGGCCGGCGGTGTCGAAGATCCACTCGCCTGCCTTGCCCGCGCTGCCGGCAAGCGCGAGCCACTCGCGCGCCGGCTGCGGCATGTCCGGCCGCAGCTCGAGCTTGAGCTCGCGCAGCCTGAAGCTGCGCGGCACGCCGGCCAGCGAAAGGCGCAGGTAGCGGGCACGCGCCCCGTAAAGCTCGACGCGGCTGCGCTCGAGGCTCGCGCCGGCGTGCTGCAGCGAGAGGATCGGCGCGTTGGCCGCGATCGTGCTCCAGGACTTGAGGTCGTCGCTGCCTTCGACGCGCGCCTGCGCGGTGAAGCCTTCGTTCGCGTCCCAGCGCAGGAGCAGCGCGTCCTTCACGGCCTTCAGCTCGCCCGGATCGACCAGGTAGCCGAGCAGGCGCCGGCGCGCCTGGGGCGCCGCATCGGTCACCGACACGCTGACCACCGTGCCGCGCGCGTTGCGCTCGACCCGCACCGCGGTGCTGTCGAGGCCCTTGGACTCGTCGCCATAGAGCGGGAAGAGGCGCGCCGCCTGCACCGTCGGCGCCGGGCGCTGCAGGTCGCGCTGCGCGAACGCGTAGGGCACCGGCTCGCCGGCGGCGTTGAACACCCGCACGTCGCCGAGGTCTCGGCGCGCCGTGCCGCGGTAGGCCTGCGCCGGCAGGCTGAAGCGGTAGTGCGACGCCGTCCCTTCGAGCGCGACCGGTGCCGAGAAATTGAAGTCGCCGGGACGCTCCTGCGCGACGGCGAGCGACGCGGCAGCCGCGAGAAGGAGCGCGAGCCCTCTCATGCAGGAGCCGCCCGCGGCGGCACCGGCGAGAAGTAGCCGATGAGGAGCATCAGCACGCCGACGCCGATGAAGGAGACGATGCGCTCGACCGTGCCGACGCCCGACAGGTCGACGAGGAACAGCTTCGCCACCACCACGCCCATCAGCGCCGCGCCGATGATCCACACGGGGCGCAGGGCGCGTCGCGTCGCTACGACCATCGCGCCGAGCGCGAGCAGCATCCACAGGATCGAGAACGCCGACTGCACCAGGTGCGAGTCGAGCATCGGCCGAAGCGCGAACGGCACGTCGGCCCAGTAGTGCAGCGTGCGCAGCAGGATGCCGTTCGCCCAGACGAAGCCGGCGAGCGCGAATGCGGAATAGATCGGGTTGCGCTGCGCGCTCAGCCACGCCTCCAGGCCGCGGCGCGCGGCAGCGCGCTGCCAGAGCACCAGCACCAGGAACACGAGCCCCAGCGCGATGTCGAGCGGGTTGACGAGCGGCAGGTAGGAAAGCGGGAATGGGTCGCCGTCCCGGGTGTTGGCATAGAAGGTCCACGCCGCGAGGAATATCGCGAGCGGCGCGCCTCCGGCAATCACATAACTACGCGATTGCACCCGCGGCGAGGCGAGGACGGCGAGCAGCGCCGCCGGCACGATCGCCCAGGCGATCGAGGGCCAGACGCGCTGCCCCTGCACGGCGTAGTCGATCCACCACGCCACCTCCCGCGAGCCGACCACCGCGGCCGCCCACACGCCGCCGGCGTGCAGCCAATGGCCGAGCGCAGGCCGTGCGTTGCCATGGCGCGCGACCAGCCAGAAGTGCGCGCCGAACGCCACCAGCCACGCGGCCCAGCCGTAGTTGGCGAACGGATGCACGCCGCGGGCGATCTCGAGCGCGATCTCGACCACCGCGGCCGGGTAGAGGGCGAGCCAGAGCCAGCCGAGGCTCGGCCAGCGCACCCTGCCGGAGACCACGCTGAACGCGACCGCCGAAAGGGCGAAGAACGCGAGCACCGTCTGGGTCTGGTAGGCAGGCTGCATCTGGCGGGCGATCTCGTGCGTGCCGCCCGCGAACCACCACAGGGCGGCCCAGCCGAGGAGCACGTAGGAAAGCACCATTTCCCCCGCGCGCAGCCGCTCGCGGTTGCGCTCGATGTACCCGGCGCAGAAGAACCCGGCCAGGGCGATGAACGCGCTGCCGAGGTAGCCCGCGTTGAGGATCGGCGTTGCGCCGTAGGGCTTGTCGATGCCCACCAGGAACGCGATGCCCGCGGCGAACTGCAGCGCATAGCCAAACACGCGCGCGAGAAGGCGTCCCTGGCGCACCGCGATCCACGCCACCGCGGCGCCCTCGAGCGCCCACGCCGCGGAGGTGAGCCGGCCATCGAACGCGAGCGGGATCGCGAGCGTGCCGAACGCGAGGCTGAGCGCGATGAACGCCTCGACCAGGAGGCGCAGGCCGCCGCCGGCGCGGCGCCAGAGCGCCGTCGCGAGCACCAGGTACACCGCAGCGAGGCCGAGGGCGCTGAACGCCGCCCCGTATTCGTAGCTCTTCACCAGCGCGGTCTGCAGGCCGAAGGCGACGATCGGCACGCCGAAGACAAGCGTGCCGTCGACGTAGTCTTTCAGCTCGACCGCGCGCCGGCGCGCGAACAGCATCGGGATCGCGAGGTACATGGCGAAGAAGAGCAGCAGGAACGGCTCGGTCGTGGCGAATTGCTCGGGCCGGTAGGCCGTGACGCCCCAGAAGGTGCCGATGACGAACGTGAAGGCGAAGCCGAGCACGTTGAGCACGCGCCACGCCTTCACCCAGGCGATGGCGACGATGCCTGCGTTGAGCACCGCGTAGTAGGAGAACAGCATCACGTGGCTGCCCTGCCCGGTCGAGGCGAGCACCGGCGCGAGGAAGCCGCCCGAGACGCCGATCGCCGCCAGCGAAAGGGAGTTCTGCGCAATCGACAGCGCCGCCGACGAGGCCGCGACGCCGACCAGCAGCGCGAAGGCGAGCGGCGCGGGCAGCAGGTGGAACATGCGCAAGGCGCCGAAGATCACGAGATAGAGGATGCCGACGCCGCCGCCCTGCAGCGCGAGCGCGTATCCGGGACGCGAGCTGCGCAGGGTCCAGCCGAAGATCAGGAGCGCGATCGCGCCGATTGCGACGCCGATCAGGCGCAGCTCGATCGGCACGTGCACGCGCTCGTAGGCGTACTTGAGCAGGAACGCGACGCCGAAGAACAGCACCACGACGCCCACCTTCACCACCAGGTTGCCGGTGAACAGCCGCTCCCAGAAGTTCGGCCCGCTCGGCGCCGCGGGCGGCTTCGGTTTCGGCGGCTCGACCCGAGCCATTACCGGCTCAACGCGAGGTTCAGGCGGCGTTGCGGCGGGTTCCACGCGGGGTGCGGCCTGCGCTGGCGCCGCAGGACGCGGTGTTGGAACCGGGGCTGGAGCGGGGCCCGTGCCTTCCAGCGCGGCGAGGCGTCGTTCGACGCGGTCGAGGCGGACGCGCGCGTTATGCCCGGCGATGGCTAGGCCGATCAGCCCGCCGATCGCCGCGCCCGTAACGAAGCCGTTGACGTGCCCGACAACGCCGCCGAGCACTGCGCCGACAATCGCGCCGATCAACCACATGGCCTTTCCCTCCCGCCGGGTCTCGCGCCCGGTTCACGCTCAAGCTTACCCGCGTTAGCATAGCCCGATGCTCAATCGCGACAAATTATTCATCGGCGGCCAATGGGTTGCGCCTTCGGCGCGACAGTCGATCGAAGTGCATAACGCCGGCACCGGCGAGGTGATGGGACGCGTTCCAGCGGGTGACGAGCGCGACGTGGACGCGGCGATAAAGGCCGCGCGCGGCGCGTTCGAAACGTGGAGTAATACCGCTCCCTCGGCCCGCGCGGAGGTGCTTGAAAAAATTTCAACGGGCCTCAAGGCGCGCGCCGACGAGCTCGCGAGGACCATTGCGCAGGAAGTCGGCATGCCGCTCAAGATGGCGGGGCGCATCCAGGCCGGCCTGCCGATCGCCAACTTCGCCAACTATGGAAAGTTGGTGAAGGAATTTGCATTCGAAGAGCGTGTGGGTAATTCCCTGGTGTTACGCGAGCCGGTCGGCGTGGTGGGAGCGATCACGCCGTGGAACTATCCTCTGCACCAGATCGCCCTCAAGGTCGCGCCGGCGCTCGGCGCGGGCTGCACCGTGGTGCTCAAGCCCTCCGAAGTCGCGCCTTTCAACGCCTTCATCCTCGCCGAGGTGATGGGCGAGGCCGGGCTGCCGAAAGGCGCGTTCAACCTGGTCACCGGCTACGGCGCGACGGCGGGCGAGGCGCTGGTGAAGCACCCCGGCGTCGACATGATCTCCTTCACCGGTTCCACGCGCGCCGGCAAGCGCATTTCCGAACTGGCTGCCCAGACCATAAAGCGAGTGGCGCTCGAGCTGGGGGGCAAGAGCGCCTCGGTCATCCTCGAGGACGCCGACCTCGCCGCCGCGGTGAAGGGCACGGTCAACGGCTGCTACCTCAACTCGGGGCAGACCTGCACGGCGCTGACGCGGATGCTGGTTCCTGAAAAACTCTATCCGGAGGCCGCAAAGCTGGCCGCCGAGGCGGCGAAGGGCTTCACGGTGGGCGACCCGCTCGCCGAGACGACCCGGCTCGGGCCCCTCACCTCGCAAGCGCAGCTCGAGCGCGTGCGCGGCTACATCAAGAAGGGCTTGGAAGAGGGCGCGGAGCTGATCGCCGGCGGCGCCGAGGCGCCCGAGGGCGTGCCGGCGGGCGGCTACTACGTGCGGCCCACCGTGTTCGGCAAAGTAAAGAACAGCATGACCATCGCGCAGGAGGAGATCTTCGGGCCGGTGCTGGCGATCATCCCCTACCGCGACGAGGAGGAGGCGGTGCGCATCGCCAACGACACGGTCTACGGCCTCGCCGGCGCGGTGTGGTCGAAGGACGAAGCGCGCGCGCAGCGCGTGGCGCGGCGCATCCGCGCCGGGCAGGTCGACGTCAACGGCGGCGCCTTCAACATGAACGCTCCCTTCGGCGGCTTCAAGCAGTCGGGACACGGCCGCGAGGCAGGTGTTTACGGCCTTGAGGAATTCCTCGAGTACAAGTCGCTGCAGCTGAAGGGTTAGCACGCTTGAGGCAGATGTCGAAGCTGAAAAGCTCCGCAGCAGCGATGCAGGCGGTTCTTGCCGCAGTGGCGATTCTCGTCGCGTGCTGCGACGCCTTTGCGCAGCAGGGTCGGGTCTATCGGCTCGGCTACCTCGGTCCCGGCTCGCCGAGCGCGCAGCCGGGCCTCGTTGCTTTCCAGCGCGAGCTACGCGAGCGCGGCTACATCGAAGGCAAAAATCTTATCGTCGAGTATCGCTGGGCGGAGGGGCGGGACGACCGCCTGCAGGCTTTGGCCAACGAGCTAGTGCGCATGAAGCCCGACATCGTGGTCGTCGAAGCACACACACCAGCGATCCAGGCCGCGAAACGCGCAACCACGTCGATACCCATCGTCATGTCGGTCAGTGGTGACCCGGTGGGCAGCGGGCTGGTGAGAAGTCTTGCCCGTCCGGGCGGCAACCTCACGGGGCTGACCGTTCTGAGCCCGGAGCTGGCCGGCAAGCGCCTCGAGCTGCTGAGGGAGGCGGTTCCCGCGGCATCACGCGTGGCTGTCGTCTGGAATCCCTCCAATCCTCCGAAGGTCGAGGAATGGCGGCAGACCGAGGAGGCTGCCCGCAAGCTGGGAATCAAGCTCCAGTCGCTGGAAGTGCGCAGCAGCGCGGATTTCGATTCGGCATTTCGCGTTGCCGAGCGCGACCGGCCTGATGCGCTGATCGCCTTTTCCGATGGCTTGGTCAACGATCACCGGGCGCTGATCGTCAAGTTCGCCGCCCGCAATCGGCTGCCGGATCTCTACACGTATCGGGAATTCATCGTAGCGGGCGGGCTCATCTCGTACGGACCGAGCCAGGTAGATTTGCGCCGGCGAGCCGCCATTTACGTCGACAAGATTCTCAAGGGAGCCAAGCCGGGCGATCTGCCCATTGAGCAGCCGGAAAAATTCGAGCTCATCGTGAACCTCAAGACGGCCAAGGCCTTGGGCATGTCCGTACCAAAGTCCGTGCTGATGCGGGCCGATGAGGTCATGCGGTGAGACCGAACCGGGCTACCTCTCCATAGCATGCGCAGGCTCGAGCGGCGGCTGAGGCTCGCGACCGGCCTCATCGTCGCCTGCTTCATCGTCGGGCATTTCCTGAACCACGCGCTCGGCGTGGCGTCGATCGATGCCATGGACCGGATGCGCGCGGTGCTCGCCTCGTGGTGGCGCAGCGCGCCGGGCACGGTGCTGCTCTACGGCGCGCTGCTCACCCACTTCGCGCTCGCGCTGACGTCGCTCTACCGGCGCACCACGTTGCGCATGCCGTTCTGGGAGGCGGCGCAGCTGGTATTCGGCCTCGCGGTGCCGCCGCTGCTGATCGGCCACATCGTCGCCACCCGCCTCGCCTGGTACCTGCTCGGCCACAATATCGGCTACGAGCGCGTGGTGGGCGTGCTGTGGACCGAAGGCTTCGGCGCGCTGCGCCAGTCGCTGCTGCTCCTCATCGTCTGGGGGCACTTCTGCATCGGCATGCACTACTGGCTGCGCCTGCAGCGCTGGTATTCCGCCGTGCTGCCGTTCGCCTTCTCGGCCGCGCTCCTCGTTCCGGCGCTCGCGCTCGCCGGCTTCGCCGCCGCCGGCAGCGAGCTCGCGCCGGTGGTGGAGCGCGTCGGCGGCATGCAGAAGTACGACGTCGAGCTCGCCGGCATGAGCGCGGAGCAGCGCGCGCGGCTCGTCGCCTGGCGCCAGGGCCTGATGCTCGCCTTCTTCTCGCTGCTCGCGGCGACCCTGCTCGCGCGCTGGGTGCGCGCGCACCTGCGCGGCACCTACCAGCTGCGCCACCCGTCGGGGCGGCTGATCAGCGCGCCGATCGGCCGCAGCATCCTGGAAGCCGTGCGCGACGCCGGCATCCCGCACGCCTCGGTGTGCGGCGGGCGCGCGCGCTGCACCACCTGCCGCGTGCGCATCAGCGACGGCCTCGGCTTCCTCGCCCCGCCCGAGCGGCAGGAGGCGATGGCGCTCGCGCGCATCGACGCGCCGGCGAACGTGCGCCTCGCCTGCCAGACGCGGCCGACGCGCGACCTCGCGGTGATCCCGCTGCTGCCGCCGGGAACCGACGCGTCGGTGGTGCGCCGTCCGGGCAGCCCGCGCGAGCGCGAGCGGCGCATCGTGTCGATGTTCGTCGACCTGCGCGGCTCGACGCGCCTCGCCGAGTCGCGCCTGCCCTACGACGTGGTGTTCATCATGAACCAGTTCTTCGCCGAGATGCACGCCGCCCTGCGCGCGACCAGCGGCTACTACGCGCAGTTCCGCGGCGACGGGCTGCTCGCGCTGTACGGCCTGGAGAGCGAGCTGCCCGAGGCCTGCCGGCAGGCGATGCGCGGCGCGGCCGAGATGCAGCGCAGAGTCGAGGTGCTGTCCGGAATCCTGGCCGCCGAGCTCGCCGAGCCGCTCAGGATCGGCATCGGCGCGCACGCCGGCGTGGCGATCGTCGGCACCATGGGCCCCCCCGACGCGCCGATCTACTCGGCGATCGGCGACAACGTCAACATCGCCGCGCGCTTCGAGGGCATGACCAAGGCCTACGGCTGCGTGATGGTGGTGTCGGCCGACACGCTCGCGCACGCCGGCCTCGAGCCGCGCGGCGCGGCCCTGCACCACGTCAAGGTGCGCGGCCGCCAGGAGCGCGTCACGGTCTATGCCGTGAACGACCCGCGAGAGCTCTTCAGCTAGCGGCCGCCGCTCCGCGTTCGCGTGAGCTGGCTGGTGGTATTCGCCAGGCGCGCGGCGAGGATCTTGATCAACTCGATCGCGGCGTCCGGGTTCTCGCGGATCACCTTGATGAACAGCTCCTTGGAGATCTTCAGCGTCTCGAGCTTGGTAAGCGCCTTGGCGGTGGCGGTGCGCGGCACTTCGCCGAAGATCGCGATCTCGCCGAGGATCTCGTTGCGCGAGAGCGTGTTGACCACGATCGGGCCCGAGGGCGTGGGCACCGAGATCTCGACCGTGCCGTCGATGATGATGTAGGCCGCATCGGCCGAGTCGCCGGCGTTGAACATCACCTGCCCCGAGTCGTAGTTCAGCCGCTCGGCCGAGAAGCACAGCAGCTTCTGCATCGCCGGCTGGATCTTGCTGAAGATCGGGAACTGCCGGATCAGCTCGACTTCCTGCTCCAGACTCATACCGTATCCCTTTTAAGCAGCGGCGAGCAGCTTGTGCAGCGGCCCGCCGTTGGACTTCAGCTCCGCGAAGGCGCCTTTCTCGGCGAGCTTGCCGCGGTCCATCACCAGCACCACGCCAAAGCGCTCGGCCAGGTCGGGGCGCTGCAGCACCCACACCAGGCCGCTGCCCTTGCGCTCGGCGAGGACGCCGTCGAGCACCTTGACCTGGGAGTTCGGGTCGAGCGACGCCACCGCCTGATCGACCACCAGCAGCTGCGGCTTCTTGAGCATCGCCCGCACCAGCGCGATCTTCTGCCGGTCGGCCACCGCGAGACGCGCGCCGCCGACGCCGACCTGGTAGTCGAGGCCGATGCGCACCACCAGCGGCCGCAGGCCGAGCTCGTCGAGCAGCTCGCGGACCAGCGCGGTGACGCGCGCCGTCGCGCCCGCCTGCCCGGTGACGATCTTGCCGAAGAGGATGTTGTCCTGGAGCGAGGCGGCGCGGTTGTAGGCCGCGGCGTCGAAGAACTCGATCGCGCCCTTCAGCTCGCGCGGCAGGTGCGCGGCGAAGTGCCGCCGCGCCTCGACCACGCGCGCCTCGAAGCCCTCGTCGATCAGGCCGAGGCGGTGGCGGGCAACGATCAGCTTGACGGGCAGCGCCATCAGCGCGCGCTGGTCCTCCTCGGGCAGCTCCTTGAGGCCCGCGTCGGCGGCACGCTTGAGGATCGCCTCGTACTGGGGCAGGTCTTCCTGGCGGATGAAGCTGTACTGCGCGAAGAACTCGTGGCCCGGGGGCAGGCCGCTGAACAGCTCGACCATGGTCTCGGCGACCTTGTGGCCGGTGCGCAGCAGGAGCTCGGCGAGCCCCGTGTCGCGCAGCACCTGGCGCACGTAGGCGTTCTCGGCGAGGTTGTCCATGTCGAAGGTCTTGCCCACCGGCGTGCCGAACAGCAGGTTCTCGCCCAGGGTGGCGTTGCGGTTGTAGCGCGCCACGTCGAAGCGCTCGACCCAGTCGCGGATGCCGAGGGATGCCAGCCGCTCGCTCATGCGCGCACGCGCATTGAGCACCCGCTCGCCGATCGCCGCGCTGTGCGCCGCGTCGGCCGGGCTGCGCAGGCCGAGCTCGAAG
>Ga0075424_100002786_pt1 | contig 16147 bp, 15 predicted proteins | sample SoiMethybrSBSTD3_FD_75301 | JGI IMG/M metagenome (GOLD analysis project Ga0075424, IMG submission 75301) | Bulk soil microbial communities from a Populus tree surrounding site in Tennessee, USA - Soil MetaG P. TD hybrid SBSTD3 | ecosystem: Environmental > Terrestrial > Soil > Tree plantation...
GGTCCTCGTCGTCGTAGGCACGCGCCACTCGCAGCGCCGCGACCGTAGCCGCCTCCGACTCGAGGGCCAGGTCGGCCAGCACGTTCTGCATCGCCGGCTGGTCGATCAGCAGCTTGCCGAAGGCCGCGCGGTAGGCGGCGTGGTGCGTCGCCTGCGCGACACCGGCCCGCATGCTGCCCGCCGACCCGCACACGCAGTCGAGGCGCGTGTGGTTGACCATCTCGATGATCGTCGGCACGCCGCGGCCCTCCTCGCCGAGCATCCGCGCCCAGGCGCCGTGGAACTCCACCTCGCTGGAGGCGTTCGAGCGGTTGCCGAGCTTGTCCTTGAGGCGCTGGAGATGGAAACGGTTACGGGTGCCGTCGGCCAGCACGCGCGGCAAAAGGAAGCACGAGAGGCCGCCGTCGGCCTGGGCGAGGACCAGGAACGCGTCGCACATCGGGGCCGAGCAGAACCACTTGTGCCCGACGATCTCGTACTCGGCGCCAGGACCGCCGCCGTTCAGCGGTCGCGCCACGGTCGTGTTGGCACGCACATCGGAGCCGCCCTGCTTCTCGGTCATCGCCATGCCGCACAGCGCCCCCGCCTTGTCGGCCAGCGGAACGAGGCGCGGGTCGTAGACGTTCGAGGTGAGCATCGGCTCCCACTCCGCCGCCACCTCGGGCGTCGAGCGGAGGGCCGGGATGCCGGAGTAGGTCATCGAGATCGGGCATCCGTGGCCGGCCTCTGCCTGGCCGAGCGGCATGAAGAGCGCGCCGCGCGCGACGTGCGCGCCCGGCTGCGGGTCCGTCCACGGCAGCGAATGGGCGCCGTGCGACACGGCGAAGTCCATCAGCCGGTGCCACGACGGGTGGAACTCGACCTCGTCGATCCGGTTGCCGTAGCGGTCGTGGGTGCGCAGCACAGGCGGGTTCTCGTTCGCCTGGCGGCCCAGCTCGATCGCCTCGCCGCCGGCGAACTCGCCGATCTCTCGTGCCCGCTCCCGGGCCCAGCCGGCGTTCTCGCGCTCGAGCGCCTCGACCAGCGGCCGGTCCTCCTCGAAGGCGTTGTAGCCGACCAGCGGGGGCGCCTGGTTCAGCACCTCATGGGTGGGCGCGTGTCCGCGGGCAGGCTCGTCGACGACCGCCATCGACTTCAACTGTACCGGCGCGGCTTACGGCGCGCGACTCTCTAGGCTACGCACCGGTTCGACCGGAGGAGACCAAATTGGCTTACAACGTGACGTTCATTCCTGGCGACGGCACAGGGCCGGAGCTTGCCGATGCGGCCAGCCGCGTGCTCGAGGCGACGGGCGTCGAATTCGAGTGGGACTGGCAGTCCGCCGGCGCCGACGTGTACGAACAGGAGGGCACGCCGCTACCCGATCGCGTGCTCGAGTCGATCCGCAAGAACAAGGTCGCGATCAAAGCCCCGATCACGACGCCCGTGGGTTCCGGCTTCCGCTCCGTGAACGTGGCGCTCCGCATGGAGCTCGATCTCTACGCCTGCCTCCGCCCGTGCAAGTCCTACGAGGGCGTGCGCACGCGCTTCCCCGAGACCGACATCGTGATCGTGCGCGAGAACCACGAGGACCTGTACGCCGGCATCGAGTTCGAGGAGGGCTCCGCGGAGGCCGAGGAGTTGATCCAGGTGCTCAAGGATCTGTCCGGCCGTCAGGTGCGTCCCGACTCCGGGATCTCGATCAAGCCGATCTCGATCTACGGCTCGCGAAGGATCGTGAGCGCCGCTTTCGACTACGCGCGGGAGTACGGCCGGCGCAAGGTGACCGCGGCGCACAAGGCGAACATCATGAAGTTCTCCGACGGGCTGTTTCTCCGGACCGCCCAGGAGGTCGCGAAGGAACACCCAGACATCGAGTTCGAGGACCGCATCATCGACAACCTCTGCAACCAGATCGTGTCACGCCCGGAGGAGTACGACGTGATCGTGCTTCCCAACCTCTACGGTGACATCGTGTCGGACCTTGGCGCCGGGATGAGCGGCGGGCTTGGAATCGCACCCGGCGGAAACATCGGGGACGAGTATGCGGTGTTCGAAGCGACTCACGGGTCAGCTCCGAAATACACCGGTATGAACAAGGTGAACCCGACCGCGCTGATGTTGAGCGGCGTGATGATGCTGCGTCATCTCGGCGAAAAAGAAGCCGCCGAGCGGATGGAGTCCGCGATCGCCGAGGTGATCCGCGAAGGCAAGTCCGTCACCTATGACATGAAGCCGTCACGCGACGACCCGACCGCCGTGGGCACGTCGGAGATGGCGGATGCGGTTATCGAAAAAATGAAGGCGGGGGTGACCGCGTAGCAGCGTTACCGCTACGCCGCCACGAATCCCTGTCCCCGCCGCTTCACCGACCCCCGCTTCTGCAGCCCGGCGGTGACGCGATACAGGTAGTTCTGCCGGATGCCCATCTTGTCGGCGATCTGCGGCACGGTCATGCCGGGGTTCGCCTTGATCAGCTGCAGCGCCTGGTCCGCGCGCGTACCTCCGGCACGCCGGCGCGTGGCGGCACGGCGCGGCCGGCGACGACCGTTGGTGCTGCGCGCGCGGGTCGCCGTGCGCCTTCCGTTCCGCGATCCGGCGGGGCGGCCCGGGCCGCGGCGACCCGGCGGGCGACCCACTCGGGACGGGCTCTTCAGCCCCTCCAACGCGTCCTTCGCCTGAAGCAAGGTCAAGTACTCTTCGTACGCCGGCTTCAGCTCCTGCAGCCTGGCGTCGATCTGCCGACGCTGTTGTGTCAAGAAATCAGGGCGGGGTGGCATGGTTCACCTCTCAGTTGGTCGATCGCGACTGCATAACTCTTTCAAATAGCGCGTCTGTCCGTGGAAGTGAATAGGGAGGCTCTTTTATGAGAAGGAAGATCACTGTCGTGGGAGCGGGCAATGTCGGCGCCACGACGGTTCAAAGATTGGCTGAGCGTGACTACGCCGATGTCGTGATGGTCGACATAGTCGAGGGCCTACCTCAGGGAAAAGCGCTCGATCTGAACGAGGCCGGGCCGGTCGTCCGGTATGAGCCGAACATAGTCGGCACCAATACCTACGAAGCGACCTCCGGCTCCGACATCGTGGTCATCACCTCCGGCCTTCCGCGCAAGCCGGGCATGAGTCGTGACGACCTCCTCGCCGCCAACCGTGAGATCGTCGAGGGCGTCACCAGGGAGGTGGCGGACCGCTCGCCAGACGCGATCATCATCGCGGTCACGAATCCGCTCGATGCGATGTGTCACGTCGCGCTCGAAGTGTCCGGTTTCCCACGGCAGCGGGTGGTCGGGATGGCGGGCATCCTGGACTCCGCGCGCTTCCGGACGTTCCTTGCGTGGGAGCTGGGCGTGTCGGTGCGGGACGTCACCGGGTTCGTGCTCGGCGGTCACGGCGACACGATGGTGCCCGTCACGAGCTACACGAACGTGGCAGGTGTTCCCGTCGGCCAGAAGATCGGCGCGGAGCGGCTCGAGGAGATCGTCCAGCGGACGCGGGACGGTGGCGCCGAGGTGGTGAAGCTTCTCAAGTCCGGCTCCGCCTACTACGCACCGTCCGCCGCGGTCGTGGAGATGGTCGACTCGATCGTCTTCGACCAGAAGCGGATTCTGCCGTGCGCCGCCTACTGCGACGGGGAGTACGGCGTCGACGGCCTCTTCGTCGGCGTGCCCGTGAAGCTCGGCAAGGAGGGCGTCGAGGAGATCGTCGAGATCGAGCTGTCGGAGTCGGAGCGCGAGGACCTGCAGCGGTCGGCCGCCGCGGTGCGGGAGCTGGTCGACGCGATGGCGGCCATGCCGAAGAGCTAGCCACGGGCAGCCGGGAGAGAGTCGTGATCGCCCGGCGGCTGCCCGCCGCCGGGCTCGACCTGCTCGCCGAGCGCTTCGACGTCGTGTCCGGAGAGCTGTCCCCGGCCCGCGACGAGCTCCTGACGCGGGTCGAGGGAGCTGCGGCGATCGTCGCGGACCCGACCGTGCCCGTGGATGGGGAATTGCTCGACGCAGCCGGTCCCGCGTTGCGCGTGGTCGCCAACTTCGCGGTCGGCTTCGACAACGTCGACTTCGATGCGACCGAGGCGCGCGGCGTGGTCGTCACCAACACGCCGGATGTCCTTACGAACGCCACCGCCGAGCTGGCCGTCACGCTGATGCTCGCGGCGGCCCGGCGTGTGGGCGAAGCGGAGCGGCTGGTGCGCGACCGGAAATGGACCGGCTGGGATCCGAGTGCGCTCCTCGGGCGCGAGCTGGCCGGCAGTACGGTCGGGATCGTCGGCCTCGGCCGGATCGGGCTGCGGGTGGCGGAGCTCCTGCGCGGTTTCGAGCCCGCGCTGCTCTACACGTCTCCGAGCCCGCGACCGGAGGCCGAGGTGCGGCTCGGGCTAGAGCGTGTGCCGCTGGAGGAGCTTGTGGAGCGCTCGGACTTCGTGACCTTGCACGCTCCGTCCACGCCGGCGACCCACCATCTCGTCGATCGGGCGCTGCTCGAGCGTTTCAAGCGGGGCGCGGTGCTGGTGAACGCCGCGCGCGGATCGCTGGTCGACGCGAAGGCGCTCGCGACCGCGCTTCGGGACGGCCGGCTGAGCGCGGCGGGGCTGGACGTCTTCGAGCAGGAGCCGGCGGTCGATCCCGAGCTGCTGGCGCTCGAGAACGTGGTGCTGCTTCCGCACGTGGGCTCCGCGACCGCCGCGGCCAGGGACGGCATGGCTCGCCTGGTGGCCGAGAACGTGATCGCCGTGCTCAGCGGAAAGCCGCCGCTCTCCCCGGTCCAATGAATGGGCGGCTTCGCCGCCGTATCCCACCCGGAGAGCCGGCCTGACGGCCGTCTCCTGTCATCTCCCAGGCTGAGCAAATCTTCCTGCGATTTGGGGGAAGCGCTCCGCCGAGGGTCTGGACAACTTGCCGGCCATGACGCACCATGGCGCCGTGGTCGTTCCGCTCCTCGATTCGCCGGTCCCCGACTATGCCTCCGCCGCCAGGGCAGCACGCCCCCGGCCGGCCCGGAAGCCGCGATGCGAGGATTGCTTCTTCCACCAGCACATGCTCTGCGCCCTGCCCGAGAAGAAGCCCTGCCCGACCTTTCGTCCCGCGCACCCAGACGGCCTGAGGCCGCCGCAGCAGCTCTCCTTCGTGTTCCGGCAGGAGCGGCGAAGCGAGCCGTTCCTCTTCCAGCCGGCGTCGCTCTAGCAACCGCCTGGAAATACCGCCGACCCGGCCGCGGGCTTGCCCGCGGCCGGCCTATGTTCTCTCTTCGAGCCAGCGGGTGCCGAGCGTCTCGGTCAGGCTGTGGACCACGATCGAGGCGATGATCGCGAACGAGGCGATCTCGAACACGAACTCGGCGTGCGGCACTTTCGACTTCAAGACCAGGAGCGCGAACAGCATCGAGGCCACTCCCTTGGGGCCGAACCAGGCGATGAACATCTTGATCCTGCCGCTGATACGGGTCCCCGCCAGTGACGCGATCACGGCCACGGGGCGGGCCACGACCAGCGCGAAGACGACGAACCCAACCAGGGCGGGGAGGCTGTGGTGCCAGCCCGTCGACACGATCAGTGCTCCGAACAGGAAGAACACACCGACCTGCAGGACCGCGCTGACGTTCTCATTGAATTCACTGAACGCCCTCGGGATGTCGTGCTCGGCCACGCCCAGCGAGACCCCGGCAACGAAGGCGGCGATCAGCCCGTTGCCGTACGTGACCTGGGCGAGGCCATAGGCGGCAAGCGCCAGCCCGAGCGCGTACACGCCCTCGTAGTTCCGAGCCAATCCGCCGCCCGGCAGCCGCGTCAGCGCGCGACCGCCGACGAATGCAAGCACCAGGCCGATGGCGGCACCCACGGCGACCTTCCCCAGCAGCTCGAACGCGGCGCTGGCCCCATGCCCACCCGGCTCCGCGAGCGTCAGGAAGAACAGCACGAACGGCAGCGCGAGGCCGTCGTTCAGCCCGGACTCCAGGTTGAGCGTGTGGCGCACGAGCGCGGGCACGCGGGTGGCGGTCACGACCGTGGACGTGACGACCGGATCCGTCGGCGTCAGCACCGCGGCCAGCAGAAACGCCTCCGCCACCGCCAGGGAGGGAAACGCCACCAGCGCGAAGGCGGCCAGCAATACCAGCGTGATGGGCATCGCCAGCACCAGCGCTCGCGCCGGCGGCCCCCAGTGCCGGGCGAGCAGCTCCCGTTCCACGAGGAGCCCGTCGGAGAACAACGTCACGATCAGCGCCAGCTCCACGACGTGCTTCACGAGGTTGGACGTGGGATCGACTGACACGACGTCGAACGCGGCCAGCACGATGCCGGCCACCACGGCCAGCACCGAGATAGACAGCACACTGGCGCGCATCCAGCCGGACAGCGCCGCCGCGCACGCCAGCAGCGACCCCAGCACGAGCAGGGCCTGCGAAAAGTCGAGGTTCATGCGCGGTTCGTGCCGGTTATGCACATTCTGTGACGAATGTCACGGATGCGCGGGTCGGGGCACCGCTTAAGTGTCAGAATCATTCCCTGAGGAGAGGATGAGACTTACAGTGCTCGGAAAGTCTCCGTCCTGGCAGGATGCGGACGGAGCATGTAGCGGGTACCTCATCGAGGAGGACGAGAGCTCGATCCTGCTCGACTGCGGCAATGGCGTCTTCTCCAAGCTTCGACGCTTCCGCGACTACACCCGCATCGACGCGGTCGTGATCTCGCACCTGCACGCGGATCACTTCCTGGACCTCGTGCCCTTTTCCTACGCGCTCACGTACGCGCCGCGGCAGCAGCCGACGCCGGTCGATCGCTGGCCCGGCACGGACCATCCCGCGCGCCCGAAGCTCTATGCGCCGGAAGGCGCGACCGAGCTCTTTCGCCGGGTGGTGGGCGCATGGGGAAACGAAGACCTGATCGAGCATGCGTTCGATATCGAGGAGTTCCGCGCCGACAGCGTGCTGGAGATCGGCACGCTGCGGTTCACGTTCCAAAGCGTCCCGCATTTCACCGAGACGTTCGCGATCGACATCGCCTCCACCAATGGCGGCGGGCGCCTCACGTACGGGGCCGACTGCTCCCCTAACGACACGCTCGTCGAGTTTGCGCGCGGCACGGACCTCCTGATCGTCGAGGCCACGTTGCCGCGACCCGAGCGGACCGGCGTGCGGGGGCACCTCACCCCGGAGGAGGCCGCCGACCACGCCCGCCGCGCCGGGGTCAAGCGGGTGCTGCTCACGCACGTGTCGGACGAGCTCGACGCGCTCTGGGTCAGCAAGTGCGCAAAGAAGGTGTTCGACGGGCCGATCGACGTGGCCCGCGAGGGCGCCGTTTACGTGACCTAGCGTTCAAGTGGCGCGCCGCGGCGGGCTCGAGCCCCCGGCGGGTAACCTAGCTTCGATGTCGCGGACGAGGGACCCCTTCGCCAACTTCGAGCGCATGCGCCGGCAAATCGACGAGCTGTTCGGAGACGCCTGGACGCGCGCCGGCCTCGCTCAGCGCCGCACAGGCTTTCGCCCGCGGGTCGATGTCTACTACTCCGACTCCGGCGACCGCCCGAAGGTCGTGATCAAGGCCGACCTCGCCGGCGTCGCCACCGACGACGTGAGCATCGAGGTGCGGGCCCGCACGCTCGTGATCACCGGCGAGCGCAAGGCCCGCGACCCGGAAGGGCGCGTCTACCAGCAGATCGAGATCGAGAGTGGCCCGTTCCAGCGCGAGATCCAGCTCGGCGTCGACGTACTGGCCGAGGAAGCGCGGGCCACTTACGACGACGGCGTGCTTCGGATCGAGATCCCGCTCGCGACGGCAGGCGAGGCACGGCAGGTCCCGATCGACCCGAGCGCCGAGAACGGCGAGGCCGATCAGTGATCGAGGTCGTCCAGGGCGGCCCCGAGGCGATCGACGAGACCGGCGCGATCCAGCACCTGCCCGCGCAGCTGCCCGTGCTGCCGCTGCGGGAGATGGTGGCGTTCCCGAACACGGTGACGCCGCTCGCGGTCGGCCAGGAGCGGTCGGTGCAGCTCGTGAACGACGCCCTGTCGCGGGACCGCATGCTGGTGCTGGTGGCGGGGAAGGACGCCGAGGTCGAGGAACCGGGGCCCGACCAGGTCTACCGCGTGGGCGTCGCCGGGACGATCGCCCGCATGCTGAAGATGCCCGACGGGACGCTGCGCATCCTGGTTCAGGGTGGCCCGCGGGTCCGCATCGAGAGCTTCGTCGCGGAGCGGCCCTACCTGATTGCCCGCATCCACGAGGAGCCGGACATCGTCGAGCTCTCGTCCGAGCTGGAAGCGCTCACGCGGCACATCCAGACCACCTTCTCGAGCATCATCGAGGGCGTCCCGTACCTGCCCGAGGAGCTCCAGGTGGCGGTCGCGAACCTGGACGATCCCGAAGCGCTCGGGCACATGATCGCCGCCTCGCTCCGGATCAGGACCGAGGAGAAGCAGGAGCTGCTCGAGGAGCGCAATGTCACGGAGCGGCTGCGCAAGCTCTCCACGATCCTTGCGCGCGAGCTCGAGGTGATGGAGCTCGGCTCCAAGATCCAGTCGGAGGTCCAATCCGAAATGGACAGGACGCAGCGCGAGTACTTCCTGCGCGAGCAGATGAAGGCGATCCAGCGTGAGCTCGGCGAGGAGGACGAGACCCAGGCCGAGGTCAACGAGCTGCGTGAGCAGATCGAGGCGGCGCAGCTGCCCGACGATGTCCGGAGAGCCGCCGAGCGGGAGCTGTCGCGGCTGGAGCGGCTGCCGCCGGCGGCAGCCGAATACGGGGTGATCCGCACGTATCTCGAATGGATTGTGTCGCTGCCGTGGTCGAAGTGGACGGAGGACAACCTCGACATGGCGCACGCGCGCCGGGTCCTGAACCGCGACCACTACGACATCGAGAAGGTGAAGGACCGGATCCTCGAGCACCTCGCGGTGCGCAAGCTGAAGCCCGATGCGCGCGGATCGATCCTCTGCTTCGTGGGACCGCCGGGCGTCGGCAAGACCTCGCTGGGCCGGTCGATCGCGAGCGCGCTCGGCCGTAAGTTCGAGCGCATCTCGGTGGGAGGCGTCCGCGACGAGGCGGAGATCCGCGGCCACCGACGCACCTACATCGGCGCGCTGCCGGGCACGATCATCAGGGCCCTGCGCGACGCCGAGAGCCGCAACCCCGTGTTCATGATCGACGAGATCGACAAGATGGGCGCCGACTTCCGCGGCGATCCGGCCAGCGCGATGCTGGAGGTGCTCGACCCGGAGCAGAACCACAGCTTCCGCGACCACTACCTCGACCTGCCGTTCGACCTCTCGGACGTGATGTTCATCACGACCGCGAACATGCTCGACACGATCCCCGGCCCGTTACGCGACCGGATGGAGATCATCCAGCTGGCCGGCTACACGCGCGAGGAGAAGCACCACATCGCGAGGCGCTACCTGTTGCCGCGCCAGGTCGAGCGCAACGGCTTGACGCCGGACAAGCTCGAGGTCAAGGACGACGCGATCGACGTGGTAATCGTGGAGTACACGCGCGAGGCCGGCGTGCGCAACCTCGAGCGCGAACTCGGCTCGATCTGCCGGAAGGTCGCGCGGGACTTCGCCGAGGGCAAGGCGAAGCGCAAGGTCACTGTGACTAAGGCCAAGGCACGCCAGCTGCTCGGCAAGCGGCGCTACTTCCCCGAGGCCCGGCTGAAGCCGAAAGAGCCCGGCGTCGCGACGGGCCTGGCTTGGACGCCGTTCGGCGGCGAAGTGCTCTTCATCGAGGCCACCCAGTATCCGGGCACCGGCAAGCTCAACCTCACCGGGCAGCTCGGCGACGTCATGCGGGAGTCGGCGCAGGCCGCGCTGTCGTTCGTGCGCTCGCACGCGAACACGCTCAACCCCGGCCTTCCGGAGGACTATTTCCAGACCCATGACCTGCACGTGCACGTGCCTGCCGGCGCGATCCCCAAGGACGGGCCGTCGGCCGGCGTCGCGATGGCGACCGCGCTGGCCTCGCTGATCTCAGGCCGCGTTGTGCGCGACGACACCGCGATGACGGGAGAGCTCACGCTGATCGGCCAGGTGCTGCCGATCGGGGGCCTGAAGGAGAAGGCGCTCGCCGCGCAGGCTGCCGGGCTTCAGCGTGTGATCGCGCCCAAGCTGAACCAGCAGGACACCGAGGACATCCCCGCCCATCTGCGCAAGGACCTCGATTTCATCTTCGTGAACCGGATCGAGGAGGTCCTGCGCGAAGCGCTCGTGCCGGAAGCGGGGAGAAACGGCGCCGGGCCGCGTGAGCGGGTCGGCTCTGCGGCGCGGCCGCGGCGCGTCACCGCCCGGACGAGCGGCGGCGACGGCGCGAGCCGTCCGCGCAGGCCCGCGCGGGCGAAGTCGAAGTAGCCGTCCGCTACAGCCGGGACAGCACGGACTGCGCCAGCAGCGCCGCGAACGGGCCCGCCGGGATGCCCGCCACCCGCCCATTCGCGGCCACCAGCCGCGGCTCGCCGTTGTCGCTGGCGAGCTCGGCGGCGACGGTGAACGGAATCGGGCGGTCGGCGGCCGGCCCGGTGACGCCGCGCGCCGTTCCGTTGAGGATCGAGGACACCAGCGGCGGAAGACCGGAGGTCAGATAGCTGGACACCTCGGCGACGCTCGACCGGCCCGACGAGACCAGGCGGTAGTCGTGATCGCCGCCTCCGCGGGAGAGCGCGAACCGGCTGACGGTGAACGGGCCGGCCTTCACGTCGCTGAGCCGCACATCGACCGAGTCGAATCCATCGAGCTTGTCGAACACGCCCGACTTGCTCTGGTCGAGCGGAAAGTCCAGGCCGTGGCCGCGGAGCTTGATCTTGTCGCCCTCGTGGGCCAGGAGCCGAAGCGCCGGCACGGCGTCGAGGTCGACGCTGGCCTTGCCGCCGCGCGCAGTCAGGTTGTCCTCGACCTTGCCGGCGAGAAACGGCGGCAGCGCGAACTGGGTCACGACCAGCACGAGCACCACCACCGCTGCGGCGATCAACACGTAGCGCACAGCGGGGCCGGGCACGACGGCGATGCTAGCGCTCTACGAATGAAGCTCGGGCGGCAGAGCCGCCTCCCGGCGGGGCGGCTCTGCCGCCCGCTCGAGGCGCTCCAGCCGGCGAAGGCGCGCCGGCATCTCTTCCGTCCTGAAGAGACGCCAGCGCACCTGCCGGTGGAGGACGGCGTCCCGAGACGTCCGGGTTCTCGGACCGCCCATCGATGAGGAGGGGGGAGTCCCGTACTCCATGTTCCAAATGGTGCCCCGAGCCGGACCGCGAGTCTTTGGCCCGCTGTCCAAAGTTTGGCGTTCCCGGATGGACCGTCAGTGCGTGGCCCAGACCTCAGGGTCGCTCGTGATCTCGTCGATCAGGGCGGGTAGCTCGCCGCACGCGAGGTCGGCCAGCGTGACGGATTCGAGCACCGAGCGCAGATTCGCCCGGACCGCCACCCAAACCTTGCCGAGCGGCTGCGCCGTGCCCGAGTATTTGAGCGTCTCGGGCGAGTCGCCGCGCACGCTCGCCAGCGGGCCCTCGACGGCGCGCATCACGTCCGCGACCGTGATCTCATCTGGGGGGCGCGCCAGCCAGTAGCCGCCCTCCGTGCCGCGCTGGCTGCGCACGATGCCGGCGTGCCGCAGCTCGCCGAGGATGTTCTCCAGGAACTTGAGCGGGATGTCCTGGGCCTGCGAGATCAGCTCCCCCTTGACAGGCCCAGTGGCGGCCGCCGCCAGCTCCACGGCGGCACGAACGGCATAGTCCGCCTTGGCGGAGACGCGCATGGCCCAAGCCTAGGACATGCGGGCTGCCTTCCGCGACGACGGTGGCAGTATTCCAGGCTCGACCCTAAAGGAGGCACAGTGACGGCGACAGACCGGCTGATCGAGAACAGCGAGGCCTACGCGAGCAACTTCGACAAGGGCGGCCTGCCGATGCCGCCTGCCAAGAAGGTGGCGGTCGTCGCCTGCATGGATGCACGGCTGATCCCGACTCGGATTCTGGGCCTGGAGGAAGGCGACGCGCATGTGATCCGTAACGCCGGTGGCGTGGTGACGGACGACGAGATCCGCTCGCTCGCGATCTCGCAGCACCTCCTGGGAACCGAGGAGATCATCCTCATGCACCACACGGACTGCGGCATGCTGACGTTCACGGACGAGGAGTTCCGCGACCGGCTCGAGCGGGAGACCGGCGAGCGCCCGGCCTGGTCGGCCGAGTCCTTCGACGACCTCGAGGAGAACCTTCGCGAGTCGGCGGACCGCATCAGGAAGAGCCCGTTCGTCCCGCGCAAGAACGCGATCCGCGGGTTCGTCTACGAGGTCGAGACCGGGCGGCTGCGCGAAGTCCCCGTGTAGGCCCGGCTCCGCCCAGGGGAGAGGTGCGGCCGCGACCAGCCCGCGAATGTGGCAAACTAACCTTGTCCATCGAGTTGATGGACTACGGGCGCGTCCGGGGTAAACTCTTTAATTCCGATTGACTTTATGCCATTATGCTACGGTCCCTTCTCTACTTATTGAATAGAGAAAGAAGAGAAGGAGGACCAAAAGTGTCGAAGGCAACTCGCAACACCTTGATCGCGCCACTCGCGGCGCTGCTGATCGCGGCCGCCGCGGTGGTCGCCGCGTGCGGCGGATCCTCGAGCGACACGGTCAGCCTGGTTGCGTACTCCACCCCGCAGGAGGCCTACCAGGAGATCATTCCGGCCTTCCAGAAGACGAGTGCGGGGAAGGGCTCGAGCTTCAACCAGTCATACGGCGCCTCCGGCGACCAGGAGCGGGCCGTGGAGGCCGGTCTCAAGGCCGACGTGGTGGCGCTCTCGCTGGCGCCGGATGTCGACAAGCTCGTCAAGGCCGGGAAGGTCGACGCGAACTGGGACCAGAACAAGTTCCACGGATTCGTCACGAACTCGGTCGTGGTGCTGGCCACCCGCAAGGGCAACCCGAAGAACATCAAGACGTGGGACGACCTGATCAAGCCCGGCGTCGAGGTGATCACGCCGAACCCGTTCACGTCCGGGGGTGCGCGGTGGAACATCATGGCCGCCTACGGCGCGCAGCTGGAGCAGGGCAAGTCGAAGCAGCAGGCGCTCGACTACCTCAAGAAGCTGTTTGACCATGTCCCTGTGCAGGACAAGAGCGCACGTGAGTCGCTCCAGACATTCGTCGGCGGCAAGGGCGACGTGCTGCTCGCCTACGAGAACGAGGCGATCGCCGCGCAGCAGAAGGGCCAGAGCCTCGACTACACGATCCCGGATCAGACGATCCTGATCCAGAACCCCGCCGCGGTCACCACGGGCAGCAACGCCAAGGCAAAGTCCTTCCTCGACTTCCTGTGGACGCCGCAGGCCCAGCAGATCTACGCGAGCAAGGGCTATCGCTCCGTGATCCCGTCCCTGGTCGACAAATCGAAGTACCCGACGCCGCCTGCGCTGTTCACGATCGCCAAGGTGGGCGGCTGGTCGAAGGTCAAGGACGAGTTCTTCGATCCCGACAAGGGCTATCTGGCGAGCATCGAGCAGTCGAAGGGAGTTCCGACTGCGAAGTAGCGCCACAGCCGCTCCTGCGCAGCGCGCTTGGCAGGTCAGAGTGCCGCGCCCCTCGGGCGCGGCACTCGGGCGCGGCGTGGCAGGGCTCTATCTGAGCCTGGTCGTCCTGATCCCGCTTGCGGCGGTCGCTTCGAAGGCCTTCGAAAACGGCTGGGCCGAGTTCTGGTCGGCCGCGACCTCGCCCGCGGCCACGTCGGCTCTGAAGCTGACGGTGATCGTGTCGTTCGTGGTGGTGGCGATCAACGCGGTCACAGGCACGCTGATCGCGTGGGTGCTGGTGCGCGACGACTTCCGCGGCAAGAGCATCGTGAACTCGCTGATCGACCTGCCGTTCGCACTGCCCACGATCGTCGCCGGCCTGACGCTCCTGGCGCTCTACGGGCCGCGCAGCCCGGTCGGCGTGGACGTCGCGTACACGCGCGTCGCGGTCGGGGTGGCGCTGCTGTTCGTGACGCTCCCGTTCGTGGTGCGGGCGGTGCAGCCGGTACTGATGGAGCTGGACCGCGACATGGAGGAGGCCGCCGCATCGCTCGGCGCCGGCTCGCTGACGGTCTTCCGGCGCATCATCCTGCCGAACCTCTGGCCCGCGATCCTGGCGGGCGTCGCGCTCGGATTTGCCCGCTCGATCGGCGAGTTCGGGTCCCTCGTGCTGATCTCGGGCAACCTCCCGTTCAAGACGGAGGTGGCCTCGGTGTTCATCTTCGGTCAGATCGAGAGCGACAACACGATCGCCGCGGCGGCCGTCTCGGTGGTGCTCCTGGCGATTGCGTTCATGGTGCTGCTGGGTATCTCAGGGCTCTCGCGCTGGGCGGGCAGGCATGACAACTAGGGCTTCCAGGCTCACACTGCGCACGATCGCGCTCGGTTACCTGGGCCTGCTGGTGGCGGCGCCGGTCGGCCTGGTCTGCTATCGGACCTTCGAGCACGGCATCGGGCCCGCGTGGGACGCCGTCACGACCCCCGACGCGATCCACGCCTTCAAGCTCACCATCCTGATGGTGATCGTGGCGGTGCCCGCCAACACCGTCTTCGGCGTGATCATGGCGCTCGCGCTGGTGCGGCATCGCTTTCCGGGCCGCGCGCTCGTGAACGCGGCGATCGACCTTCCGTTCGCGGTCTCGCCGGTCGTGATCGGGCTGGCGCTGATCCTCGTGTATGGCCAGGGCGGGTGGTTCGGCTCGTGGCTCGCCGAGCAGGGCATCCAGGTGATCTTCGCGACTCCGGGAATGATCCTCGCGACGATGTTCGTGTCGCTGCCGTTCGTGGTCCGGGAGGTGATGCCGGTGCTGCGCGAGATCGGGACGGAGCAGGAGCAGGCCGCCTCCACGCTGGGCGCGTCCGGGTGGCAGACGTTCTGGCGCATCACCCTGCCGGCGATCCGGTGGGCGCTGACATATGGCGTCGTGCTCGCGACCGCCCGTGCGCTGGGTGAGTTCGGAGCGGTGAGTGTCGTGTCGGGCAAGCTCCAGGGCCAGACCGAGACGGCGACCCTGTTCGTCGAGAACCAGTTCCACCAGTTCAACCTGACCGGGGCCTACGCGGCGTCATTCGTGCTCGCGATGCTCGCGATCGGGACGCTGCTGTCCATGAATCTTCTCAATCGAAGAAGGGGGGCCGACTGATGGGCATTTCCGTCCAGAACGTCTCCAAGCACTTCGGCGATTTCGCCGCCCTGACCGACGTCTCGATCGACGTCCCGGACGGCTCGCTGACCGCGCTGCTCGGGCCGAGCGGCAGCGGCAAGTCGACGCTGCTGCGGGTGATCGCGGGGCTCGAGAGCCCCGACGCCGGCACGGTCTGCATCTCGGGCACGAACGCGACCGCGCTGCCGGCGCAGAAGCGCGATGTCGGCTTCGTCTTCCAGCACTACGCCGCCTTCAAGCATTTGAATGTGCATCAAAATGTGGCCTTCGGGCTGAAGATCCGCAAGCGGCCCAAGGCGGAGATCGACCGCCGCGTGGACGAGCTGCTCGAGCTCGTGCACCTGAGCGGCCTGGCCCAGCGCTATCCGACGCAGCTCTCCGGCGGCCAGCGTCAGCGCATGGCGCTCGCCCGGGCGCTCGCGGTCGAGCCGAAGGTGCTGCTGCTCGACGAGCCCTTCGGCGCGCTCGACGCGCGCGTGCGCAAGGACCTGCGGATCTGGCTCCGGCGACTGCACGACGAGGTCCACGTAACGACCATCTTCGTGACTCACGACCAGGAGGAGGCGATGGACGTCGCCGAGCAGATCGTCGTCATGAACGACGGGCGGATCGAGCAGGTGGGGGAGCCCCGCGACCTGTACGAGCATCCCGCGAACGAGTTCGTGATGAGCTTCGTGGGACCGGTGAACCGGCTCGGCGACGAGCTCGTGCGCCCGCACGACATCGAGGTCATGCTGGAGCCGAACGGGACCACCGACGAGGCGATGATCGACAGGGTCGTTCACCTCGGGTTCGAGGTGCGGGTCGAGTTCACGCTCAACGACGGCCGGCAGGCGTGGGCCCAGCTCACGCGCGAGGAGGCCGACGCGCTCGAGCTCGAGCAGGGCCAGATCGTGTACGTGCGGACGGACCGCTCGCGGGCGTTCACGGGCTCGTAGACCGCCGCCGCACGTTGCGGGAAACGGGCGTGCCGGGCGCTCGGAATTAGCCCGGTTGCTGCGGTTTTCGTGGCCGGGACGGCCGCGCTCACGGGCT